>Ga0182014_10003813_pt1 | contig 17845 bp, 16 predicted proteins | sample 612S2DmetaG_FD_120489 | JGI IMG/M metagenome (GOLD analysis project Ga0182014, IMG submission 120489) | Permafrost microbial communities from Stordalen Mire, Sweden - 612S2D metaG | ecosystem: Environmental > Terrestrial > Soil > Wetlands > Permafrost | place: Sweden: Stordalen | collected... | reverse complement strand
AGGGGCGGAGGCCACCCACCCCCCCGGCCCGGCTGGCGGATCAGCAACCGGGGCGTCTGGCCCCGTAACGGAGCGTGCCGAGCGGGCCGTCGCCGCAGGTGCTGCCGACCAAGCAGCTGGGCAGGGGGTGGCCTTTGTGGTTCCCTCGCCACGCCCCGACTGCCGGGCCCGGAAGGCCGCCACCTTGGTGCGGCTGAGGCAGGCCGAGGAGCAGAAGCGCCGGGAGCTGTTCTTGGACGTGTCGATGAAGACCCGGTCGCAGCGGGGAGATTCGCAGACCCCCAGCCGGGCCACCCCGGGGGAGCCCAGCACCACCGCCAGGGCGATGACGCACATGGCCCCCCGGGCGGCCGTATGGCCCGCTTCCTTCGACTGACTGTGGAAGTGCAGGTGCCAGCCCTCGCCGTCATGCCGGGCCAGCTGGGGTGCCGCCTGGTAGCGCTGGAGCAGGGTGTTGACCAGGGTGGCCGCCTGGTTCGGCTCCCGTCCGGCGGTGAGCTCGAAGATCGAGCGGAGGTCGGCGCCCAGCTGGATCAGCTCCTCGCCAGCCCGGCGGCTCAGCTGGACGGACCGGCCTGAGATCCTGGCCTCCACCGCCTGGGCCAGCTCGCGCCGGTCATCGGCCTCGCGCGGAAGCTCCACGGCCCGGCCCCTGGACCAGCCGGGCGTGAGCCGGTTGACCAGCTCTACCGCCGACTGCACCCCTCGGTCCGCGTAACTCTCGAACTTCATTTTGCCCGCTGCACCAACATGGTATTATGTTACTGTCAACTAGGGAATCACCAGTTACCGAAAGGAGTCATCGAGTGTTCCACGGAGTCATCTACTCTCTGGCGAGGGAGCATGACCGCGACCTCCGGGAGGCGGCCGAGCGGAGCCGGCTCCGGAGACGGTCACGGGGACGGTCCGGCGAGTCGATGCCGCGACGCGCGGCGGCGGAGCTGAGAATGCTCCGGGCGAGAGCTCCCCGAGGCTGAGCCGACCCGCGATCGCAGGGGGCCGAGTTGAGCGGCGACGGGCCGCGCCTCGGGCCCTCCGGGTACCTGCCCGAGACAGCCTCCGGTGCGAGTGGGCGGCACGGTGCGTGCTCTCTCTCTCCAGCGAGCCGATGCGGTTAGGCCATCCGATGCGGTACTCTCCGCATCTCGCTGCGTTCGCGCAGGGTTTGCATGAGTGACCCCGGCCTATAATTCGACCCGGATGGACGATAAGGTGATGGTTGACCTGCTGGAGCGGGTCGGCAACCTCTTCACCTCCAGCCTTGACCTCAAGGTCAACATTGACTTCACCCTCCGCGCGCTCTCGCAGCTGGTTGCCTGCGATGGCGCCACCGTCTTCCTGCTCGACGAGGACGAGACCCAGCTCACCGCGATGGTGACCTTTCCCTACACCGAGCAGGTGGCCAGCGTGGCCTCCTTCGGTCTGGGGGAGGGGATTGTGGGTTGGGCGGTGGCCGAGCGCAAGGCGGTTCGGATCGATGACGCCACCCAAGACCCGCGCTTCAAGGAGGTCGCGGCGCCTCATCCGCCTCGCAGCGTGCTGGTGATGCCGCTGGAGTCGCCCAACCGCGTGGTGGGCGCACTCACCCTGACCCGCAAGCATGTCACCCCCTTCACCGAGCTGGAGCAGGCGCTGGTGCGCGTCATCTCCAACCAGGCCGCGATCAGCATCGACAACGCGGCGCTCTACGCCGCGGTGCAGCGCCAGCTGCAGGAGATCGCCCTCCAGAAGCACGAGCTGGAGGTGGCCAATGCCCAGGTCCGGGAGAACAGCAGGCTCAAGAGCGAATTCCTGGCGAACATGAGCCACGAGCTGCGCACCCCCCTCAACGCCATCTTGGGTTTCAGTGAGATCCTCAAGGACAACCTGGCCGGCAAGATGACCGCCGCCCAGCAGCACGATTGCCTGGAGAACATCCACGCCAGCGGCCGACACCTGCTCAACCTGGTCAACGATGTGCTCGACCTGAGCAAGATCGAGGCCGGACGACTCGAGCTCCAATATGAGGAGTTCCCAGTGGGAGGCTGCATCGCCGAGGTCCTCACCGTGGTCCGCCCACTGGCCGAACGAAGTGGCGTCAGCCTGGAGGTGGACATCGACAACGAGAACGCCCTGCTGCGCGCCGACAAGGGCAAGTTCAAGCAGATCCTTTACAACCTGCTCAGCAACTCCATCAAGTTCACCCCGGAGGGCGGCCAGGCCACCGTCAAGGCCCGGGTCCGACCCCGGGCGGGACAGCTGGTGCTCCAGGTCAAGGACACCGGGATCGGCATCGACCCTCAGCATCACGACCAGATATTCAGCGAGTTCTTCCAGGTCCAGGCCGCCGACGACCGCCCCTTCGAGGGGACCGGGCTGGGCCTGGCCTTGGTGCGCCGGCTGGTCGGGCTCCATGGGGGCGCGATCAAGGTCGACAGCCAGCTGGGACGAGGCACGACCATGACCGTGACCCTGCCCCTGCACGGCCTGCGCCCCGACGGCCGGACGCGCAACCGCATCCTGGTGATCGAGGACAACCCCAGCAGCCTGGAGCTTTCCACGTTGGTTCTGAGTGGCCAGGGGTTCCTGGTGGACACTGCCACGGACGGACAGCAGGGGCTGCAGAAGGCCAAGGCGCAGGCTTACGACCTGATCCTGATGGACGTCCAACTGCCCGGAATCGACGGCCTCACCGTGACCCGCCTGCTCAAGGCCGACCCCCGCACCGCCCATACCCCTATCGTGGCACTCAGCGCCAGGGCCATGGTGGGAGACGAGAAGGAGGCCCTGGAGGCAGGCTGCTCGGGGTACATAACCAAGCCCATCGAGGTGAAGAACTTTGTCAGCGTGGTCACTGAATACCTGGAGGCACAGGGAGCATGAGCGGCGCTAACAAGACCATCCTGGTGGTGGAGGACGACGAGGCCACCCGGGACATAGTCAGGCTGGCCTGCGAGCCCCAGCACTACATAGTGCTGGAGGCCGGGACGGGCCCGGAGGGTCTCGACATGGCCCAGCAGCGGGCCCCCGATCTGATCATCCTGGACATCAACCTCCCGGGCATGAGCGGGTTGGATGTCTGTCGCAAGCTCCGCGCCGATGGCTACAAGGTGCCGATCATCATGCTCACCGCCAAGAGCGACACCATCGACGTGGTGGTGGGGCTTGAACTGGGCGCCGATGACTACGTCGTCAAGCCCTTCGAGGTCCGTGAGCTGGTGGCTCGGGTGGGCGCTCACCTGCGCCGCTCCGAGGTCACCCCGACCGACCAGGTCAAGGAGCGCTTCGAATTCCCCGGGCTGACCATTGACCTCCGTCGGCGTCAGGTCTACCGGGATGGCGAGGAGGTCCAGCTCACCCTCACCGAGTTCAATCTCCTGGCCCTGCTGGCCAGCCGGCCAGGCCAGGTGATGAGCCGGGCCGAGCTGCTGCGGCGGGTCTGGGGCTACGAGGTGGAGATCGAGACCCGCACCGTAGACGCGCACGTCTACCGCCTGCGTCGGAAGATCGAACCCTCGGCGGACCGGCCCTCGTACATCCACTCGGTGCCGGGGATCGGATACCGCTTCGCCGGCTAGGGTCCCTCGGCGCCGGCGGTCCGGCTCAGTATCAGTAGATGAAGCCCAAGAAGTAGCCGCTGCTGGGTGAGATCGTGCGCGTGTCGATCACCCCCAGCCCATCGACATTCATCTCGGACTGCTCCCAGCTGCCGTTGGGCAGCACCTTCGTCACCATCGCCACATGGCCGTCGTAGCCGTTGTCGAACACCGCCACCGCTCCCACCACTGGAACCTGCCCCTCGGGGTACCCGTAGGCTCTGGCGTTGGCCCACCAGTCGACGGCATTGCCAGCCCAGGGAATGTAGCGTTGACTGGCTACCCAGTAAGTGCACTGGCCCCAAGGGAAGGGATCCACGGCGGCGGGCTTGCTGGGGGTGACCTCGGGAACCCCCACCTGGACGGGGACGAAGTCCTGCGAGGGCAGCGAGGTGGGAGAGACCACGCTGGGCATGAGCAGGAAGCTGTTGGCGGCGAGGGTGGTGGCCGAGGTGAGGTTGTTGTAGTTGAGCACCACCCCGGTGCTCACCCGGAACCTAGCCGCAAAGGTGCTCAGAGTCTCGCCCGGAAGGACCCGGACCAGAACCGTGGGACCGGCGGGAGGGATGAGCAGATCCTGGTCGGCCTGAGCCTGGGACCCGGCCGGGATCTGGTTGCTCCAGGCCAACTCCTCGGGGGTGGTCTGGTACCTGGCCGCCAGGCTGGCCAGGGTGGCACCGACCGGGACGCTGACCATGGGGGCCGGAACCACCTGGATCGTGCCTGGCACCGCGGCCGGCTTGTCGTAGTACTGACCGGCCAGTGAGGTCGACGGGGTGGGCCACACCGAGGCCGAGGTCGAAACCGTCTGGACCTCGTTGCGCGAGGCGGAGATCCAACCAGCGAGCAGCACGCCGACGGCGACAAGGATCACGGCGACGTGGGTAAGTCGGTTGTCTGGACCCGGCAGGAGCCTCTCCCCAAGCTACCTAGCGGCGGACGCAAACTCGGCAGGCGCCCTCACTCCCTCAAGCGGCGCACCCGAAGCCTCACCCTAGCAGAGCGCCGAGCGGGGTGTCAAAGCCAGACGCCCGATTGAGAAGGAAATTTGCCGGTGTGCGCACGGCCGCGGGCCCGCCCTCGGAGCCGCGCTTGAGCCAACTGGGGCCGGGGCCCCTCCGGCACTGCCCGGATGCGAGGGCCCGGCCCACTATCCTGGGCGCTCGATGCCCCTCAACTTTGGCTGCGTGGGCCGCGCCTACCGCGCCGTGCCCGAGGTGTTGGACCGGGAGCGGCACGGCCGTTACGCGGTCGCGGTCGGGGCTGCCGCGGACCCCAGCCAGGAGTTCGGCCATCCTCTGGCCTGCTTTGCGGGCGTCTATCTGCTCTCTCCACTGGTGACCCAACTCTTCGCTGACCCGGAGGTGGGCCTGGATGTGGAGCACCTGCTCCACGCCGAGCAGGAGTTCGCATTCGGGCGGCCGCTTGAGTTCGAGGAGACGGTCGCCCCGGATGGGCTGATCTCCTCGGCCGAGCGGCGCCGGGGCATGATATTCCTCGAGTTCCGCTGCGATGGGCGAGACCGGGACGGCACGGTGGTGGTCCGCTCCCGGAGCCTCTTCGTGGTCCGGCAGGCGGCGTGAGCTCGGGGGCCTCCTCGCTGCGCTTCCCCCTCCCGGCGGGCGAGGAGCTGCCGACCACCCGGCGCCAGCTCACCCAGGAGGTGATCTCCGGCTACGCCGAAGCCTCTGGGGACCTCAACCCGATCCACCTCGACCCCGGTTACGCGGCCCGAGCCGGCCTCGACTCCACCATCGCCCACGGACTGCTCACCCTGGGGGTGGCCTGCTCGGGGGTTGAGGCCTTCGCCCAGGGGAGCGCCTACGTTTCCCTGGTCTCCTGCCGGTTCTCGGCGCCGGTGCCGTCCGGGCAGGAGATCGCCTGCGCGGCCCGGGTGGCCGGCTCCGATTCTGAGACGGCCCTGATCGAACTGGACGTCCTCACCGCCAGCGGAGAACGGGCCCTGACCCGGGCCAAGGTGCAGTTGCGGCGGCTCTGAGCCGGGCCACCGTCGATCCCGGACCAGGAGGCCGGTTCAGCTGGCCAGGATGGCCGTCAGGTTGAGGGCACCCTTGGGAGCGGTGATGCGGAAGTCGCGGCCGAACCTGCTGAAGGTAACCCGGCTCTGGGAACTCTGGACCCACCGGAGCGGATATGGCTTTCCCGTGGTGGCCACGTAAACGGTCCCGCCGCCCGGCTCCGTGACCGCCACCACCGGCCGGCCCCGGAAGGTGGTGGCCCGGCCCCGAACCGCACTGGCCACCCTGCCGGTGAGCTGACCGGCGAGCACGGCCGGTGACGTGAGACTCCGGAAAGCGGCCGTCAGCTCGGCGGCGGTGGAGCTCTTCGCGGGAACGTAGACCCAGCGGTACCCCAGCGCCGACTGCAGGCTGGTACCACCCACCTGGGCCCAGAGGGTGCGGCTCCGGAAATAGTCCAGGCCGCGAAGCTCCTCGGCCTCAAAGGAGAGGCCGGAGGAGACGAAACTGCCCTCGCCCACGTTCGGGCCCCCGATCTCGAAGGTGAGCGAGACCGGGCGCCCCGAGGTGGTTGAGTCGGCCTGGATCTCGAATGTCTTGGCGGCCTCCAGCGCAGATCCCGCCGCCCTGAGGATGACCGGGCCAGACCTGGCCTGGAACCCGTTGCGGACGGCCGAGCAGGAGGTGAGCTGGCCGCCAACCAGGATGACCGCTACCAGGGCGGCGAGGAGGTAGCCGCCGCTGAGCCGGCCGCGAGGGGGAAGGGTCAACCGGGCTCCTGGCTGTTCGCAGGTTCGGGATCTGGGGTCGCGGCGGGGGTCTCCCGCGCTCCACCCGCCCTCGGCATCCTAGCCCAGGCGCACCCTCGGCCAGGCCGGGCCGGGCGGCGGGCGGCGAGCGCGCCCTCGGGCGGGGTCTGGTCGGGAGGCTACACTCAGGCCGACATGGCGATGTTCGACCTCTCCGGCAAGGTGGCGGTGGTCACCGGCGGCTCCCGGGGACTGGGTCGCGCCGACTGCCTGGCACTGGCGCGGGCCGGGGCCGACGTGGTGGTCACGGACATCCTGATCGAATCCGACCCTGAGTTGCAGCAGGTGGCGGAGCGGGCCTCCAGCGTCATGGCGCAGGTGATGGCCTCGCAGAGCGTCGTCTACGCGGAGCACACCGCCGAGGAGATCCGGGCCATGGGCAGACGCTCCCAGGCGATGCGGATGGACGTCACCGACCGGGAGCAGGTCAGGGAGGTCATGGACCAGGTGGCCGCCGAATTCGGCAGCATCGACATCCTGGTCAACAATGCTGGCACCCTCGACCATCTGGGCCAGATGGCGGACCAGTCGCTTGAGCTCTGGGAGCGCGACCTGAGGGTCAACCTGACCGGCGCCTTCAACTGCACCCAGGCCGCCTGGCCGCACCTGAAGGAGGGCGGTTTCGGACGGCTGCTCTACATGTCGTCGGTGGCGGGGACCCTGGGCGGGTTCGGGCAGTCCAGCTACAGCACCACCAAGGCCGGCCTGCTGGGACTGATGCGCTCGGCAGCGCTCGAGGGAGCCCGTCACGGAATCACCAGCAACGCCATCGTTCCCGGGGTGATCGCCACCGAGGCTTTCAACACCACCACGGCCAGCATGCGCGAGCGCATGGTGCTGCGGACCGCCATGAGGGCCCCCGGGCAGCCCGAGGACGTCGCCCACGCGATCTGCTTCCTCGCCAGCCCGGAAGCCTCGTACATCACCGGGGTGGCACTTCCAGTTGCCGGGGGCATCGATCTCTTCACCTTTTGAGGTCAGCAGGCGGCCCGGACAGGGTCCGCCTGCGCTTCTCCCCTGCTATAGTGGCGGCCGCCAGACGAAGTCCCGGGCGGCGATTTGAGGCACGACCGAGCAGTCCTGGCCAGAACGCGATTTGGAGGATGCTCGGTTGAGCCTCGTCGACGTAACCCTTACCTGCCGTGAGTGCGGCTCGGAGTTCATCTTCACTGCCGGAGAGCAGCAGTTCTACCAGTCGAAAGGTCTGGTTAACCAGCCCACCCGCTGCCAGCCCTGCCGGCAGCTCGCCAAGGCGGCCCGCCAGACCACCAACGGGTACGGCACCAGCGGCCCGCGCCCCCCGCGCCAGATGTTCGACGTCGTCTGCGCCGACTGCGGCAGCATGACCCAGGTGCCCTTCCAGCCCAAGTACGACCGCCCGGTGTACTGCAGCAACTGCTTCGAGAGTCACCGCGCCGCGCGCTAGTCGCTGGGCGGGGCCGGTGCCAGCCGGCGCAGGGCCCGGAGCGCTTCCTCCAAGGCGTTCGGGTCGCAGGCGCTGGCACGGATGATCACACCTCCTGTGGGCTGCGGATAGGAGCCGAAGTTCACCTCAGGGAAGGTGCGCTCGAGCTCGGTCAGGGCCGGGAAGAAGGTCGACTCCGGCGCCCCCAGGAAATGCAGCTCGCGGTAGCTCCGCGAGCCCGCCCCCACTAGGAAGATCGGCTCCAGCTCCTGCGCAAAGGTGGCGCGCAGCTCCGCCGGCACCCCGGGTAGCACGAAGAGCCAGCGTGGGTCTGCCCGAGTGGGCAGTGCGATGGCCAGCGGAGGGGCACCACCCACCGGGTTGCGCAGCACCCGAGCACCCTGGGGGACGCTCGCCATCTTGCGGGCGCCGGCATTGGGCTCGGGGCTTTCGAGCCTGCCCTGCTCATGCTGGCGCCGCGCCCGCGCCCGGATGTGGGCCAGCGCCTGCGGATCCTCGACCAGCGGCACCCCCAGCATCCGGGCCACCGCAGCCATGGTCCGGTCATCGGGGGTGGGTCCCAATCCGCCGCAGCAGAAGACCCTGGCGGCGGGCCCAGCGGCGGCGGCACGCAACTCCTCCGCGATCGCCTCCGGCTGGTCCCCGACCACGACTATTCGGGAGCAGGGGTAGGGTCCCTGGCTCAACCTGGCCGCCAGCCAGGCCGAGTTGGTGTCGGCGGTGTGCCCGGAGAGCAGCTCGTCGCCCACCGCGACCACCCAACTGCCGGTGGCGATCGTCTCCAGCTCGATGGCTCCCTATCTGGCCCAGCCCGGACGCCCGCACCCTTCCCGACCGCGGGTCGAGCACCTCGGCCGGACCACCGAGATGGCCTGGCCGACCCTTCCGCCGATATAATTGGGCGGCTCCGGTGAGCGCTCTTGCGGGGTCCGGCCGGCCGAACTTCGTCTTGCCTTTGCAATCATAGGCCGCCGGGTGCGGCTGGAGGAGCAGACTGCCGTGACTCGAACCGTGCTGATTCCGGTGCTGGTGGCCGGCCTGCTGGCCCTGGGATACGGAGGGGTGCTGGCCAGCTGGGTTCTGCGCCGGTCCCCCGGCAACGAGCGGATGCAGGAGATCGGGCAGGCGATCCGGGAGGGAGCGTCAGCCTACCTCAACCGCCAGTACATCATCATCGCGGTGATCGGCCTGGTGCTGGCGGCGCTGCTGGCCCTAGGTGGCCTGCTCAGCCCGGCGCTGGGATGGAAGACCTCCTTGCTCTTCCTCTTTGGCGCGTCGCTGTCCGCCAGTGCTGGCTACGTGGGCATGAACGTCTCGGTGCGCAGCAACTACCGCACCGCCGAGGCGGCCCGGGGCGGGCTCGGCCCGGCCCTGCGGGTCGCCTTCAATGGCGGCGCCGTCACCGGCTTCTTCGTCGTCGGGTTCGGGCTGCTGGGTGTGACCATCGCCTTCTGGATCCTGGATAAGCCGTCAGCGCTCGTGGGGCTGGCCTTCGGAGCCTCTTTGATCTCCGTCTTCGCCCGGCTGGGCGGCGGCATCTACACCAAGGCCGCCGACGTCGGCGCCGACCTGGTCGGCAAGATCGAGGCGGGAATCCCCGAGGACGATCCCCGCAACCCGGCGGTGATCGCCGACAACGTGGGGGACAACGTCGGCGACTGCGCCGGCATGGCTGCCGACCTCTTTGAGACCTACGCGGTGACCTCGGTGGCGGCAATGCTGCTGGGCGGCCTCGAGTTCCACAACTTCGATCTCACCGTCTACCCCCTGCTGCTGGGCGGAATCAGCATCCTGGCCTCGATCCTGGGCACCTTCTTCGTCCGGATCGGCAAGGGTGGCTGGATCATGGGCGCCCTCTACCGGGGCCTGGGTGCGGCCGGGCTCCTTGCCATCGCTGGCTTCCTGGCCGTGACCCTGGTGCTCAAGGCCGACGGCGGACTCACCGCCAAGGTCCTGGGACACCCGGTGCTGAACCTGTTCTGGGCGGCAGTGATCGGGATCGTGATCACCATTGCCATCGTGGCCATCACCGAGTTCTTCACCGGCGCTCAGTTCAACCCGGTGAAGAGCGTGGCCAGGGCCTCCCAGACCGGTCACGCCACCAACATCATCGCCGGGCTGGCGGTGGGGCTAGAGGCGGCCGCGCCTCCGGCCTTCCTGATCGGAGTCGGGATCCTCGGCGCCTACGCCCTGGCCGGCCTCTACGGCATCGCCATCGCCGCCATGAGCCTGCTCAGCATGGTGGGGATCGTGGTGGCGATCGACGCCTATGGGCCGATCACCGACAACGCCGGTGGCATCGCCGAGATGGCAGACCTTCCGGACGCGATCCGGGCGGTCACCGACCCGCTGGACGCGGTTGGCAACACCACCAAGGCGGTGACCAAGGGCTACGCGATCGGGTCCGCCGCGCTGGCGGCCCTGGTTCTCTTCGCCGGCTACACGTTGACCCTGGGCCACCACAACTTCAACTTCAGTCTCAGCAACCCCAGGGTGATCGCGGGGCTGCTCTTCGGCGGCATGCTCCCGGTCCTCTTTGCCTCGCTCTCGATGCAGGCGGTGGGACGAGCGGCCGGCGGAGTGGTCGAGGAGGTTCGGCGCCAGTTCCGGGAGATCCCGGGGATCATGGAGGGCACCGGACGGCCCCTCTACGGACGCTGCGTCGCGATCGTCACCAGGGCCGCCCAGCGGGAGATGATCCTGCCCGGCCTGATCCCGGTACTGGCTCCCATCCTGGTCGGGTTCATCCTGGGCCCGGTCGCACTGGGCGGCCTCCTGATCGGGACGATCGTGGTGGGGCTCTTCCTGGCCCTCCAGATGACATCCGGCGGTGCCGCCTGGGACAACGCCAAGAAGTACATCGAGGAGGGCAACTTCGGCGGCAAGGGAACCGAGACCCACGCCGCCGCGGTGACCGGGGACACCGTCGGAGACCCCTGCAAGGACACCGCCGGGCCGGCGATCAACCCGATGATCAAGGTGGTCAACATCATCGCCATCCTGATCGCCCCGCTGATCGCCACTCACTTCCTCATCCACTGACCGAAGAGACCACCTAGGGCCCGGCCCATCGCCCGATGGAAGATGTCGAGCAAGCGGACTACCTCCGGGAGATTGCCGACCTCCAGCGCAAGCTGGTTGAGCTCCAGGAGAACGAGGCCGCCCCGGCGCTGATCGAGGAGTACTCGGTCGAGGTGCGGATCCTGGTGGCCCTCCTGGATGCGACGAAGCGGCTCGTCGAAGACCTCCAGAGCTCGCCCGAGCTGGCGTCCAGCCTGACCATCAGAGGCTTCCAGCCCACCCAGTTCCGGGAGCTCTACGCCTTCGTCTACGAGGCGGCGCTGGAGATCGACCTCGCCGGGGCGGAATTCGCCCGGGCGGTGGAGCGAACCGACTTCAGCACTTCGCTGCGGGAGTGACCTGTCCGGGAACCCGAGGCGGCCGCGGGCCTACCTGGCACCGACACAGGCGGAGCAGGTGCCGTGTCCGAGCAGCTCCACCCGCTCCAGCTCGAAGCCGAGTGGCCGGGCAGCACTGTCCACCCAGCTGGAAACCTCGGGGCAGCTGACGTCGAAGGTACCCCCGCAGCGGTCACACACCAGATGCTGGTGGGACTCGCTGCCGGCTATCACCGCCTCGTAGGTGTTCGCGTGTCCGAGTTGGACCTTGCGGGCCAAGCCCAGCTCCACCAGAAGATCCAGGGTCCGGTAGACGGTGGTGCGTTGAAATCCGGGCACCTTGCGGCCAATGCTGGTGCAGAGGTCGTCCGCCGAGGCGTGCCCGGCGTGCTCCAGCAGGGCGGAGTAGACCAGCCTCCTCTGGGGGGTCAGCCGCTTGCCCTGCTGCCTCAGCGCCTCCAGTCCACTCACCATCTCCGCATCATAACTGTTGCTCACTATTGCAACACGATCAGGGGATGAGGTCGCCGGAAAGCTCGCCCTCAGCGGCCAGCTATGATCGAGGTCAAGTGAACGTGGCCGACGAGCGCAAGACCCTGGCGGCCCTTGAGGACTCTCTCTCCGGGGTCGAGGACCCGGAGCTGCATCGTTCACTGATGCATCTCGGGATGCTGAAGAATCTGCGGATCGAGGGCACCACCGCCAAGATGCGGGTCGTCCTCACCACGCCCGCCTGCCCGCTCAGGGAGCGGATCCAGGCCGAGATCGAGGCCGCCGTGCTGGGGGTGGTCGCCGGGATCGAGAGGGTGGAGCTGCAGTGGGACTCCGACGTCAGCCGCACCCGGGGGGTGATCGGCCGCCAGGAGATCCCCGGGGTGCGCAACATCATCGCCATCAGCGCCGGGAAGGGTGGCGTGGGCAAGACCACGGTGGCGGTCAACCTCGCCTTCGCTCTGCTCCGGTCAGGAGCTCGGGTGGGACTGCTGGACGCGGACATCTACGGCCCCAACGTCCCCATCATGCTGGGACTCACCGACCAGCCGACGGTGGTGGCGGACCGGATGGTCCCGCTCCGCAAGGGCGGTCTCAAAGTGGTCTCGATCGGCACCATCATCGAGCCCGACCGCCCGGTGATCTGGCGGGGCCCGATGCTCGTCGGGGCCCTCAAGCAGTTCCTCTTCGAGGTTGACTGGGGCGAGCTCGACTACCTGGTCTGCGACATGCCGCCGGGGACCGGGGACGTGCAGCTGACCCTGGCTCAGTCGATTCCGCTGACCGGCGCGGTGATCGTCACCACCCCCCAGGATGTGTCTCTGGCCGACGTGGGCCGGGGGATCGCGATGTTCCAGCAGCTCCGAGTGCCGGTCCTGGGGGTCATCGAGAACATGAGCGGGTTCGTCTGCCCGCACTGCGGTGGGCTGACCGACATCTTCAGCCGGGGCGGTGGAAGGAAGCTGGCTCAGGACCGGGAGCTTCCGTTCCTGGGCGAGATCCCCCTGCACCTGGCGGTACGGCTGGGTGGCGGAGAAGGCCAGCCCCTGGTGCTGGCCCAGCCGGAGTCTGCCCAGGCCAAGATCTTCGAGCAGGTGGCGTCCACCCTGGCTGGCCAGGTGAGCCAGGTCAACTTTCAGACCGCCGAGGCCCCCGAAATGCCAGCCGGGCCCCGGGTCGCCCGGCCCTGAGCCGGGGAGCGGGGAGAAGCCAGGAGCGGCGATCGGGCTGGCTCCGCCGTGTTCGCACTAGCACCGGCCTCTGCGGGCGCTGGCCGGGACGAGTCCTCGCTAACCTGAAGTTCGGGAAACCGCTCAACTCAGGCCGAGTTGGGGGGGAACCGCGCCGGTTCTGACTGCGTTGCCCCGGAGCATCGTCAGCATGCTTCCGTGGGCGCGCGCTGGGCAACTTCTTCTGACTACATTCCAGACGATCGTGGAACTCGCATCGAGTTCCACCGGCGACCGAACTTCAGGCTAGCTCGCGACCGGCTCCCCCGACGCGGTGCCGACGGCCCACCTCGCGCCCGCGGACTCCGGTGCCCGACGGGCGGTCTCCTGTGGGCGAACCCAGCGCTCCCTCGTGACGGGAGTGGCGTCACAGCGCTGCCAGCGCTTCCCCGGCGCGCCGCAGCCCGTCTACCAGAGGGGAACCGGCCGGCGCTCACGCGAGTACTCCGGGCATGGTCCGTACCGCCGCTTCCCGGATCGCCTCCCGCGCCTCCGCCCTGTCGCTGTACACGCGGAGCCAGACGGTGCGCACCGGCAGCAGCCGGGCCAGCAGCGCGGGGGCCGCCTCCACCTCGACGCGGCCGGATATGGGGTCGAAGAGCCGCAGCATCTGGTCGTTGGCCGCCGGGTTGTCCGGGCGGGGGGCGGTGCTGGCCAGGTCGACCTCCAGGCCCACGTCCCGGAACCGCTCCGGGAGCGCCGAGCGGATCCTCTCCTCAATCTGGTGGGAGTCACGCAGCCCCGCCGGTCCCTCCGGGTGGCTCAGTTCTCGGTAGGCCTCGAACGCCAGCTGCCAGGGAAGCCTCCGGGTGGTCACCGCTTCCCAGTGGCGCCCCAGCTCGCGCTCCTCCTCGTTCCGGGGGGAGAGCTGGAGCCGCTCCACCTCTTGCATCAGCGACCAGTCGGTGAGCAGCAGGTAGCTGTCCAGATGATCGACCGGGTTGCCGGGCGGAAGCAGCAACCCACAGGTGCGGGCGAACACCGGCCGCAGATGAAGGTCGATCCGGCGCACGGTGCGGTGGAAGTAGACATGGTTGTACATGTGGAGGCGGGCCGAGAGGAACACTTCCAGCGCCGGTGCCCCGTGCTGGTGTAGGACCAGGCAGCCATCCTTGATGAACATGTAGTGGCGCAGCCGGGCCAGGTCGACCGGGCCCACCGCCACGCCACACATGTAGGCGTCGCGGGGAACGTAGTCCATGTTGTCGGCGCTGGCCAGCCCGCAGAGGACCGGCTTGAGGGCCCGCAACCAGGCCGGCGGTGAGAAGCCCGGCAGCTCCCTGGGCGCCATCACCCATGCCACCCACTGGGGCAGCACCGCCTCGCCGGGCTCGAATGGCCCGTCCGGGCTCCGGCGGAGCGAGCCGATGAGGTCGGCCAACGTCCCCAGAACCAGGTGGCGGCCGACGTCCTCGTGGTCCAGCCCATACCGGGACAGCACCTCAGCGTCGAAGAAGTGCCCGAAGGGCCCATGGCCGACGTCGTGGAGCAGCCCGGCCACCCGCATCACCTCCACCACCAGGTTTCGCGAGGGAGCATCGGAGCAGCTCTGACGGAGACTGGGGTAAAGGTGGTCGGTGAAGCTCCCACTGAGGTGCATTGCCCCGACCGCGTGCTGAAAGCGCGAGTGCTCGGCGGTGTGGAAGACCCACCAGGCGGACTGGAGCTGGTGGATCCGGCGCTGGCGCTGGAGCCAGGGGTGGTCCAGGAGCGACTCCTCGGAGCCGGCCCCGTCGTCCAGTTGCTTGGTGATGCTGCAGTAGTCGTAGAGGGGATCGGCCAGCAGGTTTACCGCCTCGAAAACGCTCTCGGGATTGGACACCTTGATCGCCATCTTAGGCGGGGAGGCGAGCGTATGAGGGCCGCCGGAGGCGCCGCCACCTGAAGTGGTCGCCCGGCGCCGGAGCCGCGGCCGCCGAGCCGCTTGCCAAGGTCAGACCCAGCAGCTGCCCCAGAGCCTGGGCGAGCGCGGTCCGAGCCCGCTCAGCTTGGTCCCCCGGCAGAGCGCGTCAACCTCTCCACAGGCACCACCCCCGGTCCCGGACGGCCGGGCCCGGCTATGCGGTCTTGGGCCAACTGGGGCCGAACGGTGCCCGCCGGGCCGCCAGCGCCACGCGCCCCCCGTCATCACCGCCCGGAGGGGCCCGCCGGACCAGCTGACCCGGCGCCGACGGTGCCTCGGATCGGAGCGGGAAGGGAGGTGAGGTTGAAGACCTCCTGGCGCAGCCGACCTCAGCCGGCCGGCGCCTGCCCCATCTGGGCCAGCAAGCGGCTGCCCTCCGGGCTCCCCCACCCGGTGCAGGCGTCCCAGCCCGGGGCGGCCTGATAGGCGCCGTTGTCACCCTCGACTATGTCCCGGGTGACACCGGCAGCGGCCAGCTGCTGGTAGAGGATCGGATTGAGGTATCCGGGAGCGTGGCCCAGCGCCTCGGCGCAGCGAGCCAGCAGCGCCGCCCAGAGTGGCGCCACCGCGCTGGTGCCGCCGAAAACCGCCGGCTGCCCGTCCACCAGGACCTGGTACCCGGTCTCGGGGTCGGCATCGCCGGCGACGTCGGGCAACCCCCGACCGGCCCTGTGGCCGGGGTCGGCGGAGAGCGGGACGTGAGCGGCGTCCTGCCAACTGGGGAGCGGGAACTGTGAGCTGACCCCGCCTCCGGTGGCTCCGCCCTGGGGCCCGTCATTCCAGGTCACCTCACTCGCTACCTGGCCCCCGGACGAGGTCAGTCGGGTTCCGCCGCAGGCCAGCACGTGAGGGCTTGAGCTGGGGAAGTCGACATGGGCCTCCCCGTCCTGCAACCCATCGTTGGAGCCGCCGTCCCCGGCCGCCACGCACACGGTCACCCCCAGCAGGGCCGCGTCCTGGAAAGCCTGGTCAAACGCGGTCATGGTGGCGGCCGGCCAGTCGGCCTCGGGCCCACCCCAGCTGATTGACAGGATGGAGGGGCGGTTGACCTGATCGTGGAGAGCCTCATTGATGGCGTCGAGGAAACCCCGGTCGGTGTTGGGAGCGAAGTAGAGCACCAGCCGGGCCCCCGGGGCCACCGAGCCAGCAACCTCGATGTCGAGCATGACCTCCCCGTCGGGCCCGTCCTGCACTCCCGTCGGCTGGTTGGAGGCTCCATCGACCGGAACCGCCACCAGGCTGGGTGGCGCCATCCCCAGCCGCTGGAAGTAGGTGGCAAGGTCATCGGATCTGAAGCCCCCGCCCAACTCCACCAGGCCGATGCTCTGTCCGGCTCCGGTGGTGCCGACGGGAAACTGGTAGAGCGAGGCGACCGTCGGGGGAGGGTAGCTCAAGGGTGCCGCCTGGTCGAGCGGGCCAGGATGCTCCGGTAGCGGCAGCGGCCGGAAGTGGGGGCGGACGGCTGGCACGGTGGCCAGCCCGAGCGCCGCCACGACCCGGCCTTCGAGAGGTCCGGGGAGTGATGCCATCCCCCGGGCTGCTCTGAACTCAACACTCCGGACAAGGCAGCGGCGCAGCTCCACCCCGAACTCCGCGGCAAACCGGCCCGAAGGCCCGCTCAGGACCGCGATCCGCCGCTCCGGTGCAACCGAGGTCAGCTCCAGCTCCGCCCCCACCGCCCAGGCCCGCACCGCCGCCAGGTCGTCGGGGTGGGCACCGCGGACATCGGCCAGCTGGTCGCGGCTGAGGTGGGCTCGAAGGCGGGGAGCCACCCGGCCCAGGTCCTCAGGCGGAGGAGCCCATCCATCCGGGCGGGGCCTGAGCGCCAGGGCCACCTCGATCCGCTCGGCGGGGTCAGCGGGCCCCAGGTCGGTCCACGGCTGGTCGGGCCAGGGAGCCGCGGTGGCAGCCTCCGCGGGGTGATCTGAGGAACTCACGCACGTCAGTATTCCCGGACCGGACGCACACCTGCCCGGCCGATTGGCAGTGGCGGACCGGACCCATCGGGGCCGATTGGTCAGCGTTCCTGGGCCAGCCCCCTGGTGATCGTGAGCACGGCCACAAAGCGGCGGAAGGTGCCCAGGGCGTCTCCGCCCTCCAGCACGACCTCGAGCGGGCCCACCGACTTCACGTCCCGCACCTGAGTCGCCAGCTCCACGAGGTCGGCGTTTCGCAGCCGCACCGAGAGCCGGTACGGGGGCTCGGAGCTCGGCGGTGGTATCTCCGCCAACCGCTGGAGGCTTCGGGTCGCGGCCTCTCGTATCAGCCGTCGAGCGGCCACCGGATGAAGGCTGCGCGCCGCCAGGCGGGTGAGCGACTGCTTGACCACCACCGTCTCTGCACCGGGCGACACGGAGGCCGCCTGGGCCACGGAATGCTGGTCGCCCGTTATCAGCACCACCGGCACCCGGTGGTGCGCCGCCACCAGGGCGTTGATCCCGCTCTCACCCACAGACCGCCCGTTGAGAGTCACCCCCCGGACCGAGTCGGGGCTGTAGGTGTGTGAGAGCACCGAGGCGGGACCGTCCACGGCCCCGTGATATCCGACGAAGAAGATGGCGTCGAAGCTCCCGTCCAGCCCCTCCATCATGTACAGGGGCTTGTGCCGGCCGGAGCAGTAGTCAGCCTCGCCGTGGATCTGAGCTGGGTCCAGGTTCTGCATGGCGCCGTGGGAGTCGTTGACCAGGATGCTGTCGGCGCCAGCCTCGAGAGCGCCGTCGATGGCGGCGTTGACCTCCTCCAAGAGCAGCCTGCGTCCTAGCGCGAACTCAGGCCCGGGCGTCACCTGCTGCCAGTCGACGACCCCGGCCACCCCCTCCATGTCGCACGAGATGAACACCTTCACGCCTCGATCCCTCCCCTCAAACGTGCCGGTCGCGCTCGGGACCGCTCGCCCCGGTCAAGGCCGGCCACCGTCGGTAATCCGGTCCAGCTCCGCCCAGTCCGCCCCGGTGGCGATCCAGGAGGCCGCCTTGACGTTCGCCACCACCTGCTCGGGCTGGGTCGCACCGGCGATCACGGATGACACCTGGCT
>Ga0182014_10003812_pt1 | contig 17845 bp, 14 predicted proteins | sample 612S2DmetaG_FD_120489 | JGI IMG/M metagenome (GOLD analysis project Ga0182014, IMG submission 120489) | Permafrost microbial communities from Stordalen Mire, Sweden - 612S2D metaG | ecosystem: Environmental > Terrestrial > Soil > Wetlands > Permafrost | place: Sweden: Stordalen | collected... | reverse complement strand
CGCCGCCTGGCCCGTCAAAAGAACCGCTGCGTCGGTCGTGGTCAGCGCCCCCGCGGCCAAAGTCGTCAAAGCGGCGACCTGCGTCGCCTTCAGCGCCACAGTCTGGTCGGTGCTCAGCTGCGCTATCTGCGCCGTGGTCAGTGCCTCGGCCTGATTGGAGGTCAGCTCCGCGACCTCCGCCGTCGTCAGCGCCACGATTTGCCCTGTCGAGATGCCAATCAGCGCGTTGAGTGACACCGCGCTGATCTGCGTTGCCTTGAACACGGCGATGTCGTCGGTCGTGAGCGCGTTGACTTGCGCCGACGAAAGCGCCGCGACTTGGGTCGAAGAGAGCGCCCCAATGTCGTCTGTGGTCAGCGAATGGATAAAGGTGGTGGATTGGGCGCTGATTTGCGAAGCGGAGAGTGACGAAATGATGGACATTGACGCTCAAGCCTTCTCGTTCGCGTGCAGCGCGTCGGAAGAAGGCGCTGATGCAGCGCCGCCCTCCGGGTGCGGGTTGTGCGGGCTGCGAAACGCGGCGCGTTCGCCTCGCCAGAACAACAATGGGTGCGACATGGCTCGAGCGGGCCATCGCGCCAGAGAAGCTTCATGCCATCGGGTGCGGATTGATCGAACGCACACGACTCTGGCGCCTTTGGCCGGAGCTTCGGACCAGCCATTTATCCGGTGCATCCGGACGTCGGCTCGGCCTGAACGTATCCCCTGCCGTGGCCTGTCTAACAACCGCGGGTTAAGGTCGGATTAATTTTCTGGCGGCGAGAACGCCCGTCCTGTCGCCGAGGGGCGGCTGTGACGGCAGCCGCGTCTGTCGACGAGCCGCAAAGCCCGGCTTTTGTCGCCGAGGCAATTCGCGGAAGAGGATCGGGCCTGTCGCGTCCGATCACGGCGTGACGAAAAACGGGGGGATTATGGCGCCCTCGCGGATCTGCGCGAGCATGACGTCCGCTGCGGCGAGCGCCTCGCCGATCGTCGTGTCCATGTCGAGATAGCGATAGCTGCCGAGGCGACCGACGAAGCTGACGCCGCCCGTGGCCTGCGCCCGTTCGACGTATTTGCGCAGAATTGCGTTCTCATCGGTCTGACGAATTGGATAGTAAGGGATGTCCTTCGGCTCGCACAGGCGGCTGAATTCCCGATAGCAGATTGTTTCCTTGAACTCGTCCTTTTCCCACGGCGCGAAATACTTGTGCTCGGTGATACGAGTAAACGGCGTCGATTCGTCGCAATAATTCAGCACCGCAGTGCCTTGGAAGTCGCCGCTGGCCCGGAACGCTTCGAAATCGAGCGTGCGATAGCCGAGCCGGCCAAACTGGTAAGAGAAGAAGCGGTCGATGGGTCCGCTATAGACCATATGCGCGAACGCCTCGTCGAGGTCCTCGAAGCGCGTCGAGAGGCGCAATTCGAGGTTCGGAACCTCGAGAATCGCTGCGACCAGCTCCGTGTACCCCTGCCGCGGCATCGCTTGATGGCGATGGGCGAAGTAGCTGTCGTCGTAGTTGAAGCGCAGAGGCAGCCGTTTGAGCACCGACGCCGGCAATTGCTTCGGATCCAACCCCCATTGCTTCAGCGTGTAGCCGCGGAAGAACGCATGGTACAATTCCGGGCCGATCATGCTCAGCGCTTGTTCTTCGAAATTGGCAGGGCTGTCGATCGGCGAGGACTTGCTGGCGATGAAATCGCGAGCCTCCAGCGGACTCATCACCCTGCCGAAGAATTGGTTAATGGTCAGGAGATTGATCGGCAACGAATAGACTGCGCCGCCAGCGACGGCCTGAACCCGATGCTGATAGGGAACCATATCGCCGAATTTCTGCACATAGGCCCACACGCGTTCGTCGCTGGTGTGGAAAATGTGCGGCCCATAAACGTGGACCATGATTCCGGTTTCCGGGTCGCGCTTTGAGAAACAATTGCCCGCAACATGAGCGCGTTCGTCGATGACAAGAACTCTGTGGCCGGCTTCGGCGAGCGCCCTGCCGATCACCGCGCCGCTAAAGCCAGCGCCGACAATGCAGTACCTCACGAGCTGCAGCCCACGTGCAAAGGACAGGGATCCAATGGGTAGCCGACCAATTGCGCCATTGCAATTCGTGCAATGCTAACCGTTGGAATCGAATCCGGCGGTTGTCCTGAGCGAAGACCGGCGCTGTTTACGTTTTCGTAACCAATTCGCGGCCACGATGGCCGAGGCGGCGCCGCGTCTCAACGCGCGGCGACGCGGGCGTGCGCCAATTGGGGCGACGAGGCGACACTTTGTCCACGACCACGTCGACATATCTGTCGATCCAAAACAATCTGGCGCGCTACCAGAAGATGGTCGGCAACGAGCCGTCGGTGAAGACGGCGACCGCGTATTACGCCGCCAACATCGGCAACGTGAAATCGATCAGTGACTTGGTCGGCAATTACCGCCTGCTGTCCTACGCGCTCACCGCCTACGGCCTCGGCGACCAGGTCAATAACAAGGCGCTGGTGACCAAGGTGCTGCAAGGCGGGGTGACCAACGCAGACGGCACCACCAACAACAAGGCGCTGGCCAACACGCTGAGCAACCCTAACTGGGCGAAGTTCGCCAAGGCCTTCGACTTCCTCGGCAGCGGCGCGAGCTCGATCTCTACCTCAACCGCGGTTGCGACGACGGAGTCGGCCTACACCGAGCAGACGCTTGAAAGCCAGCAGGGCCAGCAGGACGTCGGCGTCCAGCTCGCGCTCTATTTCCAGCGCGTCGCGCCGACGATCACGTCGGCCTACAGCGTGCTCGGCGACAAAAACCTGCTCGAAGCGTTCCAGACCATTTACGGCATCACGCTCAATTCGAACGGCAACATCGACGCCAACGCCGCGATCGTCGACCGGACGATGCCGATCAAGGATCTGCAGGATCCGACCAAGCTCAAGCAACTCACTGCGCGCTTCACCGCCGAATACACGCTGCTTTACGGCCCCGGCGGAAACAATGCTTCGTCGCCGCTGACCGCGACCTCAGGCGGTCAGACGACGACGACCAACCTCAACGCCGCGACCTCGATCATGAGCGGCATTGTCAGCGGCAACAGTAGTTATGGCGGGTCGTCAACCGCCGAGCTGTTCTCGAGCGCGCTGCTGAGTAGTCTGCAGAGTTTGTCGCTCGGCGGCTGAAAGCCTGACCTGAAAATCCAAGGCGACGGTCTCTCGGCGCTTGTAGCCGCGGTCGCCGACCGCGGTGGGCGCGTATGCCCTCACATGAAGGGCCGCGGCAGCTGAACGGGCCGCGGTCAGCGACCGCGGCTACAGCCGCAGCGCATTTCGAGTCGGGTTCTGAGGGCGGCAAGTCTCAGGCAAGCGTCGCGCGCTTAGTTCGGCCGAATCCGCCGCGGACAGGCCGCGGCGGCGCGGACTCGTTCGACGTGACCCAGAGATCGCAGGCAAGCGCTAGAACCGTGGCGCACGCGCCGGCGCCGGCCCCGCAGGTCGAGGAAAGCGGCCTCGACTCGCTCTACGTGCGCGGGGTGGCGTTGTGGAACGGCGGCCGGCGCCAGGAGGCGATCGCCACCCTCGATGCGGCGCTGCGGCGCGACCCCAATTTCCCTGAAGCCCTGTGCATGGGCGGCTACATCCTCGCCGACTCGGGCAAGCGCGAAGCGGCGCTCGAGTTCTATCGTCGCGCCCTCGGCTTCACGGTCGATCTGCCTGTGGCCTGGTCGAACGTCGGCAAACTGCTGTTCGAGGATGGGCGTTACGCGGAAGCGCTCGATTCCTTCGACGCCGCACTGGGGCTGAAGCCCAAGGACGCCGATCTGTGGAACAGCCGCGCCGGCGCCTTGCGCAAACTCGGCAGGCTGGAGGAATCCGCCGCGGCGACGCGCGAGGCGTTGCGGCTCAAGCCGCGCTTCGCCGAGGCCGCGCTCAACCTCGGCACAGCGCTGCTGAAGCTCGATCGCGCCGACCAGGCGCTCGCCGCTTACGAGGCCGCGAGTGAGGCGCAGCCGGGCTACGATGCGGCGCTCAATGGCCAGGGGCTCGCTCTGCGCTCGCTCGGTCGACTCGATGAGGCCGCTGCCGCGTTTGACGAAGCGGTTCGCCTCGGCAATCGCGAGGCGATCGGCAACGCGGGATGCCTCGCGCTGTCGCTCGGCGACTTTGAGCGCGGCTGGGAGGGTTACGAAGCGCGTTGGCTCGAAGGCAAATCGCTGGCCGAGGCCCTCGGCGCGCGTTTTCCGACGTGGCGCGGCCCCGGCCGCGACGGCGAGCGCGTGCTGGTGATGAATGACCACGGCTTCGGCGACACGATACAGTTCTGCCGCTACCTGCCGTTGATGGTCGCGGCCGGCGCTGAGACGACCTTTCTCTGCCCGCCGCGCCTCCACCGTCTGATGTCGTCGTTGGCGGGCGTCCGCCTCGTCGCCGAACGGACCGACAGCGAGCGCTTCGACGCGCAGATCCCCATCAGCAGCCTGCCGCACGCCTTCGCCACCCGGCTCGACAGCGTGCCGGCCTCTGTCCCCTATCTCGCCGCCGAACCCGAATGCGCGCTGAAGTGGGCGGCGCGCATCGGCGCGGAGGGCTTCAAGATCGGCGTCGTCTGGCAGGGCAATCCCAATCCTGATGTCGACATGGCGCGCTCCGCGCCGCTCATCGCCTTCGCGCCACTGGCCGCGATTCCCGGGGTGCGGCTGATCTCGCTACAGAAGGGCCATGGGGTCGAACAGCTCGCTGACCTGCCGGCCGGCATGCAGGTCGAGTCGCTCGGCGACGATTTCGACTCCGGTCCAGACGCTTTCGTCGACACGGCGGCCGCAATGGCCAGTCTCGACATCGTCGTCACCTGCGACACCTCGATCGCCCATCTCGCCGGCGCGCTGGCGCGTCCGACATGGGTGGCGCTGAAGCAGGACGCCGAATGGCGTTGGCTGCGCGACCGCGACGATTCGCCGTGGTACCCGACCGCGCGCCTGTTCCGGCAGACCCGGCGCGGCGAGTGGAGCGACGTCTTCGCCGCGATGGCGGGTACGCTCAAGGCGCTCGTCCCGTCGGGCGGCGCGGCGCGCGCGATCGACATCCCCGGCGCGGTCGGCGAGCTGATCGATAAGATCGCCATCCTGAGGATCAAGACGCGGCGGATCGACGATCCGGACAAGATCGCCAACGTGCGCCGCGAGCTGGCGTTGCTGATGGCGAAGCTCGGCGAAGCGGGGATCGACTGCGGCAACTTGTCGCCGCTCGAAGCCGAACTCGCCACGGTTAACGAAAAACTGTGGGACGTCGAGGATGAGATCCGCTTGTGCGAGAAGGCAGGCGACTTCGGCGAGCGGTTTGTCGCCCTGGCGCGCGCCGTGTATGTCACCAACGACCGCCGCGCGGCGATTAAGCGCGAGATCAATCGCCGCTGCAAATCGGCGATCGTCGAGGAAAAGCACTACGCCTAGGGCGAGCCGCGCTTTCAGCCGCGCACGGCGTAGTAACGGCCTCTGAGCGCGGAGCGCTCGCTCGGTTTCAGCGTCGACGCGCCATAACCGCAAAAGCGCACGCCTAGCGTCGCGCCGCGCCGCCAGACCGTTGCGACCGATTCGACCGCGCCAGTTTCGTCGTCGTGGATCTGAAACTGCGGCGGCAGGCCGACGTCGCGCGCCAGCGTCAACCGGAGTCCAGTCGCCGAGCGGTCGTAGATTAGGCAATCGCAGAAGAACGCATTGGCCGCGTCGAGGATCTTGGCCGAGCGCATCCGGGTGCGCCGCCGTCCCGCCCGCCGCAGCTCGCGGCCGGTGGTCTTAGGGCGCGGCGTTTCGGGGCGCGGCGTTTCGCGAACCGGGTCGAAGACCGCGTAGGCGACCTGGCCGCGCCGCGCCATAACGCGCGCCAGCGCCCGATCGTCGCGCCGGAAAGAACTGCGGACGCCTTCGAGAAGATCGCTCATGTCGCCGTTCGAATCCGAGAAAAGGCCGGCGCGGCCGAGAGCGCGAACTTAACCGCCGCGTCTTGCCAATCCGTTGCCGATTCAGCGGTCGCTGGCGCGGAAAATTGCCCTAAGGGAAATGCGATTAAGGGGTTGTTAACCATGCGATACGTAAGTTTCCTCTTGGGAATTGGGGAACAACACCGGCGATTCGTGGCCGCTGCCGACAAACGGTGACTTGAACGGCGCGCGTTCGCGCCGCTGACGGTCAAATGCGACGGCGCCGCGCTTTTCCACCTCGTCTCTCGCGGCCATGGCCGGGCGAAGTCTATCGCCCGATCGCCGGCCCGCGTGTGTGTAGCGTCAGTAAGTCCAGCGTGTAGCTGAAAGACTTTACGGGGCAGTTTCATGTACATCATTGTCGACGAACGCGACCTCGTTGCGGGAGGCTACGCGTCGGGTTTCGACCGCGAAGGCGTCTCTACGGCCGGCATCGAACCCGGCGAATTCCAGGAATGGATCGGCAAGCTCAGCGATGTCGATATGTGCGCAGTCGAGGCGTTCCTGATCGGCGACTGCACGAATCGCGAGACTTTCCCCAAGCTCATCCGCGAGCGCTCGAAAGCTCCGGTTCTCTGCCTCAACGATCGCCAATCCCTCGACGAGACGCTCGAGCTGTTCGCCGCCGGCGTCGACGACGTGCTGCGCAAGCCGGTGCACGTGCGCGAAATCCTCGCCCGGGTCGGCGCGATCAGTCGTCGGGCGCTTGGCGAGCAAAGCCATGTGACGATCGGCGAGTTGTGCGTCTATCTCGACGGGCGCGAGCCGGAAGTGAAGGACGTGCCGCTGCCGCTGCCGCGACGCGAGTGCCGCATCCTCGAATATCTCGTTCGCAATCGCGGTCGCCGCGTCACCAAGACGCAGATCTTCAACGCCGTCTACGGCCTGTTCGACGAGAACGTCGACGAGAACGTGGTCGAGAGCCACATCAGCAAGCTGCGCAAGAAGCTCAAGCACCGGCTCGGCTACGACCCGATCGATTCGAAGCGCTACCTCGGTTATTGCATCGAGCGCCGTTGAGCCGGCGCGTCGCCATTCCCCTCTCCCCGCTTGCGGGGAGAGGCGAGGGTGAGGGGCTTGGCGATGAGGCGCGTTGTCTTCAGCTTGCACCGCTGTCGGCCGTCATTGCGAGCGACAACGAAGCCATCCAGACTAAGCCGTCGCCACAATCCCCAAGTCTGGATGGCTTCGCTGTGCTCGCAATGACGTCGGAAACAATTCGACTTCAAAGTGGCGCGTTGTAGCCGCTCCGTCGCCGCCACTCCCTCAACCCCTCATCCTAACCTTCTCCCCGCGCGTGAGGAGAAGGGGCGCCCGATTAACGAAACGCCCGCCGCGCGACTGCGCGGCGGGCGTCTCTCTTGCGTCGCGCCTGGCGCGCGCCGTCGTCCCTTCGCTGGAGCAATTCGAGGGGCGGGCAACGCGAACGGCCAGGGGTTGGCGTTTCGTTGGTGACTACTAGGGGAGCGCGGTCGCTACAGAAGCGGTCGTCTTGCGCCGCACTGACTCTTGCGATGGACCGGGCGAACGCCGCCCGGCGCGAGCGCGCCGGCGGCGCGCCTTCATCTTCATCGGCGCCGGCGCCTGCGATGATGTCGCAGGCGTCGTAGCGCTTCGATCAGCTCAGGGAAACAGCTTGAGGATGAGCTGAGCGTTCTGGTTGGCGATTGACAGCGACTGAATGCCGAGCTGTTCCTGGGTCTGCAGCGCCTGCAGACGGGTCGAGGCGGTGTTCATGTCGGCGTCGACCAGGGCGCTGATGCCGGTCGAGTAGTTGGTGGTCAGCGCGGTGTTGAAGGTGGAGGCCGCGGTCATGGCGTTCTGGGTCGTGCCGATCGATGCGGCGTAGCTCGTCACACCGTTGAGCACCGCGGCGACGCCCGCCAACAGATTTTGAGCTTCGTTGGCGGCGTTGGTTGATGCGCTGTTGGTGGCGCCGGCGGCGTTGGCGGTGGCGAGCTGTGAGCCAAGGGTCAACAGGTTGATTGCTGTGAGTGGGGTGCCTTGGTTGACGCCGCCGGGGGAGTCGGTCGTGGCGACGGTGGTGTATTTTATGGCGCCATCCAAGAGGCCGATACCAAGGTTGTTGCCAGGGGCAGTCGGGGACGTGTCGGCCGTTCCCCCGTTGACCAGCCCCTGGGTGCTGAGCGTGGTTGTGTTCACGCTGCCGCCGGTAGCCGTTGCGTTGAAGCCGGAGACGAAGTTGAGGCTCCCGGCATTCGTGTTAGCGACCAATGTAGAGCTGTCGAGCACGTTGAGGCCGTTGAACGACGCGCTTTTAACCGTATTCACCAACTGGGTGCTGAGCCCGACCAGCGTCGTCTCGATGGCCCCAAGGTCCGCGCCGGGGTTGGTCGCCTGGGTCAAAGCGGATTCGATCTGGGCGATCGTCGAGGTGACCGAGGCGATCGCCGAAGATGCGGTCGACAGCACGGCTTGGCTCTGGGAGAGCGCCTGATTGGACGCCGAGACCACGCCGCTGGCCGAACCCAACTGGGCGGCGATCGACCAATAGGAAGCGTTGTCGGCGGCGGTGGCGACCGAGAGGCCGGACGAAACCTGCTTCTCGGTCGAAGCCAGGGCCGACTGCGTCTCCCGCAGGGACTGCAGCGCGCTGAGGGCCGAGGCATTCGTCAGAATCGAAGACATAAGGGTGCTCCTGTCCGTGAAATCACGAAACCGTGTGACATTTCGGATTTGCACCGAGACGACGAAGCGGCCTTATGCCTTTAGCTCCGATACGCAGGAGCTAATCGCCGTGTGACGCCGAAACCGGCAACCGCGAAACGCGGACCGACCCGGTTCAGTCCCAGCCAAACTGCGACAGGGGTCTTAAGATTAGGTAAAGCCCGAGCGGCACGCAGCAAATATTGGCCGCGGCCGTCCTCCTTCCTCACGCTGAGGCGCAGCGGCGCGCTCGCCGTGCGCAATGCCCGCGCAAGCTCCGTCGCTGATTCTGGCCGCAAGGCGTCGTGGTCTCTCTGGATCACGGCGGCAGGGCGTGCGAGCGCGGGCGAGATGAACAACGCATTGGCGCAGGTCGAACGGTTGCTGGCGAACATTCTCGCCCTGGGTGGCAAGCGCCTGATCGCGCTGGCGATGATCGGCGCCACCGTGTTCGCCGCAACCGGCTTCGCTGGCTACTATCTCAGCCGGCCGTCGACCGAGACGCTCTATTCCGGCCTCGACCGCGACGACGTCGTCAGCATCGGCTCGAGCCTGCGTGAAGCGGGGATCAATTTCGACGTCAGCGCCGACGGGGCGACGGTGTCGGTGCCGGTCGGGCAGGCGGCCGCCGCCCGCATGATGCTGGCGGAAAAGGGCCTGCCGCATTCCGGCAGCATCGGCAACGAACTCTACGACAAGCTCGGCTCGCTCGGCCTGACCTCGTTCATGCAGGAGGTGACGCGCGTCCGCGCGATGGAGGGCGAGCTGGCGCGCACGATCCAGATGATTCGCGGCGTCAAGGCGGCGCGCGTCCATATCGTCATGTCCGACGAAGGTTCGTTCCGCCGCGAGAAGCAGTCGCCCTCGGCCTCGGTGATCGTCCGCACCGACGGCGGCGACGATCGCTCGGTCGGCGACGCGATTCGCCACCTCGTCTCTGCGGCGATCCCCAACATGAAGGCCGACGAGGTCACCGTCCTCAACGTCGACGGCCGCCTGCTCGCCAGCGGCCCGGACAACCTCGAGAAGTCGCCCGACAACCTGCTTGGCCTCGAAAAGGAGGTTTCGCAGGAACTGCGCGAGAAGATCACCACCACCCTCGCGCCCTATCTCAGCCTGCACAATTTCCAGGTCAGCGTCGCGGCGCGGCTCAACGCCGACAAGACTCAGACCAACGAGACGATCTACAACCCCGACCAGCGCGTCGAGCGTTCGGTGCGGGTGGTCAAGGATAAGCAGAACTCGCAGAACGCGGCCGGCCAGCCCGCCGCCGGCGTCCAGGCCAACCTGCCGGCCAACAAGCCGCAGACGACCGACTCGAAGCAGTCGAGCGACGCCACCGACAAGAAGGAGGAACTGACCAACTACGAGATTTCCTCCAAGCAGATCACCACCACCAGCGCCGGCTTCGTCATCGACGGCCTGTCGGTGGCGGTGCTGATCAACAAGGCGTCGCTGACGGCCTCGCTTGGCGACAAGCCGGCGCCCGACGCGCTGAGCAAGCAGGTCCAGGAAATCGAGCAGTTGGTGACGACCGCCGCCGGCTTGCGCAAGGATCGCGGCGACCTGGTCAAGATCGCCGTCGTCGATTTCGCCGCCGATTCCGGCCGCGATCTCGCTCCGGTCGAGCCGCCGTCCCTGCTCGAGACGCTGGCGCGCCAGGCCGGGTCGTTCGTCAGTTCGGGCGCAATCGTCCTCGTCGCGCTGCTGCTGCTGTGGTTCGGCCTGCGGCCGGCGACGCGCATGCTGCTCGCGCCGCCTGCCGACTCGGCCTCGGCGTTCGCCGGCGGCTTAAGCGAACTCCCGCCGCCAATGTCGGCGCTCGAAAGCCTCGGCCCCGGCGGCCCGGCGATGGCGCTCGGCAACCTCGGCGGATCCGATCAGAACTTCCTCATCGACGCCAACGACGAGCGCGACGACTTCCTCAAGGAACTCGTGGCGCGCAAGGACAAGAGTCCGCAACGCCATCTGCAGAAGCTGGTCGATTTCGACGAAGAGGTCGCGGCGGCGATTCTCAAGCAATGGATCCGTGAAGGAGCGAACGCATGAAGCCGGTTCCGATCATGCAGTATCTCGACCACTTCGGTCGGGTCGGCCAGACGGAGGCGCAACCGTTCGCTCCGGGACCGGCGCCGGCGCCGTTCAAGCCGCGCACGTTGCGCGCCGTGCCCGAGCCTCCAGCGCGGGCTTCGTTTCCGTTGAGCCGCGCCTTGCGCGAGATCGGCGCGCCGCGCGACGAAAGCGCGCCGGCGCCGCGGCCGCGCCCTCGCGTCGCTCCCAGCGACGCAGAGATCGAAGCGCGGATCGCCGAGGCCTACGAGCGCGGCTGCCGCGAGGGCGCCGCCGCCGCGCGCGCCGAGGAGGCCGAAAATATCGAGCGCGAGGTCGCTGGCGAGCGCGAGCGGGCGACGCTTGCGCAGCTCGACTTCCAGCTCAACGAATACGCCCAAGTCGCCGAAACCGTTTCAGCCGGGTTGCAGGAAATCGAACACCGGGTCGCCGAGGCAGTGGCGCGTCTCGTCGAACCGCTCGTCACGCGCGCGACGGCCGACCGGATCGTCGAGGCCTTGTGCGACAATCTTGCGCGGCTGCGGGTTGGCGGCTCATCCGGCCTGATCAAGATTCGCGGTCCGGAGCGGGTTCTCGCCGCGCTGCGCGAACGCGTCGCCTATCTCGCCGTTGAAGTCGAGTATGTCGCCGATCATGGCGTCGAAGTCTCGATCGAGGCCGACGACACGATGATTCGCAGCCAGTTGCAGCCCTGGGCCGACCTCATCGCCTCCCTCACCCGGTAACGCGCTTCGATGGACGACGCTCCGCATCCCGAGATCATCATCGTCAGACGCCGCGGCGGCCATGAGGAAGAGCACCATGGCGGCGCCTGGAAGATCGCCTTCGCCGACTTCATGACGGCGATGATGGCGTTCTTTCTCGTGCTGTGGATCATCAACGCCACCGACAAAGACACCAAGACGATCATCGCCCGCTATTTCAACCCGGTGAAACTCGAGGAATCGTCGCGCACGCCCAAGAGCATTCACGGCGACGGCTCGGCCACCCCGGCGGTCGATGCGTCCGACGGGACTCAGACGGCCAAGTCGAAGCAGCCTGGCCCGGTCGGCGCCGCCAAGACGCCGGACAACCCGCCGCCGCCCACCGCGACGAGCGGCCTGGACAAGCCGGGCGGCAATGCGCCGGGCGCGGCGGCTAACCTCGGCGATCCCGCGGCCCCCAAGGCGAACATGAGCGAGGGCGTGCTGTTCGCCGACCCCTACAGCAGTCTCGACTCCATCGCCGGATCAACCTCGCCCAACGTGCTGGCGATCATGCAGCGCGACGCGACGAACGGCGCGCCGGTGAACGACGGTCTTCCGGATCCGTTCCGTTCGGCCGCGCGCCAGCCCGCGCCTGAAGCCGAGTCCAAAGAGCCGCTGAAGCCGCCGGCCGTCGCCGACGTGCCGACGCCGTCAGAGCCAAGCGTCGCTGTGCCGACGCCCCAGCCGACGCAGGTCGAACCGACCCCGCCGGCCGCCGCCGCCGAGTCGAAGCCGACCGCGGCCGCCGCCGCTCGCCTGCAGAAAGCGCTGGAACTGCAAATCGCCCCGCCGGGCGCGTCGCGGCTGGGTCCGGCCGTCGATGTCAAGGCGACCGATGAAGGCTTACTGATCAGCCTCACCGATAAAATGAACTTCACGATGTTCGCCATCGGCTCGGCCGAACCGCAGCCCCAACTGATCCAGACGATGGACGCCATCGCCGGAATCCTCAAGCAGCAGCCCGGTCCGGTCATCGTGCGCGGTCACACCGATGGTCATCCCTACAAGTCGCAGACCTATGACAATTGGCGGCTGTCGTCGGCGCGCGCCCAGATGGCCTACTACATGCTCACGCGCGCCGGATTGCCGGAGAGCCGTTTCGAGCGAATCGAGGGCTACGCCGACAAGCGATTGCGCGATCCAGCGCACCCGTTCGCGGCCGAGAACCGTCGCATCGAAATCCTGGTCAAGGGAGCCAAGCCGTGAGGGCGCGACGCCTTGCCGGCGCGCTCGCGGCGGCGGCGATTGTCGCCGCGCTCGGCGGCGTCGCAGGCGCGTCAGCGCAGACGATTTCCGATCTGACCACCGATCTGCAGAATCTTCAGGTGCGCATCGCCGCCGGCGACAAGGCGGCTTACGCCAGCCAGGCCGAACGGATCAGCGCGGTCGGCGCGGCGATCGTCGCGGCCAAACCAGAGGTCTGGCAATCGAAGCACGAAACCGACGCGGCCGTCATCTATCTGTTTAGCGGCGGCCAGCCGCGCGACATCGTCCGCCTGATCGACAGCGGCGCTGTTCCGGCCAGCGAAATCCCGTTGATGCGCGGCGCGCTCGCTTACGTGCTCGGCAACGAGGCCGAGGCCGAGAAGCGCCTGTCGGGGATCGACCCGCGCCGACTTTCTCTACGGCTCGCCGGCCCGATGGCCTTCGCCCAATCGGTGATCGAGACCAGCCGCGATTCGCCCAAGGCGGTTCAACTGCTCGATCTCGCCCGACTTTTGGCGCCTGGAACGCTGGTCGAAGAGGCGGCGTTGCGGCGCGAGGTGATGCTCGTAACCGACCTGCACGACGTCGACCGCGTCGCTCGGCTGGCGCGACAATATGCCTCGCGCTTCGGCAGCTCGGTTTACGCCGAAGCTTTCCTGCAGACGCTCGCCGGGGGGCTGGCGCAATCCGGGGCCATCGACAGCCCGGAAAACTTCAGCAAGTTTCGCGGCTTTTTCGCCGCACTGGCGCCCGAGGCGCGTCGCGGCTTCCAGCTCCGGCTGGCGCGCGCGGCGATTTTGAACGGCCGGTTCGACGTCGCCTCGATGGCCGCGGCAGCGGCGCTCGATCGCGTTTCGCCTGATAGCGTCGAAGAGGCGCGCGGCAAGCTCTACGAAGCGATGACGCGCATTCTCACAGCGGATTACGACGCCGGGCTCGCCGAGCTGCAAAGCGTCGCTCAGGCCCGTCTCGATCGCCACGATCAGGATCTGCTTGCCGCGGCGCGCAGCGTGGCGACGTTCCTCCGCGAGCCGCCTGTCACGGCCGCGCCGCCGCCCGCCGCCGAAGCGCCGGCGATGGCTGCCGCCAATCCCAACGATGTCATCGCTCAGACGATCGCCGTCGCCGAAGCGGCGCTTGGCCGCACCGCGCCGCTGGCGGCCGTCACGCCGAAGGGAAACCTATGAGCCTCGCCGCCGTCACCGCCTCCAACGCCGCCCCGACCTGGACGCAGGAGCCCGCCCACGGAACGGCGGACGGCGGCGGCGGAGCGAAATTCGCCGATTTGCTCAGCACGCTCGAGAGCGAGACGACAAAGGTCGAAGCGTCGTCGAAGGGCGCGTCGGCCGACGGAACGAGCGCCGCCGCCGCCACGGCAAGCCGCGAAGCCGCCAAGGCGTCGCGGGCCGCCACGCTCGAGGCGGCGCTTGCCGGGCTGGCAAAAGACACGCTTGGCGGCGGCGCCAACGCGGCGTCGGCCAGCGCGTCCGCCTCGACCAAATCGACCAGCGGCGGCGCGACGAATGCCGCGACGAAGTCGCGTCCGACGGCCAAATCCGATGCGAGCGCCTCCGTCGCCGCGTCGTCCGCCGCCCTCGCTGGGGCGGCGAGCACGACCGCCGAAAAAGCCGACGTCGCCTCGACTGCGGCGAAGGGCCGCGCAGACGACGCCAAGACGGACAGCGCCACCACGGATTCCACCGCCGCAGCGCTGACCGCGCTCGTCGCCTCGGGTCTCGGCGCGCCAGCCGTCGCCACGATCGCCTCTGCCGCCCCCGCCGCGACGACGCCTCGTAAGAGCAACGGTTCCAGCAGTGATTCCTCGCCGGGCGCCGCATCGGCCCTCTCCGGAACAGCTACCCTCTCCGGAACGGCTGTCGCCAAAAGCGCCGCCGCCGACGCGGCGGGCTCGACTCTGCGCGACATTCTCGGCGGCGATTCGTCATTGCTCGTCTCCAGCGTCAAATCGCGCACCTATCTCGGCGTCGACGTCGCCTCCAGCGCCGCGACGGCGTCGACCGCGGCGGTCGCCGCGGCGACCGACGTCGGCGCCACGCAGCGCCGGGCCTCAAGCGCGTCCGCGTCAACAAGCGAAAGCGCGCCGGCGACGGCAAAGCGCGCCAGCGCATCGGGCGCCGCGCCAGCGCACGCCGTCGCGGCCGCCGCGACGAGCGAAGCCGTCGGCGCGGTCGCCGGCAAGTCGGCGTCCGCCAAGTCGGGGGACTCCAAGACCGGCGGCAATTCGACTGGCGGCGACGTCCCGTCGACCGCGCCTGCGGCCTCCGCAACTGCGACCTCCGCCGCCGCCGACCTCGCCAGCGGATTTTCGGCGTCGGTCAGCCTCGATCAGGTGCCGTCCGTCATCGCCGATGCGGCCGAGGAACTCAGCGCTGCGGCCCAGAGCGCGAGCGGGTCGACCGCCGCCGGCGCGGCGAAAGCGCAGCCGGTCAAGGAGCTGCAAATCAATCTGGCTCCGGCCGAACTCGGTTCGCTGCAGGTGACGATGCGGCTCGCCGACGGCAAGCTGTCGATCATCGTGGAAGTCTCCAAGACCAGTACGTTGCAAGCGATCGCCGGCGATCGCGACGCGATTGCCGCGCGACTCGGCTCGGCTTCGGCTCCACTTGATTCTCTTATCGTCCAGCCGATGCGCGCCGACACGACCGCCGGCGCCGACTCGAATGGCGATGCGCAATCTGGAACTCAGGACAATCCTTCCCATGGCGCCAACCGCGATTCACCCGCCGGCGGGCAGTCGACCTCGCAGCGCGACGGAGCGGCGGACTCCTGGCGGCGGCAGAGCGCGTCGGCTCGTCGTAGCGCTGGCGATCTTACTGTCTAGCGTCGCCGTGGCGCGCGCCGAGACCGGCGAGCTGTGCGAGCAGGAAATGGCGCGCGCCGCGCGCGAGAACGGCATTCCGCTCAATATCCTCTACTCGGTCGGCCTGACCGAAACCGGGCACGCCGGCGCTTTGAGTCCGTGGGACATGAACGTCGATGGGCACGCCGTCCATTCCGCCAGCCTCGAGGAGGCGCTGCAGCGCTTCGCCGCCGAGCGGGCGCGCGGCGCGAAGCTGATCGACGTCGGCTGCATGCAGATCAACCACCACTGGCACGCTTCTCATTTTGCTTCGCTGGCCGAAATGTTCGATCCCGTTCACAACGTCGATTACGCGGCCGGCTTCCTCAAAACGCTCCAGGCGCAGGAGGGCAACTGGACGCTGGCGGTGGCGCGCTACAACGCCGGCCCTGACAACCCGCAGGCGCAAAAGACCTATGTCTGCAATGTCATCGGCAACATGGTGGCGAGCGGCATGGGCGAGTGGACGCCGCGCGCCCGCGCGTTCTGCAAGTAACCCACACGCAAGGGATCCAAAGAAGAGACTAACAAATTGGTAAACAATATCCGTCAATCTTGCGCGGGGTCAGTCTGAAATCGCGCGGGCGAACGGCAAGGTGGCCGTCGCCGCGGCGACGCTGTCGCTTGCGATGGCGCACATGGGCGGGAGTGCGTCGACATGGCTGCTTCAGCAATCCGTCGACCCGCGCACGGCGGCGACCGATGGCGATCGGAGACGCAATGAGCCTTCGCCCGAATCTCAGGAGCGCGCTCCATTTCATCGGCGTGATCGTCTTCATTGCGCTCGGCGCGTTGAGCGCGTCGCGCGCCCGCAGCGACCCATTGACCGAAGTCTATCTGCTCGGCCTGATCAGCGTCGGCGTTCTCGCCATCGTCGTCGGCGCAGGGCCGAGCGTCCGCGAGACTGGCGACGCAGCGGCGGCCGAGTTTGAGCGGCGCGCTGACGCGGCGCTCGCCGCTGTCCTCACCGGCATGCGCGACCAAGCCGCCGAGGGCGAGAAATTCGGCGAGTCGCTGGCCGGCGCCAACCGCAAGCTGGCGCGCGTCGGCTCCTATGAGACGATCAACGAGATCGTTCTCACGCTGATCAACGATAACCGCGCGATGCAGAACAAGGTCAACGGGTTGACGGAAAAACTCGAACAGTCGCGCTTCAAGATCATGCGGCTGCGTTCGAGCCTCAACAAGGCGGAAGAGATTGGCAGCCGCGACGCGCTGACCGGGCTCGGCAACCGCCGCTACTTCGACGCGGCGCTGACCGAAGAGGTCGAACGCGCCCACGAAGAGGACAAGGCGCTCTGCGTCAGTCTTGCCGACATCGATCATTTCAAGGCGATCAACGACAAGTTCGGCCACATGACCGGCGACGTGGTCCTCAAGCGCTTCGCCGATCTGCTGTCCGCCAACATCAAGGGCCAGGACAAGGTCGCCCGTTTCGGCGGCGAGGAATTCGCCATCGTATTCCCGGACGCCGACATCGCCGACGCAACCGCGATCGTCAACCAGATCCAGAAGCAGCTCGAGGCCAAGCGCTGGGCTGTCGCGGCCAGCGGCGAACGGCTCGGCGCGGTCACCGCTTCCTTTGGCGTGGCGCGCCTGCGCGACGGCGAGTCGGCCGACGAACTGCTGCGCCGCGTCGACGCCAAGCTCTATGAGGCCAAGGCGAACGGCCGCAATCGCGTTGTGGCCGACGCGAGCGGTTCGGTCGCGAACGAGACGGCGTCGTGAGCGCTTCGCCACGTTTGCAGAAACAAGCGCAGGCGAGCTTTGGCAGCGTTCTTGCCGAGATCGAAAGCAGCGACGGCGATCCCGAGCGGGTCGCCCGGCCGCTTGGTTATCCGTTCGCCGCCGTCGATCCCGTCGAAACGGCGGACAGCCAGACAAGCGCCTGGGATCAGGCGTTGGCGTGGGTCGAAGCGGCAGGCGAACCGCCGCCGGTCAAACCGGCCGCCCCACAAGCCGAGCCGGCCGCGCCACAAATCGAGCCGGCCGCGCCGTTGACTGACGACCCCGACGCGATCGCCGCCGAACTCGGCTTGAGCGCCGCGCCGACGCTCGCCGAGCTCAGCCGCGTGCGGCGGCGCTTCATGTTCGCCAACCATCCCGATCGTCGGCGCGACGCGCCGCGCGAGCTCGCCAACCGCCGCGTGGCGATCGCCAACATGCTGCTCGATCGCGCCGAAGCGGCGCTCGCGGCGCCGCGCCGCCGGAGCTAGGGCGCGATGCATTCAAGTCGAATCAACTCGGTCGTCATCGCGAGCCAAGCGACGCGATCCAGGTTTGCGGCGGCGGCTCATACGATCGTGGATTCAGCGCCCTGATTGTGACGGCGCCGCTTCCTCGAAATGATGGGCGAAAAGG
>Ga0182014_10003811_pt1 | contig 17849 bp, 16 predicted proteins | sample 612S2DmetaG_FD_120489 | JGI IMG/M metagenome (GOLD analysis project Ga0182014, IMG submission 120489) | Permafrost microbial communities from Stordalen Mire, Sweden - 612S2D metaG | ecosystem: Environmental > Terrestrial > Soil > Wetlands > Permafrost | place: Sweden: Stordalen | collected... | reverse complement strand
TCGCACACTATTCATCTGGGTGTTCCTCCCTGTTGGCTTTGGTTGTCTGCTCAGCACAGCAACCGCAGCTTACAGGAATGGGGCGCCCTTTTATAATGCGTGGCCCAGGTGCCGGGAGAAGTGAGCATAACCACTGAAACTGGGTGCCCCAGGTGCCTCGCTTTTGGGCACCTGGGAAACCTCGGATCTCAACCGGGCTTTTCCCGGTAATGCAGATATTCCGGCAACTGGTTGCCCCGCCGCATCGCGCTCCACTGCGATTCGATCTCGACTCTTCCTTCAACTCCGGTCGCGTAATGCAGGAAGCTGGACGACGCCCAGTCTTCGGGATTTGCAACGAGGCCGCGCACAACAGGGTTGCGGTGCATATACCGAAGCTTCTCGACGCGCTTCTCTTCGTTGTGCACGAGAAAGTCGTAGTAGCGAGCTTGCCAGAAAGGCCGCTCCGCGCGTCGCATCGCCACCGAGAGTTTGAGCGCGTGGATCACGCTGGAAACCACGCCTTTGACCGGCTCGCCGATGAGAAGATGAACATGCTCCGGCATGACGACATAACCGGCCACCACGAAGCGGTAACGTTGCCGCACCCGCTCCAGCGCATCCTCGAAAAGATCGCGCGCCTCCGCCGCGCCCAGATACTGGAACCGGTGATAGTAACTGAACGTAAGGAAATGAAAACTCCCCGTATGTTCGAATCGGATGAGTCCGCGCGGCATCGATGGAGAGCTTACAACGAATCACTACAGATGTCGAGAAAGAGCAGAACCGGGCGGCCAAGGTCTTTGCTCTCCCATGTGCCCAAATGCCAGGCACCTGGGGCACCCATCTTCAGTGGTAGTGCTCGCTTCTCCCGGCACCTGCGTCACCCGCCCCCCTGCCCCCAAACTCTCCAATAATTCGGTCAGGCCCGTAACGCCACAGGTTCCCCCGCGCCGGCTTGCGGAAAAATGCCGCCGCGCCGCACGGTATAGTGAAACCTGGCGATTCTCACGACCTTGCTCGGGCGTGATGAAACCTGTCGACAACCCAACCCGCTCCTTTGCCTGGAACGACGAGGCGGCCGTGGAGCCTCGCTTCCGGCGCGTGCAGCAGGGTGCGCTCCCCAACGGGAGCATCCGCCGCGGCGGACCCGGCATGCCGCTGGAGATGCCCGATCCCGACGGCGACGATCTTGTCCGCCCCGGAGCTCCCCTCGGCGCGCCGCGTCTGGATGCCCCGCGCGGCCGCTGGTGGCGCCCTGCGAGCACTCTTGGGCGGGTGTTTTTAGGGCTTTGCGCGCTGATTCTCCTCGGCGGCTTCGCCACAGGCGGCATTTACCTTAAATCCTCCATCGATGGCGACGCGCGCTTCCGCATCTCTGGAACAAACAATATCGAGGCCGCAGGACTCAACCAGGTCACACGCGCCGAGATGCTGCCGGTCTTCGGCGAAGACATCGGACGCAACATCTTTCATATCGATCTGGCGGAGCGCCGCAAACAGCTCGAAGAGATTCCCTGGGTGGAGCGGGCAACGGTCATGCGGCTGCTCCCCGACCGGATTCGCGTCGATGTGGTTGAGCGCCAGCCGGTCGCATTCACGCGCCATGGCCAGCAGATCGGCCTGGTAGACGCGAATGGAGTCCTGCTCGATATGCCGGCCGCAACCATGGCCCAGCATCACTACTCCTTTCCGGTGCTGACGGGCATCGATCCCCGCGACCCATTGGCCTCACGCAAGGCGCGGATGGATGTCTATGCGCGCCTGCTGGCGGAGCTGGACGCGAACGGCCAGCACGTCAGCGAACAGATCTCCGAGATCGACCTCACCGATCCCGAGGACGCGCGCGTCTTCATGCCCGAGCAGGGCGCCGACATCCTGGCTCACTTCGGCGAGGACCGCTTCCTCGATCGCTACCAGCGCTACAAGGCGCACATCGCCGAGTGGCGTCAGCAGTACCCAAAGCTGGTTGCGGTGGACCTGCGCTACGACCAGCAGGTGGTCCTTGAGATGGCCCGAGGCACCGACGCGGTGGAATCCGCGGTGGCCCCGGTGACCGCATCCGATGCGAGCGGCGGAAAGCCCCCGGCCGGCGAGGCCGCCCTGAGCGGGCAAGCTGCCGGTCAACCAACCAACGAGCAGATCTCGGGCGTCAAGGCCCCAGCCTACACGGCCAAGATGGCGGCGCGAGAAACCTCTGGTAGCGCCGGCACACAGGCCAAAAAGACCAGGAGCCAGTCCGCCAAGACCAAGGCGGCTGGCGAAGGCAAGAAGCGTGCAGCCCAACGGGCAGCCCTCAACGGGAACAAGCGGAAGCCTGTCCCTCAAGCCCGCCCAGCCGCGACTGGCATCGAGGGAGAGTGAGCGCCATGAGCGAGAAACAGGACAACCTGATCGTGGTGCTGGACATCGGCAGCGCGCACACACGCGTGCTGGCGGCAGACCTCAACGATGGTGCGATGCGCTATCGCGGCCACGGGGTGGTGGAGTCGGCCGGGATGCGTAAGGGGCTGATTGCCGAGCTTGGTCCGGCGGCCAGGGCAGTGAAGGCGGCCAGCGAACAGGCCGAACGGGTGGCGCAGGCCAATATCGCCGAGTGCGCGGCCGGTGTGGGCGGGCCGCATGTTCGCGGACTTAACACCAATGGCGGATTCGCGCTGGGCAACCGCATGAGGGAGATCACGCACGAGGATGTGCGCACCGCCGTCGAGCGGGCACGCGCCGTCGAGCGGCCTCCCGATCGCGAGATTCTGCACCTTCTGCCCCGCCAGTTCATCCTCGACGAGCAGCCGGGCATCTTCGATCCGGTTGGCATGGTGGGCGCTCGTCTTGAGGTCGATCTGCATATCGCCACCTGCTCAGGCAGCGCGCTGCAAAGCACCATCACCTGCGCTAACCGCGCCGGACTCGAGGTTACCGAGGCGGTGCTGGAGTCCATCGCCTCTGCTGAGGCCACCCTCTCTGCCGACGAACGGGAGCTGGGCGTATGCCTGCTTGACATTGGCTCCCACTCCAGCGACCTGGCGGTCTTCTTCGAGGGCGCGGTCGCCCATACGGCTTCGGTCCCCATCGGCGGAGCGCACTTCACCAACGACCTGGCAGTAGGCCTTCAGTTGGGGTTGATCCAGGCCGAGGAACTGAAGCGCCAGTACGGTAACGCGGTGGTGACGGCCGTGCCCGAGGATGCGGAGATCGAGATCGCCACCCCCCAGCCGCGCACCCTGCAGTTGCGCATGATCGCCGAGATCCTGGAGCCGCGCGCTCGCGAGCTCCTCTATTTTGTCAAAGAGAGCCTGCGCAAGGGCGGCGTCATCGAGGCCCTCGGAGCCGGATGCGTTCTTACCGGCGGAGGCGCGATGCTGCCCGGCATGCTGGACGTCACCGAGAGCCAGTTGCGGGTTCCAGCGCGGACGGGAGTTCCGGTGCGCCTCTCGCAGATGCCCGCCGAACTGGTCCACCCAAGTTATTCAACCGCCATCGGCATGTTGCTCTATGCCCATCGCACGCGCGTCACCAAGGCAGCCGAAAACAACAGTTTGCGCGCCAAGCTGCGCGCCATCTTTGCAGCCAGCTTTTAGCTTTCAACCAGCAACCGGGTCCGGGAATCGAGTCATGAATCAGGAGACTGAAGCCGCTATGGAACAGCAAAACAAGGAAGCCGGAGAGATGCGCATTCAATACCACGAACAGCCCCTGCGCGGCGCCCGCATCAAGGTGATTGGCGTGGGTGGAGGCGGCGGCAACGCCGTCAACCGCATGATCCAGGCCCACATGGAGGGCGTGGAGTTTATTGCCGCCAACACCGACGTGCAGGCGCTCAAGCTGTCGCAGGCTCCGGTGAAGCTGCAACTCGGGGTCCGGCTGACCTCCGGACTGGGCGCGGGCGCCAACCCCGACGTAGGCCGCCGCGCCGCGCTCGAGGACTCGGAAAAGATCATCGAGGCCCTCGAAGGCGCCGACATGGTCTTCGTCACCGCAGGCCTGGGCGGCGGCACGGGCACCGGCGCCGCGCCAGTGATTGCGTCGCTGGCCAGCGAGATGGGCATCCTCACCGTGGCCGTGATCACGCGCCCCTTCGGTTTCGAAGGCAAGCGCCGCCTGATGCAGGCCGATCGCGGCATGAAGGAGCTGCTCGAGAGTGTGGACACGATGATCGTAATTCCCAACGAGAAGCTCCTCGCCGTAGCCAAGGATGCCGGCTTCTTCGAGAGCTTCCGCATCGCCGACGACGTGCTCCGCCAGGGCGTCCAGGGCATCAGCGACATCATCACCATCCCCGGCATCATCAACCGCGACTTTGCCGACGTGAAGACCACCATGGCTGGCATGGGCCACGCCGTCATGGGAACAGCGGTGCGTTCGGGCACGAATCGCGCCGTCGAGGCGGCCCAGGCGGCCATGGCTTCGCCGCTGCTTGAGGCGGGCGCCATCGACGGAGCGCGCGGCATTCTGATCAACATCACCGGCTCCAGTTCGCTGAAGCTCTCCGAGGTCAACGAGGCATCGTCCTTGATCCAGTCCGCCGCGCACGAAGATGCCAACATCATCTTTGGCGCGGTGCTGGACGAGAAGATGGGCGACGAGGTCAAGATCACGGTCATCGCCACCGGCTTCCGCGACCAGATGCCCGAGCGGCGCGCTCGCATGCTGACCGTTGAAGACGCGCCGGTGGTCTCAGTGCCCCTGGTCTCCGTCCCCGTTGTAGCGCCCGAGAGCTGGATGCGCGAGCCCGCGGCAGCTCCGACGCCGACCCCGGCCCGGTTCCTCAGCCAGGATGACGATGATGAGGAAAAACAGGAAGCGATGGCTGTCTGCCAGCCGTGCTTCTTTTCGGCTGAGGCCTTCAGTGCGGAATCCGCAGTCATCGAGGCGCCTGAGCGCACGTTAGCAAAGGCTGCGGCGGCGCCCGAGGCAAGCACGGAACCGGAGCCTGAGGCGCCGAGAGCGCATTTCACCGACGTGGATGAGGATCTGGCCTATAAGCCGCTGCCCAGGGACTATGCTTCGGACTTCGGCAACAGCCTCCGCGTCTCGGCCGCGGGCGAGGAATACCGCGCCCAGCCGACTGCGGTGCTCTTCACCGATCCCGACGAGGAGGCTATCCGGGAGTTGGATACTCCCACCTTCATGCGGCGGATGCAGTTTTAGTCGTCCACCGGCTTCGCCGCCCCGTGAAGGATGAAACTCTGGGTGCCCCACCGTCGCCGCGTATTTATTTTTGCGGCTAGGGTAGGTTCGCACAATTCTTAAGATTGCCTTTGTTTTGTTGAACTAACTATTTTGTTTCTTCCTGGGAAGGCGGTCAATTAGGGAATCGAGCGCAATGGCGGTATAGTGCAATATAGCTCACATTTTTGGGGCTCGACGTAACATCGAAGCGGCATTGCCGTCCTTTTGGTTGTTGTGCAAATAATCAATGGCCGGTCGATGAGGGTGATTGGAATCACATTCGGGGCCGGAGGGCTTGGAATAAAGTAGCTGCCATCTCCGAGAAAGATTGGAAGCGGCCGCGGAATGGCCGATAAACAGTACGTGAACCGCCTGCGGGTTGGTGTACGGCACGATTCTTTTGGTTGAGAGGATATTGGCAGAATGAAGCTTTCTTGGGTATCGGCGGTTGGATTGCTTCTTTCCGGCGCCATGGGCGCGTGGGCGCTGGACGCCCCGCATGCGCTGCACCACGCCAGGTCTGCGGACTCTCATCTGGCAGAGACTCATCACGCCGCCGCTCATCACACGGCGGCACATGCAGCCGTAAAAGCGGCGCCGGATAGCCAACATGTCCGGTTGACCCCCAGAGGCCAGGCGAGAGCCAGCGCGCGCCGGGTGGCCCTCACCTCCCGCCGCCATCATTCCTATGAGAGGTTTACCGCCAGCTCCTTTGCCAAGGGAGACATCACCGTAGGCGACGTGACGGCCGGCGAGGATCCGGTGGTCCGTCAAGCGGCCATCGATGCTATGGGCGACATGAACGGCACCGCCGTAGTCATCGACCCGTCCAATGGCCGCATACTCGCCATGGTCAACCAGAAGCTGGCGCTCTCGCCTGGAGCCGAGCCCTGCTCCACCATTAAGATCACGGTCGCCATGGCGGCGCTCTCCGAGGGCCTGGTCACCCGTTCAACGCCAGTGCAGTTGGGCGGCTTCCACATGAACATGACCGACGCGCTGGCCAAGAGCAACAATCTCTACTTTGAGGAGCTGGGCCGGGAGCTGGGCTTCGAGCGCGTGCGCTACTACGCCAACCAGTTCGGCCTGGGCGAGCTGGCCGGCTACAACATCGAGGGCGAACAGCTCGGCGTCTACCCGGACAAGGAACTCCCCGCCGCTGAAGGCGGAGTGGCCCGCATGTGCAGCTTCGGCCAGGGCGTTTCGCTCACCCCTCTACAGCTTGGCGCCTATGTGGCAGCACTGGCCAACGGCGGAACCCTTTATTACCTACAGCACCCCACCACCCCCGAGGAGGCCTCGGCCTTTGAACCCAAGGTCAAGCGGACCCTGGACATTGCCAAGTATGTCCCCGATTTGCAGGATGGCATGGCTGGCGCTGTGGAGTACGGAACCGCCCGCAGCCTGCGCGCCAACTTCCACGAATTGCCGGTCTTCGGCAAGACCGGAACCTGCTCGGACAAGGGAACCCGCTTCGGCTGGTTCGCCTCCTACTCCGACTCGCAGCAGGGCAGCCTGGTAACGGTCTTCTTCCTCGAAGGCGGCCGGGCCACCTTCGGACCCCACGCAGCGGAACTGACTGGCGTCTTTTACAAGAACCTCTGGGACCGCAACTGGTTCGCGGGCAAGAGTCAGCAGGAAGCCTCCGCCGCGCCTCTTGTCACCACTCGGCAGAACCAGCCTTAGCGCGTCTGTGCTCCCCAGCCTGAAGAAACCGAAAAGAGGCCGCATTTAAGGTTTGACGAGACACAGTTCTCAAAGTATAGTTTAATGATGTACGGCACTTCTCCGTACAATGGTGGAGATAGAACTTATGGCACCCGCCCTGCGGACAGAACGTACTGAAGCTCGGCTTCTTCCTGAACAGAAAGAGCGAATCGAGCGAGCAGCGAATCTCAAGGGACTCTCTCTCTCCGACTTTATGGTCCAGCATGCGGATGAAGCCGCAATCAGGACCATTCAATTGCACACGAGCTGGACCTTGGAAAAGCAGGACCGCGATGTCTTTGTCCAGGCGCTGCTTAACCCGCCTGAGCCAAGCGCTCGCGTGAAGGCTGCGGTCAAACGCTTTAGGGCACGCGCAGGTGAATAGTGGCTCCGAAGACGGGTTTAGTCGATTATCGGATCGAGCCGCTTGGGCCGAATCATGATCGGACTGCCTTCCTCTCCGGGGTTACCAAGTTGGATGCCTATATTCAGCGCCAGGCGTTCCAGGATCTGAAACGCAACCTTGCCGCCGTCTTTGTTCTCACTTCGGACAGCCGGACCATCGCCGGCTTTTATACTCTTTCCGCCCATTCGATTCTGGCCGTAGAATTACCTGAGCCTATGTCGAAGAAATTGCCGAGATTTCCTCTTCCCGTTACGGTGCTGGGGCGAATGGCAGTCGCAAGTTTCTTGCAGGGCCAGGGTTGGGGAGAATTTCTCCTACTGCACGCGCTGGAGAGGGCTTGGATCGGCTCCCGGCAGGTCGCTTCCTGGGCTGTTGTCGTCGACTCCAAATCCGGCGTTCGAGGCTTCTATCTCAAGCACGACTTCATGCCGCTCCCTATCCAGCCCAATCGGCTCTTCCTGCCCATGAAGACGATTGAGAAGAGCTTTGAAGCCTGAGCAGTCACCATTTGCAACGGATTCCGCCAAAAATCATCCGATAGATGAGACCCTCCCCAGTCTCTCGCCCTCTTTTGGCAAGCGGGCGCGACCAGGCGGTCTGATTCCCCGCAAGCGATGACTGGACACTCGCGATGGCCTTGCCGGAACACATTCTGCTCACGTACGGCTACATCCTGCTCTTCGCATGGGTTCTGGTGGAGCAACTTGGAATTCCGCTGCCCGCGGTGCCGATCCTGTTGGCCGCCGGCGCGCTATCCTCTCAGCGTGAACTCAGCTTTCCGCTGGCCCTTGCTGCCGGATTGACAGCAGCGCTCGTGGCAGACAGTGCCTGGTTCTTCATCGGGCGCAAGTACGGCCATCATGTGCTGCGGCTGCTGTGCAAGCTCTCGCTGGAGCCCACAACCTGCGTTCGCCGCACGCAGAACTCCTTCGGCCGCCGACGCGCTGTTACGCTGGTGATCGCGAAATTCGTACCGGGGCTGGCGACCCTGGCGCCGCCTGTGGCGGGGCAAAACGGGATGGCCTTCGGGCCGTTTCTGCTCTACGACGGCATCGGTTCCGCGCTCTGGGTGGGGGTGCTTCTCACGGCGGGCCGCTTCTTCGGCGACCTGCTCAAGCGCAATCCCGGCCTGCTTGACTGGACCGGCCGCTTCTCGGCGGCGCTGCTGGTGCTAGGCGTTCTAGGCTTCTTCGTGGGCCGCGTCGTCCGCCGCCGCATGATCCTCAGGAAGCTCGTCGCCGCGCGCCTTGAGCCCGAAGAACTGAAGCGGCAACTCGACGCCGGCGAGCAGGTCTACATCGTGGACCTGCGCCATCCGCTCGAGCTGGTGCCGGACCCCTTCACCCTTCCCGGTGCCATCCTCTTCTCGCCAGACTCGCTGGCTGAGCGCCACACCGAGATCCCCCGTGACCGCGATGTCGTGCTCTTCTGTGCCTGCCCCAGCGAGGCCACGGCAGCCAAGACGGCAATGACCCTGCACAAGCTGGGCATTGAGCGCGTCCGCCCCCTGCGCGGCGGCTATGACGAGTGGAAGCGCCTGGGATTCCCGCTGGATGCGGTGCCGTTGCCGATTCCTGCATAAACTCGCCAAGATCCCTTCGGCTGAAGCGTCGATAGCGTTCCTTGCCGCACAGAGGCAGCACATGGCCTACGTCAAGATGCGCGACTGGAATCGAGCTTCACTTCGAAGTGGATCCGAAGAGCAGGGCCGGTCAGCCAAGAACGTCCCTCATCGCAGCTCACCGAATCACATGGATCGGAATGCCCACCTTCAGATTCCTCCAAAGCTGCTCGGTGGTATAGACCGGAGCTTCCAGTACAATCGCCAACGCCAGGCAGGAGCGGTCGCCTAAAGACAGCCCGTACTTCTCAGTTGCCGTTATCAAATCGCCTGTAATCCTGGCTTGTTCACTGGTGAATGGCTCTTCCGCGCAGACGAGCGATAGAATTTCCTCCCAGGCTTCATCGGGATCGTGCCCCTTCTTGACGAGTTTGGATTGCACCTCGGCAAGGTTCACGGTGCTGACGACAGCGCGATCTAGTATCTCTTTGGTCAGATTCTCCGCGCCACGTTCCTCTTGAATGTAGGCGAGAATGGCAGAAGCGTCGAGCACGACTTCATTCATACTTGGCAGTCTCGCGCCGCTCCGCACTCAACTCGTCGGCAAGCGAGACTCCCGGTGGGACATGTTGCCGAATCCACTCCCGGACACGCCGAAGACGGCTTTCCCTCGTTGCGATGCGCAGTTCGCCGTCCACCACACGCAAGATGAGCATATCGCCGTCCGCTATCCCCAACGCCTCCCTCATCGCAGCCGGTATCACAAGACGCCCTTTCGCCCCGATACGCATTCGAACTCGATGATCCTCGACAAACCTGGGGCGTTCCCAAGCGACCTCTTGCTCTTGAGGTTCTAGAACTTCCATGAGTGCCACCTCCTTCACCTATGCCGACATTTTACAATAGTGGCAAAAAAAAATAAAGTGGCACATTCTACAAAATTCCCAACACCCTCAGCCGCAGCAGCCCGCCGGCCAGCACGCCTAGCGGCATCACGGCGACCAGCGCCAGTTGGTACAGGGTCGGATACTGGCCTTTGGATAGCATGGCGGCCACCGCTCCCAGCAGCAGCACCACAATTCCTAATATCAGCACGTGTTCCAGAGGACTTGCGGCCGCAATCCATGCCGTCACGTAGCCTCCGCCCGCGGAGGCGAGATAGGAGTAGCTCAGCGACACGAAGATGTAGCCTTTGCGCGGCGAGCCCACGGTCCAACTGGGCGTCAGGCGAGCCAGCAACACCGTAAAGCACATTACCAGCAAAGCGATTGTGGAAAAGCCAGCCACCAATGCAAGAAACGCGCGCAGAATGATCATGGTCTTCTCTCCCCTTCCTGCTTCGTTCCTACTTCGCCCCTCTCGATCCGCTCCAGAAACGCTTTGGCCAACCATCGCTCTCCTGGGTCGCTCTCCCCATGGATCGAACACAGGTCCAGAAACTCATCACAGAGCGAGATCTGCCGGCCCTGCTGCGCAAAAACTCCCTGTAACGCCAGAGCCAACTCCCGCAGCCGCTCCGCCTCGGGCCATTCCCCGCCGTCAACCTCGCCGCTCAAACGATCAAAGCCGGAGAATAGCCCCCTGCGCCCTCGCGCGCACTCTTCCAGGCAGGCCAGCAGTTGCTCTCGAAAGGCCAGCGCCAGCATCTCCAACCGATCGGTTTCCACTTCGTCGTGCGGGTCCATCTTTTCCCTACTTCCCTTGCATCGCGGCTTCCACATCCTCGGCGCTATGCGGTAGCGCGGCAACCAGGTCGATCAGTTTGCCGTCCGCCCCCACCAGAAAGACGCACTCAATGCGCACGCCCAGCTTCTCCTCGGGAATATAGACTCCCGGCTCGATGGTAAAGACCGACCCCGGCGTGAGCAAAGCCGGATATTCCGCGGGATCGTGAACGTCGATACCCACCAGGTGCCCGAGGCCGTGCAGCCAGTACTGGCCCAGCGGCTGGCCGTGCAGGTCTTTCCCGTGCGTATCGATGTAGTTGTAAGCCGCACTGTCCAGCGAATCCGGGTCGCGGCGGTCGCGGTCGTTGATCTTGGACTTGCCTGCCACAAAGGCGTCGATGGCGGCCCGCTGCGCCCCCAGCACGATGTTGTAGATCTCTCGCTGCCGCGCGGTGAAGTGGCCGTTCACAGGCAAGGTCCGGGTAATGTCGGAGGCGTACATCGAGTACTCGCAGGCCGCATCGACGAGGAGAATGTCACCATCAGCAAGCGTGCGGCTGTTCTCTGAGTAGTGAAGCACCGTCGAGTTGATCCCCGAGCCCACGATGGGCGCATAGCTTGCCCGCTCGCAGCCCTTCTCCATCCAAACCGCCGTCATCTCCCCGGCCAGCGCGCGCTCGGTCACGCCCGGTTTCACGGCCCGCATCATCGCCAGTTGCCCGGCAATTGAGGCATCCGAGGCCTTCCTTAGCAGCGCAATCTCCCCTTCGCCCTTCACCGCGCGCAACTGCCCGGTCAGCTCCGTAACATCGTGCGCCGCGTCGCTCGGGTCCACTCCCAGCGTCACTGCGGTAAATTCCAGCAAGGCCTTTGCTTGCGGAGCCTGCGGCTGCGTCCACACGTTCCGCGCCAGCCTCCGGTCGGCATCCATCAGCCGGTTCAGCACCGCCGGCAGCGCGGTCATCGCCTCAACTGCATCGACTCCCGCAGCCTCGGCCACGCCCGGCGAAGCCGCATCCAGCTTGGCGCCGGTGTACTTTTCCATGCGCAGATCGCGAGTAGGCAGGAAGAGCGTCTCGCTGTAATGGCGCGGAACAAGCCCAACCGTCGCCTCGCCCACAATCAGCAGCGCCGCCCCCGGTTCATTCCAGCCGGTCAAATAGTAGAAGTCCGCATCCTGGCGGTAGGGCATGAAGTCCAGCTGGGGCTCCTCGGCGGCAAAGAGCACAGCCACGCCGCCGCGCAGCCTTGCGCCCAGCGCCACGCGACGCGCGTGGTACTCAGAGGCAGCCTGCTTTTCAAGGGAATGAGCGACAGGGACGGCGAACCCAAGAAACGCGAAGACCACTACGGCGACAGCGGCGAAACGTTGCACACGGGACATGCAACCAGCCTCTTACCCGGTGCGGCTTCTGTCAAGCCGTGCGAAGAAGCCTCTGATCGAATGGTTCGACTTCGACTTCAGCACCTGATTCTTTTTTCGCATCGGCCGACAGCAGGCCGCAAAAATCGGATGCCGGAACCGGATGTCCGAAAAGCCAGCCCTGGGCAAGTACCAGTTGTCTGGTGGCGGCAAAATACTCCGCTTGCTCACAGGTTTCGATCCCTTCCACAACGACTCCGAGGTTCAGCGCCTCGGCCATGGCCAGGATTTGCGGCAGAATGCCCAGCACCATCGCTTGTGTGCCGACGGCTTGAGTGAACGATCTGTCGATCTTGATGGTATCGACTGACAGAGCGTGCAGATAGGAGAGGCTGGAATAACCGGTGCCGAAGTCGTCGATATGAACGCTGTGGCCACGCCGGCGCAGTTGTCGAATCGCCTCCATGGCTACTTCCTGCTGCGCGGTGGAAGCTTCCGTGATCTCAATCGCCAGGCTCCGCGCAGGAACCTCTGCCCGATTCAGCGCTTGGTCTAGCATGGGCAAGAACTTGGGATCGCTCAAATCCGCCGCGGTAACGTTGACGCTGACATGAAAGTCGGGGCGGCTGCGGAGTAGCTCTCCTAACTCTTTGAGAACGTGCCGCACCACCAGTTCGGTAATCTCCCCAATAAAGCCTCGCGCCTCGGCGATCTTGATGAAGACATCGGGACCGACCGGCTTGCCGTCCTCGTCGGTCCAGCGCGCCAGCGCCTCTGCACCCACTATCCGTCCGCTCCCCAGTTGAACGATAGGTTGATAGACCACACGCAGCCTATCCCGTCGAATGGCGCGCTGAAGCTGGTGTTCCATACTGCGATTGCGCCGGTAGAGGAGAGAAAAGACAAGGCCGAGGCAGGCGCCTGTTAACCCTCCCAAGGCACTGAACAAAATCAGCAGGATGCGGTCCGCACGCAGTGCTTCAGGGATGGCGATGTAGGTGGAAACGCACTTGGAATACTTGAGCGTGCAGCGGGTAACGTAAAGACTATCTCCCAGATGCAAGTCTCCATCCTGAGTGAATGCCTTAGTTGACCCGCCTAGTGAGCTGATTCTCTGGTGGGGATTGCTGATCGACGTAAGAATATGGTGCAAGGGAGTGACTTGAAGGCTCTCGAGGAGGTGCGGAGCGTAAACGACGTATGAGCCGCCCTGTTGCAGAATCACACCCCTTGTTTCGCCGACCCGCAAGGAAGAGATATCGTTGTACAAACTGGTTCCGTCCGGCTGCGAGTAAGCTGCCTTGAGCTGTGTACTGGGCAGGCCCGCGCGGCCTACCACGGCCGAGCAGACGATCTGTCCATTGCTCATGCGTCCGCCATCTTTGAGGTATGGCGACCGGAAGATAAGGGTGCGGAAGAGAGTTATTTCAGCGTCTGAACAGTAGGGAAGCGAAGACGCGTTCATGGCGTCGAGCACGGCGCGCGACTCGCTTGAAAATGCCTCCACTCCCACAAGCAGGCGCGCCGCTTCTTGCCTTAGCTTACCTTCGGCGCGCCTGAGTGAAAGGCTGCGGCCAAAAAAGTAGCCAGCCAGAGTCCCGGCAGCCGCCACCGAGATCATGGCCACCAGGGTGACCAGCATACGCTTCTTTAAAATAGACATCATTTATCGACCAATCGGAGAGAAATAGCCATTTACCCCCAGATTCGACACACCGCCGCATTCAGCATATCCCGTTAGATCGGATCACGATGTGCGACCTTTAGGTTACTGTTGCTGGACTTTTCGGCTATTAACAGTAAGAAAGTAACAACCATAGAGCCACTTGCAAAATTCCATAGGGATTGCAGGAAGCGTCAGGGCAAGACTTTAGTCGTGCCGAAAGATCAGCAAAAGAAGATGTTGGGCTTTAGCCCCTGTGTCTTTTATTTTCATACATTTGCAATTCAGCAGAGGCTAAAGCAGGAATCAAAATGGGGCCATTGGCGGCACGACTGAAGTCGAGCCCTGACGCATATTGCAGCCTGAAAATAATTTTGCAAGGGGATCCATAGCCACCGGAAGCAGTATGGGGGCTGCGCTTGCCCTACTCCGCCGCCGCCTTCACCATGGCCGCCAGGCTGCGTTCCACGTCGTCTTTGGTGGTGGCCCACGACGACACGCTGATCCGCATGGCCGTCTGCCCCTGCCAGACAGTCGATCCGCACCAGCAGGTTCCTTCCGCCTGTAGCCGGGCAATCGTCCGCAGCGTCCGGCTCGGCGAGCCAAACGACACCAGAACCTGGTTGATGACCACCTCATTCAGCACCTGGAAGCCGGCAGCCCTCAGCCCGGCTGCGAACCGCCGCGCGTGGCTTGAGGTGCGCTCTACGATCTCCGCCATGCCCGACCGCCCCAGCGACCGCAACCCGGCCCACAGCTCCACGCCGCGCGCCCGCCGCGAAAGTTCCGGATTGTAGTCGGAGGGCTCGCGATGCTCTCCCAAAGAAAGATACGAGGCCTGAATCGACATGGCCGCCCGCAGTTGCTCAGGCTCCCGCACCAGCGCAATGCCGCAGTCGTAGCCGATATTGGGCCACTTGTGGGCGTCGGTGGCCCAGGAGTCGGCCTGTTCAAAGCCCTTGGTAAACCTGTGGTATTCCGGAGAAGCGGCGGCCCACAGCCCGAAGGCCCCATCCACGTGAATCCAGGCCCCGGCCGCCCGCGCAATGGGGCAGATTGCCGCCGCCGCATCGAAGGCGCCCGTATTTACGTTGCCCGCCTGCAAACAGAGAATGGTCTGACTGTCCATGGGAGGCAGCGCATCTGCCTTCATCCGTCCCTGGCCGTCCACCGGCACGCGTACCACGCGCTTGCGGCCCAGTCCCAGCAGCCCCAGCGCCTTGGTCACCGAGGCATGAACCTCCTCGCCCACCACCACGGTGATCGTCGGCGCGCCGAAGAGACCCTCCGCCTCCACATCCCAGCCGGCGCGGGCGAGCAGTGCATGGCGCGCCGCAGCTAGCGCAGTGAAGTTGGCCATCGTGGCCCCGGTCACCACCGCGCCGCCTGTTCCTTCCGGCAGCCCCAGCAGTTGGCGCACCCATTCGAGGGCAACCTCTTCGAGTACGACGGCCGTTGGCGACTGCACAAAGAAGGCCGCGTTTTGGTCCCATGCGCTCACCAGCCAGCTAGCCGCCAGCGCCGTGGGCAAACAGCCGCCGTTCACAAATCCAAAGAAGCGGCCATTGTTCTTGGCCACCGTGGCGGGAGAGCCATAGGCATCAAGCAGATGCAGAACCGCCTCGGAATTGGTCGGCCCCGGCGGCAGCGGCCCGCGCAGCGCGCTTAGCGCCGCAACCGCCTCAGGCCGCGGCGCAACCCCGCGCGCATCCACGCCTTCAAGGTAATCCATGGCGGCGCGAGCGGCGCGCTTCAGCAGCGCAGTCCGCGCCTCGCTAACGGAGGCGGCGGGTGATGACGAATGCGGCGAATGGGAAGGATGAGCGGCAACCATAGATAATGCTCAGTCTAGCACCGGCCCAAGCCCCGCTCCGTTCGCTCCAGCCGCCTCCCTTGCGCCATCGAGCCTCTCAGGCCTCAACCGCGAAACCGGCGCAGCGCTTCATCGAGTCCGCTCTCGTAGGCGTCGATCAGCCGGTCCCAGGATGCGCTCGCCTCCTCGTCAATCTGCCTTCGCAGCGGATCGGCGTCAAACCACTCGATCGTCCGGCGAATGCCCTGGTCAAACGGAACCCGGGCGCAGTAGCCGGGGACAAAGCGCTTGATCTTTGTGTTATCGAAGACCACGCTCGATGCCTTGTCCCCGATCAGGCTGCCAACCTCGTCTGGCAGGCAGGCGCCCACGAAATCCGAGGCAATGTGGACGATCCGTGCCTCAACTCCCGCCGCTTGCGCCGTGATCTCGTAAAACTGGTTCCATGTCATCACCTCGTCGCTGGTGATGTGGAAGGCGTGCCCGATTGCCTGCCGGTTTCCCAGCAGCCCCACCAGTCCCTGAGCAAAATCGCTGTTGTGCGTAATCACCCACAGCGACGAGCCGTCGCCCGGCACGATCACCTTCTTGCCACGTCGCATCCGGTCAATCGCCGTGTAAGATCGCTGCCAACTGTTCACAGCCAGTGGAATCTGCGTATCGCCATAGGTGAGCGAGGGGCGGACGATGGTCACCGGGAACCCCTCTTCGCGATAGGCCTTCAGCAAGCGCTCTTCGCAGGCGATCTTGTCGCGCGAGTACTGCCAAAAGGGATTGGCCAAGGGCGTCGATTCCGTGATCAGGTAGTGCCCCACCGGCCTTTGGTAGGCGCTGGCCGAGCTGATGAAGACGAACTGCGCCGTCCGCGCGCGAAACAGACGAAGATCCCGTTCCACATCGGCGGGCGTGAAGGCGATCCAGTCAACGACTGCGTCGAAGCTCTGATTGCCAAGCGCATTCTTGACCGCTGCTTCGTCGGCGGCGTCCGCATGGATGGTGCGCAGGTGCTCAGCGGAACCGGCCGGGCGCACTCCCCGCCTCAGCAGCGTCAGGTCCATCCCACGCTCGGCCGCCAAGCTCGATGAAGCCGCGCTGATATTCCCGGTGCCTCCAACGAAAAGAACCTTCATTCCGCCTCCCGCGCGCCCGTGCCCGAATTGCGCTCACACCCCGAGATCATAATCGAATCATTCGCCGCTTCCGAAAAGTGGACAGCGAGCCACCGCCCCGCCCCAGCCTCCTGATCCCTTGGTCCCTGATCTCTGACACCTGATCTCTGACCCCTGATCCCTGACCCCTGAAATGCTATCCTCACATCCGAGATGCACGGTCTTCTCCCACTGCAATTTGTCGCCGTGGCCATGCTGATTCTGGCCAACGCCTTTTTTGTGGCCGCCGAGTTCGCGCTGGTCTCGATCCGCGATACGCGCATCGAACAGTTGCTCGCCGCCAGGGTTCCCGGAGCCCGCGCTGTCCGCCGCTTGCAGCAGGATCTGGACGACTTTCTGCCCGCCGTCCAACTGGGCGTCACGCTCTGCTCACTGGCCCTCGGCTGGCTGGGCGAGCCGCTGGCCGCCTCCGTCCTGATGGGCTGGCTCAGCGCTCTGCCTCTCACACAGCCCCACGCGCTGATTTACGCCCACGTCGCCGCCATCACTCTTGGCTTTGCCCTCATCACTTACTTCCATGTGGTGGTGGGCGAACTGGTTCCCAAGTCCCTGGCTCTGCGCCGAGCCGAGGCCCTCGCCGTAGCCGTGGCGCCGCCCATGCTGATCTTCATGGCCACGGTTCGCCCCGCCGTGCGCACACTTAGAGCGTCAGCCGCCGTCATCCTCCGCGGTTTCGATATCCCCATTACCGAGCGCGCCCAGGTGCACTCACCCGAGGAACTCAAGCTGATCGCCACCGCCGCCCGACGCATGGGCGTTTTGCCCAAGTTCCAGGAAACGCTCATTCACCGCGCCCTTGAACTGGACGACGTGCCCGTTCGCGAGATCATGACCCCGAGACAGAAGATCTTTTCGCTGCCCTCGAAGATGCTGGTTGAAGACGCCATCGTAAGGATCATCGACCGCCATCACTCGCGCATCCCGGTCTACGACGAGGCGCGCGGCCCCGAGCACATTGTCGGCTGCGTCTACTCCAGGGATCTGGCCCGGCTCATCTTCTTCCGGTCCAAAGCGCGTATTACCACTCCCTCCATCGAATTCAAGCTCAGCCAGGTGATGCGCGACGTTCTGGTCGTCCCCGAGACCAAGAGCGTCCTGGACCTGATTCGCGACTTCCAGCAGCGCCGCCGCCACATCGCCATCGTGGTGGACGAATACGGCTCGACGGCCGGCCTGGTCACCGCCGAGGACGCCATCGAGCAGCTTACGGGAGAGTTGGAAGACGAGTTCGACTCGCCCGCGATCCCCGCACTCACCACTGCCAGCGGCGCGCTGCTGATGGACGGCGGCGTGAACCTGCGCGACCTGGAAACTCAGATGCAATGGAGCCTGCCCCGCGATGGCGGCGTGGA
>Ga0182014_10003803_pt1 | contig 17864 bp, 15 predicted proteins | sample 612S2DmetaG_FD_120489 | JGI IMG/M metagenome (GOLD analysis project Ga0182014, IMG submission 120489) | Permafrost microbial communities from Stordalen Mire, Sweden - 612S2D metaG | ecosystem: Environmental > Terrestrial > Soil > Wetlands > Permafrost | place: Sweden: Stordalen | collected... | reverse complement strand
CGCGGATTTTTCGGTGACGTTGAACGCGGTGCCCTCGGGCAGGCGGAGCTGCAGGAACAGTTCAGGCCGCTCCGACAGCGGGAAAAACTGCTGCTGGACGTGGCCGAACGCCACGATCGACAGCACGAACACGCCCACCGTCGCCAGCACCACCGTGATGCGATACTCGACACACCACTGGATCATGCTGCGCAGCACCCGGTACATCCGGGTTTCGTACACCGCGTGCGGATCGTGATTGTGGTGGACCGCGATGTTCGGCAGCAGTTTCACCCCGATATAGGGCGTGAAAATCACCGCGACGAACCAGGAGGCGACCAGCGCGATCGCCACGATCCAGAAAATGCCGCCGGCATATTCGCCGACCGCCGAATTGGCAAAACCGATCGGCAGGAAGCCGGCCGCCGTCACCAGCGTGCCCGTCAGCATCGGAAAGGCGGTGGATTCCCAGGCAAAGGACGCCGCCCGGACGCGGTCCCAGCCCTGCTCCATCTTCACCACCATCATCTCGACCGCGATGATGGCGTCGTCGACCAGAAGCCCGAGCGCGATGATCAGCGCGCCGAGCGTGATGCGGTGCAGGTCGAGCGACATCGCGTTCATGACGATGAAGACGATCGCCAGCACCAGCGGCACCGACAGCGCCACCACGATGCCGGTGCGCCAGCCGAGCGCCACGAAGGAGACGAACAGCACGATCGCCAGCGCCTCGACGAAGGAATGCACGAACTCGCTGACGGCGTGTTCGACCACCTTGGGCTGGTCGGCGATCTGCTCGACATTGATGCCCTGCGGCACCGCCTTCATGAATTCCGCGGTGGCGTTCTCGACGTCCTTGCCGAGCTCCAGGATGTTGGCGCCCTTGGCGGTGACCACGCCGATGCCGAGCGCGGCCTTGCCCTCCTGACGCACCGTGAAGGTCGGCGGATCGACGTAACCATGGGCGACGGTGGCGATGTCGCCGAGCCGGAACACCCGGCCGTTGCTCTCGACCGGTGTCTCGGCCACCGCCTTGACGCCGTCGAGCGCGCCGGTGACGCGCAGCGGCACGCGCTGCGAGGACGTCTCCACCGTGCCGGCCGGCACCACATTGTTCTGCTTGGCGAGCGAATCGAACAGCGCCTGCGGCGTGATCCCGAGCGTCGCCAGCTTGGCGTGCGAGAACTCGACGTAGATCTTCTCGTCCTGGGTGCCGTAGAGATCGACTTTGGTGACGCCGGGCACCTTCAAGAGGCGCTGGCGCATGCCCTCGGCGGCCTTCTTCAGCTGCGCGTAATCGGCGCCGTCGCCGGTCATCATGTAGAGAATGGAATCGACGTCGGAGAATTCGTCGTTGACGGTGGGTCCGAGCAGATTGGCCGGCAACTGCGGCTGCACGTCGACCAGCTTCTTGCGCAGCAGATAGAACAGATAGGGCACGTCCTTCGGCGGCGTCGAATCCTTGAAGGTGACCTGCATCGCCGTGAAGGACGGTTTCGAATAGGTCTGGACCTTCTCGAAATAGGGCAGTTCCTGCAGCTTCTTCTCGATGGGGTCGGCGACCTGGGTCTGCATTTCGGCCGCGGTGGCGCCGGGCCAGATCGCCGACACGTTCACCACCTTGACGGTGAAGAAGGGATCCTCGGCGCGGCCGAGCCCCTTGTAGGAGAAGAAGCCGGCGGCGCCGAGCGCGACCACCAGGAACAGGATCAGCGCGGGATGGCTGACCGCCCAGGCCGAAAGATTGAAGTGTTTCATCGCGCCGCTCCATTCATCAACGCGCAAACCCTGCTAAATTCGTCATTGCGAGCGAAGCGAAGCAATCCATCTTTCTTTGTACGGAGAGATGGATTGCTTCGTCGCTGCGCTCCTCGCAATGACGGGAATTCGTTAGAATGACAGTGACGAGACGACCCGGACCTTCTGGGCCGGATCGAGTTTCTGCACGCCGAGCGCGACCACTTTTGCACCTTCATCGACGCCGCCGGAGATCACGACGTCGTTGCTCTCGTAGGATTTCACCGCGACCGGCTTCAGCGACACCTCGCCCTTGTCGTCGACGACATAGAAGGAGGGACCGGCGCCTTCGCTGAACAGCGCCGACAATGGCAGCCGCGCCACCCGCGTGGTGGCGGGGTCGGCCAGGGTCAGCGTCGCGGTCATGCCGAGCGAGACGCTGTCGCCGGCGTCGGGCAGCGAGAATTTTGCGAGATAAGTCCGCGTCGCCGGATCGGCGTTGGGCGCGATCTCGCGCAGTTTTGCCTCATATTTCTTGTTGGGCTCCGACCACAGGCTGACGGTTGCGACGCCCTCCTTGGCGCGGCCGACCAGGGTCTCAGGGATAGCGACCACGGCTTCCTTTTCAGCAAAGCGCGCGACGCGAACCGCGGTCTGGCCGGCCGCCACGACCTGGCCGGCGTCGATCAGGGTCGCGGTGACGACGCCGCGGCTGTCGGCGGCGAGCGTGGCATAGGACAGCGAATTGTTGGTGAGTTCGACCGAGCGCTGGGCGCGGTTGAGCCGCGCGCGCGCTTCATCGGCGGCGGCCCGCGCCTGATCCATCTGCGCATCGGTGGCCCAGCCCTTGGCCTTGAGCTCCCTGGCGCGGGTTTCGGCGGCGGCGGCCTGCGCCTCCACGCCGGTGGCGGCGCGCCGTTCGGCCTCGGCCTGTTCGGCCTGCAGCTTCAGATCGACCTCGTCGAGGGTGGCCAGCGGCTGGCCGAGATCGACGGTCTGGCCGACCTCCACCAGGCGTTTTGCCACCTTGCCCGGCACCCGGAAGCCCATGTCGGTCTCGATCCGGGGCTTGATGGTGCCGACGAAACTGCGCTCCGGCGATTCCGCCTCGTAATGCACGGTGGCCACCAGGACCGGGCGCGACGGCGCCGCCTTTTGGGCGACCGTGTCGTTGCAGCCGGCCAGGGCAATCGCCACAAACGCCAGCGACGAACCAGCTAATAGCCTGGAATAGCTCGATAAAATGGAACAAACCAACATGAAGGCTTCCCTCGTTTACTTGCGAGGGAGTGTCGAGTGTTTACTGACGAATGTCAATAATCGTCAGTGATCATCATTTCGTGAGTGTTAACCGGCCACGGGCCTCGCCGCCCCCGCTTGCGCGGGGACCCCCTGCGCCCAACTTCAATTTTGAATGGAGGCCTCGCACGTGTGCCCGAGCGAAGAGACACGAGGTCGAGCCGGTGGCTCCCTTGACCCAGCCGATCAGATGCGGCCCGCCGAAGCCCGCAAGGTTGCCGATCGAATTGACCAGCGCGAATCGCGCCGGCGGCCGCCGCGCCGGAGAACGGCCAGGCGGTTGGCCGCGTCCAGATCATTTACAAGTTGCATACAACGCCGACTGCAGCCAAAATCAACGTCACCAAAAGACAACTCTTGGTTATTCGATAATATATAAGTCACCATAGGATGAGGGCGATTTTTTAGGAGAATATCATGCTCGCGAATTTCCCCACGGCTACTCTTTCGATCCTGGCTGTATTATTCGGCAGCGGATCGGCATACGCCTGCGACACGCGTCACGCCTACAATCACACGAAAGTGGATTGGTGGGTCTCATTCAGCAACAGTTCGACGTGCTCGATCGGTGCCCAACACGGGCGCAGTTGCTGGGTGCCTCCAGGTGCAACTGCCGACCTCCATTACGATACGTTCACTGTTAGCTCGACGAAGATCACCCTCAGCACGCGCATCAATCCGATCAAGTGCCGTATTCGAAAAACAGCTCAAGGCCTGCCTCCCTGCACCTGGGACGTGACGTACAGTTACAATCTGGCCGAGTGCCGCCTGCTGCATAACGGCAATACCGGGCCGGTGGTCCTCAACGACCCGGCAAACGGCGACGTCGTGTTCTACGGCCCAGTGAACTAGATCAGCCACTCGCCGCCTTCGCCTGACCGCGCCAATCCTACTTTGTCGCTCCCGCGAACTCCGTCTTGGTCTCGTGGCCGCCGAGGAAGACCAGAATGCCGGCGAGCAGCGGCAGCACCGCGAGCACCAACAACCCGGTCGAGGTCGAGCCGGTGGTTTCCTTGATCCAGCCGATCAGGTACGGCCCGCCGAAGCCGGCGAGGTTGCCGATCGAATTGATCAGCGCGATCGCGCCTGCCGCCGCGGTGCCGGACAGCCAGGCGGTCGGCAAAGTCCAGAACACCGCGAAGGTACCGAAGATGCCGATCGCCGCCACGATCAGCGCCACCATGGTCACATAGGGATTGTCCATGTAGCCGCAGACGGCGAGCGATACCGCGGTCAGCAGCAGCGGGGCGCCGACATGCATCACGCGCTCGCGGGCGGCATCCGAGTGCCGCGCCCACAGGATCATCGCCACCGTGCCGAACAGATAGGGCACGGCAGTGACAAACCCGGTCTGCGCATTGGAGAAGCCAAACGCCTTGACGATCTGCGGCAGCCAGAACTGCATGCCATAGAGGGCGGCGACGAAACCGAAATAGACCAGGCTCAAGGTGATCACCCGAGGCGAGGACAGCGCCTGCCCCAGGGTGAGATGCTGCGCGGCCTGCTTGGCGGCGGTCTCGCTTTCGAGCTTGCTCGACAGCCAGGCCTTCTGCTCGGGCGTCAGCCAGTCGGCATGCGCCGGCCGGTCGGTGAGATAGAACCAGGTGACGATGCCGAGCAGCACCGAGGGAATGCCCTCGATGACGAACAGCCACTGCCAGCCCTTCAGCCCCATGGCGCCGTCGAGCCCGAGCAGCAGGCCTGAGACCGGCGCGCCGATCACCGAGGAGACGGGAACGGCGATGGCAAAGGCGGCGAGAAAGCGCGCGCGGTATTCGGCCGGATACCAGTAGGTCAGATGGAGAATGATGCCCGGAAAAAACCCGGCTTCGGCGACGCCGAGCAGGAAGCGCAGCCCGTAAAAGCTCCAGACGCCGCTGACCAGCGCCATCAGCCCGGAGATGATGCCCCAGGTCACCATGATGCGCGCGATCCAGCGGCTGGCGCCGAATTTTTCCAGCGCCAGGTTGCTCGGCACCTCGAAGATGAAATAGCCGATGAAGAAGATGCCGGCGCCCCAGGCGAACACGGTCGGCGAGAACTTCAATTCCGCGTTCATGGTCAGCGCGGCGAAGCCGAGGTTGACGCGGTCGAGATAGGAAAAGAAATAGGCCAGCACCAGGAACGGGATCAGGCGCCACGAGATCGCGCGGATCGTCGAGGTCTCGAGCTCGCTCCTGGCGGCGTCCGGCGCGGCAAAACTGGTGGCGGTGGTCATCCGTTTTCTCCCCGAATTTCTTTTTGGTCGTCGCAGGTCGGGCGGCTTCTTAGCACTGCGGATCGGGGCTGAGAATGGGACTCATCTCCGCTTCGCCGGGCCTCTGCACGAAATCTGCATGAAAATACGCAGATCCTGAGCAGGACGGGCAAACGCGCTGCCAACCGGCCGGGCATCGTCGGCCCATGGCAAAGATCATCCCGCTTCGAGTTTGGCGATCCCGGCTGCCGCGGCGGCTGCTCCGCGACGGCTGGTGGCTGGAGCCGCCGCCGCCCCGGTCGTCCGTCGTCGCCTTTCCAAAGCGCGGGCGGCCGAAGCCCGCCCCAAAAATCAGACACCTCACCCTCGTCCATCCCGGGAAATGAAAACCATGTCGATCGCGACCGCGTCCGATTTCGAATTTGCTCCCCCGCGCCCGCTTGTCACCCCGCTACTGCTCGCCGCGGCCTGTGTCGCGCTGGCCGACTGGCTGTTCTATGGCTGGGACGTCGGCATCTCGCTGCCGCTGTTTCTCGGCATACTCGGCGTGGTCGCCGTCGCCGCCAATGGCGTGGCCGCGCCACGCCAAACGCAACTGATCATGACCGCCGTGTTCGTCGCCGGCCTGATGGCCGCGATCGAGGACGTCGACTTCCTGTCGGTCGTTGTGAGCACGCTCGCGACCGCGATGTTCGCCATCGTCCTGACGGCGCGCGAAACCTCGTCCTGGCAAAGGCGGTTGTTCGAAGTAACGACAGTGCCCTTTCGCGGACCATTTCGGTTGGCCGGCGATCTGTTCGGCGCGCTGCGTCATATGAAGGCGTGGACACCGGAATGGCTCGGCTCGCTGGTGGCCTGGATCGTTCCGCTCGGCATCTTCGCGGTGTTCCTGGCGCTGTTCTCCTCGGCAAATCCGCTGATCGAGCATCAATTGATGCGGATCGACCTGCGCGTTCTGTTCAACCTTGTCAGTGTGCCACGGATCCTGTTCTGGCTCATGGTCGCCTGCGTGATCTGGCCCCTGATCCGGCGGCGCCTGCCGCGCAAGCCGGCTCGCCGGCCCGACCCCGGGGCTGCCGTGGTCGCGGCTGAAGCAACCGACCTGGACTATCTGCTCGGCGCTCAGGCCGTCTTGCGTTCGCTGGTCCTGTTCAACGCGCTGTTCGCACTGCAGACCGGGCTCGACCTGGTCTATCTCTGGGGTGGCGCGGCCCTGCCCGACGGCATGGGCCACGCCGAATACGCCCATCGCGGCGCCTATCCGCTGGTGGCGACCGCGTTGCTCGCCGCCGGTTTTGTGCTGGTCGCGATGCGGCCGGGCGGGCCGGCCGAGCAGTCGAGATGGATCCGTCCGCTGGTGCTGCTGTGGACCGGACAAAACATCCTGCTCGTGATCTCGTCGATCTTCCGGCTCGATTTGTATGTCGCGGCCTTCTCGCTGACCTATCTCAGGCTCGCGGCCTTCATCTGGATGGGGCTGGTGGCGGCGGGATTGCTGCTGATCCTGGTCCAGATCGTCAAGCGAAAGTCGCTTTCCTGGCTGGTCACCGCCAACGCCGCGACACTGGCGCTGGTGCTGTACGGATGCTGCTTCCTCAATGCGCCGTGGCTCGTGGCGTACTACAATGTGGAACATTGCCGGGAAGTCGTAGGAACGGGACCCAAGCTCGATTCGCAATATCTGCGTTCGCTTGGACAAGAGGTCCTGCCCGCCCTCGAACCACATTTGCAGCAGATTCCAGCGCTCAAGCCTATTGTTGCGGAATTGCGGTCCGGTAGCAGTATCTGCCGGAGCCGACGGCGTTCGGAAAACTGGCGCGACTGGGGTTTTCGGACGTGGCGCCTGCAACGATATTTGGCTAACAATCCTTACATCCCTCCGCCCCCCTCAGATGGCGGCCAAGGCTAAAGCAGATGGCTCATTCCATTCTCGTCGTCGACGACGACCCCCATATCCGCGACGTCGTGCGCTTCGCGTTCGAAAAAACCGGGATGACGATCTCGATCGCGCAGGACGGCCGGGAGGCGCTGCGCCAGTTCGACCGCAACGTTCACGACCTCGTCGTGCTCGACATCGGCATGCCCGAAATGGACGGGCTGGAGGTCTGCCGGCAGATCCGCAAGAACGCGGATACCCCGATCCTGTTCCTGTCGGCCCGCGACGAGGAGATCGACCGTGTCCTCGGCCTCGAGATCGGTGGCGACGACTACGTCACAAAGCCGTTCAGCCCGCGCGAGCTGGTCGCAAGGGTCAATGCGATCCTGCGGCGCGCGCGCAGCACGCCGGCGCCCGCCGCCGCCAAGCTCATGAGCCATGGCCGGCTCGCGCTCGATCTCGATGCCCACAGCGCGAGCTTCGGCGATGCGCCGGTGGCGCTGACCGCGCTGGAATTCTCGATCCTGCGCACGCTGCTGGCGCGGCCGGGAGTCGTGTTCACCCGCGAGCTGATCCTGGACGCCGCCTATGCCGGCAATATCCATGTCGCCGACCGCACCATCGACAGCCATGTCCGCAACATCCGCGCCAAGATGGCCCTGGCCGGCTGCGATACCGTGATCGAAACCGTCCACGGCGTCGGCTTCAGGCTCGGACGCTGCGAGGCCTCGCGTTGACCGACGCCGCCAGACCGCAGTCCGCCGCGGGGCAAAAATGGCGGCCGAGTCTCAGCCTCGTCGTCTTCATCGTTCTGGCGAGCGTGCTGTTGCTGCCGCTGTTCAGCCTGTATTTCCTCAAGATCTACCAAAATCAGCTGATCCAGCAGACCGAGTCCGAGCTGATCGCACAAAGCGCTGCGCTCGCCGCGGTCTTCAAGCGCGAGGTCGAGACCGGGCTTCCGCCGGGCGTGGCGCTCGGCGCAAAAACCCCGCCTGCCGCTTCAAAACTGTCGGACGAACCGTATCAACCGATCTGGCCCAAGCTCGAACTTGCCAAAGAGAGCCTGCTGCCGCCGCGGCCGCTGGCCCAGGCGGCTTCTGCGCCGGCCGACCCCGCCTTCGTCGCGCTCGGCGCGCGCTTGATGCCGGATCTTGTCGCCACCCAATATGTGACGCTGGCGGGATTCCGGCTGCTCGACCCCAACGGGGTCGTCATCGCCGGACGCGAGGAAGTCGGGATGTCGCTTGCGCATCTGGAGGAAGTGTCCGAAGCGCTGCAGGGCCGCTTCAGCAGCGCCTTGCGCGTGCGCATTTCCAAGCACGACCAGCCCTCGCTCTATTCCATGAGCCGGGGCACCGGCATGCGGGTCTTTGCCGCCATGCCGGTGATCGTCCACGACCAGGTCGCAGGCGTCGTCTATGCCTCGCGCACGCCGAGCAACGTCTTCAGATATCTCTACGACCAGCGCGCCAAGGTCGCGCTCGCAGTGCTGTTCATGATCGTGCCGACGCTCTTGATCGGCGTCCTGTTCCACCGCACCATCACCGAGCCGATGCGCGAGCTGATCGAGCGCAGCAATCTGATCGGCAAGGGCGACCGCGCGGCGCTGCGGCCGCTCAGGCGCCGCGGCACAGCCGAATTCGCCCGCCTCTCGCAGAGCTTTCTGGACATGGCGCGGCGACTGGATACCCGCTCCAATTTCATCTCGACTTTCGCCACCCATGTATCGCACGAGCTGAAATCGCCGCTGACCTCGATCCAGGGCGCCGCCGAGCTGCTGCGCGACGACGTCGACGCGCCCTCGATGGACGAGGATGACCGACGCAAGTTTCTCGACAACATCATCGCCGACGCCGGCCGGTTGACGGAGATCTCCGGCCGCTTGCGCGACTTCGCCCGCGCGGAAAATCCGGTTGCGCTCGGCGCCGCCAGGTTGTCGGCCACGGTCGCGGGCCTGCGCGCAGCCTTTGCCGCGCTCGACATCCGCGCCGGCGGCGACCTCGATGCTCCGATGCGCATATCCGAGGAAAATGCCTACATCATCTTTTCCAATCTCGCCGACAACGCGATGCGCCATGGCAGCACGGCGCTCGAGCTCACCGCCGCGCGGCAGGGCAGGCTGCTGCGGATAACCGTCAGCGACAATGGCGAGGGCGTCTCGCCCAACAACCGGACCCGGATCTTCGACAGCTTCTTCACGACACGGCGCGACAGCGGCGGCACCGGCATGGGGCTGGCGATCGTCCGCGCCATGCTGGACGCCCATGGCGGCGCCATCCGCCTGGCCGATTCGAACCATGGAACGGCGTTCGAGCTGACCATCCCGCTCGCGGAACAGCCGGCGGAATGACGAGCGACGTCAGAATTGATTCACTCGTCGTCATGGCCGGGCTTCGTCCCGGCCATCCACGCCTTTCTTGCTCAGATGCAGCAAAGACGTGGATGCCCGGCACATAGGCGAGCGGAAGCGACGCCGTCCTTTGGACGGCTATGGCCGGGCATGACGAATACCGCCATGATCCCCATCTCGTCGGTTACTTTTCGAGTGAGACCCCGAAATTGATCGTCCGCGCCTGCCTTTGCCTGTCGATCATCGTCGTCGGCCTCGCCTTGCGCGGCTTTGGGATCGGCCTCGGGCTGCCGGCCCTGGTCGTCAAATATGGCGGCTCGATACTGTGGGGGACGATGGTGTTCTTCCTGGTGGCGATCGCGGCCTCGCGCCTGTCGCGACCGGGCATCGCGCTGATGTCGGCCGGGATCGCGCTATGCGTCGAGCTGTTCCGGCTGGTCCATGCGCCGTGGCTGGATGCGTTCCGGCTGACGTTGCCGGGCGCGCTGCTGCTCGGCCGTATCTTCTCAGGCTGGGACCTGCTTGCCTATGCCGCCGGGATCGCGCTGGCGATCGGGCTCGATCGGCTCGGCCAGTGGGCGTTCAGCCCGCCCCCTCATTCCTCCAGCTGAAACCGCTCGAAGCGGTGCAGTTCCTCCTCGATCCGGCTTTTCAAATCCTTGCGCGCGCCGCGTTTGGCGCCCTCGCCGACCCAGCTCCATTTCTGCACCAGCAATTTGCGCTGCTTGCGGTCGGTCTTGAGATCGAGGGCTGCGACGATGTCCTCGCCGGCCAGCACCGGCAATGCAAAATAGCCGAACTTGCGCTTTTCCTTCGGCACGTAAGCCTCGAAGCGATGCTCGTAGTCGAACACCAGATGCGTCCGCTTGCGCTGGATGATCAGGGGATCCAACGGGGAGAGGATGTGGACCAGCTCCGAAGCCGCACCGCCGGCTTCGACCGCGTCCGGCCGCGCCCAATGCGCCTGCTTGCCCGCGCCTTCCAGCGCTATGGGCACCAGCTCGCCGCGGCGGACCCTTGCCTCGATCAGGCGGCGGACCGACGCCTTGCTCGGCGCGTCGAGATGACAGATCGAGTCGAGGCTGACGATGCCCTGCGCGCGCAGCGCGCGGTCGAGCAGATAGAATATGACCTCGCGCGCGGACGCGCCCTTCGGCGGCTTGTCCCAGCCGAAATGCCGCGCCATCAGCTCGTAGGTCTTGAGCATGCCGTTGCGCTCGGCGATCGTCAGCACGCCGCTGTAGAACAATAGCTGCAGCGCCCGCTTCGACGGCTTGCGGCTGGCCCACAGATGCTCCTTGTCGACCAGCACGTCGTCCTCGATGTCGCGGATGGTCAGCGCGCCGTCGCGGCGGATCAGCCGCAACACCTTGCGCAGGTCCGCCGGCGTGACCGAGGAGAACCATTTGTGGCCCTCGCGTTTGTGAAGCTTCATGGCGGGGATGAAGAAGCGAAGGTCGTTCGAAGCCACGTAGGACAGCGCATGAGTCCAGTATTCGAACACGCTTCTGTCGACGCTCTGGGCCTGCCGCAGGTCGGCGCGCCGATAGTCCGGAATCCGGTTCCACAGAATATGGTGATGGCAGCGCTCGATCACGTTGATGGTGTCGATCTGCACATAGCCGAGATGTTCGACGGCCGCCGCCGTCGCCGGCGGTCCGTCGCCGAACAGCGCCGGGGTGTCGAGCCGCTGGGCGCGCAGCCAGATGCGGCGGGCTTCACGCTTGGTCAGTGGATGGGATGGAATCGCGCGGGACATCGCCGCCCAATCTAGCCGGATTCGCCAGCCCGCGTCATGGCGCCCTGGCCGGAAGCTCGAGCTTGTAGACGTCCTTGCCGATGGCGAAGGCGGTGACGCCGCCATCGGCGCGCGGCACGAACCTGATCTTGTTGGTGGAAAGCCCCATATCCTGCGCCGACCAGCTGTTGCCGCCGTCGCTGGTCGCAAAGCCGCCGGTCGATCCGCCGACCCAGCCCCGCGCCTCATCGATGAAGGCGATGCCGTAGGGGATCCAGTCCCGGTCATGGGTGACGGTCAATCGCCGCCAGTGCTCGCCGCCGTCCTCGGTCTTCACCACATAGCCGCGGGCTTCGCCCGCCGCGGCCTGATACGAGATGATGGTGGCGTAGCCGACCCGCCAGCTAGGAAAAGCCAGCTTCCAGGTGTTGTCACCTGCCCGGTCGCTGTCGAACACCGCGCGCCACGACTTGCCGCCGTCGGCGGTTTTCAGGATTCGCGCATGGGCCCTGGCCTCCTCGGCCTCGCTGGCGCCGGCGATGAACCCGGTATCGGCATCGACGAAATGAATGTCGAGGATCATGCCGGTGACAGCGCTCAGGTCGCGGGCGCGAAAGGTGCGGCCTTCGTCGAAGGATTCGAGCATCCCGGCCGGGCCGCCGACCCGTCCGCCGGCGCGCACCGCCAGCACCTTGCCGTTTTCCTTGAGCACGTCGATGGCGCAGACGCCGGTGATCTGGCGGCCCGCCACCGGCGTGACAGCGGTCCAGTGCACCCCGCCGTCATGGCTGACATAAAGCGGCTGCCGGTCGGTCACCCCGGGGAAATAGCCGGGGCCGACATTGCCGAGAAAGCCGGTCTGGTCATCGACGAATTCCAGCGCCCGCACATAGCTGCCCTGCTTGGTCCAGATCACGGTCCAGGCCTCGCCGCCGTCGTCGGTGCGATAGATCCGGCCGGTTCCGTTGCCGTACCAGCCGGTCAGGGCGTCGGCGAAGGCGATCGCGTCCTGTTTGTTGTTCAGCGTGTAGGGCACGGTCGGCAGTTTTATCCAGTGCTCGTCGGCGCGGGCCGGGGCCGCGATCGCCCACGCGAGGCCGATGGCGAGAACCGCCTGGCAATGCCGGCGCGGCGTCATGGAACAATCCTGGTTTTGGCCTACCGCTTGCGCGGCTCGCCGATGCTCCCCGTCACCGTCTCGGTGTCGCAGGAGGCCTTGCCGGGCTGGGCGGCCTGGCATTTGTAGACGTTTCCGGTGAGCCGGTCGATCAGCCACATATTGTCGTCGTTCGGGCTGTCCATGCCGATGAACCGGGTACCGACGGCCGTGATCAGCGTCGACAGCAGGATCGCCGCCGCGATGAGGCCCGAGCCGACCAAACCGGCATCGAAATCCCGGCACGATCCGGCGTGATCGCGCGACGCCCCTGATACTCGCCGTACTTCTTGGACTGAAACAAGATCCCGTCGCTTCACTGTGTTTTGTTTTTCGTGGATTTTCTTGTGGATTTTCTTGTAAATTTTCTTGGCGTGCGATCCTGCTAACGGCGCATCTGGCCGATTTGTTGTCCACACCCCGGCGCTGGCGCGACAGCTTTGCGACCGGGGCGGCCTACCTGGGAGGCCAAACCGATCGGCTCAACGCCGATGCCCTGGCTTCACACCAATTCGATGCGCGCATGGTGGCCGGGCGCGGCGGCCAGGCGTTTGTCGCGGGTGAGCAGCGGAGCGTCTAGCACTTCGGCCAGGGCGACGTACATCGCGTCATAGGCGGTCAGATTGTTCCGCAAATCCCAGACGCGTGACAAAAGGAAATCGTGCGGATATCGGCGCAAGGGAAGGTCGGCGAGGTCATCGAGAGCCATGCGGCCGCGCCCGGCATCGATCTCGCCGTTTGCGGCGTACCGGCGCACCACTTGCGCAACTTCAACGTCGAGCAGATGAGGCGCGTGCCATGTCTGTGATGGCTCGAACAGCCGCTCCTCTACCGCTCTCGCCGCCGACGTGCGCAGCAGCACCTCGAGCACGGCTGAAGCGTCGACGACGATCATTGGCGATCGCGTTCAGCGCGAACTGCCTCGGCCGGCGTTACCAACGGACTCATTGCCGGACGCCGCTCCAGACGGGCTCGCAGCTCGTCGAGCGTCGGTCGCTCGGCCACCTGACGAATTTCGCCGAGCAGGTAGTCGGAGAGCGACATGCCGGCCAGCGCCGCACGCGACTTGAGTCGCCGATGCAGCGCATCCGGCACATTGCGAATTTGAATCATGACTGACATGTTTTAAACATTAACACATGTGTACTACATGTCAACGATCGCGGCGTGAGAGGCGACCGGAGTGGACCGCCTGCTTCACATCCGCTGGAACCGGATTTCCTGGTTCAGTTTCTGACGGCGCGAACCGGCGCGCCCCACGACACCGGGGCCCCTAGCGCTTCGCGCAGGCGGCGGGCGAGCTCGGCCTTGCGGTAGGGTTTTGGCAGGATTGCCGATCCGTCGCGGAGATGGCCGTGCGCGTTGAGCGTTTCCAGCGCATAGCCCGAAGTCAGCAACACCCGCAATTCGGGCCGCACTTTGCGGGCGAGCTCGGCGAGCTCCCAGCCGTTGATGCCGCCGGGCATCACGATGTCGGTGAACAAGAGATCGACGTGCATACCTGTACCGAGCTGTTGCAGGGCGTCGTTGCCGTCGACCGCGGCGGTGACCCGATAGCCCAAACTGCGCAGGCTCATGACGGCATAGGAGCGGACGAACGGATCGTCCTCGACGATGAATATGGTTTCGGCGCCGCTCGGAGAGATCTCCACGTCCGCGCGTGACGGCAGCGCCACTTCCTTCGCCTTCGCCGGCAGCGCCGGCAGGTACATCCTCACCGTGGTGCCGAGGCCGGGCTCGCTGTAGATCGAAACGTGCCCGTTGGACTGCTTGGCAAAACCATAGACCATGCTGAGGCCGAGGCCGCTTCCCTTGCCCACGTCCTTGGTGGTGAAGAACGGCTCGAACACGCGATCCAGCACCGGCTTCGACATGCCTTCGCCGTTGTCGGTGACGGCGATCAGCACATAATCATTGCTGCGGACTTCCGGATGCAGGTTGTGATCCTGGTTATCGAGCGACGCGTTGGCGGTGGTGATGCTGAGACGGCCACCGGACCCCATCGCGTCCTGGGCGTTGAGCGCGAGATTGAGGATCGCCGATTCCAGCTGGGCAGGATCGGCGAAGGCGACTTGCAGATCCGGATCGAAATCGGTGACGATCTCGATGTCTTCGCGCATCGTGCGCCGCAACAGCTTGTGCATCGAATCCAGCAGCCTGTTGCATTCGGTCTCGACCGGCCGCAGCGTCTGCTTGCGGCTGAACGCCAGCAGGCGCTGCGTCAGCTCGGCGCCGCGTTCTCCGGCGCTGCAGATGTCGTCGGCGATCCGCTTCAGATCCTCCCGGGACGTCAGCTGCTCGCCGAGATATTCGGCATTGCCGACGATCACCGTCAGAAGATTGTTGAAGTCGTGGGCGATGCCACCCGAGAGCTGGCCCACGGCCTCCATCTTCTGCGCCTGAATCAGCTGCTCCTCGGTCCGCTTGCGGCCGGTCAGATCGTGGATGATGCCGACGAAGATCGATTCGCCGTCCTGCTTGGCCTCGCCGACAGACAGATCCATCGGGAAGGTCGAACCGTCCTTGCGCTGGCCGACGACCTCGCGGCCGATGCCGATGATCTTCCTCTCGCCGCTGGTCAGGAAGTTCCGGATATAGCCGTCATGTTCGGAGCGATACGGTGCCGGCATCAGCATCCTGACGTTCTGGCCGATCACCTCGTCGGCGCCGTACTTGAACAGTTTCTCGCACGCCGGATTGAATTTCATGATCAGTCCCTGGGCGTCGATCAGGATGACGCCATCGACCGCGGTTTCCACCACCGCGCGAAGCCGCGCGGCACTCTCGCGCAACACCCGTTCCACCCGCTCGTGCTCCGTCAGATCGTGAACGATGCCGACAAAGATCGACGAACCCTCGTCCTGCTTCGCTTCACCCACGGAAAGATGCATCGGGAAGGTCGAGCCGTCCTTGCGCTGACCAATCACCTCGCGGCCGATGCCGATGATCTTGCGCTCGCCGGTGCGGTGGAAATTCCGCAGATAGCCGTCATGGGCGTCGCGGTATTGCCCGGGCATCAGCATCTTGACGTTTTCGCCGATCACCTCGTCGGCCTGGTACTGGAACAGGCTCTCGCAGGCCGGATTGAACATCAGCACGCGGCCGTCGGCGTCGATCAGGATGACGCCATCGACCGCGGTTTCGACCACGGCCCGCAGCCATGCGGCCTCGGAGGTGTTTCGTTTCGACGTGTTGACGGGCATCGGCAATCCCTACCACGGCAGGCCGTACGCGAACCGAGGCGCATTTCAGTTGCGCCCGGTCTCGCCGCTTCAAAGCGGCTGTTCGAAAATCAGGCGAACCATTGTTGCGACCGTTGCAGCGGAAGCAACTTTGCAAATTCGAGCAATGACGCATAATCCACACGTATGGGGCGATTCAAGCAAGCAAATTAATCGCTGGTACGACGGGATCGCCGGTCGGCTCTGTGGTCCCACATGATATATGCCTGCTCGCGTGCTTATCGAAGGCGAGCGGACAAAACCTTCATGCCTATCGCTTTGAACGCAATCCGATTTTGCGGCCACTAACCATCGGGCAGATGAGGCGCGACTTGTTGTATTTCTGCAACAACGCAGGCATGTGCGATCCGGTACGTTATCGGGATCAATCAATCGGCAGTGAAATGAATTTGCGCCACGGCGTTCTCCATCTCTTCGCGCTCGGCCTGTTGGCGGGGTTTGCGGCAAGCCCCGTCCGGGCGCAGACCCGCGTCGGCGAGGCGGCCGTCATCCAGAATGAGGTCGTCCGCGTCGCGGGATCGGCGACCAGCCAGATCAATGTCGGCGACGGCGTGCTGCGTGACGAAACCGTGCGCACCGGCCTCGACAGCGCGGCGCGGCTGGTGATGGCCGACAGCACCAATCTGTCGCTCGGCCCCAATGCCACCATCAAGCTGGATCGCACCGTATTCGACGACGAGCACACCTACCGCGACATCGCGATCCGGCTGACGACCGGTGCGTTTCGTTTCGTCACCGGGCATTCCGCAAAGGCCGCCTACAAGATCACGACGTCGCTGGCGACGATCGGCGTGCGCGGCACCATCCTCGATATCCTGTCGCAACGGGACAAGACCACCGTGGTGCTGCAGGAAGGCGCCTCGCGGGTCTGCACCATCGGCGGCCAATGCATCGAGCTGCTGCTGCCCGGCGATACCGCCATCATCACTTCCGCCGGCGGCAAGGTCACCATTCAGAAGACCAATTCGCCGCCCTGGACCTTCGCCGCGAACTGCGCGGCCGCGGCCGGGCTCTGCACCGTCACCGACCTTGCCGATGCCACGCCCACGATAACCCCACCGGTCGACGACGGCAGCGACCCCACCGGCATGCTGTGCGGGCGCTGACGATGGCAAGATTCACGGCAAACTTCATCGTATCTGCCGCGCTGTCCGCTGCGGCCGTGCTGATGCTGATCAATCTCCCGGTCGCGCCCGCGGCGGCGCAAAGCTGCCTTCCGAACAACAACGGAACCGAGCTTGCCAATTCAGTCGGCGCCTGTCCGCGCCCCGGCCCGACCGGCGCCGGCTCCAGCGGCGCATCGATCGGCGATCTCGGCAACCAGCGCTTCAACCAGATGGTCACCAACCAGGTGCTGGGTACGGTGCTGCTCGGCGTCAACGAACAGGTCAATTGCAGCGATTGCGTTAGCGCGTTCGGTTCGGCGGGGTCGTTCTCGGCCGGCATTCACGGCCGCAAGGAGCTGACCGACAACCTGTCGCTGCTCGCCGGCATCGCCTACACCCAATACAGCGAAGGCGGCTATAGCGTCACCAGCGCGCCGATCGGCGCGTTCGCGTTGCGCTACGATTTCACCGACTGGGGCGCATCGCGGCCGTTCTTCGACATTGGCGCCATCCTGACACCGTTCGAGAAGGTGCGCTACAGCCGCGGCTACGTGACGAGTCTCGGCGCGGTGGCGCTGGACAGCCAGACCGACGCTTCGAATTACGGCGCCTACGGCCGCGCCGGGTGGATCAGCCGGTTGTCGCCACGCGACGAGGTCGCAGCGTCGGTCGAGGTCTGGCAGCTCTGGCAGCGGGTGAACGGCTATTCGGATCCGGCTGCCGCGTTCAATCCGTTCGACGCCTCGATCGCCACCGGCACCGATCGCACCAATCTCGTCAAGCTCGGCGGACAGTGGACGCATCTGTTCGGCAGCAGCGTCGAGGGCAACATCAATGGCGGCTGGGTGCAGTCATTCGCGACCCATTCCGGGATCGTCGCCAGCGTGACCGGCGACGGCAACGTGGTGCCGACGATCGGCAACCAGGGCTGGTTCGAATATGGCGGCCGGCTCGGCTTCCGCCTTGCCAAGGGCTGGGTCGCCGACCTCTTCGTCAACGGCACGATCGGGCCGCAGCCGGTCGGCAACACCATCCATGGCGGCGTCGGATTGCGCATCAACTACTAGTCGGCCGATTCATTCAGATTGATGGGTATAGGTGCTTGAGTTTGATGCGAGCATTTCTGGTCGTGAATTGCCAGTCTGCTTTGGTGCGGCTTGTGTTTCGGTCGTGCTGCCATGCGG
>Ga0182014_10003801_pt1 | contig 17869 bp, 17 predicted proteins | sample 612S2DmetaG_FD_120489 | JGI IMG/M metagenome (GOLD analysis project Ga0182014, IMG submission 120489) | Permafrost microbial communities from Stordalen Mire, Sweden - 612S2D metaG | ecosystem: Environmental > Terrestrial > Soil > Wetlands > Permafrost | place: Sweden: Stordalen | collected... | reverse complement strand
GGCAGCAGTGTTTCGCGGTAGTAGGCCTCAATTTCCTCCGGGGCAATGCGAATCCCCTGCCGGAAACGCTGTTCGATGAAACGCAGAATCTGAACTCTGTAGCGGAGATAGCTCTCGACCCGTTGTGGCGTCAGCCCATGCGCAACCAGAAATGCCGACCATCCGCGCTCCGTGGCGCAGTTGAAGTGAATACAGGCAGGCACTTCTTTTCGTATATCCGCCAGCCGGGCATCGACCTCGGCCTGCGAAGGCTCGGCGGCCTGCTCGTCCTCCTGGCGAATCTGCTGCTGGATAAGCGCGCGGCTGATCAACTGCTCCAGGGCGCGATTTGGTGTGAGCACGGCTCCCGCCCGGCCGGGGTCCAGCACCGCCAGCCGCACCTCGTCGTCCACATCGCTGGCCAGGATGGCCTGGTTGTTGACCACGGCAACGACCCGGTCGAGCATTACGGCGTTGACGGGCGGAACCGTTGCGGCTGGGTTCTGAGCGGGCCCCTGAGCCAGAGAAGAAGTTACTCCCAAGGCGGCCAGGCACGCCGCCATCACACCCACACAGGCGAATGCGCGCTTGCTCTTGTGCCGAGTTTGAGTCCGGTTGCGCATCAGAAGGTCTGCCCCAGGCTGAAGAAGAAGTTGAAGTGCGTACCTTCGCCGACGTGCGGGTTTGAGTTGATGGGATTCGCCGGGTATAGCGAGTAGTTGAGATTGACCGGATAGATGGGCGGATTCAGGTTGTAGCTGAAATCAAACCGAATGGGTCCTACCGGCGTATGGTAGCGCAAACCAACTCCTGGCGCGTGTGAGAAGTAGTTGAAGCTGCATTGGCCCTGCACTCCGGTCGAGGTTGAAGGGCCGGTGGGAACAGGATTGGGATTGTTGTAGGTCAGCGTCTTGCACTTGTCGCGTTCCGGCTGGTGAATCCGTCCAATGCTCGCCCATGCGTCGGAGGCGTTGGTGAAGACGTTGCCCATATCGTGGAAGAGCACGAAGCTGACTGTATTGCCGAGCCAGGGCAGCGTGGGCGGCGGCAGGCGCAACTCGGTGCTGTTGATGAGCGCGCCCGCCCCGCCGATGGGGTAGCCCGTTTCAGGATCGCGCGGTCCGGCCTGATTCGAGCCGAAGCTCCTGAGCGAGGTGGCCCCGCCCGCGTAGAGCCGCTCGGGCAGGGGAATCAGCTCCGCCTGGAGTTTGCCGAAGGCCCGCTCCTGGCCATAGCGCGTGTTGCGGGCCAGAACGATGCGGCCCTTGTCGAACCGGTAATAACTCGAATTCGACAGATCGAGGCGGTTGAAGTTGGCCTGGGCGCCGAACGCATCTCCGGAAAGAAATTCCTGCAAGCTGGTGTAGGTGCCGCGATGCGAATCGAGAGCCGAGTCGCGGGTATCGCGAATCCAGGTCAGCGACGGACCTCCCACGCGCACCGCCGTGGACAACAGCGCGATCTCCGATGGATAGACCTGGAGGCTGTCAGCCTCCACCTTGACGCGGCGGAAGTCGAATTCGTAGACCAAAGTATTGGCCCTGGAGATGCGCGACCCAGGAGTGTTTCCACCCCCGCGATGAAGACCTGTCGCTGGGGACCCCGGATTGAAGTGCTCGGTCCAGCGCACCCCGGTTTCCAGCCTGGAGGCCACGTAAGTGGAGACATCCAGGCTGTTGGCATAGCCGGCAGACATTGTGAGGCCGAAGTTCCGGTTGCCCTCGAAGTGCGGATTTTGGAAGAGCAGATTGACCCTCTGCTCCAGCAATCCGTAGTTGCCGCGCAGCGAGACGGATTGTTCCCGCCCGAAGAGATTGTTGCGGGTAATGTCGGCCAGCACGCGGTAGCTGACTCCAGTCTTGCCATTGGGATTACAGGTGTTTCCGCTGGCGATGATGCCGCCGCAGTTGTACTGCGGGGTTCCGGTCTGGGCCTCGATACCGCCTCCATAGGTCAGGGCCCAGCGCTGCGCCTCTGTCGCCTGCAGTAGAACGGTCTTGTATGCCTCCCCGCCAGTGGGGTTCTCGATGGCCGTGTCGATCTCGTTGAAAAGGGCAAAGTCGTAGAGATTGCGCTGCGTTTCCATCAGCGCCGTATCGTTGAGCGGGTCGCCGGGATGCAGGGTGATGGCCTTGGCCACCGTCGCGGGACGGGTGTAATGCAACCCGGTCAGCAGCACATTGCGCACAAAAATCTGCCGCCCCTCGGTGATGTTGAAGACCACGTCCACCTTGCTCGGGTCGGCCGGCTCCGTCTGCTGGGCAACCTCAACCCGCACCTGGTCGTAGCCCCGGCTCAGATAGTCGATCAACAGCGCGTCCCGGTCTCCGCCCAGGTTGCGCGGCGAAAGCAGTTGCCCGGCGACTGTATTCATCAGCAGCGAGAGCTTGGCTGTGTCCGCATGATCGTTTCCTTCCAGGCGCACCGTGCCCACCCGCAGTTGCTCGCCTTCCTTGATGCGGTAGACCACCGTGAGCGGAGCGGTCGTTCTTCCTGCTTTCGTCTCTGCCGCACTGGTCTCGGGGGTAATTGTGACCTTGGAGAAGCCGTTGTTCTTGTAGAGGGCCTGTAGTGCGTTGATGTCGGCGGAAACCAGCGCCTGACTGTAGTCGCCGTGCCGGTCAAGAGAATCGGCGGCGTGCACGCTGAGCAACTCTTTGAGAGTAGCGGAGTCAAAGTAGCGGTTGCCCGCGACCGAGACCCGCTCGACGCGCCGCCGCTGCCCCAGGCGCACCTTGAAGAGGATCGTCACCAGCCCGGCGGTCGAGGATTGCAGTTCGTGCTCCACCTTCACGTCGAAGTAGCCCATCCGCTGGTAGTAATCGCGCAGCCGGCGATTGCCCTCCATGAGCAGATCCTCGTCCACGCTGCCTTCCTCGAAGATGGGAATCACCCGCCGGATCAGTTGGGGGTTGGCGCTGGCGCCCTCCACCAGCACCTTCACGACCGGACCTCGATTGGCGGAAAAACGGAAGTCGACTTTTTGGCTCTCCGGGACATATTGCTGATTTTCCAGCTTGATTTCGGCTTCCAGCCGCTGCTCTTTCCGGTAGGCCTTCAACACCCCGGTCAGGGCCCGGTTGCCGGTTTCGCGGTCCACATGCTCTCCTGCCCGCAGATGCGCATGATGACGAAAATCTTCCGCGCTCATCCCCGGGTCGCCGGTTACCTCCACTGTACCCACCCTCGCCTGCGGGCCGTTCAGCACATGGAACGCAAGGTCGACGAGCTGTTCCTCCGGATGGGCCGTCAGGGTGTGGGTAATCACCGGCGCGTGAAATCCGTTCTGAGCCAGCGTCAGGCGCATCTGCTCCAGAGCTTGATCGAGTTTGGCGGGGGTAAACCGAGCGCCGGGCGCCAACTGACTGGCGCGTTCCAACTGCGTATTGACGGTGGCGCTCTTGGCGCCCTGTACGCTGACCGTGCCGATGAAGGTGCGCGGCGTTCCGCGAAAGATAAGGGCCACGCCGTCCTGCTCGCGGACTCCTTCCACGGCAATGGTTTCAAACAGGCCGGTCGAATAGAGCCGTCGCAGGCTCTTTTTCAGCGCTTCCCGGTTCAGCGGCGCTCCTTCGGCCTGGTCCAAATGGCCGGGCAGCGGGGCAAGCCGATCCACGGAAACTCCTTCAAATGAGATGCGCCGTACCGGCAAACCCTCCCATTGGGTAAGGGAATTCACAGAGGGCTGGGCAGATGGATCACCCGCCGCGCCGGAAATGTCGCCGGTCGGCAGGATTTGGCAAACGCCGATTCCGCCCCAACTCCCAAAGGCAAGGAAGCAGCAGAAGAGAATGCCGAACCACGACCGCTTGCCGCATTGACCTGTCGGCTTTGCCTTCAAAACCATCTCTCCCAAATCAGTGAACGGTGGTCAGTGGACAGTGGTCAGTATTCCCGATCCCTGTTTGTTCTCTGTCCACTGTTCACTGTTCACTGACCACTGTTCTTCTATACTAACGAGGAATGGCGCACGTTGCAGCTTTTAGCCGTGTTTATGCACCAGGATGCTACCTATCGCCCTACTCTGCCTCTTGGCACATTGCGTGAGTTCTTTTTAAGTACCGGCTTGTTCACAGCCTCAAGCTTCCATCGCTTCCCCCGCTCTGGCCCACTCACATTCACCTTGCGTTAGCCGACAGACTCTTCCAGTTACAGTGCATTCCGCCGGAAACAGAGGGGCGCCCAAACGGAATCTGTCTTCGCGTCTTTCATTCGCGACTTTATCTTGAGAAAACCCCAAACTTCGAGAAAAATAACCTGCACGGCACGCGTTTCGGCAGGGGAACTGCATCAAGTACAGAGCCGTACCTCAAGGATCCCGTTCTGCTGGAGAAGGAAAGACAGAAGGCAGGAGGTAGAATAATTCCTGAAACTCTTCGGAGTTTGCGCCGTCTAACTAAGATAAGCTGATACGAGGACACTCAATGTCGAATCACCCCTCCATCCCGCCCTCCTCCATAACCCTCCCCGAAAAGAACGCCCCCAGTGTGCGCCGGATTCCTGTTCTGCCGGTCCGGGATACGGTCTTGTTCCCTCACGCCGTCTTGCCCCTGACCGTGGGCCGGGAGAGCTCCATCCAGTTGATTGAGTCTCTGGGCGAGGAACGCGCCATTGTGGTGGTGGCCCAGCAGGACCCGCGGCTGGACTCACCTAAACCAGCCGACCTTCATGCCGTGGGAACCCTGGCCACGGTACACAAGGTTGTGCGCATGCCCAACCAGAGCCGTTTTGTCTTCACCGAAGGCACGGAACGGGTGCGGCTGGTGCGCTACACGCAGACTGAACCCTTCATGGTGGCCGAGGTGGAGACACTGGAGGACACGGAACCGTCCGCTACGGCCAGCGTGGAAGCTCTGGTGCGCAATGTGACGGGAGAGTTCCAGCAGATTGTCTCCGAGTCCCCGACACTCTCCGATGAACTGCGGACCATCGCCGCGAACATCGATGAGCCGAGCCGGCTGGTGGACTTCGTGTCCTCCTCGCTGCCCTTTCTGACCACCGATGACAAGCAGCAACTGCTGGAAACGCCCAGCATCGCAACCCGGCTGGAGTTGCTGAACCATCATCTGGCCAAGGAGATCGAGGTGCAGCAGTTGCGCACCAAGATCCAGACCGAGGTGCAGGACCAGGTGCAGCAGTCGCAGCGCGACTACTACCTGCGCGAGCAGCTCAAAGCCATTCAGAAGGAGCTGGGCGAGCAGGACGAGGGCCAGCGCGAGTCGGATGAGCTGCGCCAGAAGATTGAAGCCGCCGGAATGCCTGAGGATGTGAAGAAGGAGGCCCTCAAGGAACTGACGCGCCTGTCGCGCATGTCTCCCATGGCCGCCGACTACTCGCTCACCCGCAACTACATCGAGTGGCTGGCCGTGCTGCCCTGGGCCAAAAGCTCAGGCTCCAAAATCGATATAGCCAAGGCCAAGGAGATTCTGGACGAGGACCACTACGAGTTGACAAAGGTGAAGGACCGCATCCTGGACTACCTGAGCGTGCTGCAGTTGAAGCCGGACATGAAGGGACCGATCCTTTGCTTTGTGGGGCCTCCTGGGGTGGGCAAGACCAGCCTGGGCAGGTCCATCGCGAGGGCGTTGGGCCGCAAGTTCCAGCGTGTTTCCCTGGGCGGCATGCACGACGAGGCGGAGATTCGCGGTCATCGCCGCACGTACATTGGCGCGATGCCAGGGCAGATCATCCAGAGCATTCGCCGCGCCGAAACCAACGACCCGGTGATGATGCTGGACGAGGTTGACAAGCTGGGCCGCGACTTCCGCGGCGATCCGGCCTCCGCATTGCTGGAAACGCTGGACCCGGAGCAAAACAATACCTTCCGCGACAATTACCTCGACGTGCCCTTCGACCTGTCGAAGACCTTGTTCATCTGCACGGCCAACCAACTGGACACAGTTCCGTCGCCGCTGCTGGACCGCATGGAGCTGATCTTTTTGCAGGGCTACAGCGAGGACGAGAAGATGCACATCGCCTTCCGCTACCTGATTCCCCGCCAGATCAAGGAGAACGGCATTTCGGCGGAGCAGATCGAGTTTCCCGAGGATGCGGTGCTCCACATCGTGCGCCACTACACGCGCGAGGCAGGTGTGCGCAAGCTGGAGCAGACGCTGGGGACTGTGTGCAGAAAACAGGCGCGGCGCGTGGTCGAAGGCAAAACGGAAAAGCTGATCGTGACACGCGAGGTGGTCAAGGAGTTCCTGGGCGGCATTCAGGTGCGCGTGGACACCGAGGTTGCCGAGCGCGTCAAGCGCCCCGGCGTGGCTGTAGGCCTCGCCTGGACGACGGCCGGCGGAGACATCCTCTTCATCGAGGCCAACAAGATGAAGGGCAAGGGCAACTTCGCCATGACCGGGCAGATCGGCGAGGTGATGCAGGAGTCGATGCAGGCCGCGCTGACCTGGGTGCGCTCGAACGCCGCCTCGCTGGGCCTGGATGAGGATTTTACCAAGGAGCTCGACCTGCACATTCACGTGCCCGCCGGAGCGATTCCCAAGGACGGCCCCTCAGCCGGCGTGACCATGGCCGTGGTGCTGGTCTCGCTGCTGACCGACACGCCGGTGCGTCCACTGACCGCCATGACCGGCGAGATTACCCTGAGCGGCAACGTGCTGCCGGTGGGCGGCATCAAGGAGAAGTTCCTGGCCGCGCGCCGTGCCGGAATCCAAACCATCATCCTGCCCGCCGAAAACCGCCAGGACGTGGATGAAGACCTGACCCCGGAATTCACTGAAGGCGTCACGATTCACTATGCCAGCCGCATTGAAGACGTGTTGGCGGTGGCCCTGCCGCTGCTGAAGGCCAGGCCGGATACAAAGCCCGACTTGCTTCCGGTGGTAGTCGAACAAGGGGTTGGCGCCACTGCTTAAATCGGGCTGCTAGCCTCGGCTCATGCCGCCGCGGACTGGAGCGGCTCAACTTTCCTGCGGCCAACCCGTGCATGGGACGCCTGCCAGAAGTCGTGATCGTTCTGCAGATTGAACCATATATCCGGGGAATTCTGCCCAAGCGCTTCGCTAATCTTGATGGACATATCCGGCGTAACGCCGGCCCTTTCGTTCAGGACGCGGGAAAGCGCCACTCTCGACACTCCGATATGCGCCGCAAAACCGGTGACGCTCATGGGGATGGCTTCAATGGCATCCTTGATAATCCTTCCGGGATGGGGTGGATTGTGCATTCGTACGCTTACCTGCCGATTTCCGGAACCGACAATCCTCTGCAAATCTTGCGCGCCAGCAAATCCGCGATCTCTGTATGGCGAGGAATTGCTTCGGTCTGCCCGGTTTCCGGATTGCACCATAAGGAATGCGAGCCGCCCTCGCGCTTCAAATAACACCCGCGCAGGCGCAGGTGTCGCAGCAAAGATTCGCGCTTCACCGGATCGTTACCGTCTCGCGCAGAGCGTCTGCCGGAGCGCCGCGCAATCCGTCCTCGCGGCGGTCTTCCAAAATCAGTTGAATCGCAGCGCCCAGGCTTTCACGGCACTCTTCCACGCTCCGCCCCTGTCCGTTGGCGCCGGGAATCTCCGGAGACCATGCAACAAACCATTCATCATCCCGCTCAATGACAGCTGTGAACTCATTCTGCATGGAAAGAGTATAGAACGGAAACACACATTTCAGATGTTTTTCCCTGAAAAGCGTAAGGGACCAGATGGCGGCCAACCGTAAAGTTGCTCTGTTCCAGCCGGACGCGAGCAGGGTGCGCGCCGATCCCGCCAAACCCCGGACCCCTGTTCCAATAAAGAGCAACTTAAGTGCTTTCGCCCTGCTGAAAACAGCAAATGTGCCGATAAGAGTCACAGAATCAAGTGCGCGAAAGTGCACTTAAAAGGGTGATTATGGCGACAGCATCTCTCATTACTCCGTTGCATCTCTCTGGAAACACAACGGATAGCCAGAATACACAGCTCCAGGAGTTTCTCGGGGAAGCCGTCCAAACTGCCTACCTTACGGCTATCGAGCAAATAGACCGGCAAAGTGCGCAGACCGTGCTGGATATGGGCAAGAAGCTCAAGGCAGAGGTCGCCGCTTCGGTGGTGGAGATCATCCACAGGAATACAGCCAGCGACAAGTTCAAGGACGAACAAGCAGGCTCGGACCGGACCTATCCGCCCGCTTATCGAGTGCGGCCGGTCGAGGCTCAGGTCACGGAGTTGAAGAAGCTTTTTCCATCGCTGGGCAGTTGCCATGAAAAGCTGGCGCGCAAGCCGCTGCTGGAGGGCGCGGAGGCCTGGTTCGCGATTCCCCGCTGGCAGGCGCTGGCGCCTACCTACAACGAAGCCGTGGAGTTGGTCCTGAGGGTTTTGGCCACCAAGCGCAAGTTCCAAAACCGCATCAAAGGCCGCATGGGTCCGACCTACCTGCGCCAGAGCGAGCGCTCCAAACTGGCGGATCAGATTCTGGCCGACCAGCAGCAGGGCCATGACTTTCTGGTGATGGCCACTCAGTTTGGCATGTTGCATCGCGGCTGCTCGGCCCGCCGCGCCCGCATAGTCATGGCCGGCAATGAGTTCGGCCTGGGCGCCTTTGCCGTCGCCTGCATGCTGCTGACCCATCCCGAAAGGCTTTCAGCCGAAGACACGCTGATGATCGACTGCGGCGGCGACGAGTACTCCGTGCGCGGCGACTACACCTTCGACCGGGTGCCCCTGTTCGACTTCGACATCGCCGGCATCGAGTTCAGCATCTTCTACGAGGACCGGTCGCGGAACCTGTGGGGCACACCCTCGGGATTCCTGTACAAGTTTGATTGATTTGCCCGGACTCCTGGACTGATTGCCGCCTGCCGCGTCTAACCGGCAGGCGGTATTCTTTGGAAATGCAGGCTCGTATTCACTCCTTTGGCGGGATGAAAAAATGCTGGCGGGCCAGTTTCCGGGCGCTGCTAGCTCTGGCGCCCCTGACGCTGGCGGCACAGGAGCTCACGCTGCACGTGGATGTGAAGCTGGTCAACGTCTTTGTGAACGTGATCGACCAGAAAGGGGCTCTCGCGGCCGGCTTGACGCGCGAGGACTTTGCGCTCCTCGAGGACGGCCGGCCGCAGCAGATCTCGGTCTTCGAGCGCCAGTCGGAGCTGCCGTTGAATCTGACGCTGGCCATCGACACCAGCGGCAGCGTGCGCAAGGACATGGCCGAGGAAGCGGATGCGGCACGGCGGTTTGCCCACGCCCTGCTGCGCCCTCAAGACCAGATGAGCCTCTTGCAGTTTGCCACCGAAGTGCGCGAGCTGACGCCCTTCACCAACAAAGTGGGCGAGATCGATCACGGGCTGGGCCAGTTGCGCGGCGATTGGGCTACGGCGCTCTACGACGCCATCTGCCAGGGTTCGGCGCGGTTAGGCGGCAATCCAGGGCGAAGGGTGCTGGTGCTCATCTCCGACGGCGACGATACCGCCAGCAACGCCACTTACGCCCAGGCTCTGGAGCAGGCGCTGCGCAATGAAGTCATGATCTATAGCCTCATCGACGTGCCCATCGAGGCCAGCGCCGGCCGCGACCTGGGCGGAGAACACGCGCTGATCACCCTGGCGGAGCAGACCGGCGGCAAGAGCTTCTATGTGAGCGACGGCGGGCTGGACAAGGCCTTCGCGCGTGTGAGCGACGACCTGCGCACGCAATACTTGCTGAGCTACTATCCAAAAAATCAGGAGCCGGGAAGGGCCTTCCACCACATTCAGGTTACCATTCCCAGAGCCGCGCCCCAGTCCTTCAATATTCGCCATCGCACCGGCTACTACGCGGACTTACCAGCCAAGGTGAGGTAATTCACGGATTATCCGCGCTGGTCCGGCACATTCTTCAAGGCATCCTGTGAACCGAGCGGGTGAAAAGGCTACAATTTACTTATGCTGCTGGCTCAAGTTGCAATGTGTGTGTTGGAAGTCATGTTTTTCGTCGGCCTGGTGGGCTCCGCCGTGGTTGTGCTCATCAGTTTTGTCGAGGACGGAATAGAACTTTTCGGCAAGGATGAGCCGCCTGAGTCACGCGCCTGAGGGCGCAATCCGCCATGGCATATTCTCTACCATTGACTCCGTCTTGATTTGGAAATAAACTCATCGCAGTGCGGGCGATGATTACCGTTCCCGCAACCCAGAATAGCCCGCTCTGGAGCCGGCACAATCGCAATGGCATCCACCCGAACGACCTTTGCCCCGCCTTCCGACCGCGTCAAACTCATCGTGGCATCCTCGGTGATGCTGACGTTTATCTCCTTTTGGCGCGCGGCTGCCATTGTTCTGAATGATTTAGGCTCCTCGGCCTTCTATGCCGGAGGCATCGCCGAGCAGATGGTGGGCGAGGCGGCGCCGTGGTTCATCCTGGGCATCATGCTGTTCAGCTTTGCGGTGCGCTCGGTCTACGTTGAAAGCTGTTCGATGTACACCCGCGCCGGCGTCTACCGAGTGGTGAAAGAAGCTCTGGGCGGCGGCTTTGCCAAACTCAGCGTCTCCGCCCTGATGTTCGATTACATTCTTACCGGGCCAATCTCCGGCGTCTCCGCCGGACAATACATTACAGGATTGATGAACGAACTGCTGATCGTGGCCCACACCAGCCACTGGCTTCCTCCGGCTCTGTTGGACGCGCATCATCATCCCTTCCAGTTCAACATGAATCACACCGCGGCATTGTTCGCGGCCGCAGTGACCATCTATTTCTGGTGGCAGAACGTCAAGGGCATTGAAGAATCCAGCGGCAAGGCCCTGCGCGTCATGCAGATCACCACGGTGATGGTGGTGATACTACTGCTATGGGGAAGTTACTCGGTGTTCATGACACCCGGCGCTCACCTGCCGCCATCGCCTATTCCTTCCAATCTTCATTTCAGCAACGACGCCCTGGGATTCCTGCGTGGAATGCCGCAACTGCTTCCGCTGATGGGATTGTTCGGCATACTCATGGCCTTTGGCCATTCGATTCTGGCCATGAGCGGCGAGGAGACGCTGGCGCAGGTTAACCGCGAGATCGAGCACCCCAAGCTGAAGAATCTGAAGCGGGCGGCGATTGTCATCGCCATCTACAGCCTCATCTTCACCGGCGGCGCCACGCTGCTGGCTTCCATGCTGATTCCATCCTGGCAAATCACCCACATTTATCAGGACAACCTGATCGCCGGCGTGGCCATGTTCATGGTCGGCCCCTTGTTCTGGCGCATCGCCTTCCGCATCTTCGTGGTGCTGGTCGGATTCATGATTCTCTCCGGCGCCATCAACACCTCGATGATCGGCTCGACCGGCGTGCTGATGCGCGTGGCCGAGGACGGCGTGCTGACCGACTGGTTCCGCAAGCCGCACAAAAAGTTTGGCACCAGCTATCGCATCATCAACATGATCTTCATCCTGCAGATGATCACCATCATCGCCAGCCGGGGCAACGTCATCCTCCTGGGCGAGGCCTACGCCTTTGGCGTGATCTGGTCGTTCACCTTCAACAGCCTGGCCATGCTGGTGCTGCGCTGGAAGTATCATGGCGAGCGCGGCTGGAAGGTTCCTCCCAACATCCGCATCGGAAACTTCGAGATTCCCATCGGGCTGCTCTCGGTCTTCCTGGTGCTGAGTTCCGTCGCTATCGTCAACCTGTTCACCAAGTCAGTGGCCACGGTCAGCGGAGTCATATTTGCAGCGGCCTTCTTCATTATCTTTACCGTCTCCGAGCGCGCCAACCTCCGCAAACATGCCCTGACCGCACACCAGATGAAGGATATCTTCCAACTGGAGCACCAGGACACGGTAAGCCGGGAGTCCGCGGCCATCCGCTCCGGAGGCGTGATGGTGACCATGCACGATGCCGCCAACCCCTTCGCGCTCAAATGGACGCTCTCTCACACCAGCACCGAGGATCAGGACGTGGTGGTCATCAGCGTGCGCATGATGGGCGTGGGCGGCCCGGAGTACCTGAGCGCCGCTGACCAGAGCTTCAGCGAGCACGAGCAGATGATCTTCACCAAGGCCATCTCCGTTGCGGAGAGCTTTGGCAAAAAGGTTTCGTTGCTTATGATCCCCGCCGGGGACGTCTTCACCGCGCTGGCGCAGAGCGCCAACTCGCTGGAGGTGGATTCGGTGGTCGCCGGAGCCTCCAACTCCATCACCGCCGGAGAGCAGGCTTTTCATTTGGGACAGGCCTGGGAGGCGCTGCCGGAGCCCAAGCGACAGTTCAACTTCTATGTCGTCGAGCCCAGCGGCGAAGCCAAGGTGTACTATATCGGGCCGCACGCGCCCAAGCTAAGCCCCGACGATGTGCAGCTGGTGCATCGTTTATGGGTGAACATGCGCCGCGATCCCTCCATGCAGGATCTGCACCATAGCGACATCATTACCTATGCCTTGACAAATCTGGCCGGCCAGTATGCCCGCGAAAAGCAGGACATCCTGCGCGACCTGCGCAACTATCGCGCCGCTGATGCTCCGACGTACGCGCAACCTGGCAGCCAGGAGATTTCCGGTCTTCCCACGGCATCCGGCCAGTTGCCTCCGCCGAGACCTTCGCGCTATCTCTAGAGCGTATTTCATCAATAGCCGCATGTCTCATTTACAATCCCTCAAGGGTTAAAACCCTTTGTATTTAGGGCCCTTTTCGGCACGACTGAAGTCGTGCCCTGACACACAGCTGGTTTATGAAACACGCTCCAGTAATCGCCAGTCAGATAACTCAAGCACCAGCTATCCGCCGATTCCTATCGTTACATTTGTGGTGCTAATTATTTTTTTAATTTGTAAAAGTGCCTTAAGTTGCGTATTGTGTTTGTCAGGATGGTGATTTGCTCGCGCGCATGATTTTTTACGCATGGCAAAGGGAATCACTTACCAGCATCCAACAGGAGGAACCGTGGGAGTATCGGAAATTCTGATTCAGATCGATCACGAAATTGCACAGTTGCAACGGGCGCGCACTCTGCTGGCCAGCGGCTTCGGAGCCGCGCACAAAAAGGTTGCGGCCGCCCCAGCCGTCAAGAGAGCCTACAAGAAGAGGAAGAAAAGGCATATTTCCCCCGAAGGACGGAAGCGCATTGCCGATGCCGTCAAGCTCCGCTGGGCAGAGAAGAAGAAAGCAGCGCCCAGCAAGTAACTGAAATCGCGGGCGGATTTGGGGCTGGCTTGCCGGCCCCACCCTCCTGGCAGTAACGCATTCATCTATGAACTTGTTGAAATAGTAATTTGGAACAGCAATTGTCGCCCTCAGGGGCTAAAGCCCGCATCGTTTATGTGGCATTTTCGCCAGTCAGGGCTAAAACCCTGACCTACCAGTCGGCCCTGACACAATACTGAGTTTTTCAACAAGTTCCTAGATAGATTCTCCTGGCGCCAGCCGCACCACCTGAACACCGGCATCGACAAGTGCGGCCAGTTGATCCGGCGTTCCGGTCAGCGGCGGGAAGGTTCCAAAGTGCAGCGGAAGAACGATTTTCGGCTCCAGAAAGCGCACCGCCATCGCTGCCTCCACTGGACCCATGGTGAAGTGTCCTCCGATGGGAAGCATGGCAACTTCGGGCCGGTATAGCTCGCGAATCAGCTTCATGTCCGAGAAGACCGCGGTATCGCCGGCATGGTAAAGGACCGGACCATCTGTAATGGTCAATACAAACCCTGCCGCGATCCCAACATAGTGGGTTCCCTGTTCATCCTGCACGCTGGAGGAGTGTATGGCCTCCACCATGGTTGCCGCCACATCGTCCAGTTGCATGGTGCCACCCACAGCCATTCCGATGGTATGGGCCACGCCCTTTTCCGCCATATAAGCCGCCAGCTCATAGATGGCCACCACGGTGGAATTGTGTTTGGCGGCCACCGGCAAGGCATCGGAGATATGGTCCGAGTGGCCGTGGGTCAGCAGGATGTAATGGATCTTCGCTGGCAGAACGAAATCCTTGGGGTATTTCGGATTCCCCGCGATGAATGGGTCGATCAGGATGTTGGTGCCCTTGGCCGTTTGGACCAGCACGGTGGCGTGTCCGAGCCAGGTAATGCGCGCGCCCTGCAAGTTCATCATGGGTCTCCTTGTATCGGGACTAAGGGACTAAGGGACTAGGGACTAAGGGACTAGGGACTGCTTCGAGCGAATTGACTTCATGAGCGCGCCCAGAAGCCGGCCTACATCATTGCATAGTGATTCAGTTGTCTGAAGACTAGCAGGCGCGCCGAATCCGAGCTTTTTTGCGATAACAATTTGAGTTTCAAGCTCCGAGCACGACCCGCGAGCATGTCCCAGAAACTGAACATATTCTCCCTTTGTTGCGCGACCATATCCTTCTGCGATATTGCTGGCGATGGAAACCGAAGCTCTACGCATCTGGTTGGTGAGGCCGAAGCGTTCGGAATCTGGAAATGTAGAGGTTAACTGATAAACGCTGACCGTCAATTCGATTGACCGCTGCCAAACTATGAGATCTTTGAACGATTGTCCCATCAGCCTTCACCTCCAGTCTCTTAGTCCCTCAGTCTCTTAGTCCCTAGTCTCTTAGTCCCTAGTCCCTTAGTCCCTAGTCCCTAGTCCCTAGTCCCTTAGTCCCTGTTTTCCAATGCCGTCAGCGCGTAATGATGACTTCCGAGACGCCGTCCTTGGCCAGAAACTGGCGGTAACCGGACCAGGCGGAGAAGAGCCGCTCGATGCCGCGGTTGCTAAAGGCGCGCTGGATGGGAAACTTCTGCGCTATCTGTAGCTCGACATCGTCGCCGGGGGTAACGTGGTAGCGGCAATGATCCGTCTCTATGTCCTTGGTTAGAATGTGGAAGAAAGCCAGCACCATCCCATCCGGGTTCATGGCCTCAAACAGGCGCGCCACCACCGGCGCCACGAAAGCTTCGGGCAGATAGTCGAGAGCGGTCCACAACAGCACCACGTCAAACTTGCGTCCCGCAAAATTCAGCGCCTGCTCCAGAAAGCCCTCGACATTCAAGATCGGCTTGCCGTCCTCGTCAACGCCGGTCTGCCAGTTCCCTGAGCAGGCGTCGCGGACCAAGTCGGTCACGTAGACGTTGTGGCCCAGGCCGGTCAGGTAGTGGACGTTGCTCGGAGACGTATAGCCTATGTCAATGGTCTGAAGAGTGGACTCCGTATTCAGCCGCTTGCGCACAGCTGCCCATCCGCCCGAATGGCGCGGCACCTTGGGCCCGGAAAAACCTGGGAGGGAAGCGGGATCTACGCTCTCCTCTTTCTTGTCAAACCAGTGGCTGAACACCTTCAAATCCTCTTGCACTCCGGCAGCCGGCACACGGCGGAACCGGCGCGCAGCTTCCTGTTAAGCGATGCCACCGGCCCGCGGCGCGATTGCGGCCTCAGAGCCCTTGGAAACAGCCTGCGTCAGGTCCACCTTGCCGCGAAAGACCGCATTGTCCTCCACCGCCAGGCGGAGGGCGCGAATATCGCCTTCCACCTGGCTGCCTGCGCGCAATTCGACGCGGCCGCTGGCCACCAGGTTGCCATGAACCCGGCCCATGATCAGAATGTCTTTGGCGGAGAGATCGGCGGCAACGTTGGCATTGGGGCCGATGGTCAACCGGCTCTCCAAGAGGCTCACGGTACCCTCCACGCGCCCATCCACAATCAAATCTTCACTGCCCTTCACTTCGCCGCAAATCACAATGGTCTTGCCGATGTGTGCGGGAACGTTTTCAACTGACATGATGTAATTCCTTCCCCGGACCTTGCTTCAAGAATACTCAGAGAATGCGCAATCCGGAGCTCGTCAGGACCAGCCGCTGCTCCCCCGGGAGGTGGGGGTGCATTGGCCGAAAGCCGTCTGCTACAGCCTCTAAGAAAGTTCTAGCCTTGTAATGGGCCCTGAACGCACTATACGCAACCGAGCCCCATGGCTTCAATGAAAGTATCGTAAAGGGCATATCTTCGTCTAACAGAAAAGGGATTCAATCCACATTCACGGACGGCCCATGCCCGTTAAACTAAAGATCGTGCGCAATATTTTACCGTTTTTCCTGCTGTTTTCCTTCGCCGGAGCTACCCTGGGGCAGCCTGTTGCCCTTACGCCCACTGAGGCCCAGGTGCTGGTGGCGCGGGCGCTGGCCACCGAGGCGCGCACTGCCCAGGACTTGAACCACCCCATGCGTTACCGGCTGCGCAAATCCAGCCCGCGGTTCACCTCGACCAAGGAGATTGCCGAGACCCGCGACGGCGATGTGGCCCGCCTGGTGGCCATCAACAACCAGCCGCTGAGCCAGCTAGACGAGCAGCTGGAAGAGGCCAGACTGGACGCGCTGCTCAGCGACCCTGCCCGGCAGCGCCATCGCAAGCAGAGCGAGGACAATGATACGGCGCGTGCTATGAAGGTGTTGCGCGTGCTGCCCAACGCTTTCCTCTACCAATTCGCTGGAATGGGCACGGTCGCCACAGGAACCGTGGCCAAGTTTACCTTCAAACCCAACCCGCAATTCGCCCCCCCCGACCTGGAGACAGGGATACTGACCGCCATGGCTGGCGAGATCTGGGTCGATCCCGTCCAGGAGCGCGTGGTGCATCTGGCGGGCAGCCTACAGCAGGACAAGGAGATTGCCCTGGGCATTGTCCAGATGGACAAGGGCGGATGGGTCGAGATCGATCAGGCGGATGTGGGCGGGCATCAGTGGCGGATCGTACGACTCAGGCTGAAGATGGATATGCGCATTCTCATCAAGGACAAAAGCTCCGACTCCGTGCAGGAATTCACCCAGTTTCAGCCACTTCCCGCGGATCTGAGCTACCGGCAGGCCATTCAGTTGCTACGGGGCGGGCCCTCTACCGGCCGATAGCGCACCATTTCCTGCTTTGTCCTGGAGCTAAAATGCGGCTATGATATGAAGCAGGAGACGAACTGTGGCTGCCATTTCCTATGAAAGCGCGCTTGCAATGGCTGAATCGCTCAGCCATGAGGAGCAATTGCGCCTGATTGAAGAACTGAGGACTCGCGCCAGCGAGGGCGCTGCTCCCGTACCGCAGCACAGCATCATGGAGTTGCGCGGTCTTGGCAAGGAAATCTGGCAAGGGATCGACGCACAGGAATACGTCAATCAAGAACGCGCCTCATGGAATGGCTAAGGAAGCTGCACGGGACGATTGTCGGCCTGGACACAGCGCCGCTGATCTATTACGTTGAAGAGCGCGCGATCTACCTTCCCCTCGTTGATCCATTCTTTGAAGCCATGGAGTATGGCGATTTTCAGGTCGTCACTTCGACGCTCACGCTCACCGAAGTTCTTGTTCATCCTTACAAGTATGGCAATCAAAGTCTGGCCAAGCAGTATTCCAGCATTCTGCTGGATTCCCGCAATCTGAAGACGCTTCCCGTTTCCGCGGAGATCGCCGCCGAAGCCGCTCAACTGCGCGTATCGTATGGCTTGAAGACCCCGGATTCGATTCAACTTGCCACGGCACGGGTATGCGGAGCAACCGCCTTCATGACAAATGACGATCGATTCGCCTCGATTCCCGGAATCGAACTCATTCATCTGGATGGACTGCTGAAAGTTCTATAGCCTTCGACGATCAACGCAAAACGGCCTCACCCATCCGGGTGAGGCCGTTTTGCTGGGTGGAAACGAGCCTGACTACACCTTCATTAGGATGATGACGAAGGTCATCATGCTGAGAAATTCGATGAAAACCAGACCGATAATCATAAAGGTCTGGATCGAGGCGCGGGCACCGGGATTGCGTGCCAACGCTTCACAAGCCGAGCCGACGGCCCTGCCCTCGCCGAGGCCGCAGAGACCCGCAGCCAGCGCCATGCCGAGGCCGGCGCCGATGGGTGCAAGGTTGGCAGCTGTAGAGCCGCCATCCGCGAAGGCCGGAATGGCGAAGCACAAAACCGCCAGGGCCATGAACACATATTGAAGTTTCCGCATAGTTCTCCTGCTTCTCTGGATTTGGCCGCCAGTAGGTGGTTGAGGCTCACCGTGC
>Ga0182014_10003796_pt1 | contig 17879 bp, 21 predicted proteins | sample 612S2DmetaG_FD_120489 | JGI IMG/M metagenome (GOLD analysis project Ga0182014, IMG submission 120489) | Permafrost microbial communities from Stordalen Mire, Sweden - 612S2D metaG | ecosystem: Environmental > Terrestrial > Soil > Wetlands > Permafrost | place: Sweden: Stordalen | collected... | reverse complement strand
TCCGCTGCTGGAGATTACCACCACGCTCGATCCGCAATTGCTGGTGGCCTACGAATATGGCTCCAACTTCTTAGCTGCCAACGGGCACCAGCCGCAGCGTGCCATTGAGTTGGTGGAATTCGGTATCCGCAATAATCCAAACCAGTGGCGTCTCTATTACGATCTAGGCTTCATTTACTACCTCGATTTCAAGGATTATGCCAAAGCTTCGGACGCTTTTTTTCGCGGCTCCCAGGTGCCGGATGCACATCCCTTTCTGAAGGCTCTGGCCGCTCAAATGGCGGAGCGCGGAGGCGACATCCAAACCGCTCGCATGCTTTGGACGATGACCTTCGAGACCACCAAAGATCGGGATATCCGCGGCAACGCCGCAGCCCACCTGCGCGCCTTGCAGGTCGATGAAGATGTGCCCCTTCTGGAGAAACTCGTGTCCGTGTACCGCGAGAAAACCGGGCATCTACCGCAGAGTTTTTCCGATCTGGAAGCGTCCAACCTGCTGCGTGGCATTCCGGTAGATCCGGTGGGCCACACTTACAAGTTGATGCCCGATGGCCGCGTCGAGGTACGTGTACCCGACGATCTACCCTTCATCCAAAAAGGGACGCCGCCCGGATATATCCCGCCCAAGCCGAAGTTCAAGCCTGTGGATTAACATTGTAGGCGCGGTCATCCTCGCCCTTGCAAGGCCAACCCATTTGCAACACCGATCCATCGAGACCGATTTATGAAGACACGCACGGCCAAGCCCGAAGACGCAGAGGAAATCGCGCGCCTGGTGAATGTCGCCTTCCGGGCGGAGCGCTTCTTCACCGACCGCGACCGTACCAACCCCGAAGAAGTGGGTGCATTGCTGCGGAAGGGGAACTTCCTGCTGGTCGAGCAAGCCGGCGCGCTAGCCGGCTGCATCTACGTGGAACCGCGTGGCCAGCGCGGATACTTCGGCCTGCTTGCGGTGGATCCTGCCTTGCAGCGGTCCGGTCTGGGATCTCGTCTGGTTGCGGCTGCCGAGGAATACTGTCGCGCGGCGGGTTGCCGTTTCATGGACCTCACAATCGTGAATCTGCGCACCGATTTGCCCGCGTTTTATCAGCGTCTTGGCTACACGGAAAGCGGCACTCTGCCCTTCCCTGCGGACCAACACACCAACCAACCTTGCCATCTGGTGAAGATGAGCAAGTCGCTTTAAGCAAGCACATTCCAAGCCTGAGACCTTTTTTCCTTGACCGTCGCAGTCATTTTCGGAGACACTTCCCTCACAAGTCCCCCGCCCCGGGCGCGTAAAGATGGCCTGGCAGTTTTTCCCGAACTCGATCGCGAGGTGAGTATGAAGTTCTATCTAAGCATTGCAGTTCTCTTGCTCGTGGTGTTTCTCGTCGTACCTGCACTCGCACAGCAATCCACGCAGCATGCTTTTATGTGGAGTGAAAAATCCGGCATGAAGGACTTGGGTAGTCTGGGGGCCAGCAGTTATGCCCAGGCGGTTAACGCTTCCGGCCAAGTTGCGGGTTACTTTGTGACCAACCTCGGCGATCTCCATGCCTTCCGCTGGACAGCGAAGGGTGGAATGAAAGTTCTGGGCACGCTGGGCGGCGATTTCAGCGTCGCCTGGGGAATTGACGACTCGGGCGTGGTGGTAGGCGCTGCCAGCAAGAGTTCCGGAGCTGTCGACGCGGTTTTGTGGACGGCGACAGGAGTGATCAAAGACTTGCGAACGCTCGGCGGCTCTTCCAGCGAAGCCTTTGGCATAAACAACAAGGGCGATATTGTTGGAGACTCGTCGACCAAGGGCAATACGGCTACACATGCCTTCCTCAAGATTGGCAGCCGGCGTATGAGGGATCTGGGAACGCTAGGTGGCGCTTCAAGCTCTGCGCACGCGGTGGATGTACATCGAGCTGTCGTCGGTAATTCGACTACCAGCAGCGGCGACGAGCATGCTTTCCTCTGGACCAAAGCTGCCGGCATGGAAGACCTCGGCACCCTGGGGGAAACTAGCAATGCGATCGGAATTAATGACCTCGGACAGGCGGTCGGATTCAGTGTTCTTTCCGGTGGCTCTCCGTCTCACGCTTTTTTCTGGACCAAGGGTGCGGGTATGCAAGATCTCGGGACACTGGGAGATTCCGGCGCAAACAGCGACGCTTCCGGAATCAACAAATCCGGGGAAATCGCTGGGTACTCCTTCACGGACTATACCAACTCCGTTTACCACGCAGTTGTGTGGCAAGGAACGAATCATCAAATTAGCGATCTGGGAACGCTGGGCGGAAAGAACAGCACCGGCGCGGCGATCAATGCTTCCGGGAAGGTCGTGGGCTGGTCGGATATAAATTAACAGTGTGCCCACCAAGAGAATCTCCCTCCCCGACGCAATTCTGGGCTGGTGGAGGGAAACGTCGGCGCGCGAGGGACCGCTAAATACGTGTCGGCGTCTGCTCTCTTTACTTTGGGAGTTCGTTCGCGACTCGACTCCCGCCCGGCGCCGACAACGCTACGGCGACGTCGAGTATGACTGGGACTTTCGCGTGGACACGACCTGCGCGACAGTTGGCTGGCGCGATCGGCTGCTGGGAATGTTCCATTCACCTTATCAACCTACCGAGCCTACGCTTTTTCGCGAGATGCTCGCGAGTTTGATGCGGGCGGCTCCGATGCTGTCGAGTGCGAAGATCGACTTCCGTGAATTTACTTTTATCGACATCGGCTCGGGCAAAGGACGCGCTCTGCTGATGGCTGCGGATTATCCGTTTCGCCGCATCCTCGGGATCGAACTGATGCCCGAATTGCACCGCGTGGCGAAAGAGAATATTGCCCAATACAAAAGCGACTCGCAGCAGTGCTTCGCTATCGATTGCCTCTTGAGTGATGCTTGCGAGTTTGTCTTTCCCGCCGAGCCGACTGTGCTTTATCTGTTCAACCCGTTGCCCGAATCCGGATTGACGAGAATGGTCGGCAATCTAGAGCATTCATTGCAGGAACATCCCAGGCCGGTGTTTGTGCTCTATCACAATCCGCTTCTGGAGTGCGTGCTGACGCGAAACGCGGTGTTTGAGAAAATCGGGGGCACGCAGCAGTATTCGGTCTTCGCTTCAAACGGGCCCGCGTCTTAGCACAGGACGAATCGCGGGGATCGGTCGACCTTGCTATTGCCCCCGAAGTGGTGCTATGCTCCGCCGCATCGAGCGCGGTGTCTATGAAATGCTGTGGAGTTGTTGTTGCCGCTGTCCTGTGGGCCGCAGCCTGCGTCGCCCAATCCACCACCGCTGCTGATGCCGGGAAACTGCAGCTTGGGGTAGTGGTGACCGATGCGGGCGGCGACACGATTCGCAACCTGACCGCTAAGGACTTGACCATTGAGATCCAGAAAAAATCTCAGCCCGTGCAGCTGCAGACTATTGCGCCTGCGGCGCCCGGCGTTGAACCGGCCGAAGGAGAGTTCACCAACCGCAACAATGCCGCGACCGGCCGTGGACTGGTCATGGTGGTGCTCGACACCATTCACACCCGCTGGCTCGATGAGAAGGATCTCCGGCCGGTAATCGCAAAGTATTTGGCGTACTGCGCCAATCACAATTCCCCCGTTTCCCTGCTACTGATGGACCCCCATGGCGTGTTGCACATTGTGCATGATTACACCACCAGTTCGACGACGCTGACGGCAGCGTTGAATCGCGCCGACGCCGTGGTGCATGGCCGCCCCCCGGGTGACGCCACGCCGGAAGTGGCGGCTGAGGCCACGCGCCTTGTCGACTTCCTGAAGGGAACCATCGCTAACTATGCGGTGGCATCGGCGCCGCTGCGCGCGAGCCCGGAACCCGTTCTGGATATGTTCCGCATACTGTCTACCGCCACCGCCGGTATTTCCGGCCGCAAGACACTGGTTTGGATTGCCAACATAACTCCTTTCGAGGTGGACGAGAAGACAGGAATGGTTGCCAGCACTAGCACGACGGCGGGTGGCGTCGTCGCGGTCGGCAAGGAATACGAAACCCACCAGATGCTGACAGGCGACGAACTCAAGCAGTTGCGGCCATTCTGGAAATCCTGTCTGACCGCTCTGTTGCGCTCGGAAGTTGCGCTCTACCCGCTCGCCGTTCGCGGACAAGCCGACTCTTTGGTCGACAACCAGACGTTGCATGCCATGCATGTTCTCGCCGCGATGACCGGGGGACGCGAAGTGTCCCCTACGGAGCCCTTAAGCTCACTGGCCGGGTTATCGGAACAGAACATCGCCGCTTATGACGTGGTGGCATCCGACGTCAAGCAGAGCTGCAAGTCCGACTGGTGCGATCTGAAGATCACGGTTAATCGGCCTGGAGCCCGCGTGGCTGCTCCCAGTGGATTCTTCCGCGACGCAGGTGCTTGGCAACAAGCAGACGTTCTATCCGCGGCGATGACCTCACCCCTGGACTTCACGGGAGTGCCGTTCGTTGTACGCTGGACGACGACGGAAACGCCTCCACCGAACAAGGCGGAAGCGGCACCGAAGAAGAAGTTGGGCTTCGTCGTCACCTTTCCTCCCGAGGCCGATCTGCCCCCACCCACCGGTCACGAACTGAACCTGGCAATCTTTGTGCACGCCACCAAGCTAGGCAGCGATAACCCGCAAAACGCGAACTTTAATGCTGCCGGTCAGCTTTCGCCCGAACAAGCGCAGCAGGCGCACGAGCATGGCTTTTCCCTAAACAACGTGATCGAGTTGCCCCCCGGAGATTACATAGTCAAATTCCTGGTGCACGATAAGTTCACCGGGCGCTTGGGTAGCGTGACGGTGCCGGTCAAAGTGTCGTGAGGAGCGCAGCCTTCGAGAAGATCGCGGGGACGCAGCAATATTCGATCTTTGCCAGCGGGGCATCTCGTTTCAAAGGGCATTCCGTCTAATCCAAAGTAGTTGACTTTGTTTGAACCTGGGGAGAATCTAGCAGCAAGCGAGCGCGCGGGTGCAGGCGAACGCCTGGCCCGCAGAGGCGGAGTTATGCAGCGACGTGTTTTCTTTTTTGTACTTGGTATTGTCGGCACACTGAGCTTCGGCAATGCTAAGGCTCAGTCGCCGGTAATACGGCCAGCGGCAGCTTCTAACAGCGCTACGACCGCGAAGTCTGACACGGCGCCCAGCCGGTCCCATGATCTCACTCTCCTGAGCACCGTCAAATCGAGTTTCGTGAACGCGGGAATGCTTCTCTTGCCCGTGAAGTGTGACCGCGACGGCAATTTATATCTCAGTGATGTGGTTAAAGAAATGCATGCGATCCACAAGCTGAATGCTCAGGGAAAAGAGATCGCTGTGTTCAGGCCGGACCTGGCATTGCCCGGCCCTAGGCCTGTTGCCGGAGGAGGGGACTTCTCCGTCGGAAAGGAGGGCTACGTTTACGAATTGGTTGGCTCGTGGCAGGACAGGAAGCATCACGTGCTTGTTTACAAGCCGGATGGGACTCTGAAGTCAGACATTACGCTGGAGCCAGGTTTTGGATGGATGGCTGTCCAAGTAGCAGCTTTCCCCTCGGGCAATTTCCTGGTGACGGGTCTGAAATATGATCATCCTCGCACCAATTCGGTGAAATTGCCCTTCACGGGGGTATTCGGTCCTGACGGGTCTCTGCTGAAAGAGGTGAAACTGGAAGACGATGACATGATTCACGACATGGCGGTGGTTGGCGACTCCCGCGTTACCCGTTTTGAAGCACCCGGGGGCAATCTTGCGATTGAGGCGGGAGACATTGAGGCAGCCAACGACGGGAACATATACCTGATGCGGCGCTTGTCTCCGGCGATCATCTATGCCGTCTCGCCAGCTGGCGAAGTTCTGCGCCGCTTTACGGTCGATCCAGGTGAACCCGACTCCATGCCGGAGAGCATGCACATCGCTGGGGATAGGATTGCTGTGAACTTTTCCGAACTGATAAGGATTGTGGATTTGGAAGGGCATGAGCTCGCAACCTATGCGTCCCAGAAATTGCCGCTTGAGGGTCCACTGGCGTGCTATTCAATCAATCTTGAGCGCTTCACATTCTTGAAAGACGGGGATGTGGATCATCCTAGGGTCACCATAAACGTTGGTGGGCCGAACTGAGGAAGCAATGACGTGTCCCGTGCCTTGGGGCCGTCTAGGAATACCGTGGGCCACCCCAGCAGCGTGGCCATAACGATGACGAAAGACGCATCATCTCGGCGTGGCGGGCGGAGCCGCACGAACGACGCTCCTACTGGCAAAACGTCGAAAGCTAAGCGCGGCACAGGTACGGACTGGAACAAGCTGCGCCATTTGAGCGATGCCCAGATACGCCGCGGAATTGCGTCCGACCCCGACGCGCGCCCCACGGATGAAGAGTTCTGGAAAGACGCCAAGGTGGTCTGGCCTACTCGAAAAACGGTTGTGACCATGCGTCTGGATACGGACTTGCTGGCTTGGTTCCGGCAACAGCGCGGGTACCAGACGCGCATCAACGCCATCCTGCGGGCTTATATGAAGGCGCATGCGTCCGGCGGGCAGGGATCTACATAGCCGGAAGGCCATGCTTCCGGCGCAGGTCCGCGAGAAACTCGGCGGGCCTGGTGCGCCCGGCTCTTACATCTTCGTAGCCTTGGTCGGACTCCCTCGACCGCTTCCGCGAAGTCCTGCCGCTCCCATTCCAGATAGGTAGCCAGAGCATCATCAAGAGCGGTGGCAGGGTCCAGGCCACGGCGTTTGGCGTACTCTTCCAATTGCGCCCTACGCTCCGGCTTGAGTGGGATCATGTCCATGGGCTGGCCTCAGTTTACTTCCAACCCATCGTAGGACGTTCCGCATTCCAGGTCAAAAACTATCCTCCCTGCTGCCTGGCCGGCTTGACTGCCGACGCGTTGCCGGTTCACCATGGAGTTCCCCAGAATTGCCGGAAGGGACCCTATGTTGGAGTACAGAACCGTCAAGCGGACGAGCGCGAAGACCGGGGCGATTGCGATGCTGCTAGCAGTGGCCTTTGTTTTCGCGAAGGGCGCTGACAAGCATAACCAGAAAGATTATTCGCTGGCTCTGGAGGTCTCTGAAACGCAGTCAGCCGAGAAGGCCCACGATGTTTCCGTGGTCAAATCGTCGGATGGCAACATGTACGTGATTTCCTGCGCGGATCGAAGTGGAGGATCAAGATTCCGTGCGGCTGTGAAGACTCTAGAGGGTGAAAAAGATGCTGCCGCCGCCGCGACAGTCCTCGATTGTGGTGGGCTGACCTTGGTACCCGGATTCGTGTATCGGGCGCGCTGGCAAAAGGGCACCCTCAAAATTCTTGCCCAAGAGCCAGGGCAGGATGCTGAGTCAAAGGTGAAAGAGGCAACGTTCACGGTCCTTCGGGCACAAAAGATGACCGTACAAGATACTCAGGACTGCAAGGCATGCACTCTAGTGAAAGAGCAATGAACAGAGTTGCCCGAACTGTGCCTGCGTTCACAGGACACGCAGAGTCGTGCGACTCCCTGTCGTGTAATCTACCCAATGGCCTGCGCCAACCGTGATGAACAACTTTTCCCACAACGCCGTCTCCGTTACGTGGAGCATTTTCCAGTCTCGAACCCCCAAAGACGGGCTGAGTCGTGGGCAGTCCGGTAGCCCCAGCGCCCTGCTATTTGAGCGGAATGAGTGCGTATTGTCCGTTCGGCTCGAAGCGACGGGGATTTCTTACCAGGTTACGAGCAAAAGCCGAACAGGGTTCCCGAAACCAATAAATCCTAGGGTGCTCGAAGTCAGGGGCAGCAAGGACAGCCCTGTCGTAATAGACGGCCAGGAAAGAACGCCGGAGCAGGCGTTCGACAACCTGATGGATTGGTTCTGCGACGCCTCCCAGACTTCTGCGGGGAAGCGTCGTCCAGAAGGGCGCTGACCACATTTTGGCGCCAGGGCGGAGCGAAGGCTAGGCGCTTGTTTCAGAGAAGCTCAACTTCAAAATCATCCTCTCGCAGTCGCCGTTTCCTGTCTTCTTCCCTGGACTGGAGGTGCAGAAATTTCGTAGAGGAGTACGATCCTTCGATCTTCTTACGAAAAATTGTTCTTGCTGCCTCGGGGCTGCTTGCCGGTTCGATCCCCCAATAATTGTTCTTAGAAGGCATGCGTTCGTCCGTTTTCAATACGTACTTGTTCATGTCTACTCCTTTCCGTAGCGCCTTCCGTCGCGCGGATCACGGCGTGCTTGAAATCTCTTTGGTGCCTACAATTACGTACTCTTGAATCAGGGGATCCGTTCCTGGAACGGCAGGCGGCAGATAGACCAGAATGCCGGCCTGCGATCCCTGGACGCTCTTCGTGTTGCAGTTGTCGAACTGGCCTTTGCATATTAGAGAAAAGCGAGCCTTGAAATTCATTCCGGCGCTGAGGTTAGTGAATCCGAGGCACGACGTTGGGCGCTGATAGTTGTAAATCTCCACTTCGCTGTTACCGATGTCAACGGTGCTGACACATCGAGTTGCTTGTTGGGTGGTTACCTTCACGTGTGCCACGAGCCCAAAAACTGCTCTCATCTGTACCGTGGTCGTAATGTTTCGGTTTGGTCTTTGTGTAAGCACTGCTGGCCGCGAGCAGGACAGCCAGGAATAGCAAAAGTCGGTTCATGCTTTTTCCTCGATTGTCAGGATGACCTCGTAAAATTCCTCATCGTCGCTACCCCGCCTGCCGCCTGTAACTACGTGCTCATCGTTCCATGAGTCTCCTGTATGCGGAAGGCCACTTGGGCTCGCAAACGTGAATGGTCCACCGAATCGTACGCCATTTTTCTCAAGCAAAACCCTCACAGGTTTGTCGATAGTACTCTCCTCTTAACGCCGACTCGTTGCGACGTCCAACCACACGAACATCTTCATCCTTGCCGGTCATCTAGCTAGTTGTTAGAAGCCGAACCCTCCTCCCGCCCGAAAGCTCAGAGGTCATGCAAACACTTTAGGATCGATTTTAAATAGCTCTTACCCTAGCTCTTGACCCACGCGCCATCAGCGGGTTAGGGCAACCATCCAGTAAACTACTCCTGTGGACCTAAATTCCATACTGTGCAACTTTGTTGTTTTCGGACTGGCCACTGCCCTTGCCACCGCTGAGCCTGTGCCCGACGTTCATGCCATCGCGCACGCCGTCGACGAACGCTACAACCATTTGCGCTCCCTGCAGGCGGAGTTCACGGAGGTTTACCGGGGGGCGGGAATGGAACGGACTGAATCGGGAACGCTCCTAACTGTGATTTGTCCTGACCATTTGTGGCCGAAAAATTTCATTTTCTTGAACTCGGGCATGCCGCTTTTTGGGGGTCGGCCCACCCGTTCCCCTGAGAAACAGATCGGTCTATCTGATCGCGATTGACTTCGCCGGCGCTTCAACTGTACAGTTGGTGTCATTGAACTGGAGAGTTCGCGATGCTCAAAATGGGCGCCAACGGCAGCATCGTGGTTTCGGCACTGCACGCCCGCGCCAATTTTGGCAGTCTGTTGCGCCGGGTAGCGGACGAGCGACGATCCCTTGTCATCGAAAAGCGCGGTACGCCGAAGGCGGTACTGTTGAGCATCCGCGACTATGTACGCCTTGCCGCACCCGAGCCGGAAGTACTTGCGCTGCTGGGAGAAGAGTCTCGGCGCAAGGGCACGAACCGGCTGAACTCGCGCCAAATTGACCAAGTCATCAAGGCCGTCCGCGCGCAAAAACGCAGGCGCCGATGATCCCGCTCCGGCTGGTCATCGACACAAATATTCTGGTTTCGGCGGCTTTGAAACCGGAGGGCCTTCAGCGCACCGTACTTGTGCTTGCGATGACCAGGCCGGCCCGGCTGTACGTTAGTCAAGCCATTCTGGCGGAATACCGGGAAGTTCTAGCCCGCCCGGAATTCAAAATTCGTAAAGGCCTTCGCCAGCAACTTCTCCAACTTATCAAGAACCGGGCGCAACTGGTAGATCCGGTGAGCGCACTACAGGTCACGAAGGATCCCGGCGACAACAAGTTCCTCGAATGCGCCGACGCCGCCCGCGTCGACTACCTGATCACTGGCAACCAGCGCCATTTTCCCAGGTTCTGGAAGAAGACTAAGATAATTACTTCCCGTGAATTCATTGGCATCGTAGCCCCACATTTCATCCCATAGCGGAGCGGAACGCGGAGCCTGACGTACGGTAGGGCACGGTTGATATTCGGTTCCCGACGGGCACTCTCGGAGGATTAATCCCGTAAACTACCTTGTGGACCTAAATTCCATCCTGCGCAACTTTGTTATCCTCGGATTGGCTACGGCCCTCGCATCCGCCAGCCCCGCGCCCGACGTCCACGCCATCGCCCACGCTGTGGATGAACGTTACAACCATTTGCGCTCCCTGCAGGCGGAGTTCACGGAGATTTATCGGGGGGCGGGAATGGAGCGGACTGAATCGGGAACACTTTGGTTAAAAAAACCTGGCAAGATGCGGTGGGAGTACCGTTCTCCGAGGGAGAAGCTGTTCCTCAGCGACGGCAAGGATGCGTGGTTTTACGTCCCGGGCGAGCGCCAGGTGCGGCGGACAGCGGTTAAGAAGCTGGACGATTTGCGGTCTCCGCTGGCGTTTCTTCTGGGTAAAACCAAGTTGGAGAAGGAATTGCAGGGATTGAGCTTGGCTCCGGATGTGGCCCCGTTGGCGGCGGGGGATATGGTGCTGAGGGGCATCCCCAAGAGTTTGGCGGACCGGGTTCGCCAAGTTTTGCTGGAGATCACGCCCGAGCACTGGATTGGCAGAATTTTAATCGAGGAAGTGGACGGTTCGACCACGGATTATCGCTTTAGTAGTCAGAGGGAGAATGTGGCCGTGCCCGATCAACGGTTTCATTTCACCGTGCCGGGTGGGGTTGAGGTCATCGACGGGCAGTTGGGTCAGTAGGCAGACTGCAGATCCCTCGCTTTGCTCGGGATGACAAATCCTAAGTATTTTTGAATCATTGATTTGTCCGGGTGCGAGACAAGTTAGGCAACAGCATTACTCCCGGTATGGTTTGACCGGCAATTAACAAATGACTGACCGGCGGGGATGCTAGACTGAGGTGGGCAACGGTAAACCAACGGCATGGCCGAATTCGTAATCAAAATCGCGGACGAGCGCGGACACCTGTTGGAGCAGGTCGAGAGCGGATACTCGGAGGCCGAGGTGCGCGACCGCTTCGTGCAACAGGGTTTCCTGGTCTACTGGGTCAAGCCTCGGGGTGTTCTCTCCGGCGGCTTGCACCGGAGCGGCAAGGTCAAGCAAGGGCAGTTTCTTATCTTCAACGCGCAATTCCTTACCTTGATCAAGGCCGGACTGCCGATTCTGAATTCTTTGGATCTGCTGATCAAGCGGCAGCGCGACAAATATCTGCAAAGCCTGCTGCAGAATGTTCGCGACCGGGTCAAGGCCGGCGAGTTGCTCTCCGACGCGTTTGCCGGCCAGGGTGCTTTTCCCAAGATTTACACCAGCACGTTGATGGCCGGCGAGAAGAGCGGAAACATGGAAGAAGTGCTCACCCGCTACATCGCCTTCCAGCGCATGGCGTTGACCTTCAAGAAGAAGTTGGCGGTCTCGCTGGTGTATCCGACCTTGCTGGTCACGGTGGTTTCGTTGATGCTGGTGTTCCTGGTGACCTACGTCGTGCCGCAGTTTGCCAAGCTTTATCAGGATATGGATGCGAAGCTTCCGACGATCACGCTGATCATGCTGGATATCGGGAACCACGCACAAAGGTATTTTCCGCTTTTCTTCGGCGCACTGATCGCCGCGATGCTGGTTTTCTGGCAATGGAAGAAGACCGATCGTGGGGCGGAACGCATCGACCGCGCCATTCTGGGACTGCCGCTGCTGGGCCAAATATGGTTGAAGTACCAGGTGGCAAATTTTTCTCGCATGCTTTCGACTCTGCTGGCGGGAGGCATGCCGCTGGTGCCGTCGCTGCAAACCGCCGGAGCTTCGATGAGCAGCCGGCGCATTCTGAATGGCATCACCGAGGCCGCGATTCGGGTACGCGAAGGGCAGCCGCTGGCCAAGAGCCTGGAAGAACAGAAGATGTTTCCCGAGTTGTCGGTAGAGATGATCGAAGTGGGAGAATCCACCGGAGCCTTGCCGGCTATGCTGAACTCGGTGGCGGAGTTTTATGAGGAGGACGTGCAGAACGCGCTGGGAGCGGCCATGGCTCTCATCGAACCCGTCATCCTCATTTTCATGGCGGTGATCGTGGGCGGAATACTCATCTCGCTGTATTTGCCCATTTTCACTTTGGGATCCACGATTCACTAGATCTGCAATTTACTAGGCGAGAAATAGGGCTCTGGCCTCTGTCAGGTAGGTTTAGAAATGGCAACAACAACCGAAAGCAAAACAGTATTCGTGGGCGGGAACGGAACCGCGGCGCCCGGCACGCATAGCGAGGAACTGGAAAAGGCGCAGGACATCGCGCGGCGCTATCGCTGCCAGTTCGTCGACCTGCATAATTTCAACCTTCACCACGATTTGTTCAAGACCATCCCTGTTCACCTGATGTTCCGCTACAACTTCGTGCCGCTGGAAGAGACGGAAGACGGCCGGCTGGCGATTGCCATCGCCGATCCCAGCCAGCTGATGATGATCGACGAGATCAGCCTGCTGCTGGGCAAGCGCATCGTCACCAAAGTTTCTACTCTGGCGCAGATCACGGAAATCCTCAAGAAAACCGAACAGTCCAAGCGCGTTCTTGAAGACGCCAGCGAAGGCTTTGCCCTGGATGTGATCCGGGAAGATGAGAGCGGCAGCGAAGAGAGCATTTCGATCGACCGGCTGGCCACGCAGCAGGGGGACATCAGCCCGATTATTCGATTAGTCGATACTACGATCTTCACCGCGTTGCAGCGGCGGGCGAGTGATATTCACATCGAAACCCGCGACGACTCCGTGTGCATCAAGTTCCGCATTGACGGCGTGCTCACCCAGGCCATGCCGCCGATTGCCAAGGAGCATCACTCGACTATCATCTCGCGTATCAAAGTGATGAGCGAGTTGGACATTTCCGAACGCCGGGTGCCGCAAGACGGACGCTTCCGCGTGCGTTATGGCAGCCCCGAGCGGCCCATCGACTTCCGCGTTTCGATCATGCCTTCGATTCACGGCGAGGATGCCGTGCTGCGCGTGCTCGATAAAGAGTCGATGAGCGAGAAGTTCCACAAACTCACTCTCGATGTTGTGGGGTTTGACGAAGAAGACCTGCGGAAATTCCGCCGCTACATCAAAGAACCCTACGGCATGGTGCTGGTAACGGGACCGACGGGAAGCGGCAAGACCACCACGCTGTACGCAGCCGTCAGCGAGATCAAGACCGACGAAGACAAAATCATCACCATTGAAGATCCTGTCGAATACCAGATTCGCGGCATCACCCAGATCCCGGTCAATGAGAAAAAAGGTCTGACCTTCGCCCGCGGACTGCGATCCATCTTGCGTCACGATCCCGACAAGATCATGGTGGGCGAAATCCGCGACACCGAGACGGCGCAGATCGCAATTCAATCCGCCCTTACCGGTCACCTGGTTTTCACCACTGTTCACGCCAACAACGTGGTCGACGTCATCGGACGTTTTCTCAACATGGGCGTCGAGCCTTACAACTTCGTTTCCGCGTTGAACTGCATCCTGGCGCAGCGGCTGGTGCGGCTGATTTGCGAATCCTGCCGCACGGAAATGCACTATACTCCGGAGGTTCTGGAGGCCAGCGGCCTCGATCCGAAGACCTGGTCGGAGGTCAATTTTTACGAAGGACAAGGCTGCATTGAATGTGCCGGCACCGGATTCCGCGGGCGAACTGCCATCCACGAGTTGCTCGACTTGAGCGACCGCATCCGCGAGATGATTCTGCTGAAGAAACCAACTTCCGAAATCCGGCGGGCCGCCCGCGATGAGGGCATGCGCTTCCTGCGTGAGTCTGCCCTGGATAAAGTGAGAATCGGGCTGACGACTTTGAAAGAGATTAACAAGGTCACCTTCATCGAAAGCATGCGGTAAAGACAAGCATGGCGGTGGAGTGGCGGCGATGGTTCGGTTACTCAGGCTGTTGAGAAACCCACCCTCCTGTCATTCCGAGCGAAGCGAGGAATCTGGGTTTTCGCCGGCCACGCAAGAACCTAGATCCCTCGCTTTGCTCGGGATGACAGGGCTGGAACTTTGCCGGCAATCGGGGCTGACCTTTCGGTCAATGACTGTGGTGCCCTGCCAGCTATTGCATTTGTGAGCGGATCAGCGTTTTACTTGTAGTATCGGTGCGGGAGTGGTGTGCGCAATGCGTTCTAATTTCAGTTCGAGTTCGAAGCCGAAGCTGGCCTGCGAGATCGCTCCCGATCGTGTGCTTGCGGGACGGGTCTCGGAGCGGGGCGACATGGTCGACACCTGCGCCAGCGGAGCGTTGGCCCAGGGCAGCGTGGTGCCCGATTTGCTCGAAGCCAACCTGCACGAGCGCAAGGGCGTCTTCGACGCGATTCGGGACACCATGGGCAGCCTGAACAGCCGGTCGCGCGACGTGATCGCCGTCCTGCCCGATGCCGCGGTTCGGGTTATGTTGCTGGATTTTGACACTCTCCCCGCCAACCGAACGGAAGCGGAAAGCGTGGTCCGTTTCCGGCTCAAGAAGTCGCTTCCCTTCGATCTCGACAAAGCCAGAATTTCCTACGACGCGCAGCCCGCCACCACCGGCGTCAAGGTAGTGGCGGCGGTGGCGCTAACCAGCGTGATTGAAGACTATGAGTCCGTGTTCCGTGAAGCGGGATACAGTCCCGGCATCGTGCTGCCTTCCATGCTGGCTGCCCTGGGAGCGGCCAAAGCGGAGCGGCCGACGCTGGTGGTGAAAGTGGATGCGCGCACCACCAGCATAGCCATTCTCGATAAGAACCAGTTGCTGTTGTTCCGGACTTTGGAAAATCCCCGCGGCGCGGCCATCACCGGAGAGCAACTGGCGGAAGAGGTTTATCCCTCGGTGGTGTTTTTCCAGGATACCTACCAGCTGAATATTGAGCACATTTTTGTAGCTGGCCTGGCGGACTCGGACGGAGCTGTGCCCGCGCTGCGTGCGCAAACCGGGGCGGAGGTTATGGAATTAGTCGGGGCTTCGCAATTGGGCGCCAGTGTAGGCTCGATTCCGAAGTGGAGAATGGCCGGGGTGGTTGGGGCCCTGCTCTCGTAATGCGCGTTGACATCAATCTCGCGAGTCAGCCTTATGAGGATGCGCGGCTCTTTTGGCTGCGCTGGGGCGGTGCCCTGGTTGCGCTCGGGATTCTGACTTTGCTGCTGCTCACCATTACGGTGAACGGCTGGATCGGCGCCCGTAAGGACAGGCAACTCATAAGGCGGTACCAGGAGCAGAGCGCCGCCCGGGACAAGGAAAAAGCCGACGCGCAAGCCTTGTTGAACCTGCCCCAGAACAGCAGCACCCGCGACCGGTCCCAGTTCCTCAACGGTCTTTTCCAGCGCAAGGCCTTTTCCTGGACCAGGGCGTTCGAGGACTTGGAGAAGCTCATGCCGGCGCGGCTGCACGTAGTCTCGATGCATCCCGAACTGGCTCCCGATAACGAGTTGGAGATCAAGCTGATCGTGGCCGGGGATTCCCGCGAACACGCCCTGGATCTGGTAAGCAAAATGGAGGCTTCGCAACACTTCCACGACACCTACATCGAGGAAGAAACAGCTGAGACCGGCAGTGCCTCGGCGGAAGACAAGGTGGAGTTCCACATCAGCGCGCTCTATGTGCCCGAGGGTGGAAACGCCAGTCCGGGAGGTGCACCGTAATGCCCGATCTAAGAGATACACGGCGAAAGGTAAAGATCGCGCTGGCCACGCTGGCCGTGGTGGATGTGCTCGCGATCGCAGTGTTTTATTCTCCGCTGGTCGGATCGGAAACCTCCAGACGCGAGCAACTCGCTCAAAACTGGAGAGATCTGCAGCAGAAAACGCGGGAGGTCGAACCCCTGCGCGGTTTGGATAAGAAGATTCCCATCGCTCACCAGCAGATTGAAGAATTTTATGCGCAACGGCTGCCCTCGCAGGACTCCGCCATTTCCACCGCTCTCGGCAAGGTCGCGACTCAGAGCGGTGTCAGCATTGCAAGCATTAAGTACTCGATGAAGGAGCGGGACAAGGATAAGTATCTGGAGACGGTGGGGGTGCGGCGCGTGGAAATCGAGGCCGAACTCGCCGGCGATTACCTGCAACTGGTGCGTTTCATTAACGGCTTAGAGCGCGACCAATTGTTCTTTCTGGTGGATAGCGTGGCCTTGGGCGGAGAGCAACACGGCGTGGTCAGACTACAACTCAAGCTGGAAACTTATCTGAAGACGGGCATCGCGTAGAACTGCGTTCGCCGATATTTTGGGACCGAATGTTTCGGGATGCAATGTTACTCAACCCGATTGTCATTCCGAGCGTAGCGAGGGATCTGCAGTGGGGTTGGAGCTGCGAAAATGCAGCGTCCTCGGCCAAAACGGCGCTCGGAGCGACAACGCCGGGATTGAATATGTCACAATCCTATGCGTTTCCACAGTGGAAACTGGTGTAATTGAAAATGGGTGCCAAGTGAAAATCGGGGTGGAAAATCCCACCAAGCTGATTGCAGCCATCGCACTCATGGGGGTTGCCATTGTGGTGCTGCTGCGCAGTTTCGGAGGTTCTACTCCCGCCGCAGTGCCCGCGTCCACAGTTCCTCCGGTTGCAGTTTCGCAGCCAGTTGCGCCTCCTCGACCTGTCTCGCGTACCAAGGCTCGCGGCACGAAGGTCAGCGCTGGGCCGCGTTCGATTGATCCTAGTCTGCGCTATGACTGGCTCAAGGCCAGTGAGGATACCAAGTACGAAGGTACGGGCCGGAACATCTTCCAACTTCAGGCGGAGATTCCACAGCCCGTAAGTCCCGGTCGGACGGATGATGAAGACCAGGCGGATAAGGGCCCTCCGCAGCCGCCGCCACCGCCGCCCATCAACCTGAAGTTTTTCGGATTCGCCAGCAAAGAAGGCGAGCCCAAGAAGATTTTTCTGTCGCAGGGGGAAGACGTCTTCATCGCGGCGGAAGGAGATGTTGTCAATCGCCATTACAAAGTCCTGCGCATCTCGCCTACGTCCGTCGAAATAGAGGACGTACTCAACAACAATCGCCAGAGCATTCCTCTTACGCTGGGGTGAGTAGAATTGAGTAATTGGGGAATTTCGTAATTTGGCAATTTGAAAAAGACCGTCCGTAAATTACCCAATTACAAAATTACCAATTACAAATCCTCATGATCTCGCGCTCCCGAAAATCCGTCTCCTACCGCCGCACCCAGCGCGGATACATTCTGCTCACCCTCATCCTGTTTGTGGCGCTCATTACCATTGCTGCCGTGGTCACGGCTCCGATCATCGCACACCAGATGAAGCGTGATCGCGAAGAAGAGCTGATTCATCGCGGAGTGCAGTACTCGCGGGCGATGAAACATTTCTACAAGAAATTCGGCCATTATCCAACTCGCATCGAGGAACTGGAGAACACCAACAACGTCCGCTTCCTGCGCAGACGCTACAAAGACCCAATCACCGGAAAAGACTTCAAGATTCTGCACTTGGGCGACGTGCAAATGGGAGTCGGAGGGGCGGGAATCGCAGGCGCCACTCCGGTAAACGGCCTGAATCCGGGCGCAGCGGCCGCCGCCGGGTTAGCGGGAGGCTCCGCTTTTGGCCAAAAAGGCGGCTTGGGCGCGCTCGCGGGAGGTGCAGCTTCCACAATGAATCCAGGCAGCCCGGCTCCAGGAGCGAACACCACCGCTGCTCCATCCAGCGGAGTGCCAGCGCCGAACTCAGATGACAGTGAGGACAACCAGACAGCGGGAGCTACGCCTAACCCCGGCACGCCGGGCCAGGGCACAGGCTTAACCGCAGCGGGTCCAGGAGCGCCCGGCACT
>Ga0182014_10003795_pt1 | contig 17879 bp, 13 predicted proteins | sample 612S2DmetaG_FD_120489 | JGI IMG/M metagenome (GOLD analysis project Ga0182014, IMG submission 120489) | Permafrost microbial communities from Stordalen Mire, Sweden - 612S2D metaG | ecosystem: Environmental > Terrestrial > Soil > Wetlands > Permafrost | place: Sweden: Stordalen | collected... | reverse complement strand
GCCGACAAGCCCGGCGTCGCGGCGGCGATTTTCCTTCCCCTCGCCGAGGCCAGCGTCAACGTCGACATGATCATCCAGGTCGTCTCCGACGACACCACCACGACCGACATCACCTTCACCGTGCCGAGCGCCGAGTTCGACCGCGCCAAGGCCATTCTCGAAGAGCGGCGCCAGGCGATCGGCTATACCGCGCTGAGCGGCGCGCCCAACGTGGTCAAGATTTCCGCGATCGGCATCGGCATGCGCAGCCATCCCGGCGTCGCCGCGCGCGCCTTCAAGGCGCTCGCCGACAAGGGAATCAACATCCGCGCCATCACCACCTCGGAGATCAAGTTCTCGATGCTGATCGACGAGGCCTACACCGAACTGGCGGTGCGCACGCTGCACACGCTCTACGGGCTCGACGCCAAGGCGTGAGGGGACGCCCCCTCCTTCCCCCCCTTGCGGGGGAAGGTGGACGCGCGGCGGGTTTGAGCCGAGGCGACATGGTGCTATTCGAGGAGCGCGACAGCATCGAGCAGCGCCGAAATTCATGACCAAGACCCTCATATCGGGCGAAATCGCCCAAGACGCCCCCGCCGAAGCGATCCGCGCCGCGATGCGCGCGATCGGCGCCGAGGCGCGCGCGGCGGCGCGCACGCTCGCCAACGCGCCCGCCGAAGCCAAGAACGAAGCGATCCTCGCCGCCGCGAGAATCCTGCGTGAGCGCGGCGCCGAAATCCTCGCGGCCAATGCGCGCGATCTCGCCGAGGCGCGCGCCAAGGGCCTCGGGGCCGCCTTGCTCGATCGCCTCGCGCTCGATCCCAAGCGCATCGAGCAAATGGCGCGCGGGCTCGAGGAGGTGGCCGCCCTGCCCGATCCTGTCGGGCGCGTGTTGGCGACTTTCGAGCGGCCGAACGGCCTCAGAATCGAGCGGGTGGCGACGCCGCTCGGCGTCGTCGGCGTCATTTACGAGAGCCGGCCGAACGTCACCGCCGACGCCGGCGCGCTGTGCCTGAAGAGCGGCAACGCCGCCGTGCTGCGCGGCGGCTCCGACAGTTTCCATTCCTCGGCGGCGGTCCACGCCTGCCTCGTCGCCGGCCTCGCCGAAGCCGGCCTGCCCGAGGCGGCGATTTCGCGCGCGCCTTTCGCCTCGCGCGAGGCGGTCGGGGAAATGCTCGAAGGGTTGGGGGGCGCGCTCGACGTGATCGTGCCGCGCGGCGGCAAGAGCCTGGTCGCGCGCGTGCAACGCGAGGCGCGCGTGCCGGTGTTCGCCCATCTCGAGGGAATCGTGCACGTCTATGTCGACCGCGCCGCCGACCTCGACAAGGCGATCGCGCTGCTGATCAACTCGAAGATGCGCCGCACCGGCATCTGCGGCGCGGCCGAGACGCTGCTGGTCGACCGCGCCGCCGCGCCAAAGATGCTTGCGCCGCTGGTCAAGGCCCTGCTCGACGCCGGCTGTGCGGTGCGCGGCGACGAAGCGACGCGGAAGGTCGATCCGCGCGTGATGCCGGCGAGCGAAGAGGACTGGCGCACCGAATATCTCGACGCGATCATCTCAGCCAAGGTCGTCGACGGCCTCGACGCGGCGATCGACCATATCGAGGCCTACGGCTCGCACCACACCGACTGCATCGTCACCGAGGACCGCGCCGCGGCGGAGAAGTTCCTCGCCAAGGTCGATTCGGCGATCGTGCTGCACAACGCCTCGACCCAGTTCGCCGACGGCGGCGAATTCGGCTTCGGCGCGGAAATCGGCATCGCCACCGGCCGCATGCACGCGCGCGGCCCCATCGGCGTCGAGCAATTGTGCACGTTCAAGTACCGCGTGCGCGGCGACGGCCAGACGCGGGGGTGACGCAATTTCTGCTCGAGTGGCGCGGCCGCCCTCGTCCCCTCATCCGGCCGGCTCCGCCGGCCACATTCTCCCGCAAGGTGAAAAGGGGCTCGCGCCGCCTCAGTTCAGCGCCAGGGCGACGAAGCGGACGTCGCCGGCGCCGTTGGAGACCAGCAGCAGCGCCGACTTCTTGCCCGCTTTCTTGAGCGCGTCGATTGACTTGGATACGTCGGCGGGCTTCTCGACCGCCTGCTGATTGACCTCCTCGATCACGTCGCCGGCGCGCAGGCCCTTTTCGGCCGCGGCGGAATTCGGCTCGACGGCGGCGACGACGACGCCCTTCACGCTGTCCTTGATCTTGAAGGTTCTGCGCGCTTCATCGTCGATCGCCGACAGCGCCATGCCGAGCGCGCTGGCGCTCGCCTGAGCGTCGGCGGCGCCGCTCGACTCCTCGGCGGCCTGCGCCATCGCCTTTTCGCCGTCCTCGAGGCGGCCGAGGGTCACCGTTTTGGTCAGCTCCTGACCCTTGCGCACGACGACCACCTCGACCTGCTTGCCGACCGGCAGGGCGGCGACCATGCGCGGCAGATCCCGCGATTCCTTGACCTCCCTGCCGTCGAACTTGACGATCACGTCGCCCGCCGCCAGGCCGGCGGGCTTGCCCGGGCCGCGCTCGTCGACGCCGGCGATCAGCGCGCCGTGCGCGCTGCCGAGCCCCAGGCTTTCCGCGATCCCGTCGTCGACCGGCTGAACGCGCACGCCGAGCCAGCCGCGGCGCGTCTCGCCATATTTCTCCAGCTGATCGATCACCGGCACGACGTTCGCCGAGGGGGTAGCGAAGCCGATGCCGATCGAGCCGCCCGAAGGCGAGAGAATCGCGGTGTTGATGCCGATCACTTCGCCCTGCATGTTGAACAGCGGGCCGCCCGAATTGCCCTTGTTGATCGAGGCGTCGGTCTGCAGGAAATCGTCGTAAGGGCCGCTGTCGATGTTGCGGTTGCGCGCCGAAACGATGCCCGCGGTCACCGTTTCGCCCAGGCCGAAGGGGTTGCCCACCGCCATCACGCCGTCGCCGACGCGCATCTTGTCGCTGTCGCCGAACTTGACCGTCTTCAATGGCTTGTCGCTCTCGACCTTGAGCACGGCGACGTCGACCTTGGCGTCCTTGCCGACGATCTTGGCCTTCAATTTGCGTCCGTCGGTGAAGATCACCACGATGTCGTTGGCCTCGCCGATGACGTGATTGTTGGTGATGACGACGCCGCTCGGGTCGATGACGAAGCCCGAACCCAGCGAAGACGTCTTGTGGGGATGCGGCGCGCCGTTATTGAAGCCGTGATTCTTGAAGAACTGCTCGAACATGTCATCGAGGGGGGCGCCCTTGGGCAGGTCGGGCATCGCCTCGGCGCCCTTCTCTTCGACCGTCTGCGTCGCCGAAATGTTGACCACCGCCTCGGCGACGCTGTCGACGAGGTCGGCTAGATTCGTCGGGCGCGCCTGCGCGAACGCAGGCGCGGCCGGCGCGAGCAGCCCCAGCGCGCCGATCGCCATCGCCGCGACGCTCGAGACCAGCGCGGCGCGGCCGAAGCGGCGCAAACGGATCGTCGCTTTGACGTGGTCACAACGCATCGCGTCCTCTCCCCTGATTCTTCGGCCCCGGCGGGCTCAACGGACCAACCTTGACCGGCAATCGTGTCCGTTGCGCGGCGACGCGGCTCGCCGGCGAAGCGTCAAAGCAGCGTCCGCGCCGCCCAGACGACGGCGACCCCAAACAGCGCCGCAGCGAGGCCGACGCCGCGCAGGCGACGAGGGTTCTGCCGCGCGACCTCGGCCATGCGCTTGCGCATCGCCTCGGTGAACCCAGCCAGCAGCAGGCCCTCAATCGCGAATACGAGGCCGATCGCCGCGCCGAAGTCGCGCACTTCACTTCGTCGCGGGCGCGTTCGCCGGAGCCTCGCCCGCCTCCGGCGCCGGGGCCGGGTTCGGCGTCGAGAAATAGCGGAAGAAATCCGACCTCGGGCTGAGAATCGCCCGCGTCTCGCCCTTGAACCCCGCGTCGTAAGCCAGCATCGAGCGATAGAAGGCGAAGAACTCCGGGTCCTTGCCATACGCCTCGGCGAAAATGCGATTGCGCTCACCGTCGCCCTCGCCGCGGATCTGGTCGGACTGCTGCTGCGCCTGGGCGATCGTCACCGTCACTTTGGCGTCGGCGTCGGCCTTGATCTGCTGGCTCTGCTGCGAGCCCTGGGCGCGGAACGAGGCGGCCAGCCGCTGCCGTTCGGCCTGCATGCGGCGGAACACCGCCTCGGAATTCTCGGCCGGCAGGTCGGCGCGCTTGATACGCACGTCGACGACCTCAACGCCGAAGCGCTCAGCGCCCGCCTTCACCTGGTCGCGAATGTCGGCCATCAGCGCGTCGCGCTTGTCGCGCACGATGTCGACGATGGACGCCTCCGACAGCGTGCGGCGCAACGCCGAGTTCAGCATGCCGCCGAGCTGCGCGTCGGCCCCTTTGACGTTGAACACCGACTGATAGAAGCGCAGCGGATCGGCGATCCGGTAGCGCACGAAGGCGTCGACTTCGAGCCGCTGATTCTCGGCCACCAGCACTTCCTGGCGCTCGTTGTCGAGCGCGAGAATGCGCTTGTCGATATAGACCACGGCGTCGATGAACGGGACTCTCGCATAGAGGCCCGGCGCGCCGATGAGATCGCGCACCGGCTGACCGAAGCGCAGCACCAGCGCCTGTTCCGTCGGATCGACGGTGAAGAAGGTGTAGCTCGCCACGACGATCGCGAGAATGACGATGACGAGGATCGCGAAGCCGCCGAAAGGATTTCTCATTTGGCGGCTCCCGCCGGTTTTGGCTGCAGCGCATCGAGCGCGATGTAGGGCACCGGCGCGCTGGCGCCGCTGGCGTCGAGGATCGTCTTGCTCATCGGGGCGAGCACGCGCTCCATCGTCTCCAGATACATGCGCTCGCGGGTGACGCCCGGCGCGTTCTTATATTGCGCGTAGATCTGGTTGTAGCGCGCCGTCTGGCCCTGGGCTTCGAGGATCGTCTGCGAGCGATAGGCCTTGGCCTCGGCCAGGATGCGCGCGGCCCCGCCTTCCGCCTCGGGCACGACGCGGTTGGCGTAGGTGTCGGCGTCGTTGACCGCGCGCTGTTGATCCTGCTGCGCCGCGGTGACGTCGCGATAGGCGGAAATCACCTGCGCCGGCGCGTCGACCGACTGCAACTGCACCTGCTTGATCAGAGCGCCGGCATGATAGTCCTCAAGCACTTTTTGCATGCGGTCGCGCACGTCCGGCTCGATCGACTTGCGGTCGCTAGTCAGCACGCCGTCGATGGTCTTCCGGCCGACGACTTCGCGCATGATGCTCTCGGCGACGGCTTTGACCGTCTCCTTGGGATCGAGGATGTTGAAGACGAAATACTCGGGATGCGCCGGATCGATCTGCCAGATCGCGCGAAAGCGCACGTTGACGATGTTCTGGTCGCCGGTCAGCATCTGGCTTTCGGCGAGAATGTCGGGGCTGTCGGCGGTGCCGCGATAGCCCACGTCGGTGATCTGCTGATCCCAGACGGGAACCTTGATCACCGATCCCACCGGCCACGGCCAGTTGGTGTTGAGGCCGGCCCCGGTCTTGCCGGTGTAGCGGCCGAAAACCAGATTGATGCCGACCTCGTTGGGCTGCACGGAATAGAACGAGCCCAGCGCGAACCAGACCAGCAAGACCACCAGCGCGAGCAAGACGACGCCGCGCATGCCGAAGCCGCTGAGGCCGCCGCCGCCGCCCGGAATGACGCCGCGCAGCCCCTCTTGCAGCCGGCGCAGCCATTCCTCGAGGTCGCTCGGCGGGGGCGAACCGCCCGGCCCCTGCCCCCACGGCCCCTGCCCCGGCGGCCGCCAGGGACCGCCGCCTTGATTGTTCCAGGACATGAGACCTCGCCTCGGCGCGCCACGCGCCATGCGCGTCTATATAGGGGAGACGCGCAGCGAGAGCAACGCAAGCGGCTCGGTCGCGCTTCAAGCCTCGTCAGCAGGCCCCTCGGCGCTCGTCGCTTTGGCGTGGCGCGCGTGGCGCGGCGCCAGAGGCGCAATCCGCAGCGCCGCGATGCGGTTGCGCTGCTTGCGCAGCACTTCGAAGCGAAAACCGTGGAAGCTGAACGTCTGTTTCGGCTCGGGGATCGCGCGCGCCTCGTGGATGACCAAGCCCGCGATGGTCGCCGCTTCCTCGTCCGGCAGGTTCCAGTCCATCGCGCGGTTGAGGTCGCGGATGGTCACCGAACCGTCGACGATGACCGAACCGTCGCGTTGCTGGCGCAGGCCTTGCGCGAGGGCGTCGTGCTCGTCCTTGATGTCGCCGACGATCTCCTCGATGATGTCCTCGAGCGTCAGCAGGCCGAGCACCACCCCGTATTCGTCGACGACCAACGCCGAGTGGGTCTTGCGGCGCAGGAACGCCTGCAATTGATCGCGCAGCGTCGTCGCCTCGGGAACGAACCAGGGCTCCAGCGCGATGTCGGCCGCATTGACCCGGCTCGCGTCGCCGCCCGCCGCCGCGAAGGCGCGAAACAGATCTTTGACGTGCAGCATGCCGATGATGTTGTCGGGTTCGCCGCGCCACAGCGGCATGCGGGTGTAAGGCGAGGCGAGCGCCTCGCGCACCAGTTCGGCGGGGGGCAAGTCGGCGTCGATGGTGCGCATCTTGGTGCGGTGAACCATCACGTCGGAAACCGGGATCTCCGACAACTCGAGCAGACCGCCGAACATGTCGCGCTCGTCGCGCGCGAAACCGCCCTCGCGATGCAAGATGTCGACCGCGCCTCGCAATTCGTCGTGACCGGAAACGCTCGGCGACGGCGCCGCCAGACTGACGCCGCAGAGGCGCAGCAGACCGCGCACCAGCGCCTCGACGGCGCTCACCACAGGGCCGAATACGGTGACGAAGAAGGCGACCGCCGGCGCGATCAGCAGCGACGTCCGATCGGGATAGGCGATGGCGATGCTCTTGGGCAGAACCTCGCCGAAGATCACGATCAGCGCGGTCATGATGATGGTGGCGTAGACCACCCCCTGATCGCCGACCGCCGCGATCAGCACGCTGGTGGTCAGAGCCGAAGCGGCGACGGTGACCAGTTGTCCGCCGAGCAGCATCGCGCTGATCAGACGCGCGCGCGTCGCGATCAGCTTGTTGACGAGCGCCGCGCGCTTGTCCCCGCCCATCTCCAACGCGTGCAACCGCGCGCGCGACGCGGCGGTCAGCGCCGTCTCGGCTCCGGCGAAAAACGCCGCGGCGACGAGGCTACAGACGATCAGGAGGGCGGCCAGCGATGGCGACATGGCGGTATCTTAGCACGGGCGGCCGAAGGGCGAGCAACCGAACGAGCCGCGAGCGCCGCCGCGCGGCGCGCCGACCCCTCGCCTGTCACGATTGACGCGCTTCTTTCGCGCGCTTCGCCGGGCGGCCGGAGGGTCGCCTTTCTTCTTCCAACGCCCGACGGACGTCCGCGGCCGAGTCCCGGATCAACTCGGCCATGCACGCCTGCGCCTGTTCGGGCTGCCGGGCGGCGATGGCTTCGAGAACGGCGCGGTGCTGATTGAGCCGCGCCTCCTTGATTGTCGCGCCTCGCCAGCCCATTCTGAACGTGCCGACCAGCGCCGTCTTGATCAGGCCGCCGAGCGCTCGGATCAGCCGGTTGCCGGTCGCATCGAGAATCTCGGTGTGGAAGCGCACGTCGGCGCCGACCAGGCCGCCGCCGCCGTTCTTGAACCGCTCCATGTCGGCGAACGCCGCGCTCATCCGTTTCAGCGCCGCCGCGTCGCGCGACTGCGCGGCGAAATACGAGGCGTGCGGCTCGAATATCTGTCTGAGCTGAAAGAGGTCGTTGACGAAATCCTGCGTCGGCGCGGCGCGCATGTGCCAGGCAAGGAAGTCAGAATCGAGCATGTTCCAATCGGACTTGGGGCGGACCAGAGTGCCGACCTTTTGCCGAGAGACGATCAACCCCTTGGCCTCGAGCGCGCGGAAGGCCTCTCTCAGGGTGGGGCGCGAGACGGCGAAGCGCCCCAGCAGACGCGCTTCGGTCGGCAGCCGCGATCCCGGGGGATGAATCCCGACGATGATCTCGCGGCCGAGCGTCGCCGCTAACGAATCGCTGGCGTTGCGCTTATGCGCAAGCCCGCCGTGGGCGAAGTCGGTCTCTTCGTCGCGGACGCTCGTCTTGGCTTTCGGCGCCGTCGCCGCACGGCGCCTGTCGAGTGTCGTGTCAACCAATACCTCGCTCCAGGAACAGCGCTCAAGCCATGGACATCCCCGATCTCATCACTTTCGCCATCGCCCTTTGCGCGACAACGGCAATGAACGTTTTGGCGCCGCCGAGGCGGAGCGACGCCGAAGCGATCCATCGCCGCGCTGTCTTGGCCTCCTATATGGCGCGCCGGGTCATGAAAGAGGTCATGATCGTCCGCTGGGCGACAATGAACACGAACAGCAGCACGCCGACGATGATGGTCGCCCACCAACTCGTCAGCGTCCCCTGGAAGTTGACCAGCGTGGTGATAAGCCCTTGGATCAATCCGCCGAACAAGGTGCCGAACACCAGGCCGACGCCGCCGGTCAGCAACGTCCCCCCCAGGACCACCGCGGCGATCGCGACGAGTTCGTCGCCCAGCCCGGCCAGGGGATATCCCGAACCGGTGTAGAGGGCGTAAACCACGCCTCCCAGGGCGTTGTAGAAGCCCGCCAGCGCATAGATCTTGACCGTGGTGCGGCGGATCGGCACGCCCATCAACTTCGCCGACGCCGGGTCGCCGCCGATGGCGTAAACATTGGTGCCGAAGCGGGTGAAGTGCGCGATGAGGATGCCGGCGACGAGCACCACCAGCATCACCATGGCCGAACTCGAAAGTCGGCCTCCTCCCCCGAGGTCGAAGTGCCAGTCGGCGAAGTCGCCGACGAAGGGATGCTTGACGGGGACCGATTCGAGGCTGACCAGGAAGCAGCTGCCGCGCAGAAGGAACAAGCCGGCCAGGGTGATGATGAAGGGCTGGATCTCGCAAAAATCGATGACGATGCCCTGAAACGCGCCGAACGCGATGCCGAACGCGATCAGCATCGCCCCCGACGCCAAGGGATGCCATCCCATCACGTCGAGATGCGCCATGACGACGCCGACGAAGCCGATCATCGAACCGACCGAGAGGTCGATGCCGCCGGAAATGATGACGAAAGTTTCGCCGATCGCCGCGATGATGATGAACGCGTTGTCGGTCAGCAGATCGCCCACGACGTTCGTCGACAGGAAGTGTTTGAAATTGACGGCGCCGACGGCGAAGACGAGCACGAATACGGTGACCGTCGCGACCAGCGGGAGATATCTGTCCTTCATGACGTCTTCCTCAGGAATAGGCCGACGATGCTCTCGCGGAGCCGGCGCGACTGCAACAGCAGCACGATCAACACGACTACTCCCTTGACGACCATGGTGAATTGGAACGGCAGCGGGCTGACCAGAATGGAGGTGGTCAAGCCTTGGATGACGAGGACGCCGATGATGGTCAGTCCGAGATAGAAACGGCCGCCCACCAGCGAACCGCCGCCGATCACCACCGCGAGAATCGCGTCCAGCTCCATGAACAGGCCGGCGTTGTTGCTGTCCGAACCGCGGATATCGCCGCAGATCAGCATTCCCGCGATGCCCGCGCACAGCCCGGACAGCGTGTAGGCGCCGATCTTGACCAGCTTGGCGTTGATGCCGGTAAGGTTCGCCGCGGCGGAATTGGCGCCCACCGATTCGACGAACAGGCCGAGCGCGGTGCGCCGTAGGACCAGCCATAGCGCGAGGAAAGTGCCGGCGGCGACGATGATGCGCGACGGCACGGTGAGGAACTGGCCGGTGCTGATCGCCGAAAAGAAGTCGCTGCGGAAGGTGACGATCAGACCCTCGTCGATCAACAGCGCGATGCCGCGGCCGGCGACCATCAGGATCAGCGTCGCGATGATCGGCTGGATGTCGAGGATCGCGACCAGGAAGCCGTTCCACAGGCCGCACAGCGCGCCGGCGCCGAGCGTCAGGAACAGCACGGAGACCGGCGAGAAGTCGCGGTGGATGAGGTTGGTCATCACCGCGCCGACGATGGCGACCACCGCGCCGACCGACAGATCGATGCCCTTGGTGCCGATCACCACCGCCATGCCCAACGCCACCAGCGCGCCCGGCGTGCCGCGGTAGAACACGTCGATCAGGCTGCCGAACAGACGCCCTTGCACGATGCGGATCGAGAAGAAACCCGGCGAGACCACGGCGTCGACCAGGAAAATCAGCGCCAGAGCCGCAACCGGCCAGAACCAAGTCCGCCCGGTCAGTTCGCCGAACGAAAATCGGCGAACAGCGACCGCCCGGGGATTGTCCGCGTGAACCATTTCAGCTGCCCGCGATCATGTGGATGATGTTTTCGCGGGTGACGTCGCCGCCCACGATCTCGCCGACCTTGTGCCGGTCGCGCAACACTTCGACCCGGTCGCTCACCTGCACTATCTCGTCGAGTTCCGACGAGGCGACCAGGAGCGCCAAGCCTTCCTGGCACAGCCGGCGGATCAACGCGATGATCTCGGCATGGGCGCCCACGTCGATGCCGCGCGTCGGCTCATCGAGAATCAGAATGCGCGACTTCGACGCCAGCCAGCGGGCGAGAATCACCTTCTGCTGGTTGCCGCCGGAGAGCTGGCCGACGAGCTTGTCGGCGTCGGGCGTGGCGATGCCGAGCGTCCTGATCATCTCCTGCGCGATCCGTTCCTGCTCGTCACGCGGCAGGCGGGCCAGCCATCCGCGCTTGACCTGGAGAGCGAGGACGATGTTTTCGCGCACGGTGAGTTCCGGAATGATCCCCTCGGCCTTGCGATCCTCGGGGCAGAAGCCGATATCCAGCCGCACCGCTTGCCGCGGCGAGCGGATTGCGATCGGCTTGCCCTCGAAATGAACGTGGCCGGCGTCCGGATGCACCGCCCCGAACACCAGCTTGCACGTCTCCGTTCGTCCCGATCCGAGCAGGCCCGCGAGCCCGACCGCTTCTCCGGCGCGCAGTTGCAGATCGAAATTGCCCATGTAGCGTCGCCGGCCCATGCCCTCCACGTTGAGGATCGGTTCGCCGGCCGCTACGATCGCGCTCGACGCTCGCACTCCTTGAGTGCGCTCCAGCTCGCGGCCGAGCATCATCGCAATCAGCTTGAGGCGCGGCAATTCCGCGGTCGGCGCCGTGCCGACCATCCGGCCGTTGCGCAGCACGGAGATGCGGTCCGCGATCTGGTAGACCTGGTCGATGAAGTGGGTGATGAAGATGATGGCGATGCCGCGCGCCTTGAGATCACGCATGATGCTGAACAGCAGTTCGGCCTCGCGCGCGTCGAGGCTCGCGGTCGGCTCGTCGAGCACCAGAACCCGCGTATCCTCCTCCAACGCCCGCGCGATCGCGATAAGCTGTTGGATGGCGACCGAGTACGTCAACAACGGCCGCTCGACGTCGATGTCGAGGTTGAGGCGCTTGAGTCGTTCGCGCGCGCGCTCATTGGCTTGCCGCCACGAAATGAGCCCGTAGCGCCGCGGCTGCCGCTCGAGCGTCAGATTCTTGGTCACCGACATTGTCGGGATGAGATTGACTTCCTGGTAGACGGTGCTGATGCCCAGCGCGTGGGCCTCGGCCGGGCTGGTAATTTCGTAAGGTTGGCCGTCGAGCATCATTTTGCCCGAATCACGCCACACGGCGCCGGTCATGACCTTGATCAGCGTCGACTTGCCGGCGCCGTTTTCGCCGAGAAGAGCGTGAATTTCCCCGGCGTTCAGCCGGAAATCGACGTTCTCAAGAGCCCGCACTCCGGGAAAAGTTTTCGTAATAGCTAGCAATTCGGCCCGTGGCGCCGTCGCTTCCGTCACCCTAATCTCCATTGGCAAAAGTTGTTTAAGGGTGCGTTCGCGCAGGACCCCGCCGCCTCGTCAAAGAAACGGCGCCCAGTCAATCCAGGCACTGGGCGCCGCTCTTTTCAGGCCGCAGAGGAGGAAAGTGCGACCGCTAAAGGAGGCTTAGCCGCCCTTCTTCTTGAGAACTTCGGCCGCGTCGGCGATCGTGTGCAGAGCGCTCGGGATCACGACCCACCGCGGCCAGTCCTTCTTGCCGCCGAGGTAAGCTTTGACGACCCCATAGATGTCCGGCCCGATGTCGGAGCGCAGCTCGACCGAAGCGTTCGCGTCGCCCGCGATCATCGCCTTGAAGATATCCGGCACGCCGTCCACCGACACTGTCAGGATGTCCTTGCCCGGCTTCAATCCGGCTTCCTTCATCGCCTGAATGGCGCCGAGCAGCATGTTGTCGTTGTGCGCCCAGACCAACTTGACGTCTTTCAGGCCATCGGTCGCCTTGATGAAGCTTTCCATCACTTCCTTGCCGCCTTGGGTCGTAAAGTCGCCGCTCTGCGACTTGACGGTCTTGATCAGCGGGAACAGCGCCTGAACGGCGGCGAAGCCGGTCCTGCGATATTCGGCCGCGGCGGAACCGACCGTGCCAACCAGCTCGACGATGTTGCCCTTGCCCACGAGGGCCTGCGCGGCCCATGCGCCGGCCAGACGGCCTTCGAGGTTGAAGTCGGCCGCGATGCGGCAGACGAACAGCGACTTGTCCTGGGTGTCGACGTCACGATCGACCACGAAGACCGGAATATTGGCGGCCTTCGCTTCCTTGAGCACTTGATCCCAGCCGGTGACAACGATCGGCGCGATGACGATGGCGTCGACCTTCTCGGAAATGAACGAACGGACCGCCTTCAGTTGGTCCTCTTCCTTCTGGTTGGCGTCGGAGAATTTGAGGTCGATCCCCTCAGCCTTCGCCTCGTCCTGCATGCTCTTGGAGAACGCCGTACGCCAGTCGCTCTCATGCCCGACCTGGGAGAAGCCCACGGTCAGCGCCGAAGCCGACACGGTGAGGGCCGCCATAGCCACGGCGCCTACCGCCGCGCCCAACAGATATTTCAAGCTGCTCATTAAGTCCTCCACTCCCACTCCGAAACTCTCCGCCTTAGTGCGAACGAGTTTTCATCGCGTACCATCGCGATAGCTATTAGTCACATAATATGACTATTTCACCGAGGCCGTCAACAGCGTCGCGAACGTCCGTCGAGGCGATGCAGCTTAAGTCGGCTTGATGCCCCGAGGCAACCGCGACGAGTGCGACGATTCGTCCTCCCCTCCTTCAACCCTTCGTGATCCCGAGGCTTCGCGAGCCCGGCGACCCCCGCGCGCGACGCGCTAAAGCCATATTGTATGATGTTATTAGCTGTGCTAGAATTTTTCCAATCGGAGACGCGGTCGACGCCTCGGGGACGCCGTCGGCGCCTCGGGGACAGGGGGGGACGCTGGAGTGGCTCGTGTCCGCAATGGCGCCGTTCCGCAGTCTCTGAAGCACGGTCGCGACGCACGGCGTCGAATCGGCAAGGTCCAAAATCCTGTCGCGTCGGGCGGCGTTCTTTCGCCGGCCGGCGGACTCTACGCTTCAGCGATCGGCGTCGACGGACTTGCGCCGATCGCCGGCGGAGTTCAGGTTACGGTCGTCGAATCCCCCCTCTCGCTCGTTTCCCGGAGTGTTTCGTGTTTTCTCTAGGCATTGATTTCGGCACCAACTCGGTGCGCGCCCTCATCGTGAGCTGCTCGGACGGCGCCGAGGTCGGCAGTTGCGTCGTCGACTACCCCAGCGGCAATCAGGGCGTGTTGCTCGACGCCGACGATTATCAAGTGGCGCGGCAGAATCCGGCCGACTATCTCTTGGGCGTCGAACGCAGCGTCAAGGGCGCGCTTCGCGCCGCGCGAGGCAAGCCGGGGTTCGAAGCCGCGCGGGTGGTCGGCGTCGGCGTCGATTCGACCGGGTCGAGCCCGATTCCCGTCGACCGAGCGAACCGCCCGCTGGCTTTCAATCCGGCGTTCAAGGACAATCTGAACGCCCAGTGCTGGCTGTGGAAGGACCATACGAGCTGGCGCGAGGCCAAGGCGATCACCGAGCTCGCGGCGCGCCATCGCCCGCAGTTCATCGCCAAGTGCGGCGGGACGTATTCCTCGGAATGGTGGTGGGCCAAGATCTGGCATTGCCTCGCCGTCGATCCTGCGGTCTTTCAGGCGGCTTATTCCTGGGTCGAACTGACCGATTGGATTCCTGCCGTGCTCGCCGGCGTCGCCGACCCGCGGGCGGTCAAGCGCGGCGTTTGCGCCGCCGGCCACAAGGCTCTCTACGCCGACGATTGGGGCGGCCTGCCCGACAAGGCGTTCCTCGCCATGCTCGATCCGCGCTTGGCCGACCTGCGCGACCGGCTCTACGACAAGGCCTACGACGCCTCCGAACCTGCGGGATCGCTCTGCCCGGAATGGGCCGAGAAGCTCGGCCTGCCTGCGGGCGTCCCGATCGCCATCGGCGAGTTCGACGTGCATTACGGAACGATTGGGTGCGGCGCTCGCGAGGGCGTGCTGGTCAAGGTGATCGGCACCTCGACCTGCGACACCGCCGTCGTTCCGGCCGACAAGAAGGTCGAAGACATTCCCGGCATTTGCGGAATCGTCAAAGGCGCGATCCTGCCCGGCTTCTACGGCATCGAGGCCGGCCAGTCGGCGGTCGGCGACATCTTCAAGTGGTGGGTGGAGGTCGTGTGCCGGGGCGACGCCGCGCTGCATGCGCAATTTTCCGCCGAAGCGGCCAAACACAAGCCCGGGCAGTCCGGCCTCGTCGCGCTCGACTGGAACAACGGCAACCGGACCATCCTCGTCGACCAGTTGCTCTCGGGCCTGCTGGTCGGCCAGACCCTCTACACCACTTCGGCCGAAATCTATCGCGCCTTGATCGAAGCGACGGCGTTCGGCGCGCGCGCGATCATCGAGCGCCTCGAGGAGTACGGGGTGCGTATCGACCGAGTCGTGTGCACGGGCGGCATCGCCGAGAAGAACCCGCTGCTGATGCAGATCTACGCGGACGTGACCGGCCGCGCGATGCACGTGGCGGCGTCCAGCCAGACCTGCGCGCTCGGTTCGGCCATTGCCGCGGCCGTGCTCGCCGGCGCTCACCCCAGTTTCGTCGCAGCGCAGGCCGCGATGACGTCGATTCGGCCGAACAGCTATGAACCCAACCCGGCCAACCAGAAGGTCTACGACCAGCTCTACGCGCTCTACCGCGATCTCCACGACAGCTTCGGCGGCCTGAACAAATCCGCCGATATGTCGAAGCTCATGAAGAGGCTGATCGAGATCAAGTACGCGCAGCGCGGCTAGGCGCGCCTCTTCCTGGCGGAACGACGCGATCGCCGCCGGGAGGAGCGCAATATCGAAATCTCTCGCAATAAGGACGGCGTCACGACCATGATCAACCTCGCCACCCCAGAAATCTGGTTCGTTTGCGGCTCCCAGCATCTGTATGGACCCGGCCCGTTGGCGCAAGTGGCCGCCGACGCGCAAAGAATCGCCGGCGCGCTCGCCGATTCCAAGAAGCTGCCGCTGAAGACGGTGTTCAAGTCCTTGCTCACCACGCCCGACGAGATCGCCAAGCTGTGCGTCGAGGCCAACTCCGACGAGAACTGCGCTGGGCTGATCCTCTGGATGCACACGTTTTCGCCGTCGAAGATGTGGATTCGCGGCCTCGGCGCGCTCAAGAAGCCGTTCCTGCACTTCCACACCCAGTTCAACCGCGATCTGCCCTGGGGCACGATCGACATGGATTTCATGAACCTGAACCAGTCGGCGCACGGCGACCGCGAGGCGGGCTTCATCCACACCCGCATGCGCCTCGGCCGAAAGGTCGTCGTCGGCCACTGGTCCGACCCGGAAGCGCTGGACCGCATCGGCGCCTGGATGCGCGCGACGCGCGCCTGGCGCGACTGGCAAGGGGCCCGATTCTGCCGCTTCGGCGACAATATGCGTCAGGTGGCGGTGACCGAAGGCGACAAGGTTTCCGCCGAAATGAAATTCGGCTTCACCGTCGACGGCTACGGCGTGGGCGATCTCGTCGCCGCCGTGAACGCCGTCGCCGACGCCGACGTGGCGAGGCTCGCGGATGAATACGAGGGCCGCTACGCGGTGGCGCGCGAACTGAGGAAGGGAGGCAATCGTCACGAGTCGCTGCGCTACGGCGCACGCCAAGAACTCGGCATGCGCGCGTTTCTCGAAGCCAGACGCGCCACGGGCTTCACCACGACTTTCGAGGATCTGCACGAGCTCAAGCAATTGCCCGGCCTCGCCTCGCAGCGCCTGATGGCCGACGGCTATGGTTTCGGCGCCGAAGGCGACTGGAAGACGGCCGCGCTGCTGCGGGCGATGAAGGTCATGGCGGCAGGGCTGCCGGGAGGAACGTCCTTCATGGAGGACTACACCTACCATCTCGCGCCGGAGGGGCATCAGGTCCTCGGCGCCCACATGCTCGAGGTCTGCCCCTCGATCGCCGCCGATAAGCCATCGCTGGAAATTCACCCCCTCGGCATCGGCGGCAAGGACGATCCGGTTCGCCTCGTGTTCAACGCGACGAGCGGACCGGCGCTCAATGCGTGCCTGATCGATATGGGCAATCGCTTCCGGCTCATCGCCGCCGCGGTCGAAGCCATCGCGCCGCCGCCGCTGCCCAAACTTCCCGTCGCCCGCGCGGTGTGGCGGTGCCAGCCCGACTTCAAGACGGCCTGCGCGGCCTGGATCCTCGCCGGCGGCGCCCACCATACGAGCCACAGCTACAGCGTGACCACCGAGATGCTCGACGATTTCGCTACGATCGCCGGCATCGAACTGACGGTGATCGATGGCGAGACCAAGCTCGGCGCCTTCAAGCAGGATCTGCGCAACAACGAGGTCTACTACTGCCTCGCGCAAGGGATTCGCGCCTGAGGGACGCTTAAAGCCGAGGACGCGCCGCCGCCGGCGCGTCCGCCTTGCCAGGGGTTCGTTCGGATCATGTTGAAAGAACTCAAACGCGAAGCCTATGAAGCGAACGTCGCGCTGCCGCGTCACGGGCTGATCAACCTCACCTTCGGCAATGCGAGCGCCATCGATCGAGCAAAGGGAATTTTCGCCATCAAGCCGAGCGGCGTCGATTACGACGCCCTCCAGCCCAGCGACATCGTGTTGGTCGATCTCGAGGGAAACAAGGTCGAGGGCGAACTCAATCCGTCATCGGACACGCCCACGCACCGCCGACTGTTCCTGGCGTTTTCCGGGATCGGGGGCGTCGTGCACACGCACTCTTCCTGCGCCACGGCTTTCGCGCAGGCCGGCCGGCCGATCCCGATCTTCGGCACCACCCATGCCGATTATTTCGACGGCGACGTCCCCGTCACCCGGAAGTTGTCGGCCCAGGAAATCGCTTCGGCCTACGAGTGGGAGACCGGCAACGTCATCGTGGAGCGGTTCGGCGAAATCGATCCGATGCATTTTCCCGGCGTCCTGGTCAACCGCCACGCCCCGTTTACGTGGGGCGCGAGCGCGGCTAAGGCGGTGGAGACCGCGGTCGCCGTCGAGTGCGTCGCGCACATGGCCCTGATGTCGCTGCAACTCGCGCCCGGCCTCGCCCCGATCGAGAGCGAACTGCTCGCCAAACATTTCCAGCGCAAGCACGGCCCGGCCGCCTATTACGGCCAGGGGGCGAAATCGCCTCAGACCTCGCGCGCCCCTCGCGCGTGATGCGATCGGGGCGTCGGCGCCCCTCCATCCAGTTTCGATGTCTTGCTATTCGGTTGCGCCTGGCGCCGGCGTGCGCGGCGCGTCGATTTGGCGCAGCGGCGCCGCCCTTGGCCGCGACCCGCTGACGAGCGATCGAGACTCCATGTCGCCGACGCCGCCCCCGGCCGCCGGCGGCGGCGCTTCCTTGCTGGCCGCTTCCGCGACCATCGCCTCGATGGCGGTCATCAGACGCGCGGTCGATTCGACGGCGATGCCGGAAGAGATGGTGGGGGAGGTAGGACTCGAACCTACGAAGGCTAAGCCAGCGGATTTACAGTCCGCCCCCTTTGCCGCTCGGGACACTCCCCCCGATCCATCGGCGCGAGGCCG
>Ga0182014_10003791_pt1 | contig 17894 bp, 17 predicted proteins | sample 612S2DmetaG_FD_120489 | JGI IMG/M metagenome (GOLD analysis project Ga0182014, IMG submission 120489) | Permafrost microbial communities from Stordalen Mire, Sweden - 612S2D metaG | ecosystem: Environmental > Terrestrial > Soil > Wetlands > Permafrost | place: Sweden: Stordalen | collected... | reverse complement strand
ACGCGTGCAAGAACCAGCTGCGGTTGCACGCGCTCGACGCGATCGCCGATGCCGGCGACCGCCGCACGTCCTATCTCGGTGACATCGATGCGGCGCGCGCGCAGTTCGACATCGCCGATCAGATCCGGCTGGCGCGGCTTCTTCTTCTCGCTCCCGGTTACGGCGATCGCGGCCGGGCCGAAGCGCGCGAGCTCGGCGATCGGGTGTACCAGACCGGCGCGCTCGCAACATTCAACGCGCCGGAACGCTACCGCTGGTTCGCGCAGCCGGTGATCGCACAGGCGCTGATGACGCGCCTGCTCCTGGCGCAGCATGCCGACGCCGTCACCGTTGACCGGCTGACGCGCAGCCTGCTCGCGCTGCGCCGGAACGGCTCGTGGGGTTGCGCGTGTCAGAACGCCGCGGCGTTGGATGCGCTGGTCGACGTCGCCGCCGCGGCCGGACCACCCGCAAACCTCAACGCGACCGCGACCATCGGGCCGGCGACGATCGCAACCGTGGCATTCAGCGGTCATCGCGCCGCTGAGCAAACCGTGAATGTTCCCGCCGTACGCCTCGCCCCCGGCACGACGCCGGTCACGCTCGCGCTCACGAGCGCGGGGCCGCTACACTACGCCCTGACCTATCGCTATCGTCTGGCCGGCCCGCAGCGCGGTCAGCTCAACGGTCTGCGGGTGACGCGCATCGTACATCCGGCCGGCGCCGCGAACGCGCTCGCGACGATGGGCCTCGCGCTTCTCGCGCAACCGGTGGCCCTGCACGCGGCCCAAGTCTTTGATGTCGAACTGCAAGTCATCACCGATCATCCAATCGACCGCGTGCAGATCACGGATCCCTTGCCGGCCGGGATGGAAGCCGTCGACACATCGTTCAAGACGAGCAACGCCGTCGCGCCGGCGCAGAGCTGGCAGATCGACGATCAGCAGATCTATCACGATCGAATCGAAGCTTACGCCGATCACCTCGGTCCGGGGATCTACGTGCTGCACTACATCGCGCGCACGGTCACCCCCGGCACCTTTGCCTGGCCGGGCGCCGAAGCGCGCCTGATCGATCAGCCCGAAGAGTTCGGCCGCACCGCCTCAGCCACGCTGACCGTCCAGTAGCGCAGACGCCTACGTCCGGCTCATCGCGGCAAAGAAGTCCGCTTTGGCGCGCGGCACCTCGGTCTGCCAAAACTGCTTCATCTCATCCGGGATGGGAACGCCGTTGGGGAAGTGCGTCAACGGCTGCCAGGTCGTCTCGTCGAGGGCATCCAGGCAAGTTGCGAGTTCCGCCTGCATGCGCTCGGCCGGCAAGCCGATGCTTCCGCCGTGTCCGGCCAGTAGATAATCGAAGCGAAAATCCTGTAGACGTTTGAGCGACCGGCGTTGCATGTCCCAGTCATCCCAGCAGCGCAACGGATTCGTCCACAACCTCTTCTCGTCGATCAACCAGTTCAATGAATCGCCCACGAACAGCCGCTCGTCGGCCAGAAACGCGACGCTGCCGATCGTGTGCCCCGGAATCGGGATGACCGTCACGCCCGGAATCGGTTCCGTGATGTCATAGCCGGTAAGGATGTCCGTCGCCTCGGGCGACGCTTCGCGATCGTTCTCGTGGATCCACAAGCGCGCACCGAAGCGCTTCGCGTATTTCGCCGATGCCCCGACGTCGTCGCGATGCGTCAACAGCACGTGATCGAGGCCGCCCTGCTGCTCGAAGAACTCGACGAGCTTTTCCACATACCGCGGGCCGTCGACCAAAACATTCAAACCGGTGCTGGTTCGAATGAAGAACGGATGGGCGCCCGCGGTTGCATTATCGTTGTAGCCGAGCCGGTAGAGATTCGGCGCAAGCTCCTCCGGAAAGACGTGGTCGGGAACCGGGAGGCCGCGCGGTGCCAAGATCGAGCCGGTCGGACAAGCCAGCGCCGCGCGCCAGACTTGCATCATTTCGTCCGGCGTCTCCGGTTGCCGCACGAAGATCGCCTTGCCGTCCTTGCCGGCGGCGATCATCCCCGGCGCCATGTTCCACGCAGCCCGGCATATCCGGCACGTCGGCGTCGTGGTCCACACCGTCCGGTCGATCGTGGATGTCTCGGACCGATCCGCAACATTTGCCATGGTTGTCCTCCCGGTCATCCTCGCGTGAGGGGGGCTTCACCACCCGCGCCTGCCCAGCCCGCTGCGAGAGCCCTTTATATAAATTAAGCTGAACTTAGGCGAGCCTTAAGCATCCGCACGGTAGCATTTCTCAGCTACGAGTGTTTCACGCTGGAGGTACCTGGTCCGGATGCGGGTTTTTCGTTCGGCTCTATTTCTCATTAGTCTAGCGCTTCTGGCGGCTTGCGGCGGATCGGGATCCGTTGCCACCACCGCGCTGATTCCGACAGGACCGCAAGAGGTCGCGCTGCTGCAGTCAAAGATTCAGCACGTCATCATCATCTATCAGGAAAATTGGAGCTTCGACGCGCTCTACGCGAACTATCCCGGCGCGAACGGCTCGACCACGATGAACTCGAGCCAGCTCCAGTGGGGAACCGTCAGCACCAACGGCACGTGCACGACCCCCTCCTGGGTTCCGATGCCGGCGTTGCAGCAACAACCACTGCTGGGCGCGATCAGCTCCTCGTCACTCTACGGCCCATGGCCCTGCGACTGGGTCAATACGAACGGCATCTTCAGCGTCGCCGCAGCGGGCGGCTCGGCGCCCGATCCGATGTTCAACGCCGCTTTCGCTAACGGCGGCACCCTTCCGACCGGCGGTTACCCGTTGGCGAACTATGATCCGCCGACCATCCTGACCGGCGACGTCAACCACAGCTTCTGGCACGAGCAAATCCAGATCGACAACGGCAATCTCGAGCCGTCGAACGGACCGCTGGACAAGTTCGTCACCTACAGCACGAACCCGGGGCTCGTCCAAAGCGAGTATAACGCCACCAACATGCCCGAAGGCATCATCGCGCAGCACTACACGATGGACGACGACTTCTTCCACAGCGCCTTCGGCGGCTCGTTCCTCAACCATCAATGGCTGATCTGCGCATGCACGCCGGTTTGGAGCCAAGCTCTGCCGGCTGCGACGACCGTCGAGTCGACGTTCAACTCGACCACGAAGTATCTGCGCGACGGCAACATCACCTTGATGCCGACGCCCCAATCCTCACCGGGTCCCGCCGGCGGACCGTACTACGTCGTCAACACGACGCAAACGGCGAACCTTCCCCACACCTCGGTCGCCGCCGACCAGTATCTGGCCCCGATCGTGTCGACCTCAACGAACAAGACGATCGGCGACGAGATGAGTACCGCCAACATTACCTGGAAGTGGTATTCCGGCGGCTGGAACGACGCGATCACGAATTTCGCATCGGCCGGAACCTGCAACGATCCGCCGGCCGCCGGCGCCCAAACGAGTCCGGGCGCTATCGGCGAATGCTTCCAGACGCATCACCAACCGTTCAATTACTGGGCGAATTTCGGCTCGTCTAATCCGGCGAACTGCGCCGCGCCGACGCCGCACCTGTGCGACGAGTCGGTCGGCAACGGCAATTTCCTCAGCGATCTCGCAAACGGGACACTGCCCGCGGTCTCGTTCGTCAAACCGGTCGGTGTGAACAACGAACATCCCGATTACTCCGCGCTCGCGGTCGGCCAGGCGCACGTGCAGAGTCTGATGGCGGCGATCTGCGCCTCGAAGTATTGGAACAACACCGTCGTGATCATCACCTACGACGAGCACGGCGGCCATTGGGACCACGTCGTCCCGCCGAAAATCGATCAATGGGGCCCGGGTCTGCGGGTACCTACGATCATCGCGTCCGCGTACGCACGACCCCACTTCGTCGACCACACGCAGTACGAGACCGTGTCCATCCTGTCGTTCATCGAGACGCTGTTCGGTCTCAAGCCGCTGGGAACGCGTGATGCGGCGGCCAGCCCGCTCCTCAACTCGTTCAACATGACCCAGACGCCGTTAACCTGCCAGTCATCCTAACCCGGTTTCTCGTCGCCGGCGCGCTGCTGTGCGCGGCCCTGCTCGCCGCGTGCAGCGATCGGGGCCGCCCCAGCGCCAGCGCGCTGCCGTATCACACCGCCAACCTGCCCGTCATCCCCGAGGTCGTGGCCGACCATGGTGTTGCGACGCTGGACTTGCGGGCCGCGCTCGACCAGCACGGGCGACCGGCGTTTTATTGGCGCGGCCAGGAGGTCACGCCGACGATTCGCCTGCGCCCGGGCGACGAGATCCATCTGCACTACGAAAACGAGCTGCCGGAGATTTGTGGGCTGGGCCTGGTCTCCGACTCGAATCTCCACTTTCACGGGCTGACCGTCGCGCCGATCGTGCACAGCGACGACGTCATCGCGACGACCGTGCAGCCCGGTCACTCATTCGATTACGCGATCAAGATCGATCGCGATCAGCCGCCCGGATTGTACTGGTACCATCCCCATCCGCACGGGCTCTCGAATTGGGAGATCGGGAACGGCATGTCCGGCGCGATCGTCGTCGAGGGGATCGCCGACGAGGTGCCCGCCCTCGCGCACCTGCGCGAGCAGGTGATCGTGCTGCGCGACATCCCGGTGGACCCGTCGGTCGCAGCAGCCGAGCGGCCCGAAGTGCACGGCGCGCAGGCCGCCCTCGCGCCCTCACCCGATGACGACGAAGCCGGACCGCCGTGCGGCGTCGAGATGACCGCGACGCCCACGATCAACGGCTCCCCGACCGCAACGATCGGCATCCGGCCCGGCGAACGACAGCTTTGGCGCATCTTGAATGCGTCGGCCCACCGGCACTTCGATCTGGCGCTTTTCAACAATCAATACCGCTTCGCCGCGCGCATGGAGTTGGTCGCTCAGGACGGTTTTCCACTGGGCTATTACGGGCGCGCGCCGATCTTGGAACCGGTTACCCATGTGCTGATTCCGCCGGCCGGGCGCGCCGAAGTCATCGTTACCGGAACCAAGCAGATCAGCTATCTCGACACGCTCTGCTACGACGCGGGAACCAACGGCGACATCAATCCGTTCGGCTTACTCGCGGAGCTGATCGACGACCGCGGCACCGCACAGACCGAGGTGGTCGCGCCGCCGATCGGCCTGCCGCGACCGGTGTCCTATCGTACTGCACCGCGGCCGGCCGAACAACGCCTGATCCGCTTCGGCGAGGATGCCAACGGCTTCTACCTCAACAAAACCGCGTACCGTCCGAACGACGCGCCGATGATCGTCGCCCGGGCCGGGACGACGGAAGAGTGGACGCTCGAAAACGACACCGACGAAGTGCACACGTTCCACATCCATCAAGTTCACTTCATCGTCGAAGCGGTGAACGGCAGACCGGCTTCCGGCCCCCACTGGCTCGATACGGTCGACGTTCCGCCGCGCGCGCACCTGGCGCACGGCCGCATCGTGCCGTCGGCGGTGAAGGTCCTGATCGACTTTCGCGATCCGGTCGTACGCGGAACGTTCCTCTTCCACTGCCACATCCTCGATCACGAGGATCGCGGGATGATGGCGAAAATCCGCGTGATCTAGGCGGGCGTACGGCACAAAGGTTCCCCGCGCGAACGGCGTAATCCGAGTCACCATGAGCACGACCCAACCTCGCCCCACCGCTTCGTACGACGTCGGCGGCGTGAAGCTGCCGCGTCCATTCCGCGTCCGCCGCATCGGCCATTTGGGTATTAATGTCGACCGCATCGACGAAGCGCTTGACTTCTACACCAAACGGCTGGGCCTGCGCATATCGGACCCGATCAACTTCGGTCAGCGCTTGCCGCCCGAAGAGCAGGCGAAGCACCCGCATCACCACGGCTACTTCCTGCGCCACGGCACCGACCACCACTCCTTCGTGCTCTTCCCGCGATCGACGGTCGAAGCGATGGCTGCCATGCGCGGCGGACATCCGGACTCCCGCGTTACGACGAACCAGATCACCTGGCAGGTCGGCAGCTTGCGCGAAACCGTCGATGGCGGCGCATATCTCGAGCAGCAAGGTTCCCACGTTACGCGCACCGGCCGCGACACGCCGGGTTCGAATTGGCACGTCTATCCGCTGGGACCCGAGGGCTTCGTCAACGAGCTCTACTACGGCATCGAACAGATCGGGTGGGACGGCGAGAGCAAGCCCGAAGCGATGCATCAGATCAAGTACGCCGAGGCGCCGCCGCTCCCGCACCGCTCGGAGTCGGCCGAAATCTTGTCCGCCACCGCGGCGGGCGTCGACATCGCCTCCGGCTACCGGGCCTTCGAAACCGAAGACGAACGATTCGATGTCGGCGGCGTCTTGCTGGGGCGCCCGTTCAAAGTCGTGCGAGTCGGGCCGGTGCGACTGTTCCTCGATGACGTTGCGGCGGCTATTCCTTTCTACCGCGATGTCTTGGGATTGGCCATCACGGAAGAGGTTGTTTGGAACGGACATCGCTGCGTGTTCCTGCGCGCAAATACCGAACATCATTCGATCGCGCTCTATCCGACCGGTGTTCGTGACGAACTCGGATTGCGCGCCGACAGCAAACTCTTTTCCACCGGCTTCCAAGTCGCCGACTACCGCCAACTCCGCGACGCGGTTTCATACTTCCGCGGCGCCGGCGTGACCGTGCGCGAGTTACCCGCGGAATTGTTCCCCGGCATCGACTACAGCGCGTTTGCGATCGATCCCGATAACAACGCCGTGCAACTCTATTACTACATGGAGCAGATCGGCTGGGACGGCAAGCCGCGTACGGCAGCGCAGCGCCGGGTCGTGACGCCCGGTGCGTGGCCGGAGCAACTCGACGCCTTGGGTGACACGTTTCTGGGCGAAGCCTACCTCGGTCCCTGGGGCTAAACTCAAACGGCCTAAACGAGTTTCAAATGCTCAAGGTCTGAAGTGTCGTTTGAAGCGCGTCGAGGCGGCTGTCGAACAGGAGCCGTGCGGAGTCGAGCACGGTCCAAATAGCTGGATGGCTGACCGTATAGACGACGAGCGTCCCGCGGCGCTCAGCCTGAACAAGATCGTGGGCGCGCAGGATCGCCAGCTGCCCGGAGAGGGTCGCCTGCTCCATCCCAAGCTGAACCCGAAGCTCGCCGACCGTGCTCGGGCCCGCCCGTAAGGCATCAAGGATGCGAATCCTCGACGCGTTGGCTAAAACCCGAAAGAAAGCAGCCTTGGCCTCCTGTATATTCGGATAATTAACATATTAGAATTACCGAACATACGAAAAAAGTAGTATCCCTTTACATAATTCTCCAGCCAGCTCGCCGGAGGCATACTAAGGGACTGCCCTAGCGAATCGCGGCGCCGGCGGCTTTGCAGGCGCTGCGGACCGCTGCCACCATGCGCGCGCGGTCGGTCGCGCGGAAGCGCGCTTGCGGACCCGAGATCGTGATCGCACCGCGCAGCTCGCCCGTTCGGCTGAGCACGGTACAACTCAGCGCGTACAGACCGGCTTCGCTCTCCGCATCGTTGATGGCGAAGCCGCGCTCGCGGACGTGCTGCAGTTCCCGCAAGAGTGCGGTGCGCGTCCGAATCGTCCGGCGCGTGAGTGCGGGCAACGCCTCGCGCGGGTACCGCTCGCGCACCGCCGCGTCGCCGAGGACGGCCAGCATCGCCTTGCCGCCCGAGGTCGCGTGCGCCGCGAGCACGGTGCCGGTCCGGTTGCCGGCACGCAACGCCTTGGTCGACTCGACCCCACCGAGAAAGACGACGTCGGCACCGCGCAGCGTACACACGTGCACGGTCTCGCCGAACGTAGAGGCCAGCGTTTCGAGGTGCGGGCGCACGGCGCTGTGCACGTCGTCGTTGGCGGCCACCACGCTGCCGAGCGCGACCAGCGCGGGACCGGCGTGATAGGCGCGCGTGTGTTCGTTCTGGACGACGAACTCGTAGTGCGCCAACATGGCGAGCAGGCGGTGCGCGGTCGAACGGGCGACGCCGAGGAGCCGGCTCGTTTCGGCCACCCCGATCGACGGCCGCTCGCGGAATTCGAGCAGCAGCTGGAGGGCGTTGGCGACAGCCTCGACCGGATAGCGCGGCAGAGTGTTCTGCATACGAGAACATTTCGTTCCGCTGAGAAGAACGCCTCGTAGGGGAGCACATCGGCCGCGCGGGAGAAAGCCTGCATGACGCCTCGTATCGCCTCACTCGGTCACGTCGGAATCTTCGTCGATGACGTGGACCGCTCGCTGCGCTTCTACCGCGATTTGCTCGGCCTCACGCTGACCGACGCCGACGAGAACAACGGGATGTATTTTCTTTCGTCGCGTCCCGATGAAGAACATCATGAATTTCTCGTCTGCCGCGGGCGAACGGCTGCACGCGACGCACGCTTGATCCAGCAGGTCAGCTTTCGCTGCCCATCGCTACAAGACGTGGTGGCCTACTGGGAACGTTTGAAAGCGGCAGGCGTGGAATTCGACCGCATCGTCTCGCACGGCAACGCGGTCGGCGTCTACTTCTTCGATCCCGATCGCAACCGGTGCGAAGTCTACTGGCCGACGGGATTGAAGGCCCGCCAAACGTTCTTGGCCCAGATCGATCTCTCGCGTCCGGTTGACGAACTGATGACCGAGATCAAAGCCGACGTCGAGCGTTACGGCGAGACCGGATACGTCGACCCGGAACTGCTGCGAAATTGACCACCGCCTACGACGTCATCGTGATCGGCGCGGGACCCACCGGGCTTGCGGCCGGCTTGTTCCTTCAGGCTCACGGCGCCCGCGTCGCGCTGCTCGAGCGCGAGCCGGCGACCGTCGTTGAGCCGCGTGCCGTCACGCTCGACGACGAGACGATGCGCGCGATGGCGACGCTCGGACTCATGCCGCAGCTACAGCCGCTGATCTTACCCGGCTACGGCACGCGCTGGTATACCGGCACCGGCCGCGAGTTGGCGCGCGTGAGCGCGAACGCGACACGTTACGGCTATGGATGCCGCAACGGCTTCTCGCAACCGGACTTCGTCAATCTGCTGGCGCGCACGCTGGCCGATCGCGCGGAGGTGCGCTTCGAAACGACGGTGACGTCGGTGGAACAAGACGAGGACGGCGTGACCGTCAAGGCGCGCGGAGCCGACGGCTGGCCCCAGATCTATCGCGCGCAGTTCGCCATCGCGTGCGACGGCGCGGCATCGCCGGTCCGCGAAGCCCTCGGCATCCAACTCGAAGGCGATACGCACGCCCAGCCGTGGTTGATCGTCGACACCATCAACTCGACCGAGACCGATCGCTTTTCAAAGTTCTACTGCGGCAACCCGCGCCCGTACGTCGCGGTGCCGGGCCGCGACGGCCGTCTGCGCTACGAGTTCATGTATCTGCCCGGCGAAGAGCCCGAGCAGATGCGCAGTGCCGATGACGTGCGCCGCTGGCTGCAGGGCCGTCGCGATCTGCGCGACGAGGACATCATCCGCATCGCCGTCTATCGCTTTCACTCGCGAGTGAGCCCGCGTTGGCGCGCGGGCCGGCTCTTCTTCGCCGGTGACGCCGCGCACCTGATGCCGCCGTTCGCCGGCCAAGGCATGAACGCCGGAATTCGCGACGCGTTCAACCTCGGCTGGAAACTCGCGCAGGTCGTGCGCGGCCATGCCGCCGACGCGTTGCTCGACACCTACGAGCGCGAACGCAAGCCCCACGTGCGCGCGATGCTCAAGCTCTCGGAGATCATCGGTGCCGTCGTCATGTCCAGGGACTCGATGCCGGCAACGGCGCGCGATGTGTTCCTCGGCACCGCGCGGCATGTGCCCGGCTTGCGCGAGTACATCGCCGAGATGCGCTTCAAGCCGAAGGCCGGCTACCGCGACGGCTTCGTCCACCACAAGGGTCCGCTTGGACACCTGACCGGAAAACTCGCCCCGAACCCGATGGTCGTCGACGAACACAATCTGCCGCGCCGGCTCGATGACGTGCTCGGCGACGGCTTCGCCCTGCTCTCCGTCAGCGCGTCCGGCACTCCCGTCTTTCCGCAAACCACGTCGCCGCTGCTAACGGCGTTCGAACCGCGGCGCGTGCGACTGTGCTCGGGCGAGTTCATCGCGTTGCCGCAGCCGGGCTGCATCACGGTCGCCGACACGCACGGTGCGTTCGCGCGGGAACTCGGTTTAAGCCGCGATGCGCTCGTGCTGGTGCGCCCCGACCGCGTCATCGCTGCGGCGACGACGCCGGCAGCGTTCACGAAGGCCGAAGAACACTTCGCCCGCGCTTATTCGGCCTGATACGCCTCTTCGAGTAACCCGAGCCGGCGCAGCACTTCGCGATCGCTGGCGACGAAGATGCGCGCCGGCTTTCCCGCGTCGCTGCGATGTTGAATCCACGTGCCTGAGGGCAACACGAAGACGTCCTTTGGTCCCCATGTGAACGCATCGTCGCCCGCGGTCGTGCGCCCCGTTCCTTCGACGACCGCACACACCGCGTGACTGCTGGTCTTGAACGGAACGCTCGCCGTATCGGCGTCGAGCTGGATCAGCGTGCTGTCGATCAGCGTCATCGACGATCCGCCGCTGACCGGGTTGACGTAGCGCACCCGACGTAGCCCGTCTTTGCCGACGGGCGCAACAGCGACGGCGGCGGACGCAGCCTGCCAGGGATAGCGGTATAGCGGCGATTGCGTCGCGTCCTCGCCGACTTCGGGAACGATGTTCGCCGTGGCGAAGACGTCATCGGGGGTGCGTGCGGGAACGTCGTGCGGCGGCCCCGGTTCGAACGCATCGGTGCCGAGGAAGCGATGGAGCTGCGCATCGAGCACATCCAGCCATACGATCGGCGCGGTACCTTCGTGCGTGTGTTCGTGCCACGTCCAGCCGGGTGTGAGGACGAGGTCGCCTTCGAACATCGGACACGCTTTGCTGTCGACGCGGGTGATCGCGCCGTTTCCGTCGAGCACGAAGCGCAACGCGTTCATCGAATGACGGTGCGGGCGGGCCGATTCACCGGGCAGCAAAATTTGAAACGCCGCGGTGAGGTTGCTGATCGCCCCCGGCGCACCGTTGGGATTGGGATTCGGATTCATCATCGTGAGCACGCGCCGCTCGGTGATGTCCATGCCGCGCAGCTTCGTTGCCGCAACGACCAGCGGGTGCACGGCTTCCCACGACCAGCGATACGCCCGCTCGCGTTTGACCGCACCCCCATGCGCCATCGCCTGTTCCCACAACGGCTTGAGGTTCGCATCGGTCCACGCTTGGCGCATTTGGTCCGGGTTGACGGCAACGGGTTCGGCTACGTCGGTCATGGGGCGGCTCCTCCGGTGCGTAGGTTCGCTTTAGGTGTCGAGCATGCTGGGGGCAAAAATGTCCTCGAGCCGGACGACGCGATCGGTGAGTCCTTGCTCGTGGAGATACGTGGCAATCGTTTCGAGGACCGGGCGGTTTTTCCGTATGCCATAGGCCATCGGGTCGGAAGACAACTCCGCAGCATCGATCTGCCCGACCTGCAGGTACGGCTCGAGGAGCGCGGCCCGCTGCTTGGCGTTCTCGGTTTGGGCCGCGACGAAGGCGTCGAAGAGGCTCGGTACGACCCAGGGCTCGCGTTCGGCAATCGAGCGCCGCACGACCATGCAATGGTTGATCGGGAAGGCGCCGGTCTTGGCATAATAGCGCCGCCCTTCGGCAGCCGGATCGGCAAAGAGCGTGTGTACGTCGGGTCGCGTTTTGAGGTCGATCGTGCTCCGGTCAACCGCGTTCCCACGCGGCGCATAGAACAGCACCGCGTCGAGCCCGCCGGTGATGAGCATTTCACCGAGGTTCGTCTCGGCCGGCACATACGTCAGGCGGATCCCGGGCGGCGGACGGAAACCGGTCGCGCCGCCGTGGCTAATCTCCGGCCCGCGCTCCATGAACCACTCCATGTCGGTCGGAGCAACGCCGAACTCGTGCTGCAGAACGCCGCGCACCCAAACCACGCCCGTCTGCTGAAACTCGGGAACGCCGACGTTCTTGCCGCGCAAGTCGGCGGGTCGCTCGATCCCCGCGGCTGCGCGCACGAAGATCCCGGTATGGAAGAAACGCCGCGCCGTGAACACCGGAAACGCAACGAAGTCGGTCGGACCGTGCGAGGTCGCGATCATGAACGACCCGAGCGACATGTCCGAAACGTCGAACTCCGCGCCTTTGAGCTGCCGCGCGAAGATTTCGCCCGGCGAGAGCGCGATCGATTCGAGATCGATACCGTCGGGCGCGATCCGTCCGTCGAGCAGCGGACGCGAGCGAACGTTGTCGGCGAACGCCGCACGCAACTGCAGATTGCCCACGCTAGGCGAGCGGTTCAGCCGCCTCGACGAGGTCGAGCGAGTCGCGGAAGTAGTCCGCGGCGGACTTCTCCTCGGGCCGCACATCAGGAAAAAACTGAACCCCAAATTGCATCGTTGTCATAAAGGAACCCACCATCAGCATACTGATAATGAGCATGCTGTCAATCTAGTTAGGCCAGGGCGGCGGGATCGATCAGCTCGCGGGCGAGGAAGCGGGCGGGGATTACCTTGTACTTGACCGCCGCGTCGATCAACGGCTGAATCAATGCCGGGTCGAGCGCGGACTGGAGCTTGTCGCGCTGCGTCGCGGCGATGACGCCCGGCTCGATACCGGTGTACTTCGAAAGCAGCGGAATCATATCGTTCCAGTGCGCGACGGCATAAGCGGTTGACTCGGCCAAGCCCTTACGAAAGCGCGCGAGTGCGTCCGCGTTCTTCGCCGCATACTCCGCGGTGCTGAAGTAGGTCGTCGAGAAGAACTGCTTCGCGACCGCGCCGCACGAGTCGCCGAGCAAGCGGCATTTCCCGCTCGCAACGGCATCGCTCATCGTCGGGACCGCGAGCGTTGCGGCGTCGACTCGCCCGGCGGCAATCGCATCGGCGGCGGCGGACGCGGGCAGCTCGGCGAGTTTGACGGAGTGCCAATCGCCGCCGTGCTGATCGATCCATGCCCAACTAGCCACCGCGAACAGATCGCCCAGCGACGAAACCGCGATGATCTTTCCGTTCAGGTCGCTGCCCGTGCGAATCGGCGAGTTCTTCGCAAGGAGAAACCCAGCCGTTGGGTTAGCCGAGTCAAAGACCGAGGCTCCCGATTGGAGCACGAGCGGAATGCCGTGCACGTGTCCTTCGATGATGCCGAAGAGGCTCGCCTTTCCAAGTTCGAGCGAGCCGCCGATCACGGCTGCCGAAATTGCCGATCCGCTGCTCGAACGCGTGACCTGCACGTCGAGCCCGTACTTTTGAAAAATGCCGCTCTGCGCGCCGTAGAGTGCGCCGATGACGCTGCCGTCGGCCGACGCGGCGATGCGAATTTTCGTCAGGCCCTGCGCACGCACGCGCGACGGAAACAGCGTAACGGCGGCCCCCGCCGTTAGAAACGCTCTGCGATCGAACATGAAACCGGCTTCGAACTCCCGGATCGGCGCGCCTTGCTCCCGCAGCGGGACATCGCCGCGTTCCTGCGCTAACAAACGTGCATGAACGTGTGGAATCTTTCGCGCAGCGGCTTTCTCGCCGGTGGCGCAGCTGTTGCCGCCGTCGTCGCTACGAAGCGGCCGGCTCAGGCGGCGACGGCGGTTGCGGTTGCGGCATCCCCGGCAGACGACCTCACACCGGTTGTGTACGCCTTGCAGAGCGGTCTCTTCACACGCAACGGCCTCGACGTGCACCTCGATAAGCTGACGTCGGGTTCGGCCGTCGCGGCGGCCGTCGCTTCCGGGGCATATGCGATCGGCAAATCGAGCTTAACCGGTCTGCTGACCGCGCGCGACAAGGGGATTCCGTTCACGTTGATCGCGCCCGCGGCGATTTACGACAGCGCAACGGCGGTAGGCGGCTTCATCGTCGCCAACGACTCGACGGTGCGCACCGGGCACGACTTCGAGAACCAGGTCGCCGCGGTCTCGGCGTTCGGTGATATCGGCCAACTCTCGCTGCAAGCGTGGATTGCGCAGCACAACGGCAATCCGGCCGCGGTGAAGCTCATCGAGGTTCCGAACGCCGCCGCGCTCGCGGCCGTTCAGGAGCACCGCGTCATTGCGGCGGAAGTGGCCGACCCGTTTCTCAGCGCCGCGATCGGCACGCACACGGTGTACCAGCTCAAGACGTATTCCGCCGTCGCGTCGCGCTTTGCCATCACGGCGTGGTTCACCACCCAAACCTACGCCGATCAACACCCGGACGTGGTCCACGCGTTCGCCCGCAGCGTCGCCGCCGCATCGACGTACACCAATGCGCACCACGACGCGACGGCGTCGATGATGGCCGCGTATACCGGTCAGGATGTATCCTTGCTCGAACACATGACGCGCACGCTCACCGGGGTGACGCTCGATCCGGCACTCATTCAGCCGGTGATCGACGCCTGCTTTGCCTACAAGCTAATTGCTCACCCGCTGATGGCAAGTGACGTCATCGCCCGTTAGTCGGCAAAAATGAGTAGGCACACGCGGTGAGTCAGTGGACCTGCATTCAGAAGAATCAACCCTACGCGAAAGACCTGGTGCTCAGCGATCGGCGGATCGACTACGTGCAGCAAGTCAACGTCGATTTTCACGTGCAGAAAGCCGTTCTGCCCATCGCCCAAGAGGCCGACATGGGTCCGGCCGCGACGCCTTGAAGTTGCCGGCATGAGCGACATTCCGCGCCTCAACGGCATCATTCGCGCCCTGGAAGCGGGCAAACCCGCCTTCACGAGCTTCGCCAAGATCGACCGTCAAACGGCGATCGAGATGAGCGACTCCCCGTACGACGGCATCGTCTACGAGATGGAGCACAACCCCTACGACATCACCGCCCTGACCGACGCGCTGCAGTACATGCTGAGCCGCAGTCAAATCTTGAAGACCGGTTCGCCCGCGCCGGCCGTTACGCCGATCGCGCGCATCCCCGCCAACGGCGCGGAGATGAACCAGGCATTCTCAAAACAAGTGCTCGACCGCGGCGTGTACGGCGTGATCTGGCCGCACATCAACAACGTGGCGCAAGCCTACAATGCGGTGGCGTCGTGCCGCTACGGCCGGCCCAAGAATGCATCCTTGTATGAACCCCAGGGCAAACGCGGTGACGGTCCGATGGCCGCTTCGCGCTACTGGGGCCTCACCCAGGCCGAATATTACAGCCGCGCCGACGTTTGGCCGCTGGCACCGCAGGGCGAGATCTTCGTCATGCTGATGATCGAGAGCGTGGCGGGCATCGAGAACCTCGATGACATCCTCGCCAACGTCCCCGGCGTCGGCGGCGTGCTGATCGGCGAAGGCGACCTCTCGCAAGAACTCGGCTACGCCCGGCAATACGAACATCCGGTCGTGCTCGAGGCGATGGCCAAGATCGTCGCCTCGTGCAAGAAGCACAACGTCGTGGTCGGACATCCGCACGTGACGTCGGCCAACCTCGAGCGCTTGCTCGAAGAAGGCTATCGGTTCCTCATGTCCGCGCCGTCGCGCAGTTACGGCGTGGTCGGCAAAGCCCGAGAACTGGCCGGCTACTAAGGCATGAACGGAGCCGAAAGCCTCGTCGCGACGCTGGTGGACAGCGGCGTCGACATCTGTTTTGGCAACCCCGGGACGTCGGAAATGCACTTTCTGGCGGCGCTCGAGAACCCGCGTATGCGCAGCGTGCTGTGCCTCTTCGAGGGCGTCGTGACCGGTGCGGCCGACGGCTGGTACCGGATGAAAGACACGCCGGCCGCAACGCTGCTCCACTTGGGCCCGGGGCTCACGAACGGCTTGGCCAACATCCACAACGCACGGCGTGCGTCTTCCGGGATGGTCAACGTCGTCGGCGATCATTCCGCAGCGCACCTCACGTACGATCCGCCGCTGGCCTCCGACATCGAAGGGCTGGCGCGCCCGTTGAGTCATTGGGTACGCCGTGCGGCGTCGGCGCGATCGGTAGCCGCCGATGCGGCCATCGCGGTCGCCACCGCGTCCGAGCAACCCGGCAAGATCGCAACGCTGATTCTCCCCGGCGATGCGTCATGGCAAGACGCGGGAGAGCCCGTGCCGATCGTGCGCACGAAGCGCTTGCCCAAGGCGCCCGATCCCGCACGCGTCGATGCGATCGCGCGCGCCCTGCGTTCGGGCGAACCAACGATGATGATCCTCGCCGGCAAAGCGACGCGCGGGCGCGCACTCGAACTCGCCGGCCGCATCGCGGCCAAAACCGGCTGCCGGTTGGGAACCCAGTTCTTCACCGCGCGCATCGAACGCGGCGCAGGGCGCGTGCCGTTGGAACGCATCCCCTATGCCGTCGCGCAGGCAACCGCGTTCCTCAAAGATTTCACGCAATTGATCACGGTGGAAACGGGCGAGCCCATCGCATTCTTCAGCTATCCGAACAAGCCGAGCCGGCTGAAAGCGGAGGGAACGATGGTTCGCTCGCTGCTCGACGTCGGCGAAGAGAGCGAACTCGCGTTGGAGATGTTGGCCGACGTGCTCGACGCGCGCGGCACGGCGCCCGCGATCCAAGCGCGTGAGTTGACGCCGGCGCCGTCGGGCGCGCTGAATCCGATCAGCATCGCCTACGCGCTCTCGGCGGCAATGCCGGAGAATTGCATCCTGGTGGACGAGTCGCTCACCACCGGACGCGAAACCATGGGTTACACCATGGGCGCCGCACCGCACGACCTGATCAACAACATGGGCGGGTCGATCGGCTACGGCACGCCGGTGGCCACGGGCGCGGCGGTAGCGTGTCCCGATCGCCGCGTGTTCTGCATGGTCGGCGACGGGAGTGCGATGTACACGATTCAGTCGCTGTGGACGCAGGCGCGCGAGAGCCTCGACGTCACCACGATCATCTTCGCCAACAACACCTACGGGATTCTCAAGGCCGAATACACCAACATGGGCGCGGGCACGGGCACGCCCGGTCCGCGCGCGCTCTCGATGATCGACATCGACCGGCCGCGCATCGATTGGCGTGCCATGGCCAAGAGCATGGGCGTGCCGTCGGTGTCCGTCGACACAGCCGAAGGCTTCACAACCGCCATGATCAACGCCGCCCGCGAACCCGGCCCAAACCTAATCGAAGTCAACCTATAGTGTCATCGCGAGCTATAGTGTCATCCCGAGCTTGTCGAGGGACCGCCGCAAGACTCCGCTACTGATCCTCCGCGAACACCTGCGCGAACGTTTTGCCGTACGGATAGAACTTGTCTTTTTCGCCGGCGGTCCAAGCCGCGCGGACATCCGGGCGCGAAAGATCCCAATCCCAACGGCACGATTGCAACACCGCGCGCATATCTTGCCGCAACTCTTCCACCGTCGGCCGCCCGAAAAACCAGTAGCCGTTATAGATCTTGTGCAGGATCCGGTCCGGCGCGCAAACGATCGTGTGCGGCACCATCGGATCGTGCTCGGGATCGGTGTACTCCGGAATATCCAAGTCCTTCTGTACGATCCGCCGCGGATCCGAAAGAAACGGCCAGCCCGCCGCAACGGCATTCCGGAACTCGTTCGTGCCCAGTAGACTATCCGTACTAATCGTCACCATCCGGCAGTAGCCCACACCCGGCATCATCTCGCGCCACAGCGCCGCCAGACCCTCGTGCTGGCGCCGATCCTTCGGACAGTACCCGCCCCGCGCCAGCACCACGATCATCGGATCTTGCCCCTGCAGTTCCGAGAGCCTCCGGTGCTTTCCGGTCTGATCCGAAAGCTCGTAATCCGGCAGTTGCGACCCAACGATTACATCCGCGCGCATGTGCTTCTCCAAAAGGGCTCGTACATCGCCGCGTCGATTCGCCATAGCATGATCGAATCCCAGACTCGCGTGCGGACGCTCTTCCTCGCCCTCACCTTCGCCCTCATGACGGTCGTCGCCGGCACAACAGCCGTGCGGGCCCAAGCGAACGGCGAACTGGCTTCGGTCGAAGGCCGCATTACCCAGCTCACGGTCAACAGCATCGGCATCCTCAACGCGCAGAGCGGCAAGGTAGTCCACTTCCACCTCGAGCCGTATTT
>Ga0182014_10003790_pt1 | contig 17900 bp, 17 predicted proteins | sample 612S2DmetaG_FD_120489 | JGI IMG/M metagenome (GOLD analysis project Ga0182014, IMG submission 120489) | Permafrost microbial communities from Stordalen Mire, Sweden - 612S2D metaG | ecosystem: Environmental > Terrestrial > Soil > Wetlands > Permafrost | place: Sweden: Stordalen | collected... | reverse complement strand
GGCCTGGCCAGGCGGCGGCGGAGAAGAGATCGAAGACGAAATCGTCGGGCGCGTCCTCGACCGAGCCGATCTCCTGCAGAATGACATTTTTCTCGCGAGCGAGTTCTTCGGGATCGAACCGGCTGTCGGTGAGGATGTCGGCGATGACGTCGAGCGCAAGGTCGACATCCTCGCCGAGGACGCGGGCAAAATAGGCGGTCTGCTCGACGCTGGTCTCGGCGTTGAGATCGCCGCCGACGTTCTCGATCGTCTCGGCGATCGCCCGCGCGTTGCGCTTGGCCGTGCCTTTGAACGCCATGTGCTCGAGCAGATGCGACAGCCCGTGCTCGCCTTCGCTTTCGTGGCGCGAGCCGGCGGCGACGAACACGCCAAGCGAGGCGGTGCGCAGATCGCCGCTGCCGTCGGTGACGACGCGCAGGCCCGACGGCAAAGTCGTCAGCCGCACGCTCACGCTGCGACCCTCGCCCGCTCGCGGACGAATTTCGCCACCGCCGCCGGATCGTTGGGCAGGATGGCGCAGCGCTCGCGGCGCGATTGGATCTCAGCGAGATGGGGCGGCAATTCGGGACGACGGCCGATGGCGCTTTCGACCGCCTCGGGGAACTTGGCGGGATGGGCGGTCGCCAGCGCAATCACCGGCGTTTCCGGATCGCGTCTGAGCGCCGCGCGCGCCGCGTGGACGCCGACCGCGCTGTGCGGTTCGATAACGACTCCGCTATCGCGATAGACCCGCGCCATCTCGTCGGCGCACGCTTTTTCGTCTGTGCGCTCGGCGTCGAAGTCGCGGCGCATCGCGGCCAGCGCCGGCGGCGCGATCGAGAATTCGCCCGCCTGTTTCAGCGCCCCCATCAGGGCGCGAACCACGCTCGCGTCGCGGCCGTAGGCGTCGAACAGCAGGCGTTCGAAATTGGAGGAGATCTGGATGTCCATCGATGGCGACTGAGTCGCCTTGACGCCGAGCGGTTTGTAAACGCCGGTGGCGAGCGTCCGGGCGAGGATGTCGTTCTCGTTGGTGGCGATCGTCAGTCGGCTGACTGGCAGACCCATGCTCTTGGCGTAATAGCCGGCGAGCACGTCGCCGAAATTGCCGGTCGGCACGGCGAAGGATACGCGCCGGTCCGGCGCGCCGAGCGTGACCGCGCTGGTGAAGTAGTAGACGATCTGGGCGAGGATGCGCGCCCAGTTGATCGAGTTGACGCCCGACAGGCCAAGCTCGTCGCGGAAGGCGAGATCGCCGAACAGCGCCTTGACGATCGCCTGGCAGTCGTCGAACGAGCCCTTGATTGCAATCGCGTGGACGTTCGCCTTGTCGACCGTCGTCATCTGCTTGCGCTGCACGTCGGAAACGCGGCCGTGCGGGAAGAGGATGAAGACGTCGGTGCGCGGCTGGCCGCCGAAGGCCTCGATCGCCGCCGCGCCGGTGTCGCCCGAGGTCGCGCCGAGGATCGTCGCGCGCCGATCGCCCCGTTCGAGGGCGCGGTTCAACGCGCGCCCCAGCCATTGCATGGCGAAATCCTTGAAGGCGAGGGTCGGCCCGTGGAACAGCTCGAGCAAGAACAGGTTGGCGTCGATCTGGGTCAGCGGCGCGGTCGCAGCGTGGCGGAAGCCAGAGTAGGCGTCGCGCGCCGGGGCGGAGAGTTCGTCGGGGGCAAAATCCTCGCCGACGAACGGCGCGACCAACCGGGTCGCCGCTTCCGCGTAGGGAAGGCCGGCGAGGACGCGGATCGCCGCCGGGGCGAGCGTCGTCAAGCGCTCTGGTACGTAGAGCCCGCCGTCGCGGGCGAGCCCCGCGAGCATCGCGTCGCAGAAATTGAGCCGCGGCGCTTCGCCGCGGGTGGATAGGTAACGCACGTGTGCCGAATTCCTGAGGCCAGAGCCTGCGTCGTCTAGCGCATCTCGCGCCAAAGGTGAAACAAAGCTGCGGGCACTGAACGGAAAATTGAGGCCAAAGGAAGACTGCCGCCGGCAGGTCGCCTAGCGGCCGATTCGCGCCTCCAACGCTTCATAAAGCGGGTTGCGGACGTCGAAAACCTGTTCGAGCGCCACCACGCTGACCCTGACCGCCCCCTGGCCGAGCAGCCAATCGGAAAGATCGGCCGCCCTGGCGCGGGCGCAATGCAGGGCGACAAAGCCGTGTGGGTCAGGCTCGTCGCCGAGCGCCGGCGTCGCGTCGAACAGCGCGCAGGCCTGCTCGACGATCAGGTGGACCGGGGTCGGCAGGCGCGCCCTGACCTCGCGCGACTTGCGCGCCCCCTCGGCTGCGGCGATGCGAGTGAGGATGGCGCGCGCGGCCGTGCGCGCGGCAGGCGACCAGGGCGCCTGAGGCGAAGCGACGAGCGTCGCCTGCGAGCGCAGGATCACGCCGTCCTCGAGCGTCTTCAACGCGTTGGCGGCGAGCGTCGCGCCGGTCGTGGTGATGTCGACGATCAGTTCGGCGGCGCCGGCCGCCGGCGCGCCTTCGGTCGCCCCCAGGCTCTCGACGATGCGATAATCGGTGACGCCGTGCTCGGCGAAGAAGCGGCGCGTCAAATTGACGTATTTGGTCGCCACCCGCATGCGCTCGCCGCGCCGGGCGCGATAGCTCGCCGCGACGTCTTCGAGGTCGGCCATGGCGCGCACGTCGATCCACGCCTGCGGCGCGGCGACGACGACATTGGCCCGGCCGAAGCCGAGCGGCGCGAGCAGGACGAGGCGATTGTCGGCGTCGGCGACGTGCTCGCGCACCAGATCCTCGCCGGTGACGCCAAAATGGGCGGCGCCGACGGCGAGCTGTCCGACGATCTCGGATGCCGACAGAAAGGCGACTTCGACCCCCGGCAGCTCGGCGATGACGCCGCGATAATCGCGCGCGCCGCGACCCTGGACGAACTCGAGCCCGGCGCGGGCGAAGAATTGACTGGCGTTCTCCTGCAGCCGTCCCTTGGACGGGACCGCGAGGACGAGCGGCGCTTCGGCCGCAGCTTCGGCGCCAATCATTTGCCCGCCTCCCGAACCGGCAGTCGCTCGATCCATACCGCCGCGCCGACCGCCGGAACGTCGACCGCAGCGCCGAGCCGGCGCACCAGGCCGTCATAGCGGCCGCCGCCGACCGCCGGCCGCGCCGAAGGATCGGCCGCGTCGACCGCCTCGAAGACGAACCCGGTGTAATAGTCGAGGTCGCGTACGAAAGCGGCCGAATAACTGAACGTCTCGATCGGCAGGCCACGCGCGGCGAGGAAGCCGACGCGCTGGTCGAAGGAATCGAGCGCCGCGCCGAGATCGAGTTTGGCGTCGTCGGCGAGCGCGCGCAGCTCGCGCGAGGCGGAATCGGGATCGCCGGCGATCGCCAGGAAGCGGCGGATCGCCGCCTGCTGCTCATCGCCGACATGGGACTGCGAACGCTGGGCGGCCTGTTCGAGGAATCGATCGGCGATCTCGCCGGCGCTGCGGCCGCCGACCGTCGCGATGCCGGCGATCGCCAGAAGGTCCTCGACCAGCGCCTTGGCGCCGGCGTGGTCGGCGCTCTCCAGCGCCGCCAGCACGCCCGACTGGGCGAGCGCGCCCTGGCCGCCGCCGTTGGCGAGGATCGTTTCCAGCGCCCGCCCGCGCGCCAAGCCGCGGCGGATGCGACGCAGCCAAACGTCGGGCAAAGCAAGGGCGGAAAGGGCGCTGTCGAATAGTTTGGCGTCGCCGATCTTGACCTTCAGCGGCCCGGCGCCGGCGCGTTCGGCCGCTTCCAGGGCCAGCGCGAGGATCTCGGCGTCGGCCGCCTCGATGTCGGCGCGACCGTAGCTTTCGAGGCCGGTCTGCAGCATTTCGCCGCTCTGGCCGGGGCGGGCGCGGAAGACCGGCCCGAGATAGGCGTATTGCGCCGGCTTTCCGGCCTCGGGCGAAGCGAGGTAGGCCAGGCACACCGGCGCCGTATAGTCCGGCCGCAGGCACAACTCGGCCCCGGATGCGTCGTTGACGAGGTAAAGGCGGCCGCGGATGTCTTCGCCCGACATGTCGAGGAAGACTGAGGCCGGCTGCAGCACCGGCGGCTCGAGCCGAGCAAAGCCGGCGGCAAGGAAATGATCGAGCGCGCGCGCTCCGGCGAGCAGGGCGGCGGCGCCGGGCGGTGCGGCAGGCGGCGTCGAATTCACGGTAATTTCCTCGTATTCGCGATTTCCTTTAACAAAGCTCAGAGGCGCGCGCAGCCATTTTCCCGCTCCAAGGTGAATGGTTCGCGTCAAAGCGTCGCTTCGACCGGTTGCGGCCACAGCGAGGCCATGGTCCTTTGCCACTCGGACGCCGCCATCGCCGAATCACCGTCGAGGATCGTTTGTCCGTCATTCGCGTTTTCCGCCTGCTGCTCGTGGCCCTGCTCATCGCAGCCAGCCCGGCCCGCGCCGCCGCGGAAGATACGACGCGCCAGACCCTCGATGCGGCGCATACGACGATCGCCGACATCGAAGCGGCGCTGAAGGGGGACAACCTCAGCAACGCCGATCTTATGCGGCTGCGCGCCGCCAGCGACCCATTCGCCGCCCAGTTGCAAGCCGTCATCGTCGATCTGTCGCCGCGCCTCGACGCCTCCGCCAAGCGCCTCGCCGAACTGACGCCGAAGTCGAAGGAGCCCGCGGTCACCGATTCCGCGAGCCCTGAGCTCGCCGCCGAGAAGCTGAAGCACGATGCGCTCGACGCCGACCTGCGCTCGGCGCGGGCGATGCTGTTGCAAATCGACGACATTGACGCACGCATCAGCGTCGAGCGGCGCGACCTGTTCGCGCGCGAGACTTTCGCACGGTCGGCGAGCGTGCTCAGCCCGCTGCTGTGGATCGATCTGGCGCGCGAAGCGCCGAACGACGCCAGCGCGTTGGCGGCGCGGTTCGGCGATTGGCTCGGCGGCCTCTCCACTCGCCTCACGCTGTCGCGGACGCTCGGCTTCCTCGCGGCGATGCTGGCGATCATCGCGCTCGCGGCGCCGCTCAACTGGATCACTCGGCGTGTCATCGCCCGCGATCCCAACGTCGGCGAGCCCGACCGCTTCCACCGCGCGCTCGGCGCCGCATGGTCGGCGATCGTGCTCGCCGGAGCGCCGCTAGCCGGGCTCGGCGTCTTCGCCTATGCGCTCGATATTTTCGACATTTCCGATCCGCGCGCCCAGGGCGCGCTCGACGCCCTCCTCGACGGGCTTCGGCTGCTGGCGATCGCCAACGCGGTGGCGCACGGGCTGCTGGCGCCCGGCCGCGCCAACTGGCGTCTCGTCAACCTGAGCGACCGCGCCGCTGCGCAGATCGAGCAGCTGTGGCTCGGCGTCGCGGCGATCCTCGCCGCCGAACGGCTGCTGGAGCCAGCGGTCGACGCGCTGGGCTCGCTCAACATCGCCATCGCCGGCCGCGCGGTCGGCGCAACGCTCGCCGCGCTGTTGCTCGCCGCCACGCTGCGGCGGCTGGCCGCCCAAGCGGATGACGCCGCGCTCCCGGCTTGGGCCACGACGCGCGCCGCCTTGGCCTGGACGCTGGCCGCGCTGACCATCGGCGCGACGCTGAGCGGTTACGTCGCTTTCGCCACCTACATCGTCGAGCAGACGATGGAGCTGGCGATGATCGTTTCCATACTGTTCATCGTCGACGCCGTGCTGCAGGAGGGCGCCGACAACCTGCTGAAGCCGAGCGCGCCGATCGGCCGCGCCCTCACGGCGGCGATCGCCCTGAGGCGCGACGCGCTCGACCAGATCATCGTGCTGGTCCAGGGCTTCGCCCGGCTGACCATCCTCGTCGGCGGGACGATGATCGTGCTCGGCCGGTGGAGCGTCTCGCAGGATTTCGCCTCGTCGCTGCGCGCCGCCTATTTCGGCGTCAAGATTGGCGGCGTGACGCTGTCGGTGTCGTCGCTGCTCGTCGCCGGAGCGGCTTTGGCGATCGGCATGGCGGCGACTCGGGCGCTGCAGAACTGGCTGTCGTCGCGCTATTTGCCGCGCACCCGACTCGACGCCGGCGTCAGCAATTCGATTCGCACCATCGTCGGCTACCTCGGCGTGCTCGCCGCCCTGGGGATCAGCGGCGCTCAGCTCGGCCTCGACTTCCAGAGGCTGGCGCTCATCGCCGGCGCGCTGTCGGTCGGCATCGGCTTCGGCCTGCAGTCGATCGCCAACAATTTCGTCTCCGGCCTGATCTTGCTGTGGGAGCGCGGCATCAGAGTCGGCGATTGGATCGTCGTCGGCGCCGATCAGGGCTTCGTCAGACGCATCAACGCGCGCGCCACCGAGATCGAGACCTTCGACCGCGGCACGCTGATCGTGCCCAACGCGACGCTGGTCGGCGGCCCGGTGAAGAACTGGATGCACGCCGACCGCACCGGCCGCATCGTCATAGCGGTCAACGTCGCCTATGAGAGCGACGTCGAAACGGTGCGCGAGATGCTCATCGCCGTCGCCAAGGCGCAGGACTCCGTGCTGGCGATTCCGGCCCCGCTGGTGCTATTCAACCAGTTTGGCGACTGGGCGTTGAAGTTCGAGCTGGTCTGCTACGTCGATGACCTCGTGATGGCCGAACGGGTGCGCAGCGAGATGAATTTCGACATCCTGCGCCGGATGCGCGAGGCGGGGCTGCGCATCCCCTACCCCAAGTAATCCGCCGCGCCGACCGCCGGCGCGCAAACCAAATGCCCGCTCGTGAACGCCCTTTCCTCCGTCGCCGCTCTGCTGATTTCCGTGCTGCTGCTGATCGGCGGCAACGCGATGATCGGCGTGCTCACGCCGCTGAGAGCGACGTTGATCGGCTTCTCCGATCTGAAGGTTGGCCTCTTGGGCTCGGTCTATTTCGCCGGGATGCTCGCCGGAACGCTGGCCACGCCGGCGATCGTCCGCCGCGTCGGCCATATCCGCGCCTCTTCGGTCTTTGTCGCCGTGGCGATCGTCGCGGTGATCATGATGCCAGGTTGGGAGCGGCCGGCCGCGTGGATGCTGTGCCGCGGCGCGCTCGGCTTCGTCTTCGCCGGCATCTATGCGGTGATCGAATCGTGGATCAACGCCAAGGCCGACAACGCCAGCCGGGGCGCGCTTTACGGCGTCTACCAGATCGTCACGTTCACCGCCTCGGCCGGCGGGCAGCTCGCGCTCAGCGCGTTTGCGCCGGATTCGTTTTTGCCGTTCAGCTTCGCCGGCGCCTTGCTGGCGCTGGGAATCGTGCCGTTGGCGATGACCAGCGTCGACCCGCCTGTCGCGCCGAAATCGATCCGCCTGCGGCTGCCATGGCTGATCCGCTTGGCGCCGGTCTCGGCGTTGGGAACGCTGATCGCCGGAATCGCCAATGGCGCGCTGTTCGCGCTCGGGCCGGTCTATGCGTTGCAGATCGGCGTCGAGCCTTCGGCAGTGCCACTGTTCACTGCGGCGATCGTCGTCGGCTCGGCGCTCGGCGTGTATCCGGCCGGGCGGATTTCCGATCAGATGGACCGGCGCGCGGTGATGGTCGCGACGATGACCGCCAGCGTTATCGTCGAGGTCGCGCTGGCGTCGATCCGTTTTTCGGGCGCGCCGCTGATCGTGATGGGCTTCCTGGTCGGGCTGACGACTTACACGCTCTATACGCTCGCCGTCTCGCACGCCAATGACCGCGCCAAGCTGCACGACATGGTGGCGGTGTCGGCCGGCATGCTGTTCATCTATTGCGTCGGCGCGATCGTCTCGCCGTCGCTCGCTTCGCTGCTGATGCGCCAGTTCGGGCCGGCGGCGCTGTTCGTCCAGGCGTCTCTGGTCCACGCGATCATGGCGGTGTTTGCGCTGTGGCGGCTGCTGGCGGACCCGGACAAGCCGCGCCCGCCGGCGGCGCCTACTCCTTGACGATCGAGATGTCGGGAGCGGCGGGGTTCTTCATCCCGACCACATGATAGCCGGCGTCGACGTGGAGGATCTCGCCGGTGACGCCGCGCGACATCGGCGACAGCAGGTAGACCGCCGTGTCGCCCACTTCTTCGGTCGTCACGCTGCGGCGCAGCGGCGCGTTGAGTTCGTTCCAGCGCAGAATGTAGCGGAAGTCGCCAATCCCCGAGGCGGCGAGCGTCTTGATCGGCCCGGCGGAAATCGCGTTGACGCGAATCGCCTTCTCCCCGAGGTCGGCGGCGAGATAGCGCACACTCGCCTCCAGCGCCGCCTTGGCGACGCCCATGACGTTGTAGTGCGGCATCCATTTCTCGGCGCCGTAGTAGGTCAGCGTCAGCAACGAGCCGCCGTTGGTCATCAGCTTCTCGGCCCGCTGCGCCAGCGCGGTGAACGAATAGCAGGAGATCGCCAGCGACTTGTTGAAATTGGCTTCGGTGGTGTCGACGTAGCGGCCGGTCAACTCGTCCTTATCGGCGAAGGCGATGCAATGGACGATGAAGTCGAGCCCGCCCCACAGCCGATTCGCTTCGGCGAAGACCGCGTCGATCGTCGCGCCGTCAGTGACGTCGCAGTGGCCGAGCACCGGCGCGCCGAGCTCCTGGGCAAGCGGGCGGACCCGCTTCTCCAGCGCCTCGCCCTGGTAGGTGAACGCGATCTCGGCCCCTGCGGCGCGGACCGCCTTGGCGATCCCCCAGGCGATCGAGCGGCTATTGGCGACGCCGAAGACGATCCCCCTTAACCCGCGCATGACGCCCTCGCCCGAACCGGCCTGGCCATGCTGCTTCGTCATCGACACCTCGCCTATCCCCTCGTTTGCCGCCTCGTTTTTCGCCGCCGCGGCGCACTCCCCATAGCGTCGGCGGCGGCGGGAGGGAAGAGGCGGGGGTTCCACGGTCTCGTCACAAAATATGTGAAATCGCACACATTGACCCTTGGAAGCGTCCGGGCTTCGGCATAGGATTGTTAATCTTAACCGAAGATTACGGTCCAACTGGTGTCCTTGGTCCGCGAATGGTGTGATGACGCCGGCGCGTTGCGGCGATTTGGTCTCGCCCTCGTGCGCGACGACCGTTTCGTCTTCGACGACGTCGCCGCCTGCGCGCTGATCGACAAGCTGTTCCGACAAGCCTCGCTGACCCTGATCGATAGTCCCGGCGCAGACCGCCGCGCCGCGCGGGTGCGGGCCTTCGCCCAGTTCGTCCGCCTCTATCGCCGGCATGCGCGACGGCTCGCCGTCGACGAGGATGGCGGCTGGGTCGAAACGCCGCCAAGCAGTCGCGGCTGCGGCTCGGGCTCCGTGGCGGTCGGCGTGCGCGGCCTGCCGCTCGAACTGCGCGAGGCGCTGCTGCTGGTCGTGCTCGCCGGCTTCACCCATCGCGAAGCCGCCGAGGCGCTCGACCTGCCGCTCGCCGTCGTGATCGATCGGCTTGGGCGCGCGCGGACACGGCTCGCCGCCAACATGGCCGCCTCGCGCGACGCGGCCGCGGCGTGGCCGCAAAGCGCTCATCTCAGAATCGTCAAATGACGGGCCGCGTCGACCCTGCCCAAACGCTCGCCTATGTCGACGATTGCCTCGACCCGCAGGCGCGCAGCGATTTTGAGACGCAACTGCGGGTCGACCCCGAGCTGCGTCGCGAGGTCGCGCAGTGGGAATCGCAAAACCGCGCCATCCGCGCCGCTTTCGGCGCGCCGTCGCGCAGCGCGCCCGATCTCGGCGGCGCCTCGAACGAAAACGCCGTGCGGCGCGCCGGCGAAGCGGCCCGTCCCGTCGACGGCGGCGCGCGCCCGTTCGGCCAGCCGCGAAACCGGCGCGCGCCGCCGCCGGCGATCGCCAAATCGCCGGCCGCCGGCCTTGGACCGACAGCCCGTCGCCTGGTCGGCGCCGTCGCGCTTGTGGCGGCGATCGTCTGGGTCGGCCTGCCGGCGCTCGAGCCACGGCCGCCTGCCGCGTTGCTCGAAGCGGGCGCGTCGGCCGCCCGCGCGCTCGCCGACTTGCCGGTCGAATTTGTCGCCGGCGATCCCGCGGCAATTGCCCAGCGCCTCGGCCCGCGCCTCGCTCTGGCGCCGCCGCTGACGTCGGGCCTACGGCTGGTCGGCGCCCGCCTCACGGCGGGTTGGCAAGCGACCGCGACGCTCTACCTCTATGAAAATTCGCGCGGCGCGCGCGTCTCCCTGATGGTCGAGCCGATCGACGAGATCGACGCCACGCCGGCGCGGCGCGGCGAAGTCGACGGACTCAGCGTCGCCGCTTGGACCGGGGCAGGCTACGGATTTGTCGCCGCCGCTCGCGACGGCGCGGACGTCGCGGCGCTAGTCGCCGCCGCCGGCGCTGACGACGAATTCCTCGCCGACGCCGGCGCTCAGCGCCGGTAGCGGGCTTCCAGCAGCGCGAATACGGCGCGCGCCGCCTGCACGTCGCCGCCCTGCGGCGCGTGGGCGCGCGGTTTGGGATTCCAGGCGTAGATGTCGAAATGCGCCCAGGCCTTGGCCGCAACGACGAAGCGCGCGAGGAAGAGCGCCGCGGCGACCGAGCCAGCGAAGCCGCCGCTGCCGGCATTGTCGAGATCGGCGATCTGGCTTTCCAGCATCGACTCGTAGGGCCGCCACAACGGCATGCGCCACAGCGGATCGGCGACGCGCGCCGCGGCCGCCGCGATTTCCGCCGCGAGCGTTTCGTCGTCGGTGTAATAGGGCGGCAAGTCGGGGCCGAGGGCGACCCGCGCCGCGCCGGTCAACGTCGCGAAATCGAAGATGAGCTCCGGCGCCTCCTCGTCGGCGAGCGCCAGCGCGTCGGCGAGAATGAGCCGCCCCTCGGCGTCAGTGTTGCCGATTTCGACGCTGAGGCCCTTGCGGCTGCGCAGGACGTCGCCCGGTCGCATCGACGCGGCGGAGATCGCGTTCTCGACGATCGGAACCAGCACTCGCAAGCGGACGTCGAGCTTCGTCTCCATCACTAGCCGCGCCAGCGCCAGCGCGGCGGCCGCGCCGCCCATGTCCTTCTTCATCAGCAACATGCCGTTCGACGGCTTGATGTCGAGGCCGCCGCTGTCGAATGCGACGCCCTTGCCGACCAGCGTCACCCTCGGCGCGTCCTCGCGCCCCCAGCGAATATCGACGAGACGCGGCGCCTCGGCGGCGGCCTGGCCGACGGCGTGGATGAGCGGCAGATTGTGTTCGAGGAGATCGTCGCCGCGCGTCGCCTCGAACGCCGCGCCGAATTCTTCAGCGAGATTTCGCGCCGCGCGTTCGAGAGCCGCCGGACCGAGGTCGTTGGCGGGCGTGTTGACGAGATCGCGGCCCCACGCAACGGCGCGAGCGATCGCCTCGAGCCGCGCCGCGTCGATGCCATCCGGCGCGACGAGTTGCGGCCGCTCGGCCGGATCGGCGCGATAACGGTCGAAACGATAGAGCGCGAGCAGGAACCCCAGCGCCGCCAGCTCTGGATCATGCGGCGCGTTGGCGAAGCGATAGACTCCGGCCGGCAGAGTCGTGGCGAGGCGACCGGCGGCGAACGGATCGCGCCCCTTGACCTCCTTCTCGGCGAGGCCGAACAGCGCCCCGGCGAGACCGCCGTCGGCGCCGGGCAGCAATTGCAACCGGCCCGGCTTCGGCTCGAAGCCGCAGGCGGCGGCGTAGCGGGTCGCCGCCGGTCCGATCGCCGTCTGAATCGCCGGCCAGCTTTGCGCGGTGACAAACCAGAGCGGGATGGCGTTCGAATCGGATGGGGCGAATTGAAGCTGCAAAGGGAGAAGACCTTGGGCGAGAGTGACGGCGGCGATCATAGCGGTGCCAGAGCGGCGCGCCGAGTCCTCTCGTAAGGTCGTTAACCACCCGTTAGCGTTAACGATTTATTGCTGACGAGGCCGGCAGCGATGGGCTCCCCATGTCATTCCGCGACGAATTTGTGTTTTCTTCCGGCCGCTTCGGCGCGGTCGCGGTCGCCGCCGTGTTGATCGGCGCCGCGCCGCTCGCCGGCTGCCAAGGCCTCGGGGCGATGAGCGGCTCGATCGCCTCGATCCAGCAACCCCTGCCGACCGACGAAGCGCGATTGCGCGCTTACGCCGACGACTGGGGCAAACGCTACGACGGCAGTCCCGGCGAGAAGGTCGCCTCGATCAATTACGCGCGGGCGCTGCGCGCGCTGACCCGCTACAGCGAAGCTGCGGCGGTGATGCAGGCGGCCGCGGTCAAGGCGCCACATGATTTCGAAGTGCTCGGCGCCTATGGCAAGGCCCTGGCCGACAACGGCCAGCTCGAACAGGCCAAGGAAGTGCTGGCGAGCTCCTATACGCCGGAGCGGCCGGATTGGACGATCATGTCGGTGCAGGGGTCGGTCACCGACCGGCTCGGCGATCATGAAGGCGCGCAGGCGTTCTATCGCGGCGCGCTGAAGATCGCGCCTGGCGAGCCATCGACGCTCTCCAACCTCGGCCTCTCCTATGCCCTGACCAGACAGTTGCCCGAGGCCGAAGTGGCGTTGCGCGAAGCGAGCGCCAGCCCGCGCGCCGACGCGCGCGTCCGGCAGAATCTGGCGCTCGTGCTGGCGCTCGAAGCCAAGTTCGCCGAGGCCGAGCAGATCAGCCGGCAGGACATGACGGCGCAGGCGGCGAGCGCCAACGTCACGGCGATCAAGCAGATGATCGCGCAGAACGATTCGTGGCGCGATCTACAGACCGGCGCCGTCAAGTCGAAGCACAGCAAGCTCGCGTCGCCGGTCGCCGCGCATACTCCGGCGCTGCCGCCCGCCGCAGCGGCGCCGGCCGGCGCGCCGCTTGCGCTCGGCGAGCCGCAAGGCTAGGCGCTCCGGCGAACGGAGCATCGCGCTCCGCCCTCAACCGGCCTGACCTTTGACCCTTTCCCTTCTCGCGTTGCTCGCGGCGGCCGGCTTCATCTCCGGCTTCGTCGATGCAATCGCCGGCGGCGGCGGCCTGATCACCCTGCCGGCGCTGGCGCTCGTCGGTCTCGATCCCGTCGCCGCGGTGGCGACCAATAAGCTCGGCGCGGTGTTCGGCTCCGCGTCGTCGACGCTCGCCTTCGCCCGCGCCGGCAAGATCGACGCGCCGACGATGGCCGGCCCCGCCGTCGCGGCGCTGATCGGCTCGGCGTTTGGCGCGCTCGCCCTGCCCTATGCCCCGCGCCAGATGCTCGCCGACGCGCTGCCGGTGGTGCTGATCGCCGTCGCGCTCTATTTCGCCTTCGCGCCGCCGCTCGATGAAAGCCTGCGCCGCGCCCGCATCGGTCCGCGCCTCTATGCGCTGACGCTGGCGCCGGCGATCGGCTTCTACGACGGCGTGTTCGGCCCCGGGGCCGGCTCGTTCTATATGATCGCATTGCTGACGCTCGCCGGCTGCGGTCTGATCACGGCGATGGCGGGCGCGCGTCTGGCCAATTTCGGCTCCAACCTCGGCTCGCTGGCGATCTACGCCTTTGGCGGCCATATCGTCGTCGCCGCCGGCCTGGCGGTCGGGCTCGGGGCCTTCTTCGGCGCGCGGCTCGGCGCCGGCTCGGCGCTGAAGGCCGGCGCGCGGCTGGTCCGGCCGCTGATCGTCGTCGTCAGCGTCGCGCTGGCGCTGAAGCTGGCCAGCGCGCCGGGAGCCCCCTTGCGCGAGTGGCTGAGCGCGCTTTTGGCCGGTTGACGGCGCGCTCGACCTCCGCTTATAAGCGCGGCGAAAGCGGCTGGGCGTCGACCCGGCCGCGATTGCATTTCAGGCGGCGGCGCGCGGTTCTTCGGGCGAGCTCGGCCGCAGCGAAGGAACCGAGTTCATGGCCAACACCAAGTCGGCGCAGAAAGCCGTCCGCAAGATCGCCCGCCGCACGGCGGTCAACAAGTCGCGTCGCAGCCAGATGCGCACCTCGGTGCGCAAGGTCGAAGAGGCGCTCGAGGCCAAGGACGCCGCCGCCGCCGCCGAGGCTTTTCGCGACGCCGAGCCGCTGCTTGCCCGCTCCGGCCAGAAGGGCATCGTCCATAAGAACGCCGCCTCGCGCAAGATTTCGCGCCTCGCCAAGCGCGTCAAAGCGCTCGCCGTCTGATCGCGCCCGCGGCGCCGAAACCGCCGCTTCGTCAGGGGCCGACGATGGCTGATCAGCCGCTCGACCAACCACCCGACCGACTCTGCATCGATCCCGAGAGCCCGTTCTACAACGAGGCCGTGCTGGAGCGCGGCGTCGGCGTGCGCTTCAAGGGCCGTGAGCGCGACGACGTCGAGGAATATTGCGTCAGCGAGGGCTGGATCCGCGCGCCGGTCGGCAAGACGCGCGACCGCAAGGGCAACCTGCTGACAATCCGCCTCACCGGCCCGGTCGAACCTTATTATCTGACGCCGAGCAACAGCCCGAGTCCCTCGCAGTAGGCCGTCATGGCCGTTCGCGCTTCGCGCTGCTGACAGAATCTGACGCGCCCGACCGCTAGGTCTCCTTCCCCAATCCAAGGAGCCCAGCCATGGCCAATCTCAACTTCGTCCTGCTTTATGTCGAAGACGTCGCAGCGAGCGAGGCCTTCTACGCCAAAGTCTTTGGCCGCGCGGCGATCGAGTCGTCGCCGAGCTTCGCCATGATCCCCGCCGCGACGGGCGTCATGCTCGGCCTGTGGCGGCGCGACGGCGTCGCCCCGCCGGCGGGCGCGCCAGGCGGCGGCGAGATTGCGATCATGGCCGAGAGCGAAGCGGACGTCGCCGTGACGATCGCGCGTTGGCGGGCGTTCGGCGCTGAGATCGCCCAGCCGCCGATGCAGATGGATTTCGGCTTCACCGCCGTCGCGCTTGACCCCGACGGCCACCGCCTGCGGGTGTTCGTTCCGGTCGAGCGTCAGGTCCACGAGCGCCAGCCGGAACTCGAGTCGTCGACCCTATGACCCGCCGTGGCGCGGGCCGACAATCTTGGAACGCGAGCGCGTGAAATCAGCGCGTTAGGCGCCAATTTCGGTCCCTTTTGCAGAAGCGGGGCGGCGGCGCCTACCGCCGCCCGAACAGCCGCTCGATTTCGGCCAGCTTCAGCTCGACGTAGGTCGGGCGACCGTGATTGCACTGGCCGGCGTCGGGGTCGCTTCCATATCCATGAGCAGCGCGTTCATTTCGTCGGGCTTGAGTTGCCGCCCGGCGCGCACCGAGTGGTGGCAGGCGATGGTCGAGCTTGCGCTCCAGCGTCTGCGCGCCGTCGAGCCGCGCCGACGCTTCGCGCAACAGCGCCGCACCGGGGCCGAACGGCTCGACGACGAGGCCGAGCGCTTCGAGCTCGGGCGCCTTGTCGGCGAGCGCCGCCAAGTCGCACGTCTGAACGAGCGCTTGCCAATCGGGACCGTCCGCACATGACAGCGTCTGCGGTTTGGAACTGCGGGCTCTCCGAGAGATCGACGGTGAAATGCGTTCCGCCGTTGCGCGTTGCGCGTTGCGCCGCTTTCATAGCAGTTGCGATGGTTCGTTCCGCAACCGATGTCGACGCTGCTAAGAGGGACAGACAGTCGAGGTCCGTATCCGACAATCGGTTTCTTTTGCGTTCACGCGCCAGATCAGGGAAATTTGCGCATCATGTTCCACGACATTCCCTTGCCAATATTGTCTCGAATGCGCGAGCTGGAGAAAATCGACGCTCGCGATCGAACCAACGGGACGCCGCGACTAACTCGTCTACGGCAAATCCCGCCCGAGGTCGGCCGGTTTATTGCTCTTATGGCGGCCGGAGCGCCGAACGGTCGCTGCATCGAAATCGGCACCAGCGCCGGTTATTCCACGTTGTGGTTGGCGTTGGCATGCCGGGCGACGAGACGAAACGTCACGACCTACGAGATTCTAAAGCACAAAGCCGACCTAGCGCGGCAAACCTTCGCCGCCGCAGGCGTCTCCGACGTCGTTGAATTGGTGCACGGCGACGCACTCGATGGTCTGACAGGCATGAACGACATCGGGTTCTGCTTTCTTGACGCGGAGAAGGAGATTTATCGCCAGTGCTACGACGAAATCGTGCCGCGCTTGGCGCCGGGGGGCGTTCTTGTCGCAGACAACGCTATCAACCATGAGACCACGCTGCGCCCCATGCTCGATCACGCTTTGGGCGACGAGCGGGTCGACGCCCTCGTCGTTCCTATCGGCAAAGGCGAGCTCGTTTGTCGGAAGCTGTGATCGGGATTGCGCCGACCGCTTGCTCAATCGCCGTTTTGCCGCCCCTCGCCCCGCCCCCTAGCGTCTCCCGAACAGCCGCTCGATGTCGGCGAGCTTCAGCTCGACGTAGGTCGGGCGGCCGTGGTTGCACTGGCCGGCGCCGGGCGTCGCTTCCATCTCCCGCAGCAGTGCGTTCATCTCTTCTGGCCTCAGCGAACGCCCGGCGCGCACCGAGTGGTGGCAGGCGATCGTCGCCAGGCGATGGTCGAGCTTGCGCTCCAATGTTTGCGCGCCGTCCTCGGCGGCGAGGTCTTCGCCGAGATCGCGCACCAGCGCCGCCATGTCGGCGCCGTCGAGCAGCGCGGGGGCTTCGCGCAGCAGCGCCGCGCCGGGGCCGAACGGCTCGACGACCAGACCCAACGGCTCGAGTTCGGCGGCCTTGTCGGCTAGCGCGGCGGCGGCGCGCGGCTCAAGTTCGACGACCAGCGGGCTCAGCAGGATCTGCCGCGCGATGCCGTTCTGCGCGCGCTGGCGCTTGAGCTTCTCGTAGACGATGCGCTCGTGGGCGGCGTGCTGGTCGACGATGACGACGCCGTCGCGCGTTTGCGAAATGATAAACGCGTCGTGCACCTGCGCGCGCGCCGCCCCGAGCGGCGCGGCGAGGTCGGCGGCCGAAGTCGGGAGGGACGCGCGCGCGTCGGCCGACGGGGCGAATTCGGCGAAGGCGGCCTGCGCCGGCTCGGCGAAGCGGCTCGCGCCCGCCCACGGCGCGGCGGGCGAAGCGCGCCAGTCCCAATCCGCAGGCGGCGGCGCGCGATAATCGGGGGCGCGCATTGCGGCTAGCGTGTCGACGCCGCCGCTGGCGCTGGCGCGATGTCCCGCCATCGTGAAGGCCTGGCGCACCGCGCCGATCAGCAGCGCGCGAATGAGGCCGCTGTCGCGGAAGCGCACTTCGGCTTTCGCCGGATGGACGTTGACGTCGACCTCGCTGGGCGCGCAATCGACGAACAGGGCCGCGACGGCGTGGCGGTCGCGCGGGATGAAGTCGAGCGCCGCTGCGCGCAACGCGCCCGACAGCAGCCGGTCGCGCGCCGCGCGGCGGTTGACGAAGAAATATTGCGACAGCGCGTTCGGCTTGTTGAAGGTCGGCAGGCCGACCCAGCCGAAGATGCGGACGCCTTCGCGCATCGCCTCGACCCGCAGCGCGTCGGCGACGAACGCGTCGCCGAGCGCCTGGCGCAGCCGCTCGCGCTCGCCCGTTTCGCCGGCCGGGCAGGCGGGCCAGTCGAACGAACCGCCGAGATCGCTGGCGAAGGAGAAGCGCACGCCGGGGCTGGCGAGCGCCAGGCGGCGCACCACGTCGGCGCAGGCCTGCGCCTCGGTGCGATCCGACTTGAGGAACTTCAGCCGCGCCGGCGTCGCGGCGAACAGGTCGCGCGCTTCGACGCGCGTGCCGACGGGATGGGATATGGGCCGCAGCGCGCTCTTCGCCCCGTCCTCGACCGAAAGGGCGAACGCGTTGTCGGCGCCGTGGGCGCGGCTGCGGATTTCGAGTCGCGACACCGAGGCGATCGACGGCAGCGCCTCGCCGCGGAAGCCGAGCGTCGCGATGGCGGTGAGATCGCCGTCGGGAATCTTGGAGGTCGCGTGGCGCTCGACCGACAGCGCGAGATCGTCGGCGTCCATGCCGGCGCCATCGTCGGCGACGCGGATCAGCGACCGCCCGCCCGCTTCGATCGCCACATCGATGCGCCGGGCGCCAGCGTCGAGCGCGTTCTCGATCAGCTCCTTGACCGCCGCAGCCGGCCGCTCGACCACTTCGCCGGCGGCGATGCGGTCGACCAGCAACGGATCGAGACGGCGAATGGGCATGAAAGCGAATCTCGGGCGACCGCTAGACGCGCTCAAGTCGAAATGTCTGAGGCGTCATTGCGAGCAAAGCGAAGCAATCCAGACTTAGGGATTGC
>Ga0182014_10003789_pt1 | contig 17912 bp, 16 predicted proteins | sample 612S2DmetaG_FD_120489 | JGI IMG/M metagenome (GOLD analysis project Ga0182014, IMG submission 120489) | Permafrost microbial communities from Stordalen Mire, Sweden - 612S2D metaG | ecosystem: Environmental > Terrestrial > Soil > Wetlands > Permafrost | place: Sweden: Stordalen | collected... | reverse complement strand
TGATGGAAGGCGTCATTAGCCTGATGCAACTGGCAAAGATTTCGGCCGCGCTGGCCCGATTGGACGAGGCCCGTGTGCCGTACATCTCGGTGTTGACCGATCCCACCACCGGAGGCGTGACCGCCTCCTTTGCCATGCTTGGCGATTTGAACATCGCGGAACCTGGGGCCTTGATCGGATTCGCCGGGCCGCGTGTAATCGAGCAGACTATCCGCCAAAAACTGCCTCCGGGGTTTCAGCGCAGTGAGTTTCTTCTTGAGCATGGCATGCTCGATGCGGTCGTACCGCGCAAGCAGTTGAAGCCGTATATTGGGCGGGCGCTGGAGTTCATGGCTGCGGCTTGATGTCGGAGCTGTCAGCTGTCAGCTCTCAGCTATCAGCTCTCAGCCAGCGATTGATACCGTTCAAGTTGTCCGCTCCCGCATTAGCTGCGAGGTTGTAGCCAGTCCCGAATCCCGAGTTGCAAACTGATAGTCTGAAAGCCGATAGCTGACAGCTGATAGCTTCTCTATGTCCTACGAAACCGCGGTTGCGCGCATGTACGCTCTGGGCCACGAACTGGCGAACACGCCATCGCACAAGTTCGATCTGGCACATATGCGGGTGCTGCTGGGAGCTTTGAATCATCCCGAACGGCGGTTCCCAAGTGTCTTGATTGCCGGGACCAACGGCAAGGGCTCGACGGCGGCTACGCTGGCCTCCATTCTGCAAGCCTCTGGTTTGCGCACTGGGCTGTACACGTCGCCGCATTTGGTGCGGATCAATGAACGAATTCGCATCTGCGGCACCGAAATTGGCGACGGCGACTTCGCCTTGTTGCACGATGTCGTGGATCGGACCGCGGAGCGCTTGGTCGAAGAAGGCGAGTTGCCTTGGCATCCCAGCTTCTTCGAGATGCTGACAGCGATTGCATTTGAATACTTCGCGCAAAACAAAGTGGAGATTGCGGTGTTGGAAGTAGGTATGGGCGGGCGGCTGGACGCAACCAACGTGATCGAGCCGCGAGTCAGCGTGATCGCCGACATCTCGCTCGATCACCAGAGATTTCTGGGCAACACGGTGGCCGAGATCGCGCGCGAGAAAGCAGGAATTATCCGGCCTGGCGGGGTCGTCGTGACCTTGCCGCAAGAGCCGCAGGCGAATGATGTGATCGGGAACAAGATTCTGGAATTAGGAGCGCAGGGGGTGAGCGCCGTGCCCTATGTGCCGCCGGTTTCGCCGGCTAGCGACCAGTATTTCATTGCCCAAGCCGGCGGTTACGTTTCGCGTTATCCGCTGCAAGTCATGGGGAAGCAGATCATGGTGGAAACTCCTCTGGTTGGCAGGCATCAATTGCGGAATGTCGCGCTGGCCATTGCCACGGCGGAAGTTCTCAGGCACCAAGGATTCGCGATTACGCCGGAGACCATTGAACGCGGCATTCGCGAAACCCATTGGCCCGGACGTTTCCAGGTCATGCCCGCCGAGGAAGGCGCACCCGAATATGTCTTCGACGTGGCGCACAATCCGGCGGGGGCGTGGGCGCTGCGCTCCACGTTGTCCGCCTGCTATGAAGACCGTCGGCTCACATTCGTGTTTGGAGCGATGCGGGACAAGGCGATTGGCGAGATTGCGGAAATTCTGTTTCCGCTCGCGGCGCGAGTCATCGCCACGCGGGCGGACAATCCGCGGTCGGCCACGCCAGACGAGATTCGCGAGGCAGCCGCGCGCGTTGCAATTGACATCGAAGACGCTATCGACGTGGCTTCCGCGCTCCGCCGCGCCCGTGCGCTGGCCGGTGCACAAGGCATAGTAGTTATAACCGGTTCGATATACATTGTAGGAGAGGCCATGCGGATCCTAGGGGTGAGGCTCTAGCCGTTTCCATGCAGGAAGTGCACACATCAGTCGGAGAGCAAGCGCCAAACGCGCCGCCTTTGTCTGCTCGGATGTCTTCGGAAGCGCCGGCCGCGCAGGCCCGGGCAAACCAGAACTCCGCCGTCGCGCCAGCGAAAAAGTATGGGTGGCCCAGCCGTCTGCGTTCCTATTTTATTTTCGACCCCTTGATCTGGATGTACACCGTTGTCCTCGGGATTGTCTCGGTCCCGGTTTCTCTATTTGGCGAGAAGAGCCGAATCCTGCATAGTTTTGCGCGCTTCTGGTCCTGGCTGATCATGAAGACGATCCACTCCCCGGTGAAGGTCACCGGCCTGGAGAAAATCGACACTTCGAAGCCGCACGTTTACGCCGTAACCCATGCTTCGGCGTTGGACATTCCGGTGCTCTACGTTTATTTACCATTCCAATTCCGCATCCTGTTCAAGAAGGAACTGCTTTCGTACCCGATTATCGGATGGCACCTGAGGCGGTCGGGACAGGTCTGCATTGATCAGCAGAAGCCGACGCGATCGATTGCCCATATCCGGTCGGCGGTAAAGAGTCTGCAGGCCGGCATGCCCCTGGTGATTTTTCCCGAGGGCGGTCGCACTCCGGACGGCGAAATCAAGCCGTTCATGCCGGGAGCGTTTTATCTGGCGATCAAGGCGCAGGTGGATGTCGTGCCCATCGCGCTGATCGGAACCTACGAACTGCTGCCCATGAACACGTATCACATCAAGTCGCGCCCGCTGGAGATGCGAGTGGGCCAGCCTATTTCGACCGCGGGATATTCCTTGCGCGAGATGGAAACGCTGTCGGCGAAGGTGCACCAGGCGATGGAAGATTTGTACTACAAAAGCAATGCTCACGTAGGCCCGGACGCCCTATCCGGGAAGGCCAGCGAAGGTCGTCCGTCCCGATAGACCGTCGCGGCGTCTTTCTTCGCTAAACTCAGGATGCTTGTCGCGACAGATTGCCGAAGCTGCGCCCAGTAGGGCGGACGAGGGCGTCCGCCCCTACGCAAGCCTCGCTGAACCTGACATTTCCCCTCCACTGGTTCATAATGCTCAACCGGAGGGTCTAAATGAAATTTCGCGTGCTGTTATCCCTACTTTCATTTCTGTTTGTGATTCAAGCTCAGGCCGCATCGAAACCCACTGTCGCCGAGGCTGAGCAATTCATGAAACAGGCAGAAGCCCGTCTTGAAGAGATTGAAGTCAAGGCGGCTCGAGCCAGTTGGGTACAGGAAAACTTTATTACGGACGACACGGAAGCGTTGTCGGCCGATGCCCAGGATCAACTTACGGCGGCGACGACGGAGTTGATCGAACAGGCCAAGCGTTTTGACGGCCTTTCGATGCCGCCAGATCTGGCCCGCAAATTCATGCTGCTGCGGTTGTCCCTGACCGCGCCCGCTCCGAAAGATCCGGCGTTGCGAAAAGAGATGACGCAGATCGGCGTTTCGATGGATGCGGACTACGGCAAAGGCAAATATTGCCGCAAGCCGGATGACTGCCTCGACATTACCGCCATCGAGAAGATCATGGGGGAAAGCCGCGATCCCAACGAACTCAAAGACCTGTGGCTGGGATGGCACAAGGTCGGCGCTCCCATGCGCCAGCGCTACACGCGGTTTGTTCAGCTTTCGAACCAGGGAGCGCAAGAGCTTGGCTTCAAGGATACAGCCGCTCTTTGGCGCGCCGGCTACGACATGCCACCGGAGCAATTCAGCGCCGAGGTCGAGCGGCTCTGGCAGCAAGTCCGGCCGCTTTATCTTTCTTTGCATACCTATGTTCGGGCGCGGTTGGTGCAAAAGTATGGGCCGCAAGTGGTTCCGCCGGACGGCCCCATCCCGGCGCACCTGCTGGGCAATCCCTGGGCCCAGGAGTGGGGAAATGTTTTCCCGATCCTCGGTCTGAATGAAAGCAGTCGCGGATACGATTTGACTGCGTTGCTGCAAGCCAAGAACCTGGATGCAAAGGGCATGGTGCGTTACGGCGAGAATTTCTACAAATCGCTGGGCTTCGCTCCATTGCCCGAAACGTTTTGGGAGCGCTCGCTCTTAACTAAGCCTCGCGATCGCGATGTGGTCTGTCACGCCAGTGCGTGGGATGTCGATAATCATGACGATCTTCGGGTCAAGATGTGTATCCAGATTCGCGATGTCGATTTCGTCACCATCCATCACGAACTTGGACACAACATGTACCAGCGCGCCTACAAGAACCAGTCCTTTCTGTTCGCAGGCGGCGCCAATGACGGCTTCCATGAGGCCATCGGTGACACGATCGCGCTGGCGATCACGCCAGAGTATTTGCAAATTATTGGACTGCTCGACAAAGTGCCGTCCGCCGACAGCGATATTCCGTTGCTGTTGAACCAGGCCCTCGACAAAGTGGCGTTTCTGCCCTTCGGTCTGATGATTGATCAATGGCGCTGGAAGGTTTTCTCGGGCGAAGTCGCTCCCGCCGATTACAACAAGGCCTGGTGGGATCTTCGTCTGAAATATCAAGGTGTCGCCCCGCCGGTCGCGCGCAGCGAGGCGGATTTCGATCCTGGCGCCAAGTATCACGTCCCCGCCAATGTGCCGTACATGCGATACTTCCTGGCTCGCATTCTGCAGTTCCAGTTCTATCGCGCCTTGTGTCAGGCGTCTGGATACACTGGCCCGTTGCATCGCTGCACCTTCTATGGATCAAAAGAAGCGGGAGCAAAATTCGACAAGATGCTGGAAATGGGACAGAGCCAACCTTGGCCTGACGAATTGGAAGTTTTGACCGGACAGCGCCAGATGGACGCGAGCGCGATTCTGGATTACTTCGCGCCGTTGCAAAAGTGGCTCGACGAGCAGAATAAAGGGCAGAAGGTGGGCTGGTAGACAGCGGCAAGAATCGCGTAGGCCCGGACGCCTCCGTGCGGGCGAGCAAAGCTCGCTGCGGAGATCGTCGCAAAACTGCGGTGTCGCATCGCGGGGCGGACGAGGGCGTCCGCCTCTACGTGTTTTATACTGAAGCCTATGGCAGACAGCATTCATATCAAGCTCCCCGATGGGAGCGAAAAAGAACTACCCAAGGGCAGCACGGCGCTCGATGTCGCTAAGTCCATTGGCCAGCGATTGGCCGACGCTGCACTTGCGGCCAAGAGCAACGGCGATCTCATCGATCTTACGCGACCGCTTGAAAAAGATACTGATCTCCGCATCTTGACCGACCGCGACCCCGAGGCGCTGGAAGTTTACCGGCATTCCTCTGCCCATCTGCTTGCGGCTGCAGTGCTGGAGCTTTTCCCTGAGACCAAGCTCGGCCACGGCCCCGCGACTGAAAACGGATTCTTCTACGATTTTTATCGCCCGACCGCGTTTACTCCGGAAGATTTGGAGAAGATCGAGAAGAAGATGCAGGAGCTTGTGCAGCAGAACATACCTTACGCGCGCGAGTTCCTGCCCCGCGAGCAAGGGCTGGAAGAGTTTAGAAACGAAGGCGACTTCATGAAATGTCACTTCATCGAGCAATTCACCAAGCCCGATGAAAAGATTTCCATTTATCGCACCGGCAAGTTCACCGACTTCTGCCGCGGACCGCATGTGCCTTCGACGGGGAAGATCAAAGCCTTTAAGCTGCTGAGCATCGCCGGCGCTTATTGGCTGGGCGACGAGAAAAACCCGCAACTGCAGCGCATTTACGGGACTTCGTTTTTCTCCAAGAAGGATCTCGATGATTTTCTGAACAAGCAGGAAGAAGCCAAGAAGCGCGATCATCGCCTGCTCGGACAACAGCTCGATTTGTTTTCCATCCAGGAACTCGCCGGTCCGGGGCTGATCTTCTGGCATCCCAAGGGCGGGATCATCCGCAAAGAGATGGAAGACTGGATGCGCGCCGAGTACATCAAGCGCGGCTATTCACTGGTGTACACGCCGCATGTGTCGCGGCGGCAGTTGTTTTTTGCTTCGGGACACGAAGGTTACTACTCGCAAAACATGTTTGATGTGATGGAGCTGGACGATGCGGAATACCGTCTGAAGCCCATGAACTGTCCAGGCCACATTCTGATTTATAAAGACTCGCTAAAGTCGTACCGCGATCTGCCGGTGCGCTTGGGCGAGTTGGGGACGGTCTACCGCTACGAGCGGTCGGGAGTAATGCATGGGCTGTTGCGGGTTCGCGGCTTCACTCAGGATGATTCCCACATTTTCTGCACCCCGGACCAGGCCGAAGCAGAAATTGGCGGCTGCCTGGATTTCGCGCTCGAAGTGCTGAAGACGTTCGGCTTCGATCAATTTCAGACTGAGCTCTCGACCTGGGATCCGAACGACCGCAAGAATTTTCTGGGATCGGAAGAGCAGTGGAATGTCGCCAATCGCTCGCTTGAAAATGCGCTTAAGCGGCGCAATATCGAATACAAGATTATTCCGGGCGAAGCCGCGTTTTATGGGCCGAAGATTGACGTCAAGCTGGTCGACGCGATCGGACGGCTCTGGCAGCTCTCGACCATTCAATTCGATTTCAATCTGCCGCAGCGCTTCAACCTGGAGTATGTCGGTGAAGACGGATCGCGGAAACAGCCGGTGATGGTGCATCGCGCGTTGTTTGGATCGATTGAGCGCTTCTTCGGCGTGCTGATCGAGCACTACACGGGCGCATTCCCGGTGTGGCTTTCGCCGGTGCAGGCGGTGATGATTCCGATTGCCGAGCGCCACGTTGAGTACGCGAATAAAGTCGCCGATCAACTTAAGGCCACCAATGTGCGCGTCGAAGTGGATGCCCGCAACGAAAAGATGAATGCCAAAATCCGCGAGCACGCGATGCAGAAAGTGCCGTTTTTGTTGGTCGTTGGCGACAAAGAAGCCGAAACCGGTAAAGTCAACGTCCGCACTCGTGGCAAGGAGAAGACCGAAGACATGGCTGCCGCGGAGTTCGTGGACAAGATCAAGAAGATGATCGTCGAAAAGAGCGCGACGCTTTAGAGTGGAGGCCGGGCGTCCTCGCCCGTCCTCCATTTAGAATTGGCTAGTGATCATTGGCGTGATCTCCGATACGCATGGCCTGCTGCGTCCTGAGGCTCTCGCCGCTCTGCAGGGATCGGACTATATCATTCATGCCGGTGACATCGGCGACCCACGAATTATGGACAAGTTGGCTGTGATCGCGCCGCTAACCGCCGTGCGCGGAAACGTTGACGATGACGCCTGGGCGCAGAGCATTCCCGCTACGAATATTCTCGAGGCCGGCGGAGTATCCATCTACGTGCTGCACAGCCTTCAGGATCTCGATTTGAAACCGGAAGCGGCGAAGTTCGCGGTGGTCGTCTACGGTCACAGCCATGTCCCCAAGCAGGAATGGAAGGATGGCGTGCTCTACTTCAATCCCGGCAGCGCCGGGCCGAGGCGGTTCAAGCTGCCGGTGAGCGTGGGGCGGTTGCTCTTGACTAATGGGAAAGTGGAATCAGAAATTGTGAAGCTGGGGCAGTGAAGGTATCAGCTCTCAGTTGTCAGTTCCCGGTTCTCAGTTGACCTCCCACATATTGCTACAATTCTCACGGTGTCCATCGTTTTCCAGATCGAGGTTCGCTCCGGCTCAGCCCGCACTGGGCGGCTGATCACTCCGCACGGTGAAGTCGAAACCCCGGTGTTCATGCCGGTGGGAACGCTGGCCTCGGTCAAGGGGGTTTCGCAGGACATCCTCGAGGAACTCGGGGTTCAGATTCTTCTGGGAAACACCTACCACCTCTACTTGAGGCCGGGAGTCGAGCAAGTGAGGAAGTTGGGCGGACTGCACCGCTTCATGGCATGGCCTCGGGCAATTCTCACTGACTCAGGCGGCTTCCAGGTATTCAGCCTGAACGATCTGCGCAAAGTCACTGAAGAGGGCGTGACGTTCCGTTCTCATCTGGATGGGTCTTCGCATTTCTTCAGCCCGGAGAGCGCGATCGAGGCGCAAATCGGATTGGGCGCCGACATCGTGATGGCGTTTGACGAATGTACCGAGTATCCGGTGGATCGAGAGCGGATGCGGGAATCCATGGAACTGACATTGCGCTGGGCGGAGCGAAGCAAGCGGTACTTTGAGGAGCATAAAGATGAAGTGCCGTGGAGAAATAACGTGGCGACCCAGGCTCTCTTTGGCATTGTGCAGGGCGGGATGGACCGCCAACTCCGAAAAGAATCCGCCGAGCGGACCATTGAAATCGGCTTTCCCGGCTACGCCATCGGCGGCCTCAGCGTGGGTGAACCGCGAACGCTGACCCGGGAAATCGTCGAGTCCACGCTTGAACACCTGCCTGCCGACAAGCCGCGTTACCTCATGGGGGTGGGAACACCTGAGGAAATTGTCGAATACGCCAGTTTGGGCATCGACATGATGGATTGCGTCCTGCCCACGCGAGCCGCACGACACGGCCTGCTGTTTACTTCGGAAGGCAAAATCTCCATCAAACAAGCTCGATACGCGGGCGACGAGGCTCCGCTCGACCCAAATTGTGCCTGTCGGGTGTGCCAGCGCTACTCCCGAGCCTACTTGCGGCATCTTTATGCCTCGAACGAGGTTTTGGCCCAGGTCTTAAATACCGTCCACAATCTGAGCTTCTACCTTGACACTATGCGAGCAGTGCGTCATTCTATTTCCCTTGGGAAAGAGACTGGTTCTTCGTGTGTCTGGTCTCGACCGAAACCATAGGGCGGCATCCCCGGTTCGTGTCCAAAGCTGAAGAAATCTCCGGCCTCATAGCGCGAGAACTCCAGCGGTAAAATTGCAAACGGCGATTGCGCCGGCAGGCGTGGTCCCGAATTATTTAGAGGAGATGGATTTTTAGTGTTCATGATCGCTCTGCCGTTATTGGCGATGCAGCTCGGCGGTGGCTCGGCGGGATGGCTGGGGTTTGCCCCACTCATCTTTATCTTCGCCATTTTCTATTTTCTGCTGATCATGCCGCAACAGCGGCGACAGAAGAAGTGGCAGGCGATGCTCAACGAATTGAAAACGGGCGACAAGATTGTGACCACCGGAGGCTTGCGAGGCACTATCGTTGCCCTCAAGGATGATTACCTTACCCTGCGGGTCCCTCCGGATAATTTGCGGCTCGAAGTAAGCCGGGCCTCGGTGGCCTCGGTGATCACCGCCGACGAGGTAGCGAAGTGAGACCATGCGCGGGCGAGAACTCCCGCGCCTACAATTGGCAATCGGAAATCATTCATGAATAAGAATCTGGGCTGGAAACTTGTTGTGATCGTGGTCACGCTGCTGGTTTTTCTGTTCGGGATCTTCGGCATCCCGGATAGCTGGTCAGGGAGCGGACTGCTGGCGGCAATGCAGAACCGCATTCACCTGGGCCTCGACCTCAAGGGCGGCACTCACCTGATCCTTCAGGTGCAGGTCAACGATGCCGTCAACGTCGATTCCGATAATGCGGTCGAACGGCTCAAGGCGGATCTGCGAACTCGCAAGATCAATTACACCGAGATCAGCAAACCCGATCCAGTCAACAATCCGGACAAGGTTGTGCTCAAGGGTGTTCCGCCGGAATCCCGGTCGGACTTGCTTTCGGTCGTGCAAGATCGCCTCCCGGAGTACGAATTGACATCGGGATCGGAGAACTCCTGGACCGTTTCAATGAAGCCGCAGGCCTTGGCTGACCTGAAAAATCGCGCCGTGGCGCAAGCCATTGAGACAATCCGGAACCGCATTGACCAGTTGGGCGTCAGCGAGCCGATTATCGAAGAACACGGCCTGGGTCAATATCAGATTCTGGTGCAACTCCCGGGCGTGGACGATCCGGCGCGGGTGAAGGACATTATGCAGTCCACGGCCATGCTGGAAATCCGCCAATCTTTCGGCGGGCCTTATCCCAGCGAACAGGCCGCTTTGCAGGATAAGGGTGGAGTTTTGCCGCCGGATGAGGTGTTGCTGCCAGCCGGCCACAACGTGGGTGCTACCTCGAGCGACACCGGGCAGGCCTGGTACCTGATTTCGCGCGCATCGGCAGTGACCGGCCGCGACCTGCGCTCCGCGGATTCTTCCCGGGACGAGAATGGCCAGCCCTCGGTAAGTTTCGCCTTGACCGGCGAAGGCGGACGACGTTTCGCCAGTTTCACGGGCGCTCATATTGGTGACTACCTCGCCGTCGTGCTAGATAACAAGGTGCAGGAAGTTGCTGTCATCAAGGACCAGATCCACGATCAGGGCATAATCAATGGGCGCTTCACTGAACAGCAGACGAAAGACCTCTCGATGATTCTGCGCTCAGGCGCCTTGCCTGCTGGCATTAAGTATCTCGAGGAGCGCACCGTGGGTCCGTCGCTGGGCAGCGATTCGATCCGCGCCGGAGTAACCGCCGCCGTGATTGGCATGTTAGCGGTGCTGGTCTTCATGCTGATCTACTATCATGCGGCGGGAATCAACGCGGATATTGCCTTGATCTTGAACTTGATCATCCTCCTTGGCTTCCTGGGCTTCAGCGGTGCGACGCTTACGCTGCCGGGAATTGCGGGAGTGATATTGACGGTCGGCATGGGTGTGGACTCGAATGTTCTGATCTTCGAGCGTATTCGCGAGGAACTGCGCAACGGCAAAACGCCGCCGTCAGCGGTGGAGCAGGGTTTCGGCCATGCCTGGATTACCATTGTAGATACGCACGTCACCACGATTGTTTCGGCAGTCATTTTGTTCATCTTCGGTACCGGCCCGGTGAAGGGTTTCGCGGTGACGCTGAGCTTCGGTCTGTTCGCGAATTTGTTTACGGCTGTGTTTGTGTCACGCGTGATCTTCGACTGGTTGCTGACCCGCAAACAGCGCGGCGAAGCGTTAAGCATCGGATAACGGCTACGTGGGAATTGCAAGAGAAAAGGAGTTCTAGGCAGCGTGGAATTTTTTCGTAATCCAAACATAGATTTTCTCGGCAAGAAGTGGTACTTCCTGGCTTTTTCGCTGGTGTTCAGCGTGGCGGGTGTTTTTTCCATGCTGTTCTGGCACGGGATCCCGCTCGGAATTGATTTCCGGGGGGGCACCTTGATCGAGGTAAAGTTTTCCCATCCCCCGGATGACAACGCGATTCGTGCGGCCATGGATCGCGCGGGCCTGCACCACACCCGCATTCAGCGCTTCGGGCAACTGTCCTCCAACGAAGTGCTGATCGATTTGTCCTTGCAGGAAACCAGTGAGCAGGCGCTGGACCAGGGCAAACTCCAGATTATCAACGCGCTGGAGACGAATGCGCCTGCAGGAAAGCAGGATTTGAACAATTCGAGTTTTCTGACGTTCAAGAACTACCTCATGGAAAAAGATCCGCTGCGTGCGGGGACCGATGCCGAGCAGCGCTATACCGCCCAGGCCCAGGCTATCGTCAACTATCGCGACAAAGTCAAAGGCGGTGTGCTCACTTCTCTGGATGAATTGAAGGGTGCCGTCGACCCCGCGGTCGTGGCGACCCTGAATGACGCGTTTTATCTCTCCGATTTCGGAGTGCGCAATGTGAGCATCGTCGGCCCGCAGGTTGGGAGCCAACTGCAAAGGCAGGCTAAACTCGCGGTGGTCTACTCGTTGGCCGGCATGCTGGTGTATCTCGGCTTCCGCTTTGAATGGATCTACGGCGTGGCGGCAGTGGTTACGGTGTTTCACGACACCTTGATCACGGTGGGCGCATTTTCGCTGATGAACAAAGAGATTTCACTGACCGTGATCGCCGCTATCCTTACTCTGATTGGTTACTCGAACAACGACACCATCGTGGTTTTTGACCGCATCCGCGAAAATCTGAAACTGATGCGGCGCGAGAGGCTGTCGGACATCGTCAATCGAAGCATCAATCAAACCCTGAGCCGAACCATCTTAACGGCAGGTTTGACATTCATGACGGTCCTGGCCCTGTACCTGTTTGGCGGCGAGGTGCTGAAAGGTTTCTCGTTCGCTCTGGTAATCGGTATCTTGATCGGAACGTACTCGTCGATCGCCATCGCGGCGCCGATTCTGGTGGCCTATCAGGACTGGCGGTCGGGCCGGGGAAGGCCTCCAGTTATGGTTCCGGCCGCCAAGGACGCAACTCGCCGGGAAAAGATAAAGGCCAAGGCCTAGTCCCGCCGTCACCACGGCTTGCAGGGCATAGTTTGTGATTGGCCGGTTTTTGAGGTAGTATCGTCCGGTTTTCGATTTGACCGCCGGAACGCGCAGGTGCCGGGAGCAAACCGGGGGCAGCCGGTGTCTAAGAAGTAGTTAGGGTCTTTGCAGGAGAAACCTCATGTTTGAAGATAGTCTGATCGAGAGCGGTGGGAGGCTCAGGACTAAGCGAGGCGTTTGGACGTTCCTCTCGTTTGTTCTGGAGGCAGTGCTGGTTGGGATATTGGTGCTGATCCCGCTGCTGTTCACCGAAGCTCTGCCCAAGACGCAGTTGATGACCTTCTTAGTGGCTCCACCCCCACCCCCACCCCCTCCGCCCCCAGCTGCGGCCCCGGTCAAGATCGTGAAGCAGGTTCAGACCAATATCATCGACAACCAGCTCCGCACACCCACCAAGATTCCCGAGAAAGTACAAATGATTAAGGAAGACGAAGCGCCCCCGCCAACCATGGCGTCAGGAGGTGTAGTGGGCGGCGTTCCCGGCGGCATCCCCGGTGGACAGATGGGTGGTGTCATCGGTGGCATTATCAGCTCGACCCCGGTCGCCGTACCGAAGGTGGCCACACCACAGCGCGTCCGAGTGTCTCAAGGCGTGACCCAGGGATTGCTGATCCGCAAGGTGCAACCGAATTATCCGCCTTTGGCCCGGCAAGCGCGCATCCAAGGAAGTGTGCTGCTGCAAGCCGAGATCAGCAAGGACGGAACCATCGAGAACCTCCATCTGATCAGCGGCCATCCCATGCTTGCGCCAGCCGCCATCGAAGCTGTGAAGCAGTGGAAGTACAAGCCATACATTTTGAATGGCGAGCCGGTGGAAGTGGAAACACAGATTACGGTGAACTTTACTCTGTCGGGGGGATAAGCCCGAGGCAGCAAGTTATTGAGTGGATGTGGATGTGAGGACGGTTGTTCCCCAATCCTGTGTTTGCGGTGATTCGACAGCAGGGTCCTCGGGCCGCAGGCCCGCAACTTGGGCGTGATGGGTCCGACAGCTTTCGCACGACAGATCGGCAAGTAGCAAGCGATTACCAGAATTGAAAAGTTCCGAGGAGGAAAAAGCAACTCATGCTCGCAGCCAACGTAGCAACCCATACCTTAACTCACATGTCCACCATGGCGGTCTGGCTGTTCCAGGACCAGCCGGTAGCTTGGGACCCGATCTCGCTATGGAAACAGATGGGATTCATCGCGAGGACCGTGGTCGTGATTCTTTTCATCATGTCCGGTTGGTCTATCGGCGTAATGATTGACCGCGCCATGGCGTTCAGCGCGGCACGCAAGCAATCACGGTCATTTGCTCCGGCAGTGGCCGGTGCTCTGCGTGACGGCAAAATCGATGAGGCGATCAAAGTCGCCGAGCGTAACAAGAAGAGCCATCTGGCCAAGGTCGTGACCGCCGGCTTGATGGAATTCCGGGCGCATCAGGAAAGTGGCGAAATTCCGGGCGAGACGATCGAAGCCTCCAAGCGCGCGTTGGAGCGCACCGAGGCCATCGTCCATGCCGAGCTTAAGCGTGGCTTGGGTGGCTTGGCTACGATTGGCTCGACCGCTCCCTTCGTCGGGCTGTTCGGCACAGTGATGGGCATTCTGAACGCCTTCAAAGGCATTTCCGAACAGAAGGCCACTGGTCTGGGCGCGGTCGCCGGCGGCATCGCGGAAGCGCTAGTGACCACTGCGGTCGGACTATTCGTCGCCATCCCGGCCGTTATGATGTTTAACTACCTGACTGGCCGCGTGGAAGCGTTCGACGTGGAGATGGACAACTCCTCGAGCGAATTGATCGATTACTTCCTCAAGCGGCGGGGAATGCGCCGGTCCTAGTTTCTGAGTAGGATTGGTTCTCGACCTTGAGTTGCTGACGGGCGCCGGAAGATTGTTTCGGCGCCGCGGTCTTGACCTCCCCGAGGGCGAGAGCAGGTCCACTGGGCAGCCGACGAGGAATCTAGCGCGCAGGAGATCAAGCTTATGTCAATGGCTAAGAGGAACGAAGGAGCCAAGGTCAATTCCGACATCAACGTCACCCCCATGGTGGACGTGATGCTGGTGCTTCTGATCATCTTCATGGTGATCACGCCGATGTTGCAGAAGGGCGTCAGCGTGGACTTGGCGAAAGTTAACAGCCCAACTGCGATGCCAGACGCCGACAAGGAAGATGCGTTGATCGTGGCCATCATGCGGGACGGCCAAGTGTTCTTTGGTAACGACAAGACTCCACCCGACCAGTTGACCCAGAAGGTCAAAGATCGCCTCGCCAATCGCGTCGATAAGAGGGTCTACATCCGCGCCGATGCCCGCGCCAAGTTTGGCTCTGTGGTGGCGGTCGTGGACAATGTCCGGGCCGCGGGCGTGGACCAGTTGGGTCTGCTGACCGATCAGAAAAAACAGACGGGAGCTCCGCCACCGCCGGCAACGGGCGGACAATAATAAAGGAGACGAATATGGGAATGACAGCTGGTGGCTCGGGTGGTGGACCAAGCGCAGTTATCAATGTGACTCCGCTGATTGACGTGCTGCTGGTGCTGTTGATCATCTTCATGGTGATAACGCCTTTGACGCCAAAGGGACTGGACGCACTGGTTCCGCAGCCGCCCCCGCCGAACGCACCCAAGAACAACACGCCGGATCGTACTATTGTTGTGCAGTTGATCGATCGCGGACCGGGGCAGGCGCCGGGGGTGAAAATTAATCAGGAAGACACAACCTGGGACGGCCTGCAGGGGCGCCTGACGGATATTTTCAAAACCCGCGCCGAAAAGGTGATGTTCGTCAAGGGCGACGACGACGTTCCCTTTGCCGATGTGGCGAATGTCATTGACATTGCCCACGCCGCAGGCGTAGACAAGGTTGGTCTGATTACCGCCAAGATCGAAGCGGGCGGTTAGGCCGCGGCCGGCGGGAAATTTTATTTCACAACAAGTTTTAGATGGGTCTGCCGGGTGTCGTCTGAGAGAGCTACGCCAGTTGCAGTGCTACGTCTGGCTTGTGTCACGGCTTTTTATCAAGATCCCGGATTCCTGGCAAGGGAGACTTATAAAGCAATGAAAAAAATTGTGCGGGTGCTGGCATTCATGGCGGTCGGCTTGATGTTGTTGTCCTCGGCAGGCTGTGACAAGTTGAAGGCGCGTGACCAACTGAACAAGGGAGTGGCATGCTACAAGAATGCACGGTATGAAGAAGCGATTGATCATTTCCAGCAGGCGGTAACTTTGGATCCCAGCCTGCTGAATGCCCGACTCTATCTTGCCACAGCCTATGCTCAGCAATACATTCCGGGCGTCGATGCCGAAGACAACAATCGCCTGGGACAGCAGGCCATCGACCAATACAAGGCAGTCCTCGAGCGCGACCCCAAGAGCATCAACAGCGTCAAGGGAATCGCCTACATCTATTTGCAGATGAAGAAGTTTGAAGATGCCAAGACGTACTATCGTAAAGCCCTTGAGATCGATCCCAATGATCCTGAACCCTATTATTCGGTTGGCGTAATTGACTGGACCCAGACTTATCAGCCACGAATGGAGGCACGCGCCAAGCTGGGGCTGAAGCCGGATGAACAACTCAATCCCAAGGATAAGAATCAGAAGGCAGCCTGCGCCGACCTCAAGCAAAAGAACTCCGCCAATATTCAGGAGGGCATCGACGCTCTCAACAAGGCGCTGCAACTGAGGCAGGATTACGACGATGCCATGGCCTATATGAATTTGATGTACCGCGAGAAGGCGGACGTCGAATGTGACGACCTTGCGGCGCGGGCAGCGGATCTGAAAACCGCCGATGAATGGGTCGACAAGACCATGGCCACGAAAAAGGCCAAGGCCGAAAAACAGCCCGGCGCACAGGGCATTACCATGGATCAATCTAAGTAAAGATCAGCCCAAGTAAAGATCAACTAAGTAAGATCAGCCGAAGCGAGATAGCTGAAGGATTCTTCTCCTCAAACACGAACCCCTTGCGCAAGCAAGGGGGTTGCTGCGAGTTTGATTTCCCTCTCACTGTCCATTTAATCTGTCCTTTGATGGTCGAGCGCTGGCATCGTTTCCTTGCCATCCTGTCATGCCTGCGGCATCGTCTCTAGAGACCATCGACGGCCTGGTGAATGAGCAACGAAGCTGTGAAATTTCTCATCCATAAAGCTGGATCGGTATGTACATTTTGACTCTCAATCCGGGCGAGTCCGCTTTCGTGCGCTGTACTCGTTGCGAAAACCTGAATCTGATGGTGACCAACGAGAAAGAGAGCGATGTGTCCCTCCAGTTCAACACGAAGGACGATCAACTGGATGCGGAGTGTGTCCTGTGCAAGCGCCATTACCTCTGGACTCCCGCTTCTGTCGCGATCGTCAAGCCCACTGAAAATTCGAACTAAGACTACGCGCGTTACGAAAGTCACCGCGGACAAGAGCCTTCGGTCACGTGATCTGATTAGCCCTGCCTGCGGTACCATGTCTTTGTGTTGCCAAGGGGAGGTGAGCCCATGAAATGGAAGCTTGACCGCATCATTAGTGTCGCCACTCTGGCTACCTCTTTGATAGCCATATTTCTCGTATTGAAGAAACCACAGCCGGTGGCGCCCGCGCAGTCGCCTGCAGCTGCAGCCGTGAATGTGGAGTCACTGGAAAAGAAACTGGAACAACTGGAACAGCCCAAGAATCCCGGCGAAGCCCCTGCCCAAGTGCGTTTCAGCTCCGACGAAATTACTGCAGCGCTGGCGCAGGCAGCCTCGATGGTTCCAGCGTCGGCGGGGACGACTCCCGCGCCATCCGGAAGCACTCCGGTCTCAGCGCCGCAGACTAGCCCAGGCACTAGCCCAGGCCTGCCCACCTCGGTTCCCTCTTCACCCGATGCGGTAATCGGAGAGGGCGAGCCTGAGGTCAAGGACTACAAAGTCAATTTCGAGGGCGACGTTGCCCGCGGCCAGTTTGTTACTCAGATCGGCGGCAAGGATGTTTATGTCACGCTCGCCGGACACCTCGGATCCAAGGACGGCTATGCTACTTTCGATCCCACGGAATTCAAGGTGGGCGACTTGAGTATCCCCGTATCAATAGTCAGCGGCGCCCTGCAGAAGAAACTTGACGAACAGCGGGACCGTTTGAAACTGCCAAATGATGTGGGCGACATCAAGGTCGAGAATGGTCAATTAGTCGCGACCCAAAAATAATTTAGCGAAGGAGCATGTGGAAAGGGGCGACGCCCCGTCTACCGAGCGAAGCCCCCAACAAGAAGAACCTGCCGGTGGCTTAGACACGAATCCGCCGGTGAATCCGTGAAACCCGTGAGGATTTGTTATCCCAGCGTGCCTTGAAACAAAGCGTACAAGCGGTCTCCGATCACGCGATACACCACGAACGCGCTGCCCGTGTCAGAAACCTGGCGGAAAAGCAACTCCCCTCGACCATCTCCATCCACGTCGACTGCGTCAATCAATTCAAGCTGCGGGATAACGTCCAGGTGCTGTGCGTCGGTTACATTCGCCAGCGCTTTGTGAAATTCACCATTCACATCTTCGCGGGCCACTAACGTAATCATGTATTGCACGTCTTTGCCTTGCAGATATTTGCCTTGCAGATCTTTGCTTTGCAGATCAAGGCTGGTGCTGTCTTTTCCGCGCGAGGGTTGCGGCATATGCGCTTTTGCCGTCAGCACCAGCTCAGGCTCGTTGACATTTCCCAGGTCGAAGACTCGGAGCTGCACGTCTTCAAAATCGGGCTGGACCGGCTTCACTGCGGCTGCCTTGCCCCGCGGCGAAGAAGCATGAACCGGTGCCGATGCTGCAGGGCTCGGGGACGCGTGTTGCGCGGCGCGTGCTCGCACTTCGTCCGCTGCCATTGCCAGCATCTTCTTGCGGAACTGTTGCTCTTCCTCTGGGTTCAGGCTGTAGGCGTAAGAATGCGGGTCGGCGCCGGACGAGTCTGAGATCGCCGGGATGAGCTGGACCTGATTCGTCGCCTGA
>Ga0182014_10003788_pt1 | contig 17915 bp, 16 predicted proteins | sample 612S2DmetaG_FD_120489 | JGI IMG/M metagenome (GOLD analysis project Ga0182014, IMG submission 120489) | Permafrost microbial communities from Stordalen Mire, Sweden - 612S2D metaG | ecosystem: Environmental > Terrestrial > Soil > Wetlands > Permafrost | place: Sweden: Stordalen | collected... | reverse complement strand
CCGCACCGCCTGGGCCTTGATGGTGATGCCCCGCTCCCGCTCCAGGTCGAGGGTGTCGAGGAGCTGGTCCTGCATGTCCCGGAGGGCGACCGTCCCGGTCACCTCCAGCAGGCGATCGGCCAGGGTCGACTTCCCGTGGTCGATGTGGGCGATGATCGAGAAGTTGCGGATGTCGTCGCGAAGGACCGAGGGCACCGCGGCATCGTATTCCCGGTGTTGCATCGGCCGCAGCGGGCGAGCGGGAGCGGCACGCCTCCGGCGCCATGCGACGGACCACACGCGGGAACAGAATCGCCGGCCGACGATCCGGTGACGGTGCTACGGGCCCTCAGCCGGCTGAGAGCCTGCGCAGCACAATGAAACATCATGACGTTGGCTGCCCATGGCCGCGTGATCGGCCTCGATATCTCGGGGATGTTCGGGAGTGGCATGCGGGGGGCGCTGATCGACAGCACGGCCTCGCTCATCGCGCGGAAGGAGGCGTTCACGCCGAGGACCAGCGCGGACGAGTTGATCTCTTCCCTGGTCGCCATGGCCAGCCGGCTCGCCGACCAGGGCGAGCGGGAGGGCGCGCCGGCGTCGGCGGTCGGGGTGGCCGTCCCGGGGCTGATCGACGAGAGCTCGGGGGTGGTCCATCGCGTCCCGAACCTCCCGTTGCAGGAGGTGCGACTGGGTCAGATCCTCCAGGATCGGCTGCGGATGCCGGTCTTCCTGACCCACGACGCCAGCGCCGGTGCCCTCGCCGAGTACACGGTCGGGGCCGGCCGACGGGTGTCGGACATGATGATGGTGGTGATCGGAGGGGGGATCGGCAGCGCCGTCATCAGCAACGGCAGGGTCCTCCGCGGGGCGCACGGTGCCGCGGGAGAGATCGGGCACATCGTGATCGACCCGGCGGGCATCGTCTGCGGGTGCGGTGGCCGTGGCTGCGTCGAGACCTTCGCCTCGGAGACGTCGATCGCCCGCCGCTACACCATGCTTGCCAAGGAGGCGATCCTCGCCGAAGAGGTGCTCGTCAAGGCGGCTGCCGGCAACCCAGCGGCGACCCGCGTCTGGAACGACGCCCTGGGGGCGCTCGCGACCGTGATCGCCACCGCGGTGGCTCTCATCGACTGTGAGCTCGTCGTCGTCTCGGGAACCATGAAGATCTCCTCGGAGGCCATGACCCCTCTGGGGACGCTGCTCGCCAGGCGGATCAACCTGGTACAGCTGCCGCGGGTGGAGATGGGGGCGCTGGGCGACACCGCCGGAGTTCTGGGGGCGGCAGCCGTCGCCTTCGAGCGTGCCGGCATGGGCGACGCCGCCCAGGCGTGGAGGCAGTCGGGCCCGGTGCCCGTCGGCCAGAGCACCTCCAGCCGGGCCTGACCGGCGCGGGGCCCGGCCCGACATGCCGGCTCTCGGGCGGCGTGACGGTCAGTTGATGTCGACGTGGACCAGGTCGAAGGTGCTCGTGAAGCCGCTGCCGTCGCTGATGACGTAGCGCAGCTCCAGCCCCGAGACCGCAGCCGCGCTGCCGATGACGGAGCCGACGGCCACGGTCTGGGTGACCAGGCTGGCGGTCGGGTTGGCGATCACGAAGGGGGTCCAGGTCGTCCCCGCGTTTGCCGAGACCAGCAGATAGGTCTGGGCGGTCGAGCTGGGGGACTGGCTGGCTTGGTCGACCAGGGTCACCACCGCCGAGGCGACGGGCGCCCCGGTGGCGACGATCGGACTGAAGGTCCACTGCACGTACTGGTTGGAGGGCAGGACCCAGCTGGCGCCCCCGTTGGTGGTGGCCAGGATGCCCGGCGTCCCTCCTCCCGGAATGAGTCCGACCATCGCGTCCGAGGCATTGACGGCGCTGATGGCATTGATGGGCTGGTTGATGCCGGCGCCCTGCTGGGTCCAGGTGCTGCCGCCATTGGTGGTGGCGAGGATGGTCCCGCCCACCCCGACCGCCCAGCCGGTGGTGGCACTGACCATGCTCACCGCATCGAGGCTCTGGCCGGTTCCCGGTGTCTGCGCCGCCCAGGTGGTCCCGCCGTTGACCGTCACCCGCAGCACCCCGTTCTGACCCACGAACCAGCCGTCGCTGGCACTGACGAAGCTGACCCCGGTGAGATTCCCGCCGACGCCGCTCGTCTCCGCGGCCCAGGTGGTGCCGCCGTTGGCGGTCGCCACGATGACGCCCTGGTTGCCCACCGCCCAGCAGCGGGTGGTCGAGACGCAGCTCACGGCGGCGAGCAGCTGGGTGGTACCGGAGGTCTCCGCCGTCCAGGTGGTGCCGCCGTTGGCGGTCGTCTGGATGACGCCGTTTGCCCCGACGACCCAGCACTGGGTCGCGGAGACGCAGCTCACCCCGTCGAGCGCCTGGGCGGTGCTCGAGGTCTGCGCCATCCAGGTGGCACCGCCGTTGGTGGTCGCGTCGACCGTGCCCCCGGCCCCCACGGCCCAGCCGGCGGTGGCGGTGGGGAAGTCGATGGCACCGAGCGCCGCGGTGCCGGGAACGGGCTGCTGGGCCCAGCCGTAGCCGCCGTTTGTGCTGATCCAGATGGCACCGCTCTGGGTGGCGACCCAGCACTGGCTGGCGGAGATGCAGCTGACTCCGTTGACCTGCTGGCCCCCCACCACCGAGCCCCCGCTCGCCCCCCACGCCGTGGTGGTGGTGTAGGTTGTGCCGCCGACGCCGGCCATCGCGGTGATGTTGGCGGGGCTGAAGGCGGTGCCCCCGGTGGCGGCGGTGTCATCGGTGCCTCCGGTCGGGGGCAGCGACAGCGCCATGCCGACGTCGGCCGCCGACACCCACCCGGCGGCGCCGGAGAAGACCTCGTAGTAGTACTGGGTGTCGTAGGCGGCCGCGGTGTCGGAGTAGGTGGTGGCCGTCCCCGCCAGGCTGGCGACGATCGTGAACGTGCCGGTGGGCGAGGTGGCCCGCTCCACCGTGATCCCCGTGCTGCCCGCAACCTTGGCCCAGGAGATGGTGACCGTCCCCTGGGTGTCGCTGCAGCTGGCCGGGTAGGCGGGCGAGAGACCGCTGCAGTGCACGGAGGTCACCGGCACCCCTCCGGCGGCGGCGGCGGTCACCAGGTTGGTGGCGTTCTCACTCAGGCCCTGCCAGGCGCCGAGCACGCCCCCGCCGATCAGACCGAGGGTGGCGACGACGGCCGCGAGGAAGAGGGAGACCACCTGCCAGCGTCGCAGGCGCCAGCCGCGCAGGCGGGACGCGGAGGCGACGTCAGTTGATGTCGACGTGGACCAGGTCAAAGATGCTCTTGTAAGCGTTGCTGCCGGTGACGATGTAGCGCAGCTCCAGCCCGGACACGGCTGTCCCGCTGCCGATCACCGAGATGATCGAGAGCGTCTGAGTGGCCAGGGTGGTGGTGGGATTGGCGATCGAGAGGGGGGTCCAGTTGGAGCCGCCGTTGGCGGACACGTCCACGTAGGTCTCGGTGCCCGCGGCCGGGGCCGCGCTGGCATCGTCCACCAGGGTGAGCACTGCGGAGGTGACCGGCGCCCCGCTCGCCACCGTGGGGGTGAAGGCCCACTGAACGTACTGGTTGGAGACCGGCGAGAGCCACGTGGTGCCCCCGTTGGTGGTCACCAGGACGACGCCGGCGGTGCCGCCGGTCGTCGACCCGTTGGCCCAGCACTGGGACGCGGAGATGCAGTCCAGCCCCCAGATGTAGTCGGTCGTACCCGAGGTCTGGGCCGTCCACGTGGTGCCGTTGGTGCTGGCGAGAATGGTGCCGTTCGCGGCCCCCGCCCAGCAGGCGGTGGCCGAGAAGCAGTCCATCGCGTAAAAGGCGTTGGTGGTGCCCGACGTCTGAGCCGTCCAGCTGGTCCCGTTGGTACTTGCCACGATGACCCCGTTGCCGCCGTCCGCCCAGCACTGAGTGGTTGACACGCAGCTCACCCCGTAGAGCTCCTGGGTGGTGCCGGAGGTCTGCGCCGCCCAGGTGGTGCCCCCGTTGGTGGTCGCGAGAATGACGCCGGCGGCCCCCACCACCCAGCAGGTGGTGGCCGAGACGCAGCTCGAGGCCTCGATGTCCTGGGTGGTGCCGGAGGTCTGTGCTGTCCAGGTGGTGCCCCCGTTGGTGGTTGCCGCGACGTACCCGGCGTTTCCCGACGCCCAGCACTGGGTCGCCGAGACGCAGCTGATCGCGTTGATGGTCTGGGTGGTGCCCGAGGTCTGCGCCGTCCAGGTGGTGCCGCCATTGGTGGTCGCCACGATGGTGCCATTGGCTCCCACCGCCCAGCCGTCACTGGCGTTGGCGAACTGACCTCCATACCAGACCGGGTTGCTCGGCGTGGTCTCCTGCGTCCAGCTCTCGCCGCCGTTGGTCGTGACCCAGATGTCCCCCTGGTTGGTGTAGAGCCAGCACTGGCTGGTGCTGACGCAGCCCATCCAGTCGGGCTCCTGGCCGCCCGCGAGGGTTGCGGCGGCGCCCCAGTTGGTGGTGGTGGTGTAGGAGGTGCCCCCCACCGTCTGCATCGCGGTCAGGTTGGCGCCGGTGAAGGCTGTGCCGCCCGTCCCGATGGTGTCGTCGATGCCACCGGTGGGCGGCAGAGAGAGAGCCATGTCCACGTCGGTCGCGGGCATCCACGTCGGGGTCCCCGAGTAGACCTCGTAGTAGTACGGGGTGTTGGAGGCGGCCGTGCTGTCCGTGTAGGTGATCGCCGTCCCGGCGAGGGTCGCGATGGTCGAGTACGTGCCATTCGGCGTGGTGGCCCGCTCCACGGTGATCCCGGTGCTGCCGGGCACCGCCGTCCAGGAGATGGTCACCGTCCCCTGGGCGTCGGTGCAGCTGGTGGGGTAGGCGGGCGTGAGACCGCTGCAGTGCACGGAGTGGACGGCGACGGCGCTGGCGGCGGCCGCGGTCACCATGTTGGTCGCGTTCTCGCTCAGGCCCTGCCAGACGCCGAGCACCCCGCCACCGGCCAGCCCGAGGGCGAGCACGACGGCGAGCAGGCAGGCGGTCAGCACCTGCCAGGGCTGGAGCCGCCGGTGGCGCGCGGATACGGACATGGCACGCTGACACTAGGGCGGCCATACGACATGGCTGCTGCCCATCCGTGACGGTCTCGCAAACATCCGGCGCGCTCCGGTCGCGGCGGGGCGGAGCAGCCCTGGGATCCTCGGCGCGCCCCGGCGCGATCAGCCGGTCATCAGGGCCCGGACGGCGAGCAGCAGCGCCACCAGGAAGCCGGCCGCGAAGGTCCACGCCTCCCGCCTCGGAGCCCATCCTCGGGCGAAGAGGACGGTGAGCGGGAGGGTGACCAGGGCCAGCGGGCCGTACATGAGATGGAGCCCTGCGGCGGGGCGCTGGCCGGCCAGGAGCAGGCTGATCCCGGCGATCCCCTGCAGCACGAGGGCCGCCACGGCGAGCCAGAGGTAGGCTCGCACGGTGGGCAGGCGCCGCGCATCCCGGACGGCCAGGAGGGCCAGGACGAGCCCGGCGGCGAGGACGATCAGGAGCGCGTAGCCCAGCCGCTCGTGGACGGTTACCAGCACGCCGGCCGCCCCCGACGGAGCGGCGGCTCCGAGCGCCAACCCGGCACTCACCGGAGGATCACCGCGAGCCCGCTCGAGGGGAGGGTCGTGTAGAGCATGGCCATGCCGCCCCATGCCACCTCCGTCTCCGCGGGGAGAAGGAGCCCGAGGTGGTCACCAATGCGGCGGCGCCAGCCGACCTCGGCGCCGGCCGGCGTCAGGTCAACCGGCTCCCCGTCGACCAGGGCACCGTGGGCGGCGTCGACCGCGGCCGCGAAGGCGTCGACCAGCTCCCACCAGGCGTCCTCGTCCACGCAGAGCACGACCTCGTCCATCCCGGGGAGGGCCAGAGCGGCCTCGACCACCTCGCCTCCCGAGGTGACCACCGACTCGAGGTGGACCGCGAGCCCGTGCCACTCGGCCTCCTGCGAGTGGATGAGAGGCCTCCCCCGTCCGGTCCCCAGGCTGCGGAAGCGCTCGGTGGGCCGCACCCCGAGCCGGGCCAGCTCGACCAGCGCGGTGGTGAGCGGCCACGGACCGCTGCCCGCGGCCTGACGGCAGCGGACCCGGACACAGCTCTCCTCGACGGTCGGGATGTGAACCCGCCAGATCGGGGCGGCGGCAAGCGTCGTCTCCTCCCCCCCGGCCGGTCCGTCAGGCCCGGTGCGCGCGCCATCTCCGCGGTCCGAGAGCTGCTCACGGGCCGGGAGCCGTACGGAGGAGGGGAGCCGGATCATGAGCCCTGAGTGGTGTCCGGAGGCACGCAGATGTTTGCACGCAGCGCGCCCGCGTCGGCCGGCAGCCCGCCGCCCTGGGGCAGGGCGACGGCGAAGGTCCCGTATTCCCCCCAGGTCACGTAGCTGGCTGCCCGAATCGGTGGGTAGATGAGGATCACGGTGATGGTCTGGCCCGGGTCGACGTTGACCGAGCAGCTGCCGTCGATGGCCACCGAGCTGAGGCCGGCGAGCGGGTAGGCGGGGTAGTAGAACTTGTTGAAGGTGGACCTGCTGAGGCCTGAGGGGCAGAGCGCCCCGGTGGAGCCGGCCTCGCAGGTAGCCCACGACGAGGAGGCGATCTGGAGGGAGTCGAGCTCCGGGTTGCTGCCCGCCAGACCGGAGTTGGTGAGCTGGAAGCCCACGGCGGTGAGGTCGCCCAGGCCGCGCAGCGCCGCCCACTGGTTGCCGGCTCCGACCGTCTGGGCCAGCGGCTCCATCGGGATGCGCCCGACCAGGGTGACGTGGATCGGATCGGGGTTGACGTAGATGCCGCCGTCGGGGCTGGTGCTGTAGGTGGCGGAGGCGAGGGTGTGCGGATGCCCGGCCTGGGGCAGGCCGAGCTGGGAGGCGGAGAGGCTCGGCTGGCCGCCGCAGCCCGAGACCACGGCCACGGCGCCCACCAGCCCCAGGGCCAGGAGCGGGAACGGCCGGCGCCGGGCGCGCCGAGCCGGGGATGCGGGAGACCGGGGGTGCGGGGGCATGGCGCCGGTCTCCTCAGCGCCGCTCGAGCAGCGGCCGGCTGAGCAGCCCGATCGCGGCCAGGACGACGACGATGGCGACGGCGCTGACCAGGAGGACGGTCGCCGGGGAGAAGGCCGGGCTGCCGCCCAGGGCGCCGATGAAGGCGCTCCCGAGCTGGCCGAAGGGGTCGACGGTGGCGACGGTCCAGCCCCACCCCAGACGCGGGACACCGGTGAAGAGGCCACCCAAGAAGAGCAGCGGCGCAAGCAGGACGCAGACGTCGAGGAGCACCTCGCCCACCCCACCGGCGAGGCAGGCCACCAGGCATCCGAGCAGGCTGCCGGTGAGCAGGCCGGCCATGACCGCGAGCAGCAGGCCCACCCACTGGTCGGGGCCGGCACCCCCGGCGACGGCGACCACCACGATCACGGGGAGCAGTTGGAGCAGGTCGACGATGGCTCCCGCTCCGACCACGCCCCCGACCACCCTCCACCCCGGACGGGGCACCAGGGCGAGCCGGACCAGGAGGCCGGATTGCCGGGCCCGGGCCAGGTTGACCGCGGTGCCGACGGCACCCATCATCGCGACCAGCACGGTGAGGAGCATCCCCGCCCAGAAGGTCGGGGCCCCGCCGATGATGAGCGGCAGCGCCAGGATCAGCGGGATGCCCACCTTGAGGGCGAGGGCGCGACGCCGGGCGGCGACCACCAGCAGCTCGCGGCCGAGAGTTCCGCGGGGCATGAGCCGGGCCAGGACGGCCCGGCGAGGGTTCGCGCCCGGAAGCGCGCCACGCGCGACCCGGCGCCGCATCGGCAGCGTGGCGTTCATCGGCGACCTCGGGCCGGGAGCGTGGCCGGCGCATCCGCCTCACTCCCGCCGGCATCCCTCCCCACCAGGGCGTGGAAGCATTCGCGGAGATCGGGACGGCGCACCTCGAGGCTGCGCACCCCCGAGCCGACGGAGTCGGCAGCCGCCACCAGCGGGGCGAGGGCGGCGTCCTCCTCCAGCTCGGCGACCACCCGGCCGTCGTCGGCCGAGAGCACCACGACGCCGGAGAGGCTGGCCAGCCGCTCCGTCACCGCCAGGGTCAGCGCCCCCTGCGCCCACCCGGGCCGACGGTCATCGGATGCACCTCGCGCCAGCGTCCACCCGGTGCCCGGCGTGGCCGGGCCACCGCGCCCGCCGGGGGCGGTCTCACCGACCCGCAGCTCCACGATCCGCCGCCGGGGCACCTCGGCGAGCAGCTCCGGGAGCGGGGCCACCCGGAGGCAGCGACCCTGGTGGAGCATGGCCACCCGGTCCGCCACGCCCGCCACGAACTCGGGGTCGTTGCTCGCCACCACGGTGGTGAGCCCCGCCGCCGCGCGCGCCCGCAGCGCCGAGGTGACCACCGCCGCCCCGTCCGGGTCCAGCCCGGCGCTCGGCTCGTCGAAGAGGGCCAGTGCCGGCCGGTGGGCCAGGGCCTGGGCCAGTGCCAGCCGGCGCCGCAGGCCATAGGAGAGCGTGCCCACCGGTTCGTCAGCCCGATCGCCGAGACCGAGGCTGTCCAGCGTCTCCGAGGTCAGCCGCCGGGCCAGGACGGCATCAGCTACCCATTGGCGGCACCAGAAGTAGGTGGCCTGCCGGGGGGAGAGGGTCGTCTCCTCGATCGGCTCGTCGGCCGCGTATCCCATCTGGCGGCGGGCGCGTCGCGGAGAGGGATCACCCCACCAGCTGACCCGACCGCCGTCGGTCCGGTCGGCGGTGGCGAGGAGGCGGAGGAGGGTGCTCTTGCCGGCACCGTTGGACCCCATGAGGGCGAGCACCTCGCCCGCGCGGACGTCGATGTCGATGGGCCCGACGCTCCGCCCGCCAGGGTAGCGCCTGATGGCGCCGCTGACCACGACGCTCGGAGGCTGGCCGGCCGATCCCGCGGCGGGCACGCGCTCGGCGGCGATCAGCGCGGTCACCTGATCACCCCACGCGGCAGGCCGCGTGGGGGCCCCCCGCTCTTCACAGGGGATCGCCGCCCCTCGGCGGCACGGCAGAGCCGCACCCGCCTCACCTCGCCACCTCGAGCAGGGTTCGTACCTGGGCCGCCACCACGGTGGGCTTGAAGGGCTTGCGGATGACCCCGGCGGCCCCAGCCCTGACGGCGCGCTGCGCCCCCGCCTCGTCGTCATGCTCGCAGATGGCGAACCAGCCCACGCGGGGGCTGGCGCCGTCCGCCATCCAGGCCCGGGAATCCCCGCCGAGGTCGACCTCCACCAGGGCGACGTCGGTCTCCGGCGTGGCGGCTCCGGCGGTCCTCAGCCAGGTCACGGCATACCCCTCGCGGCGGAGCTTCTGCTCGAGGATGCGGCCGACCATCGGCTCGCCCTCGAGGATCAGCAACTCGCTCATCCCCTCTCCTCCCCCCTGCTGCCGGCTGCCTCGGCCTCTCCGATGGCGACGCCGAGCTCCCCGGGCTCGTACAGCCGGACCCGACCCTGCTCGTCCACGTCGCCCACGGCCAGCAGGGCGCTCTCCAGGTGACGGGCGGCCAGCGCCTCCCGGGCCATCCCCGAGGCGGTCACCCGGTGGGCGATCAGGTCGGGACCGCTGAGCGAGAACTCCCAGCCCATCTCCTCGAGGTGGGAGCAGACGAAGCCGATCGTCCCCAGCCGGTGGGCGAGATGGGCCTGCAGGGCCGCGAGCGCTGCCGAGACGGGCACCTCCCCGGTGACCACGTCGACGTGCGAGCTCTGCAGCGCGTGCAGCTCGTAGAGATGGCGCATCCAGACCGGCCACGGCGGCGCGATGGTCTCGGCGAGCTCCTGGTCGGCGGGGCCGAAGAGGCGCATCCGGAGGGCGACGCTGCCCATGGGCAGCTGCGGCGGGAGGCTGCTCATGGCCCGATCGGGCGCTGGCCGAGCGGAATGTTGGGCGCCGGCTGCTGGAGGATCACCTGGTGGTTGATGGTGATGTTCTGGTTGACCAGGTAGGGACTGCGCGAGCTCTCGCGGATGATCCCCATGATCAGCATCATCAGCCCGACCACGATCGCCATCCCGATCAGCAGTCGCTGGCTGGAGCGGGACGCCTGGCCCATGGTCATGGGGGTGCGCACCCGGGTCCGGACGAACGACCAGAGAGCGTAGAGCGCGATCAGCATGTCCGCGATCAGCACCATCACCTTCCAGGGGAAGAAGAAGCCGAACGGATCCTCGAGCCCGCCGTCCCAGAACGGCTTGGCGAGATGCGCGGCCACGATGTCCGGATAGGAGCCGGCGAACCACGCCGGCTGGATGCCGAAGAGGAAGAGCAGGATCAGCAGGATCAGGGCGAGCTGCTGCCGTCGCGCCGCCGCGTGCTGCCCCGCCGCCTTGAGGCGGCGCCAGAAGTAGGCGACACCCAGGATGAAGATCAGCCCCAGGCCGGCGAACTGACCCAGGAAGATGTTGGAGATCCAGCCGTACATCATCTGGTACCAGCTGTCCAGGGAGTGGAGCTGGATCTCCTTGGCGTAGCTGTAGCCGACCCAGATCTGGACGATGGTCAGAGCAAAGGCGAAGAGCATCCCCCACTGCCCGGCCCAGTCCCAATAGGCCGCCTCACGGTTGCGCTCCCGGACCAGCTCTCCCTCGGGCATGGCCCCCAGGGCGCGCACCGCGGTGCGCCGGCGCGGCGCCAGCGCCGGTGCCTCCTCGCGGCGGGTCACACGAAGGTACTGGAAGGCGGAGACGAGGGCGACCAGCGCCCCGGCCCAGGCGATGTTGCCGATGGTCCGGTGGATGGTGAGCGGAAGGTTGGTGGGGTTGAGGAACTGGAGCAGGTAGCTGATGTTGTCGGTGGCCCCCTGGACGGTCGGGGTCAGCATCTGAGAGGCGATGACGTCGATCAGGAACATCTGGAACCACTGGTCGATGTTGAGCAGGAGGACCATGCCCAGGCGGGCCAGCCGGTAGTCGCTCAGCCGCTCCCAGTTGGCGTAGAGCGTGTAGAGGAGGACGATCTCGCCGACGAAGGTGAGCGCCTCGAAGAACCAGACCCAGAAGGTGAACTGCTGGAAGGTGACGAAGAAGCGGCCCCACATCCCCACCAGGACGAAGACCACGAAGAAGATGGCGATCGCCGCCCCGGTGCTGAAGACGTAACCCCAGGCGTGGACCAGGCTCCGGGCGAGCCGTTCGTGGCGCTCGTCCTTGGTCACCATCGAGATCCCTTCGCTGAGCGCCACCAGGGTGCAGGAGCCGATCAGGAACGTGGCGAAGAGCACATGGAGGAGCGCGACGCAGCCGACCAGCACGGTGTTGGTCACCAGCGTGCCGGGGACCGCGGTCGGGCTGAGCGAGAGGATCAGTTGCTGCATCGCTCCGGGCTCACAGGTTGTAGAGGCGGTTCACGCCCAGCAACGCCAGGTAGATGACGGTGCCGATGAAGAAGAAGGCCGGGACCAGCACGTCCGGCCGCCGGATGGGATGGCGGTCCGGGTTGCGGTCGATGAAGGGCAGCGCCAGCATGAGGGTGGCGCCGATGCCGACGATGACGAACACGCCGAGGCCGACCAGCTGAGTGGGGAAGAACACCAGAAGCTGGTCGAGCGGGAGGTAGAACCATTCCGGCGTGGGCACGTAGGTGAGCGTGGCCGGGTTGGCGGGGCCGTCCAGCGGCGCGCCCGAGATCAGTCCCATGACGAAGATGAAGACGACCAGCACCAGCGACACCACCGTGTCCTTGAAGAGCTGATCGGGGAAGAAGTCGACGGTCTCGCTGGGCACGGAGTAGAGGGGCTCCGACCCGCGGGTGGGATAGGGTGGCTCGGCGTGGCGGATCCGCTCGGCGATCTCCCTGGAGGGGTTGTCGGTGGTGGTCCGGTAATTGACCCAGGAGCCGAACTCACCGTGCCGCCGGAGCAGGTAGAGGTGGCCGCCGATCAGCCCGAGCAGCAGCGCGGGGAGCACCCAGATGTGGAGGGCGAAGGTCCGGGTCAGGGTGACCGGCCCCACGAAGTCGCCGCCCCGCCAGAGCGTCCTCACCCCGTTGCCGATCACGGGCAGGTAGTGGGGGATGTTGGTCACCACCGTGGCGGTCCAATACGCGGCCTGATCCCAGGGCAGCATCGCCCCGGTGATGGCCATCGCCAGCACCAGGAAGAAGAGCATCACGCCGCTGATCCAGTTGAGCTCGCGCGGCTTCTTGTAGCTGGCGGAGATGAAGGTGCGCAATGCGTGCACGCCGATGAGCAGCATCAGGACGTAGGCGCCCCAGAGATGGATGCCACGGATCCAGTCACCGAAGAGGTCGTCGGTGCGCAGGTACAGCAGGCTGCTGTAGGCGTTGGTGACCGAGGGGACGTAGTCGAGGAGCAGGAAGATGCCGGTGAAGAACTGGACGATGATCACGACCAGGGTCGCGCTGCCCAGGGTGTAGGCCCACCCGCCTCGCTTGGGGACCGCCTCGTACAGCCCCTTGTAGAGCAGCCCGGTGATGCCGGTGCGATCGTCGAACCAGGCCCAGCTGCGGCGGAAGGGACCGACGATCGGCGCCGGCACCAGCCCGATGAAGTCGCCCTGCTCCGCGGGCTCCGCGGGGACGGGCACCTCGGGGCCCGCGGTGTGATCGCTCATCGAGAGCGCTCCCGCAAGCGCCGCCTGGTGCTCCTCACCGCGCGGCCCGCCGCCCCGGAGGTCGCGACGTTCCGCCCCCCGACCATCAGATCTGCTCCTCGAGCCGGTTGGCGATCTGGAGGTGGTGCCTGCCCTGGGCGTCGACCTGAACCCGGTGCATCCATTGGGGAAGCGGCTGCGGCGGGGGCCCGCCAACGTTGCGCCCGGTGATCGCATACAGCCCGCCGTGGCAGGGGCACTCGAAGAGCGAGAGCGAGGGCTCCCAGTGCACGTCGCACTGCATGTGCGAGCAGATGTTGGAGAAGGCGTAGAGCTTGCCCTGGTACTTGGTCACGTAGACGATGCGGTTGACAGCCGGCGCCGGCGGGCCGCTGCCGATCGGCACCGACGCGATCCGCGCGGTGGGGAGGCCCTCCGGGATGTCGTCGATGGGTCCGCCCTGGACGGTGACCCAGATCTCCTTGGTGGACGCCCAGAGCGGGCTGAGCAGAAAGCCCACCGCCGGGACGGAGAGCATGGCGGTGATCAGGCCGGCCATGGCACCGGTGCCCCTGACCATGAACTGGCGGCGGCTGATCCGGCCCATGCTCATGGCAAGGGCACCTCGGCGGCCTCGAGAGGCATCGCGGCGACCTGAGCGGAAGTGGTGCGAAGCAGGGTCATCCCGACGGGCCCAACTGGAAGGACGGTGGCGTGAGGGGGTGGTTGGTGGCCCCCACCAGCGCGGTCACCGCCATGGCAAGGAAGAGAAGGCAGAAGAATCCGGCCGCACCACTCACCAGGAACGCGGCGAGGTAGTTGCCGTCGCGCCACATCGGGCGGATGCCACGGAACACCCACCAGGCGCCCAGGACCACGAGGATGGTCATGCCCGCGCCCAGGATCGTGTAGTACCAGAAGGCCTCGAAGTCGGCCTCGCGGCCGGGGGTCAGCGGCGCCTCGGCGAGCAGGCGGATCGTGCTCAGGAGGTTCACGGGTAGTTGCTCTCCGGAGGCAGGAAGCGGCCGTGTGCGCTCGCCTGGGTGAGCACCCCGTAGACGACGTAGTCGCCGCGCGCCTGCTCCTTGATGAAGCCCATGAAGAGCGCGGTCGCCATGGATGCCACGCCGACCAGGACCAGGCTTCGCCGCAGCGTCACTCCGCGCACCGCCTGGGTGACCAGGCCACGCGGATTCCAGCGCAGCACGAGGTGGGTGGCGGTGACCACCACGGCGAGGGTCAGGCCGACGTAGCGCAGAGCCAGGATGTTGGGCGTGATCACCGACGCGGGCAGGCAGGCGACCAGCATCCCGGCCGCGGTGAGGGCGGTGGCGACCTGGGCGGAGCGTGAGCTGCGAAAGCCGCCCCTCTCCCCCGCCAGGGCGATGTTGCCCCCCACCAGGATGGCTCCCACCAGCGCCTCCTGGGCGATCATGTAGTTGCCGAACGCGCCCACCAGGCTGTCGAAATAGCCGAGCTGCACGTTGTGCAGGACGAGCACCAGGATGAAGCCGTCGATGGGCATGAGCAGGGTGGCGACCAGGCCGATGCGAAGATTGACCCGCGCCGCCCAGAACTGGAACCTGTGCTCGGCGTCGTCGTGACTGCGCCACGCCAGCAGGGTCGCGAGCCCGGCCAGGAGCAGTGCGGTCCAGCCGACGTTGCCGATCAGCCGGTGCACGAGCAGGGGCACGTAAACGGGGTTGAGCACCGATGCGAAGCTGTCGCTGCCGGGGGTGATGAGGAAGCCGTCCAGGCCTACGATCAGCACCACGAAGAGGGTCTGCAAGGCGGCGACGCAGCAGCCGAGCAGGAAATGGTTGCGATCCCGCATCCGGCCGAAGCTGTTGCGGTACCAGACGAGCAGCGGCGCCAGCACGATGAAGATGCCCATGGCGAGCGCGACCAGGGGCAGGAAGAGGTTGATGAGGGTGCCGATACCGTTGCCGAAGAACCCGACCATGGCCACCACCGCGAAGATCGCGAAGGTCGCCCCCAGGCTGAAGACGAGGTAGTAGCTGTTGGCAGCCGCCCGGGAGTAGCGGCGGGCGTAGGCGCTCCCGCTGCGCAGCCCGTACCCCTCCATCGCCGCCGCCAGGGTGATGGCACCCACGGAGAACTCGGCGAGGGCGATGTGGGCGAGGAAGAGCCCTCCGACGATCCAGGCGTCGCTGATACCGGGGAAGTTGGGGATGGTGACGGTGAAGCCGAGCAGGTGCCCGGCCGCGGCCGCCACCAGGGCATGGGCGGACGGCGATGCTGCGCCGATCACCCCAAGCACCCCCCCTCAGTCATTCGGAGAGGTCAGCGCCTCCGAGGCTGGCGGCCTCGGCGGTGGTCATCCGGCGCCCCAGCATCTCCACCATCGGGGCGCTCAGCTCATTGAGCCCGTGGTCGTAGTCGGTCCGGGCGCCGCCCGCCGCCGCCGCTCCGGCGATGGGCTCGCCGTGCCCGTGGTGATGGGTCCCCCCGGCGGGCGCGGCCCCGGCGTGGACCGGGCAGCCCGGGGCCTCCTGTGTGGCGGCCGTGGCCGCGGCGCCGGCACCGACGGGGCAGCCCGGCGCGGCCGTGGCCTCCCCCTCGAGGCGCTCCCGCATCAGGGACCGGGCCTCGGCGATGCCCGCCTCGGCGTGGAGGATCTCGACCTCGGGGGCCTGCAGCGCGATGGCCAGCCGCTCGATCTGCTCGGAGGCGAGGTTGCGGAGAAAGCCGGCGGAGATCCGGGCGAGCCGCTCCTCGGCCTCCGCGCTCCAGGGGAGCCGCCGGGGCGAGACGTGGGGGCCGGTGTGAGCCTCCAGCCCGAGCGGGGCCCGATGCGGTCCCGCCCCCTGGTCGAGCGACTCCAGCTCGGGACGGACGAATGGCTCGACCACCTCGGCGGTGATCGCCGGCAGCCTCCGGGTGCGCGCCTGCTTCTCCACCATGGCCTTGACCCGGCGCCGCAGATAGCCCGCCGGGAGCTGTTGGAGCACGCGCCGCGCCTCCAGGGTCCAGCCCAGCTTGTGGCCGTCGAAACCGGTCTCGGCCGCGTCGCCCTCCTGGTCGGCGGCAGCGCGCAGCGCCGACAGGTCGAGGGGCTCGAACTCCGCCGCTCCGGCTCCGCACACGGGGCACTGCGCGGGATGCTCCACCCGGGCCGCGTAGCCGCACACCCGGCAGAGGGACCGGGTCTCCTCGGCGGCCGGCTCCTCGAGCATCGCCTGCTCGGCACCCTCGATGGAGCTCCGAGCCTCGGCGATGACCCGCATCTTCTTCTGGAAGGGCATCAGCTCGTCGAGGGCCTCGTCGACGTCGCCGCTCGCCACCACGCTGTGGCCGCGCTCGGTCGCCCAGCGCAGCACGGCGGTGCGTGCCAGGCCGCGAACACCCGCCGGCACCCGCTCCATCCTCTCCTCCGCCTCGGGGGTCCACACCACCGAGGCGTCCGCCCGGAGATCCAGAGGTGGCAGGTAGGTGCCGCTCATCACCAGCAGGTTGCAGGGAGCGAAGCGGATCAATTGCTCGGTGGCGCTGCCCAGGTCCATGCCGGCGTCGGAGTGGATGCCGATCCGCCCCATCACCAGCAGCCAGGGCTTCCGCTCGCGGCAATGGCGGAGCAGCCGATCGAAGGCCTTGCCGTCGAGCAGGGTGATGGGCAGCTCCATCCCGGCCTCCCTGGCCGTCGCCTCGGCCACCCGCAGGTGCGACTCGTAGATCTTGGCCAGGCCGGTGTCGATGATCTCCTCGTGGAGCGCCTCCTGCTCCTTGAAGCGGAAGACCTTGCTCGCCTTCTCGCTCAGCACGTCGACGATCCCGTTGAAGACGGCGTAGTGGAGATAGGGGTCGTAGACCGCGACCGCCTCCACCCGGCGCTGGAAGCGCTTGCCCAGCTCGAGGGCGGCACGCAGGCCCGCAAAGCTCTGGGGTGAGCCGTCGACGGCGACGACGATGTCCCCCTCCCGCTGCCAGTCGAGGTCCCGGACCAGGAGGACATCGGTCCGGATGCGGCGGAGCACCCGCTCGGCCACCGACCCCAGGGTGGACTCGCGCACCGCGCCGGTGCCGAGAGCGCCCATCACCACCAGGTCCGGCTTGACCTCGGCGACGTCGGTGACGATCTCCTCCCAGTTGCGGCCGTCCCGCCGCCGGGCCTCGAACTCGACCCCGCGCTCCAGGCAGCGGTAACGCATGACGTCGGTGTAGCTGTCGCTGATCAGCTCGAGACCGGTCGTGATCAGGGAGTCGTGGATGCGGCGCTGCCGGAGCAGCTCGGCCTCGTCCTGGTACTCCTCGGGGAGGGTGTACTCCATCTGCTTGAAGCGGAAGTCGTGCATCCGTGCCGCGTAGGCGTGCATCCCGACGCAGCGCGCCCCCCAGGCCGACGCCAGATCGATGGCCAGCCCCGCCGCGGCATCCGAGTGCTCTGAATTGTCCAGCGGGACGTATACGTTGGAGTAGCCGCCGCTTGTGCTCATCGTGTCCTCGATGTCCGGTCCCCGGCGCCGCTCGCGCCTCCCTCCGCGCCCCGATACGGTGCGTGAGGCAATTGTAGGAACATAAGCCACATGGGTGCATTGTTGATAGGCCGGAGGACCTAAACGTGTCGAACCATGCAACCGTATCCGCCCATGGTCCCACTCCGCCTGCGACGCCTCAGCTCGACGCGCCTCCCGCACAGGTCGGGGCGGCGGCGTGCCCCTTCCCCCATGGCGAGGGCGCCGCTCACCACCCCTCCGGCGCGCATCCGGCGCTGACGGAGCAGGGCGCGGGAGCCTGCCCGGTCGCCGGCGTTGCCACGTCGCTCCCGGGATCCGCACCGGGGGAGCCAGCGCGCCGGGAGCCGGCCGCGACCATCCCGCAGTGGACCCCGGACGCCGAGGCGGTGGTCAGGGAGCGGGCGGAGATCTGGTCGCACGGGGACCCCGCCCGGGGCGAGGAGCTGGCGCGCGGCGTCGCCGAGGAGCGTGCGGCGGGGCGCCAGGCGGAGATCACCGCCCTCTTCCTCCGCACCCTGGGCAAGAAGCTCGGCTACGGCCATCCCCTCAGCGAGAAGGGAGAGGAGCTCCGCTTCACCTGGACCCCGGAGGCGGAGGCCCGTCTCGCCGACGTGCCCGAGTTCTGCCGGGAGCTCACCCGCTGGCGGGTGGAGTGGACGGCACACAAGCTCGATCTCGGCACCACCATCACCCCTCACGAGATGGAGGTCAAATACGAGCTCTGGGGCCGCGTCTCCCACGCCATCCAGGAGCGGGAGCGAGAGGGACTGCCCTGGACCGACCAGGCGGTGGACCGCTTCTCACGGATCCCCGAGTTCGTCCGGGGTCAGGTGCTGGAGGCGATCGAGGGCAACGCCCGCACCCTGGGCGCGACCGAGGTCGACGACGCCATGGTCGACCTGGTGATCGAGCGCTGGATCACCACCGGCGACTTCCACGAGGGGCT
>Ga0182014_10003787_pt1 | contig 17915 bp, 17 predicted proteins | sample 612S2DmetaG_FD_120489 | JGI IMG/M metagenome (GOLD analysis project Ga0182014, IMG submission 120489) | Permafrost microbial communities from Stordalen Mire, Sweden - 612S2D metaG | ecosystem: Environmental > Terrestrial > Soil > Wetlands > Permafrost | place: Sweden: Stordalen | collected... | reverse complement strand
ATTTTATTCATTCTACGACGTCTTCTTTGAATTATTTTGAACCTACAACCAAAGATCTAAGGTCAAAAAGATCAAAAATGAAAATTTTTTGCTAATACTATTTTAAATTATATAAAATCCAATCCTATAGAAAAATACATATTCTTCATTCAAAAAAATAAACTGCAAAGCTTTTGAGATAATGATCCGGAAACTAAGTTTCAAGACATTGTTGTTGACTTTCATGATGTTCCATATTATGGTGACAAAGAAACTGTATGTATAAAAGAAGTTAAATCTGAAAAATGGAATTTTCGGAGAATATTATTCTAAACCTTGGATACAATTGGCGGCTTTAAGTTAACACTTGATGTCATTGACATAAATGGTTTAATCAAAGAACATTTGAACCTCATGATGATACTTCTTTGAAAAAAATTGAAACAATGGAAATAAAAGTGGGAACTGTATCTTGGATAGAGAATTTTTTAGCAGGCAAGTTATCCAAAAAGCGATGAAAACAAACTGGAATTTGCAATTCTAACTAATCCAACAAAAGAATTAAAGGAAATTTTTGAAAAGAATAAGAAGGAAAAAGGAAATACTTCTATAGTGTTTGAATAGAAGTTTAAGGACTGAGGACTAACTTTCAATATTGCAGCAATATTGTAACAATGTTGTATCCGTACAAAGAATGCATCTTATTTGCAACAAACAAAATATTGGATCCAATAGACAAATTTGCCAAGCAAATACCTTATAACACAGTAAAGGAAGGATATATAATAAATATCTAGAGTAAAAACAATTTTAAGATGCCGCCATCTTTTAAATTAATCAGTAAGGCATTATTAGACTGGTACCAGATGAAATTGAGGTATATACAATATTCCAGTAAATTACTCATGAATGACTTGATAGATTTAATGAGAAAGAGATATGGTGGCTCTTTCTCGATTAATGGAGATATAAGCTCAAAAATATACTCACGAAAAATTACTAACTATTTTAGTGTAAACTATGCATATTTTTACTTCAGTAACTCTAAAATATTGAATTTTCTAGAAACAATTTAAAAAAAATGAGATTAAGATTTATGGATGAATTTTTTCTTGTGAAATATTGAAGAAAAATTATACCCAAATAAGAATGGTCATCCTGAAATGCAGCAAATCGGAACTACTGATTTACAGGATTAGTTATATATGCTAGTTGTAGCGTAATCTTATTGTTTCCAATAAACGCAGAGTAGTTACAGAGGATCAACTGTGAGTCGATTCTAAATATAATTGAGAAAATCGAAGTATATTTCGGATAAAAATAAATGTCAATATGCGGGAGTAACCAAGCGGTCAACGGTGAACGACTCAAGATCGTTTCGCGAAGGCGTTCATGGGTTCGAATCCCTTCTCCCGCACCAAGCTTATTGTTAGAGGATTTTAATGAATCCATATATTTCGTCATATGCTTAAAAATAGTGTACTTGAAACGTCAATGAAAATTTACTAATTAGTATTATAACTATTTTTAAAAAAACCAAAATTAAAACAACCTTTCTGCCAAGGTAATGATGAAATCAATGGTCAAAAAATGTAATTGAGAAACACACTAAGTTATTTACACCTGTTAGTAAAAAATTTCATGTTCTTCTTATACCCAATTTTTTCTCGGAACTAGTACAAAAATAGTTTAGCTTTTACAAGAACTCCTGGATATTAATATGTTACTTTTCATGCCGCTTCTACTAGAAACTACATTTTTTCGTGAATCCACAAGTATCAATCAAGTCGATCCTTAAAATTCTTGATTTTTAAGGTTTTATCTATACATTGATTTTATGCCTGGTTAAGAGTTTAGTCCCGAATGCGGAATAAAAATGTCAATTGAGGGATTTGAATATACTTTACTAAGAGTTGCAAGATTACGTTCTAGTTCGAGCTTGTTTTTTGGTGTTCCCTTAAAGAAATAATTCGGAGTTTCTTTACGAGTACTTTCACCACTGCCGAAGTATAAGCCACTCCTTAGAAATTCCCGAGTTCTAATCACTGTATAGCCTCTGTATTGTTGAATTTTATTTACATCACCGATTCTATTATCTTTATAAGGTGCGAAATTCATTTCCGCTGAGGTATGAGGAATCAATGGGAGATAAAAAAACCTTGTAGTATAATAATCTGTGTAAATGGAAGAATTAATAGGACTATAGTTGGAAATATGCTCAAAACCTCTCAATTCATCAAAAGTGAAGTATTGATGCTCTGCGTCTTTGCCAAGAAGGCTCGAATCACCAATACTGTAGATCGGAGAGATCAAGACAAATACAGAGAATAACAGAAATATTACAAAGAATGAAGTTAGTTTTTTAGGGACGTATTTAGAGATATAATTCCAGAATATGTACATTCCATAACCCATTACAAAAGCCATAAAAGGGCTAACAAGAAGCATGAATCGGTCAATTCTAAAAAGGACATTAAGCTGCCATATAGTGTTGAGAGGATTTGGTATATAAAATATCAGAGTCAAAAAGGCAAATAAACCTAAAACAGAAGCATAATTGTTCTTATAGTTTTTCAGGAGAAAACCTATTCCAATTAAAGCAAAAAATAAAAATATGGATTTATCAAGAAGTCCTATTAAGCTAATTAAGCCCTCCTGAAGTACCTCTGCACCTCCAGCAGTTAAAACCATAGAATCCCAAAGCTGGCTCTGTAAACGAGGGGTCAGACTCCTTTGAACAAACAAGTAGGCGACATAAAACCAGTATGAAACGAAAGTAACATTAAACAATACAAAAAATGGCTTACTAATGTATTTATGGCTTCCGATCATGTATTCGGAAACAAACAAGACAACCAGCAATAAGACTATCTGTGGAAAGGAAACATTGTGAACCAGGGTTAAAAAAATCATAACGATTACTGAAAGTATTTTTAAAGATAGTTTATCCTTCTTGAAATTGACACTAAAAATAAGATATATTAATATCACAAACATTATAAATGCCATTGTGCGAGTGATTACATTTGCACCGTAATACAGTACAATGGAACTCGCTGAAAATAATAAGCATGACAGCAAGGAAATTTGACGATTGTTTGTTATGAAATTAAAAAGATAGTAAAGAAAAATGATAGTAATTGCATAAATCGGCGCAGTTATCAGAAAGAGCGAGGTCTTTGTGCTTGTGTTAAATAGCTCGGAGGCTTCTGCAACAAGTATATGATACAGGGGAAAATATGCGTAATCACTTAATGAAGCCGGAATTATCTGCCCGGAAAAAGCGATAAGTTCTGAAAAAAATATATGGGGAAGTATATCTGTAGTCCCAAAGTAAAAATCGTAATTTAATGTAACACTGTAAATCAGGTTAATCATGATCAAGAAAGATTCTACAAGGATCAGAGAAGAACTTACATTTTTAGAGAATATTTGCAAGACTACCAAAAAGTACAGCATTAGAATAAAGATGAAATAATACCATGGTCTATCTCCAAGAGAAAGCAGTAGTACAACCAGGGAACTGATATAAAATATCCCGAATAGATACGTAAGGGATTTTGTGCTTAGAGATAAAGGGAAGTATATGTCATGTAATTTTGCATCTTTTTTGTAAATAAACAACACAAATAGGCAGGAAAATATTGCAGGTATTCCGGTAAATAGTCCACGAAGTGCGTAACCAAACCTTCCGATCTCAAACATCCATAAGAACGTTAATAATACTGCTAAAATTATAGCTAATGGAAAAAGAGAGGAAATTAACTTCATGAAGTGGTTATTATCCACCTTAATTCCTTTCTCTTTACTTGACCCAAACATACTATCTCCATAACCTTAAACAAACATAACATTACAAATTGAATTCAGTGTTCTGTAGATGTACACGTATGTAGAATTAATTTACCTATTTTATTCCTATTATTCATTGAAAGTTAGATACTTTTTGCGTACTGTTATATTGAAAAAAAGATGGCATTCTTGTATACATCTGCAGAAAGTGAGAAGAATAATTAAATTACCCAAGTTATTAGGTTTGGAAGCGAATCAGAGTTATAATCAAGCTAGTATTGATTAAAAATATTTTGGCCCGAAAAGTATCATATATAGTGCGTTTCAGTCTCTATTTCTTAAAGATATCGATAAACTCGTGAATATTAAATATCAGATCGAGATTTGAATTTAGCAAGATAAAGGGAATTTACAAAACTATACAAAAACCCCAACCCATAAGTAACGTGTTGCACAGGAATCACAAAAAAGGCAAAAAGACCGTATTTGGATCTCATTTTGCAAGTAACCTGGATTGAGGTGACAAAGACCAGAACAAAATATATAGCTATCAATGCATACAGAAACAGTATCGGAGTATAGTAAATAACAGAAGATATCAGCAAAGCTACCAAAAAAACGATGGCAACTGAAGGCAAAAAAGCATACCAACGGACAAATTCCCCATGCTTTTTGAAAAGTTCCGCCATCCACATACCATATTTAAACATCCTTACCGAAAAAGAGTATAAAGTTCCTCTTCTGTGATGCAGAACCTGTGCTTCAGGAACGTACAAAAACCTGTGGCCCTTCTTACCTATTCTATAATTCAGATCTCCATCCTGACCTATCAGAAACCTTTCGTCAAAATAACCGACTTCCTGAATTACACTTTTTTTATACATGGCATTACAATTTGGTAGAGAGCTGACATAGTGTTTTTTTGTGGAATTTTTGGACTGAGCCGAGCCTCCTGAACCCAGAAAAGTTTCCTGGGAATACCCCACGACTCTGCCAAATACAGGATCAGTCTCAAAGATAAGGTTAGGTCCTCCAAAACACATTACATCATAGGGAGCATTTTGCATTTCACTGACAAGTATTTTCAACCACTGAGAATCTACCTTGCAGTCCCCATCAGTAAACGCAACAAGATCGCCTATAGCATTCTTCACACCAAGATTCCTTGCCGCAGCAACATTTCTTTTATTATTTAGAAGAAGCCTTACAGGGTATTTCCGTACCAGGTCCCGAGTTTTATCGGAGGACATGCCATCAACGATAATAATCTCATAACGATCCCGCGGATAGTCTAGCCCAAGAAGTGATTCAATACATTCGTCTATAAATAGTTCTTCGTTGCGAATGCCTACTACCACCGAAACGAAAGGATATTCCATAAATTAACCCCTATTTGAAAATTATTGTTTCCGAATATGCTCATTTAGAACTATCATCCTTGATATTGCATGCAGTATTATTCCAGTAAATACCATAAAAGCTCCTATAATTGTCAACATCACCATAAGAAGTGTAGGCCCGAAGCGCAAATACCCTCCCATGTAATAATTCTGTAAGAATTTCAGTCCCATAAGAAAGCCTGTAGATGCCATAATCATCCCAGGGAAAGCAAAATAGTACAATGGTCGTCTATACTCCATATCCTTGAGAATACGAAAAAGAACTCTAGGTCCATGTATAAAAGGATGTTCACTTGAGCAGTTATCAAGGTCATACCTACAATGGATTTCCACTTCAGTAAATTTTAGATTGAAATCACCTGCCTGAATGAGAATTTCGGAGCCAGCAGACATATCGGTATCATATAAATGTATATTTTCAATGGCCCTTTTTCCATAAGCCCGAAAACCACTCTGGGAATCAGTAACATTGAGGCCACCTGCAACATAGGTCGCAACATCAAGGACCTTCATCCCAAACTTACGATAAATTGGGACATTTTTACCGTTACCGTTGACAAACCTGGAGCCGATTACCAGATCAAATCCATTTTTAAGAGGCTCCAGAAGCTTAGGAATCTCGGATGGGTCATGCTGACCGTCAGAGTCAATTATAACCATAGCATTTGCACCGAGATGGCGGGCAGCTTCAAAACAGTTCTTGAGGGCTGCACCGTATCCAATATTGGTTCCATGACAAACTACATAGGCACCTAGGGATTCTGCGATATCGACGGTATTATCAGTACTTCCGTCATCTACAACCACTACCCTGTCGACATATTTTTTGCAACCCTTGATAACTTCTGCAATGATGTGAGCTTCATTATAGGCAGGCATAGCTGCAATCGTAACGGACATTGGTAATTACCTACCTCTTTTGTGATGAGACTCGAAAGTCTTTCGAATAAAGGAATTTATTAGAGAGGAGTATGTAATGAGTCTAATCTTAGCAAATATTATTCCCAAAGTCATCTCTCCATAAATTATAAAGGGTTTCAAAAGGTATTCTACCCCCATATTTACAGGATCAATTTTAAGGATTAATGGACCCCCTTTAGCAAAAAGGGAGGGCCTGACCACGATACAAATTAGTACCTTTGTTCAGTATAAGAGATATATGTACCTGTTTTAATATATACTAGCTATATAAGCATTTGGACACGAAAAATAATTTATAAGATAACCGATAACGAAAAATAAATCAGTTCCTTCAAAAACCTGTTAATCTGAATAAGAACATAAAAACTTTTATTTGTTATTTAACAGAGGTAGTAATGGGAAAAGAATCAAAATGATATAAAAAGCCAACGTATTTTTGTAACTATTCAGCGAGGAAAAGAAATATCAATAACTATATCTATCAAAATTCAATATGCAAATTTTGATGGGCTTATTTTACCCAACTGTAGGCTATTGATAATTTTTGGATTATTTAATAAGTTAGCAATTAGAAGTATATATTTTATCAAAATAGATAGTTACGAATCGATTGTTGTGCAGGTTGAATATTTATGAATTTTTCATGGTATTCAATTAGCATTAAAAAACTTTCAAACTCGGGCTAAAAAATTTTTTTACAAATAGAATGGAAATAGATTGAAAGGTTGAGAATTCCTTTCAGGAAGATCGAAAAAAAGGAAAAGTATTTGATATAGCAAGCAGGAAAGGAGAAAGATACTTTATACAACTAAGTGACGAATAAACAGATTTATGAGGATATATATGGCCGGAAACCAGAAGTTTCCACCTGATCTGCTGTTCATAGTAGGCCTTGTGATTCTTACGAATATTTTCATACTTGTTTCTCCATTCAACGAAAGTTTCATCCGCACTATTCTTGGTTTATTCCTGTTAATTTTCCTTCCAGGATATGCTTTTATATCCGCGCTTTTTCCAGAAGAAGCCGGACTTGAAGGGATGGAAAGAATAGCTCTTTCAGTCGGGCTAAGTGTTGCAATAGTACCTCTAATAGGACTTGTAATTAACTTTACACCCTGGGGAATTAGGGAAATTCCCCTACTTATAAGCCTGTCTGCATTTACTCTACTCATGTCTGGAGTAGCATACTCAAGGCGGAGAAAACTACCCGAAAACAGGATATTTGGAGTTTCTTTAAGGAGTTCTGCTCTTACCTTACTGACTAAAATTGTGGAAAAGTCTGAATCAAAAACTGAGAAGATCCTCAGGACATTTCTAGCCATTTCTTTCCTGGTCTTGATCGTAACTCTGGCTTACGTTACCCTCACACCTCATGAAAGAGAGCCATTTACAGAATTATATATTCTCGGACAGAAAGGGATGGCTGAAAATTATACAACAGAGTATGTACAGGGTGAAAGCGGGACCTACATTATAGGGATAGTAAACAATGAGTATAAAACAATGAATTACACAATGGAAGTTAGGCTTGAAAACGAATCCCTACCCTTTCAGAAAAACCTGAAAAATATAAGGCTTGCCCATAACACAACCATGAAAGAGCCCCTTAAGATTACACCTTTTATTGAAGGAAAGAATCAGAAGCTCGAATTCCTTCTTTTCAATGAAACAGAAAAGAAAGTCCCCTATAAAAATCTATGTCTCTGGATAAATGTGTCAAAGAGCGTCTGAAAATGGAAATATCTAATAATTTTAGGGAGAAGCCAGTTGAGATTAAAAATAGATGGTATTATATAGGAATACCAGCTGCAGCAATTGCCTTTGCAGAAATATTGATATTTTGGGGAATGAAGATAGAAGCCCTGGGAATGCATGCAGTGATCCTACTAGGGCTCTCCTTTTCTATGATGTTTGTAAAAAACACGGAGATCCAGAAAACCTACCTGGCTCTAATTCTCCTGCCAATCCTACGCATAGTCAACCTTTCAATGCCAATTTATTATGAGAAAACGCTTTATTCCTTTATTTTCACATACGGTATCCTGGCAATTCCTATAAGTATTGCAGCAACCAATCAGGATTTTACTCGCAAACAGCTTGGAATGACCTTCAAGAAAATATGGTTCTATGCCCCAATTTCAATATTATTAGGCCTTCTTCTTGGAGAAGGGGAATATCTAATAATCAAAACAAACTATCTAATTTCAGACCTCTCAACCTTTAACCTCCTGATGCTCAGCATAGTTATGATCTTTTTCGTAGGCCTTGTAGAAGAGATAATTTTCAGATCGATCCTTCAGAATCGGTTGCAGATAGCACTCGGGAATCGATCAGGGCTGATAATTACAAGTATTTTATTCGGACTTATGCATACAGGATATGGAAGCTTGGGTGAAGTTCTGTACGCATCCTTTGTAGGCATATTTGTAGGTTACCTGTTTTACAAAACACGCAGCCTCCCTCTTGTTGCGATGATTCATGGCTTCATAAATGTCTTTGTTTTTGGGATAATTCCCCTCATCCTCTAAAAATACCTGTGCCTGTGAGTAAATTTCGATAGAAAGAAAAAAATAAGTAAAGCCAAAAAATATAAAAGGGAGATACTGAAAGCAACACAATGCTCCTGAATAAATCACTTCCGACTCTAGAACTCTGAAAACACATCGATACAAATAAAAAAATAACTCCAGGTTCTTAAATCGTGGCAAGACAGGAAAAATGAGTATATGCATTTGTAAATTAAGCACTTAGCTCCCACTTTCCGCAGATTTAGAACTTGAATGCTTTCTATTTTTCTCAATCATGACAGTAGCTTAAAAATTAATCTAACTTTCAATGAATAATAGAGCTAAAATAGGCAAACAAATTCTACATTTGTATACTTCTGTGGAATGTAGATTCGCTAAAAATATATCCCCACTTTTATCACATCAATTTACTCCATACGATTCACGATTACCTTAACCCTTGACTTCCATCTCAGCAATTACTCAATGAAAATAGCAAATCTTTATCTCCAAACCGTACTGACCTTTCTTGGAGATCATTTAACTCAAAGATCACAAAAAAGGATTCTCATATCTCCCTTTACCTTTTTTCCTTTTATTTATACTTGAAGTAGATAACAATATTCAAGAAAATTTTGAAGATTCCAATTTACCTCTTATCATTTTTTTCGCGAAAATCCGGTTCAAATCTTTCTCACTAAATTATGCATTTGACATTACTTTCCCTTTTCTTGTTCAGTATCCTTTGATTTTAAAAACAGCTTCTAATTATCCTTAAATTCGCCTTTTATTTTCAATGTAATCAAATTATTAAAATTAATAGAAAATGTCGGTAAACCTATTATTTTCATTAGTTATTTATATCCTATTTAGAAGTATATAATAAAATCTTGGATTTCTCGAAATTCTCTTAAATTCTTCTTTGCAGAATTAAATTGCGTCTTTCGTTTGTCAATTACTATAATGACCATCTTCTGCTTGTATTGATCATGGAAGTTCTTTCCTTAACTCAGAAAGTTGCTTTCCTATTAAAATAATACTTTACTACTTAACCAAGTTTATTATTCAGGAGGAAGCAACACTTCTTACTCAGAAAGCTTTATCAAGAGACAAAACGTTGAGCAACCGATTGAAAAATCTTCTGCAACTTTACCTGGATTCAAACCATTGTTAACCAATAATGATGCTTGAGGTATATCTACACATTTTTGTCTTAGAAACTAATGATTTCCTGTAATATATCATACTTGGTAAACATATCTAGGCTCAGATTAAACTAATATAATTATTTTAAATTCGGGATATTATACTTGAAAATTAATATTTAGGCTCAGAACAGAGAGGAATAAAGCCATTAAAATCTTCAATATACATTTAAACAATATATGAATTTTCTTTTAAAAATGGAAAATTCAAGATATCTTCCCAAAAAAGATTTCCTAAATAAAGATTTCTCGACTTGATAAAGCCTCTCTTTACTTGCCTCACCACCTTAGATATATAAAAATAGGATAATATTTAGTGACACATGTGAAAAAATTTGCCAACATCGATGCAAAGACAGCCAAAAAAACTCAATATATCATATGCATTTAATGCAGCAAAATGCGGTGATCAACATGCAGGATTGTATACCACAATTTTGAAAGTTCTACAACCAAGTCATCCTGCTAGCCTCACTACTGACCCAGCTCCTGGGAGCTAAACTATGACCTGAGAAAAAGAGTGTGCAGGGATCTGCTATAGAGCCTGATTTTGTCTCCTTCATTTTCAAAGGATAGCAACGTAAAAGTATATGGATTTTCATGAGCATACTTGTTCCCGATTTTCTGAGTTGTAAATACAGCTTTTCACAATGAGAAAGATAAAATTCAGAACCAGATACCGAAAATTTCCATGGAGATGCGGCTTGGGTAGAAGTAAAAAGACTTTACAAGACGTCGAAGATACCCACCGGTATATAAGAAGAAACCCAAAAACAAAAAGATGGGTTTAGGAACTATTGTTTTCGAAGAAAAATCTTTTATTATCTTATTTTCCAGAATTATGCCTATTCAAAAGAGACCTGCACGAAAAAGGATAATCATGGCCAAGTGTGATTCATAGCACCTAAAAACACTACTATTATGCCTACAATTGCACCGACAATAATTACTACTTTGGGCTGAATTTGAACTGCATTTTTATCAGCTTCATAGTAGCGCATGAGCCCCGCAGAAGACTGAAGTCCGTTGCCTGATTTTTTAACCATAAGTTAACACCTGTACGAATGAGCTGTATTTGATTAAAGGTTTCATGCATTAGATAATACAGATTGCTGTAGCACATTCTAGAATTTGTCTAGAAAATTGAAAATTCAGCACATATGCTAAATTTTCTATTAACTCTAGTAATCACCAGATAATAAAGTTATCTTATGATATCACCGACATTCTGCAAATGTACACAGCTGGATAATTTGTTTACCCAGTTGAATACTATTTTTTATTGAAAGGTAGATTAATTTTCAATCTAATGCCATATTGAGAAAATAGATAGACTTCTTGTGCACATCTGCAGGAATTGAGGATAAGGAAATCGCATTCTATTATTCTGAAATACTAAAGAAAATTAGCATAATGCATAATTTATAGTTGAGATTAATATAAAAACCAATGCCAGAAAAGCTGAGTTATATAAAATTACTAAATTTACTTGTTAAAAAAATAAATGTAATAACGCAGAATAACAATCGGAATCTTTATATTATATTAATGAAATTTAAATTTGTTTTTTTATATATAAATATGAATTTACTCATTTTAACCAAATTAACTCATTATAAATAACGAATTGTGCATTAAATTGGTTGATAAAAATCGTTTAAATACACCCAAATTTCGAAAGGTTTATGAATGATCCTCTCTAATCAAAAAATCAATGTTTGTCATTCGTCATTTTTCGTTGCATAAAATGACAAATAACTTCAGAAAATATACAGCGTTTTTTCAATCCGGCTTATTACATGTAATAAATAAGGAGGAAAATGAATGGAACCACTCATAAGCATGGGAGTGCTCGCACTTATTGGAGCCGCTGCTACCATTGCAGGTGCTTCAGAGGACCTGGAATCCGATGTAGGGTCCCAGAGTAATGCTAATTCACAAATTCAGTTAGCACCCCAGATGGGATACATACATCGATATTATAATAAAGCTATTGCTGGGGAACCGGTATCCAATGGGATGATGTGCACAATAGGTGCTACTGGAACTCTTGTATTAATAAAACATTTTGGGATGTCCCCTCTCTTTGCATTGGTTATAGGAGCCCTTATTGCAGCTATGGTACATGGAAGCTATTCAGTAACTGCAATCATGGGCAGAGAGGCTAGCCAGAAAAGATTTAAGCAACCAATATATCTAGATCTGATAAGATCCCACACCCCAGTGATCATGGCCTTTGCGTTTTTGACTACTTTCACTGTCGAGATAGTCTCGTACCTAATGGTCTATGCACTAGCTCATCCTTTCCCATTCGTATTATTGTCCTTTCTATGGGGAGTTGTAGTAGGCTCAGTCGGATCTGCTACAGGTGACGTTCACTTAGGTTCAGAGCGCCAGTTCCAGCAGACTGAATTTGGTTCTGGTTTGAACGCTTCAAACTCTGGAAACATTGTCCGTAAAGGCGAATCAGGCCTCAGGAATGGGATAGATAACCTTTGGTTCTGTTCAAAGTTCGGAGGACCAATGACAGGAGTTGCTTTTGGGATGGTTGTGTTTCTGGGCATCTGGATTCTAATCGTTTTCGACCCTGCAAGAGGACTTAAAGAGGGCTGGCTCTCGAATATATTAGGTTTTCTTATTGTTGTTGTCTTAGGTATTTGGAACTGGCACATCGAAAAGGAAGCCCGCGAAAAATTTGGGCCTTACAAAGAAGATAAAACAGAAGAGGTGTCAGCATGATAGAACTCATTACAGCTAATCTTATCTGGATCCTGGCGATCGTAATCGGTGGTACCCTGATTTCCCAGAGTGTTCACTTCATACCTGTAGGTGGTGCCCCCGCTGCAATGTCTCAGGCAACAGGTATCGGCACAGGTACTGTTATGCTTGCAGCTGGAGCTGGAATTGCTGGGATCATAGCCGCTGGGACTGTAATGGCTGTAAACCAAAACCTCCCTCTGGTCATAGCTGCTGGAGCAGTCGGTTCAATGGTCATGCTAGCTGCAACCATGATAGTAGCTACTTGGATCTATGTCTATGGGGTGGGCGTTATTCCAGTTTCGGCTAAAGTAAAGTATGATCCCATTACAAAGTACAGACAGGACCTCTATGTGTCCCAAGGTACTGAAGGACATGGTATTCCAACAGTCTGTTTCGTAAGTGCAACTATCGGAGCTGCCCTTGGAGGACTTGGGGGTGCACTCGTATACTATGCGCTCATGAAAGTATCAACTCTCCCAGTAACTGATCTGAACCTTTCAGCTGTTGTATCTACTTTCACAATAGGTTTCTTCTTTATAAATTCGGTTATTCCTTCTTACAACATTGGTGGTACCATTGAAGGATTCCATGATCCTAAATTCAAAAAATGGCCAAAAGCAGCTCTTGCTTCCTTCATTGCATCAATTTTCTGCGCTATTGTAGCAGTAGTAGCAGTTGGAAGTCTAGGAGGGGGTCTCTAAAATGTCAGATGCAAAAAACAAATACCCTCCAAATACAATGTTAGCTCTAGGTGTAGTTGGAGGCCTCGTTGGAATATATCTCGCTTATTTCCTTGCCCCAATAAACCACGTCTTTGTATTCTTCGGAGCTCTTGGAGCAATCTGCGCCAGTGTTTGGGGCGCTGATGTAGTCCGACGTGTTGCTAGCTATGGACTTGGTACAGGTGTACCGTCAATTGGTATGCTCGCCCTTGGTATGGGAGTAATTGCCACTCTATTTGGGCTTTCGATCGGAGGAGTGGCAGGCCCCATTATTGCATTCATTACCGCGTGTGTCATCGGAGCTATAATAGGTATACTTGCCAACAAGATAATTGGGATGGGTATCCCAATCATGGAAAGGGCAACGACAGAGATCGCGGGAGCCGGAACTCTTTTAATTCTTGGGTTTAGTATTGTAATTGCTGGTTCTCTTGATTATGTATTAGTTGTTAAAGATGTGATTGCAACAGGCTTTATAATGATGATTTACATTGCCGGTGGTATGGCAATGCTGCACCCATTCAATTCAAACCTGGGGCCTGATGAAATGCAGGACAGAAGCCTTTCACTTGCTATTGAAAAGGCGGGAATTGCAATGGTCCTCTCAGGCTTCGCATCCGTAGCAGGTTTGGGAGCAATCGCGGTAACAATGCTCATTGGAATCTTCATATGGTATAAAGGCTTCAACAAATACTACAGCTTTGTCAAAAGAGATGCATACAAAGTTTTAGATACAGGCATGTTGCCTACTGAGGAGGAAATGCAATGAGCACCGTTCGCATAGCTCCAGAGATACATCTAGTAATGGATACAGAATCAGGTACTGTTGCACAGGAACGGGAAGACATTATCCAATACAGCTTGGCTCCGGTCTATGAAAAACTGGACAAGCTGGATCTAATTGCAGACGACCTCATAAATTCTCTTGCCCCGAGCAAGCCGCTACTTAACACATGGCCTGGACGTGAACACATGTCTTACACAGCTGGATTCTACACCAATGCTTGGTATGGGATAGTTGTTGGCTTTTTTTTCTTTGCGATGGTAGCCCTATATATATACCTGAGGATTGCAATGGGAGGCGCTTAAAATGGTAGAAAAGAAAGATGCTGCCCCAGGATGGCCCATACTGAAAGGTGAATATGAAGTTGGGGATCCCAAAAACCCTGTACTGGTAATTACCTGTGGTTCACACCTTCCTGGAAAGCCTATTCTTGATGCAGGTGCATCAATCACAGGATCGTGTAAAACAGAAAATCTTGGCATTGAAAAGGTCGTTGCCCATATTATATCAAACCCTAATATCAGGTTCCTCCTTGTGACTGGTGCTGAGGTTAAAGGGCACGTAATCGGACAGTCAATAATCGCCCTGCATGTAAACGGTGTGAAGGAACACAGAATTGTAGGAGCTGTAGGCGCAATTCCGTATGTGGAAAATCTAGATGATGATTCAATTGTCCGTTTCCAACAACAGGCTCAGGTCATCAATTTGCTTGATACCGAAGATATGGGTGCAATTACCTCCAAGATAAAGGAACTTGTCTCAAAAGATCCGGGAGCCTTTGATGGTGAACCTCTTGTAATAAAGATCGCAGCGGGAGAAGGAGAAGAGGAAGAGATATCTGGAGTAAGACCACTTGGTGCTGAAATTGCAATGGTCCGCAATAGGATGAAAGGGATTGATAGCAGCCTTATAGATATCGGAAACCTTAATAAGTACCACTCAGGTGTAGGTGCTGGAAAAATTGAAGGGTTCATGATAGGATTAACTTTTACCATCGCTTTACTCGGATTTTTATTAGTAGGGAGGTAAAAGAATGGCAGAAACTGAATACGGAAAAGGAGTTCAGATGGTAACCACCCCTCAGATGGGTGCAATAGATTTGACTGTCGAAAGTATCCGGTATAGGGGCCAGTTAATCGCGAGAAACCAGAAACTTGATTCTGGGATAAATGCTACCGGGATCTTAGGGTTTGCAGCGGGATTCATATTTATATTTGTGATGATAATCGTAGTCCCGTTGTTGTTGTGGAGGTGAATACTATGAGTGATGGAAAGGCACCCGTAGTTATTGTAGATCAAACTGAGTTCAATGTGGTCATGAAGAGACTCGACAAGATTGATGAAAAGATCGAGTTCGTTGGCAGTGAAATTGCACAAAGAATTGGCAGAAAAGTAGGAAGAGACATCGGAATTCTATACGGCGGCGTGATCGGCCTGCTGCTCTTCTTGATCTATATCTCGGTATCATCAATGTTCAGATTAATACATTAACAAATGAGGGATTAAAATGTTCAAATTTGATAGGAAACAGGAAGTTTTTGATCTAGGTGGAGTCAAATTCGGCGGTCAGCCAGGAGAATATCCAACTGTATTAGTAAGCACTATGTTCTACGGAAGACATAAGATCGTGTCAGACGAAGACAAGGGAATTTTCGATAAAGCAACTGCTGAAACGCTTTGGAATACGCAGGTAGCAATGAGCGATGCCACAGGGCTTCCCTATGCAAATCAGATAGTGGGTGAAACCCCAGAAGCAATTGTGAATTACATAAAGTGGTTCATTGAAATAGATGACCACACTCCTTTTTTGATCGACTCCTCTGCCGGAGATGTAAGGGCTGCTGCTGCCAAATACTGTACTGAAATCGGCGTTGCACACAGGGCTGTACACAACTCGATCAATGCAAGCATTGAACAGAGCGAAATAGATGTCCTTACTGAAAGTGACGTGGAAGCAGCAATTGTGCTCGCCTTCAATGCAACAGATCCTACTGTAAAAGGAAAACTAGACATACTTGAAGTCGGCGGTTCCGGACAAACAAAAGGAATGATTCAGATTTCAAAGGAATGTGGGATCAAGACACCCTTGATAGATGTTGCAGCAATGCCTCTTGGCGCAGGTTCTGGAGCCACAATTCGCTCGATCCCAACAATAAAAGCAAAAATCGGGCTACCCATTGGTGGAGGGTTCCATAATATGGCTTCTGCCTGGGATTGGCTCCGGAAATTCAAGAAAACTCAGCCTGATCCAAAAGCTATCTACATGCCTACAGACATTGGTACCAACCTAGTAGCACAGATTGCAGGTTCCGATTTTCTCCTCTATGGGCCTATTGAGAACGTCAACCAGATCTTTCCGGCTGTAGCAATGGTCGACATCATGCTTGGTGAAACCGCAAAAGAACTCGGGGTCGAGATCGCGGATCTGGCTAACCACCCGGTAACCAAATTGACGTAAACGACAATAAGACTTATGCAGTTTGACTGAAGAAAGTAAGCATTAAGCACTTAGTCATCTAAATTTCAATAAATATTGAAAAGCTCCAGATACTTTATTTCTTCATTCAACTTGCAAGTCTCAGAAAATAAGAAATTTAAAATAATTTAATTATATTAAAGCAGAGAAAATTTTTCTTTGCTTCATATTTTTATTGTGACGTTGATGGAAAATTCCTTCAGGATATTCTTCAGACAGAGAAATCATCTATTTCACGCTGCTATGAGAGAACTCGTTTTGTTACTTTAAGAATTTTTTTATTTTTTCTCCAGTTTTGAAAAAACAATTCAATTTCATTTAAATTCATTGAATATAGTAAATTAACTAATAAATTACACTTTTAAAAGTAGACCGCTATTTCAAAAGTAATTATTTAAACTTAGGTCACTAGAAATTCTATAATATGTAAAAAGTGGAAAGAAAGTAAAAACTGTTCCCATATTTCCTTTCTTTAATATTTACTGTGCTTTACTCATATTATATATAAGCTTAAGAATACTGAAGAAATTAAAGTACTTGCTTAAAATATATTTTTTTCATATTATGAATTGTTGATTTACACTGAATATACCCGGTTTTCCTCGCTAGAAATTTCAATTTATTAACAGACTGACTAGGTTATTTCTGCAATATCTTTGAAAGTACAATTTTTAGTTAGGATTAAAACTCATAATTAGCCAAAAATAAGGTCACAATCTTCAAAAATTTAATTGAAATTATCATGGATTTGTCAACTTCCAACCAAACAAACAATAAAATAATTGATTATTGAGGTTTGGTACTATTTCAGCATTTTTATTATTTAAATTTTCACACTGTATTCAATATTTTATCTATTATCCATATAATCTATCAAATTCAAAATCAAAAAACATACAATAGAGCCGATTACCATATCATCCACATTCACTAAATTATCTCATTGCATACAATCTCATTACTATCTGAAATATAGTCGCTGTATTTGAATCATCAATATGTACATCAGTAATGTTTTTCGATTGATGAAACACACAAAAGGAATAAGTAACTTCAGGAAAAAAACTCTTTACAGCTTCAATTATTGTTTTATAATCATCAGAAACTATCTTTTGAATTTTGCATTCCAGAAATCTGTTTATCATTCGTTTGAATAGCTGTATAAGAATCTCAATTATTTGTAATCTGTCAGTGATTCCAAAATCGAAAATTACCTTCTTTTTTGTGAAGATAACATAGATAAATGGGTTCTGTTGCAAAAAATCATATTAAGAAGTAATAATTTAGTTTCACAGCAAAGAACATAAAAAGTAGAATATTTCTTAGATAGCATTCAGATTTAGATAGCTATTCCGAATAACTTGTTTAT
>Ga0182014_10003786_pt1 | contig 17916 bp, 17 predicted proteins | sample 612S2DmetaG_FD_120489 | JGI IMG/M metagenome (GOLD analysis project Ga0182014, IMG submission 120489) | Permafrost microbial communities from Stordalen Mire, Sweden - 612S2D metaG | ecosystem: Environmental > Terrestrial > Soil > Wetlands > Permafrost | place: Sweden: Stordalen | collected... | reverse complement strand
TTTTGACATGCACCAACCGTAACGGATTCTGAGCACCATCAAACCCTCATTTCGGCCCGTCAAATAGGGCCTGGAACTGCCCTCCGCCCCCCAAATTCACCCACTCGACTCCGTGAAGACCCACATTTCTCAACAAAGTTGTTACGCAACTAGCCATTGGATGATAAGAAACTGATTTGGTGGCGTCCCGCCGGCACGACGGCGAGGATCGCGGGGCGGGAGGCCGCCGCCAACTCGCAGGCGAGACGCCTGCGCCACTTTGTCACTGGCCCCCAGCTCTTTGGGTCGCTTGACGATGAGGTCGAATCAGGTTGCACGGGAGCGTCGCGGTTACTAGGGTCAGGCGTGCAATCTGCAAAGATCCTGGCAGCCAAACTCGTAATCATGTCCGCGCCGATGCTTCTCGCTGCGGCCGGCTTGAGAGGCGCCGAGCAGCCCTCGCTCGCCGAGCGCCTCGGCTACAAGCCAACTGACAAACTGCTGATCGTCAACGGTGACGACGCAGGCATGTGCCATACGGCCAATCTGGCCACCACCGAGGCTTTGGAGAAGGGGCTCATGCGCTGCTCGACCATCATGGTGCCTTGCCCTTGGTTCCCGGAGATAGCGGCCTACGCCAAGACTCATCCGGACAAGGACTTCGGGGTTCACCTGTGCCACACGTCGGAATGGGGCAAATACCGCTGGGGTCCCGTCGCGCCGCGCGAACAGGTCCCCGGTCTCATTGATGCGGAGGGCTATTTGTGGCGCGAAGTGCTGGAGGTTTACGTCCACGCTACTCCCGAACAGGCTCTCATTGAGGGGCGGGCCCAAATCCGCCGCGCGCTGGCCGCCGGGATTGACGTTACTCACATCGATTCGCATATGGGCACGCTGCAATTGCACCCGGACTATGTGAAGAGCTACCTGCAGTTGGCCGTCGAGTTCGATTTGCCGCTTCGCATGGCTTCGCAGGAGACCCTCGCTCGCCTGGGCCATCCCGAAATGCGAGGGGAGTTTGCCGCGAAAGGAGTTCTCTTCACGGACTACTTTGTCTATGACGAGCTGAAGGACGAAAAGGCAGACGTGAGAGGCTTCTGGCTCAAGATCGTGAAGAACCTCAAGCCGGGCGTCACCGAGCTATACATCCACGCCGGACTGCCCAGCGATGAACTCAAAGCGATCACAGGCTCGTGGTCAACCCGCTCCCAGGAGTTCGAGACCTTCACGCGCGACGAGGAAATGAAGCAGATTGTGGCGGACCAGAACATCATACTGATTGGATATCGGCCTCTGCGGGAACTCCAGCGCAAAGAACTCCTGGCAGCCAAGGGCCGCTGATTTCCGGCACCACGCGCCGCAGTTCGCATCAGAGCAGGGACTTGACGCCCGCGACGGCTCTATTTCTTCGGCTTGGCAGATTCCCCAATCGCTTTCAGTTGCGCGAGGAAATCGTCTGGGATATGACCGTTGACGCCGGCCGGCGGGACGTCCCAGGTCACAGCGCCTTCCTTGTCCGTGATGGCGCGCGTGAAGGCTACGACCTGGTCCGTGTTGAAGCGGGGCGGTTTCTGGCACCAGGTGGGGCCGAGAAAACTCAGCATGTGGAACTGGGCCTTCGTGACCCACCGGCCAGGGCACATGACTTTGCCGGGGTCATTGATTTCCCCGGCGGTGTAGTCCTCCTCCGGGGTCAGGGTGATGATGGGGTCCAGGACGCCGGGGTTGAACGCGACGGCGCTGTCTGGATTGCCGGCCCGCGCCGCCGCGGCGAAGCTCGCGAAGTTGGGAGCCTCAGAGTGGCGATACATGGCGTCCGGGTAGTAGCAGCCGTCGAACCACCACCCGGAGACTCGCACACTCCACCGTTTCGACCATTCCCCAATCACCGATTCCCATTTCTTCTGGAACGCCTCGAGCCGGTCGTCCTGACCCTTCGGCTTGCCATTCACGTAAGTCCACAGGGGGAACTGTCCGGGCTTCCACTCCAATGCCTTCATGGCCTCCCGGTCGCGGTCAGGCGCACCCGAAGGTAGATAGACCATCAATCGGATGCCCTTCGCGCGCAGGGCTTCCGACAGGTCGGACACGAGGTCGCGCCGGGCGCATTTGCTCGGGGTTATGCCGGTCAGCTTGTCGTAGGTTTTGTTGGGCGAACAATAGAAGCCCGAGTTCTGGCCCAGCGTCAGCACAAAATAGCCTGCACCCATGGAGGCCAACTGGTCGGCCAGCCCGTTGACGTCGAACGAATCCACTGCCTTGTTCCAGTTCTCAATCGTGAGCTGGTCGCCTTTGAGCACGGTGTCCCCCATATAGTGCATAAACACGCCCCATTTCGCCTCCTTGAGCCAATCCGTCCGGTGATGTGGTGCGGGTTCGGCGGCCGCCGCGGCAATGACCGCCATTTGCAGGGACAACAGGAGGCACAGCGTGCGGCAGAAAGGTTTCATATACTACCCGTCACTATCCAGACTGGGAAGCCGGTCTCAAGCTAAATCCTGGCGAAACCAGGCCGACGAAGCAGTTCCCCGGCTGGCGCAAAGGGGCCAACAAAATAATACAATCTCATTAATGGGCGACCTCCGGCTACCGTCTGGCAACCCTCCGGGTTGGCTGCTCCAGAATGTCCAAACTCCTTCGGATGGTAGGGACGCGTTCCTACCAGGTTCAGGGCCGCAAAACGCGTCAGAATGTCGGGGGCGGGCTCTACCCAATCCAATCGTCTTCAGCTTCAATCTGTATGGAGAGGTGGAGGCATGAAGGTAATCCGAATGCCGGGACCCTTGCAGGAGCGGGCACCAGAATACGCCGGTGTTTGCGGGCGTCCAAAGCCGACTGCAAGTCGGCGCTCCGTCAAAATGGGCAGAATTGCTGTCGCCTTCCCGCTTGACCAGTCAGCCGGGGTTTGGGATGTTCATGGTACGAAAGCTGATCTTCCGAGCTGTTTATGAGTCAATTCGGGTTTCCATTTGCGTACAAGAAGGCCACCCAGGCGTTGAACTTCTTTGCGCAGCAGGCCGGGGGGCGTTTGAGCAAGCTGAGGGCGTTAAAGCTGGTCTTTTTCGCCGACCGCTATCACGTGCGGAAGTACGGGCGTCTGGTGACGAACGACGAATATTGGGCCATGGATTACGGACCCGTTGCCTCAAACACCAAGGATCTTGCCGAGCTGAGCGCGTTTCTCGGCGAACAGGAAAAGGCGTATGCCAACAAGTTCCTCGAGCCCGCGGACCAGAACCACCGGTACGGCTCGAAAGCGGGAATGGATGCGTCGGTGTTTTCCGCGTCGGACCTGGAGGCTCTACAGTTCGCCTGGAAAACGTTTGGCCGCAAGGGGAGGCTGGTTGACCTGACTCACGAGTACCCGGAGTGGAAGCGTCACGAAGCCGCATTGAAGACCAAACAGGTTTCACGAGTGCGTATCCGGTACGAAGACTTCGTTGAGAATCCCCATCCGGGTGTGGATCCATGCCACAGCCTCACCAGGGAAGAACAAGAAGACCGCCGCGAAGCCTTGCGCGAACTGGAGGCCTTCGAAATGAAATGGAGTTAGGGGCGCAATCGTGGACGCTCGCTCGCTGCTGAGACTCACCCTTCGACCCGGCAGCGTCTATTATTTTCAGGAACGGTCGTTCACTTCGCCCGAACCGCATTACTTCATCGTCGTCAACCGGCAGCCGCTGGCCCGGAAGGTTCTTGTCTTGACTGTGATTTCGTCCAAGGTGGAGCGGGTGAGGCGGCTGCGAAAGGATTTGCCTGGCACGACCGTGGAGATTGGTCCCGGCGACTACGAGGAGTTGAAACGGCCGTCCATCGCCGATTGCAACGTGGTGTTTCGGAAGGCGTTGTCGGAATTGGCGGAGAAGATCCAACGTAAGGAGGTCGGCTATAAGAAAGACCTGCCGCCCGAGGTTTTGATTCGCATTTGCAAGGCGATCAATGCAAGCCCGCTGGTTGAAGAAGAGACCAAGAAGCTGCTGGGCGAGCCCTGAGCAACCGACAATCACTCGTCCCAAAGCTGGGGGGGGTCCCGGAGTGAAGGATGAAGGATGAAGGCCGGGCAAAGCCCCCCAAAGCCAGGTGCAAGCCAGGTACATGCGAGGTACATGCGTGGCATGAGCCACCCCAGAGCCAGGAGTGATTCGTGATTCGTGACCAGGCCCCCAAGACAACAAAAAGCATTGGAATTGGGAGGTATTCACCTGCTTTTTGCTACGGATTCTCCCGGGCATGTTGCGCGGCCGGCGTGGCAGGCTCGGTTTACGCGACATTAAGCATTCCTATATTCACGGCAGCCTCGCCTGACATGATTATCATTGCTAATTGTTTGGATACCATCTATTTTATTGACCCTCACCCCTTATCCGCCGAAATTATACGCCATGACCACGACGTGTTTGGCGCCGAACGACGCTGCTTGAGTATGGATGACGTGCTATCGGGCGATTTGATTTACGTGTTTGCCTTCCTCCTGGCGGGGTTGGTGTTCGCGGGGGGGCCGTTTGTCGTCGTGCATCTGCTGGCGGCACGCAAGACGCGCAACTACGCCGGCAAGACCGACCAGTTCATCGAGTGCGGCATGGAACCGATCGGCGACGCATGGATTCGTTATAGCGCGGTGTATTATCTGTATGCGCTGGTGTTTGTGGCTTTTGCCGTGGACGTGCTGTTTCTGATCCCCGTGGCGCTGGTCTATAACCGCATCGCGGAATTCGTATATCGGGATTTCGTGGAGATGTTCATCTTTGTGGGGATTCTCTCGTTAGTGATTGTTTATGCCTGGAAGAAAGGTGTCTTTGAATGGAAGCGCAAAATGACAGTGCCCAAGCCCTGAAGGACTGCGCGCCTTACGTGAGGTTCGCGAAGCTGGACGAGCTGCTGGCGCTCGGCCGCGCCAACTCGCTCTGGCCGCTGACGTTTGGCCTCGCCTGCTGCGCCATCGAAATGATGGCGGCGGGCGCCTCGCGCTTTGACTTGGCCCGCTTCGGCGCCGAGGTCTTCCGGCCCTCACCCCGCCAAGCAGACTTGATGATCATCGCCGGCACCGTCAACAAGAAGATGGCCGCCGCCGTCAAAACGCTCTACGACCAGATGCCCGAGCCCAAATGGGTTATTGCGATGGGCAATTGCGCCATCTCCGGCGGCCCGTTCGTGTTCCCGGGCCAGTACGCTGTAATTGAAGGGGTGGATAAGCTGTTCCCGGTGGATGTTTATATCCCTGGCTGCCCGCCACGACCCGAGGCGCTCATCGAAGGCTTGCTCAAGCTCGAAGAGAAGCTCACCGGCAAGCGCCGCTGGCCTATCGTGAAGGCGGAGTAACGGCGCGATAGAGCGATGGAGTAATGGAGTGATGAACCCAACCACCCCCCAGCCCCCGGATAGTAGCCCGCAGCCGGTCCCGGCACCCGCGCCGGCCGCACCTGCAGCGCCGAAGGTGGCCGCGACCGCGGGGCCGCAGGCGCCAGTTATCAGTAATCAGTCATCAGTGACCGGTAAGCCGGCGGCTGCTCCCGCTCCTCCGCAGCCTGCGCCCGCCCTGCCCAATCCCCTCGCGCATCTCAGCCTGCCTTTTCGCGGCGTCGATTACGCGGCCAAAGGCTATCATGCTGAGGCGACCGTGGCACCGGACCAGGTTGTGTTCGCCGCCGAGCAGCTCGATAAAGAGGGCTTGTCCCTGGACACCATTACCGGTGTGGATTGGATGGCCGAGGGGCAAATGGAAGTGGTCTATGATTACTTTCACCCGGCCAAGGCGCTGCGGGTCGTCGTGCGCACCCGCATCCCCCGCGACAACCCGGAGATTGCCACCATCCAGAAGGTGTTTCCGGGCGCCAACTGGCATGAGCGCGAGACTCATGATTTCTTCGGCATCCGGTTCCTCGGGCATCCGAACCTGACGCCGTTCCTCCTGCCGGAGGACGCGACCTACCATCCGCTAAGGAAGGATTTCACGCAGTGTTAGTCAAAGACCAGCTCAAGACGGAGGTTTCCGCCGACGGCGCGCCGCGCGAGACTTTTGTCATCAACCTGGGGCCGCAGCATCCCGCCACCCATGGCGTGCTGAGGGTCAAGATGACGATGGATGGTGAATACATCGTCCGCGCCGAACCGGTGTGCGGCTACATCCACCGGATGCAGGAAAAGATGGGCGAAAACCGCACGTATGCGCAGTTTCTCCCCAATACCAGCCGCATTGATTATTTGTCGGCGATGACCTATACCCACGGCTTCGTCGGGGCCGTGGAACGTGCAGCCAAGCTCCAGGTGCCCCTGCGGGCTGAGTATATCCGCGTCATCACCTCCGAGTTGAACCGCATTTCCAGTCACTTGGTCTGGTGGGGCGCCTTCCTGCTCGACTTGGGCGGCTTCACGCCGCTGCTCTATGCCTTCGATGATCGGGAGAAGATCCTCGACCTGCTCGAAGGCATCACCGGGTCGCGGCTGACCTACAGTTATTTCCGCATTGGCGGGCTCTACAACGACATCGACGACACGTTCATCAACGGCACCCGCGCTTTCGTCGCGCAGATGCGCCCGCGGCTGAAGATGTATCGCAGCCTGGTGACCGACAACATCATCCTGCGCAAGCGCCTGATCGAGATTGGGCCCATCAGCAAAGAGATGTGCCGGAAGTATGGCGCCACCGGGCCGGTCATCCGCGGTTCCGGCGTGGCCTACGATGTGCGGAGGGTCGAGCCGTATTCCGTCTATTCTGAATTCGACTTTGTTGTTCCCACTTTCGAGGAAGGCGATTCCATGGCCCGCTACCTGGTGCGCATGGAGGAGATGGCCCAGAGCTTGCGCATCATCGAGCAGGCGCTGGACAAGCTGCCCGCGGGCCCGGTCATGGCCGAGAAGGTGCCCCGCGTGCTCAAGTTGCCCGCCGGCGACTATTGTTACGCGGTCGAGGCCGCCCGCGGCCGGTTTGCCGTGAGGATCGTGAGCGACAACAAAGAAATCCCTTACCGGATCAAGTTGCGCACGCCATCGCTGTCCAATCTCAGTCTGTTCGAGGAAGCCAGCGCGGGCATGCTGCTGCCCGACGCGTTGGCCTTGATGGGCAGCCTGGACCTGGTCATCCCCGATATTGACCGCTAAGAAGCACACTGCGACATGCCTGCGATGATATCAACAAGTTGCGCTGGGAGGATTGAGCCTTGGAGCTTGATTCCGATGGGTGTGCGGTGTGGCCTTCGAGCGTCTCGTTCCCCCTCACCCCAGCCCTCTCCCCAAGGGAGAGGGAGAATCGTCGGCAGTCGCTCGGCACAGCGGGAATCGTGCGAACTTTCGACCGTTGGTCGCGGCCGCTGCCTCCTTTCCCTAAGGCAGAAGGCACGGGTGAGGGGGAACAGGCCTTACTCGAATCCCAAGCGCCAGCTACCCACCAGGAGCGGGCGATCACGAGCATGATTCACTGGGTCTGTAATTTCATTTCATCGCTCTGGCCCGAGCCGCTCCGGCTCGTGCTATTCGTGGTCGGCATCATGTCCTTTGTCGGCGCGAACGCGGCCTACCTGGTCTGGGTGGAACGCAAGGGGGCGGCCCGCTTCCAGCGCCGACCCGGCCCGATGGAAGTTGGCTGGGCGGGCTTGCTGCAGCCCATTGCCGATGCGGCCAAGCTGATGTCCAAGCAGTTGATCGTCCCCGCGGGCGTGGACCGAACCCTATTCCGCGTCGCCCCCCTGCTGATGATGTCCCCTGCCCTGATGAGCCTGGCGGTCATTCCCTTTGGCGAACACCTGGCCGCCCGGAGCATCAATGTCGGGCTGCTAATGATCTTCGCCTTCGGGTCGGTCAATGTCATGGGCATCATGCTCGGCGGCTGGTCTTCGCGGAATAAATATGCGATCATCTCCGCCGCCCGCGTCGTCTCCCAAAACGTCGCTTACGAAATCCCCATGCTGCTGGTGGTCATCACCATGATCATGGTGACGGGCACAATGAACCTGAACGAGATTGTCGTGCAGCAAGCCGGAGGGTTCTGGCACTGGAATTTCTTCCGGGTGTGGGTCAACCCCTTAATGCCGGTGACTTTCCTCATCTTCTACACTTGCATGCTGGCGGAAACCAACCGCGCCCCTTTCGACATGGCGGAGGCCGAAAGCGAACTGGTCGCCGGCGCTTACACCGAATACTCCGGGATGGGGTTCGGCGTCTTCTTCATGGCTGAGTATTCCAATATCCTGCTCGGCTGCGCCCTGGCCACGGTTCTATTCCTTGGTGGCTGGCAGAGTCCATTCGGCATGCTGTCCGGGGCGTTCTGGTTCCTCGTGAAGATGTATTTCCTGATCTTCTCCGTGGTTTGGATACGCTGGACTTTCCCGCGGACCCAGTTCTATGGGCTGCTCAACCTCTCCTGGAAGATCCTCATCCCGGTCTCGCTTTTCACGCTGATACTATCCAGCGCGATGCTAAAACTCTTTCGCTCATGAAAAACTCTCTGAAAGAAATCGCCACCGGGTTCAACAGCCTGCTCACGGGCATGCGCATCACCCTGGGCCAGTTCTTTAAGCCGTCCGTCACCGTCCAGTATCCCCATGAGTCCCTGAAGATGCCGGAGCGTTTCCGGGGTCATATCGAGCTGGTGCGCGACCCTGCGACAGGCAAGGCCATCTGTTTCGCCTGCAAGCTGTGCGAGCGCGCCTGCCCCAGTGACTGCATCACGGTGGAAGGCGCTAAGCTGGACGGGGCCAAGAAGAAGTCCGTGACCAATTACATTCTGGACTTCACCAAGTGCAGCCTTTGCGGTTCCTGCGTGGAAGCTTGCCGGGATGGCGCCATCCGCTATTCCCACGAATACAACCTGGCCAGCACGAACAAGGAGGACTACATCATGGACCTCTTCAAGCGCCTGGAAACCGAACGCCTGGAGGCCGAGCGGCTGCAAGGAAGTCTAAAGTCCGAAGTCCGAAGTCCAAAGTCCGAGGCCCCAGGACAGGAGCCAAAGGCTGCCGACCAGCCCTCAACCCCCAACTCTCAGCCCCCGGGAACCCCTAAATGACCTCGTTTCCGGCTTCACAGATGATCGTTGGTGCGATCTTCGTGGTGTGCATTGCTACCACGGTGGTGGGGGCTCTTATAGCCGCCCTCACGGCGCGCATCATACGGAGCGTGTGCGGGCTGATGATCTGCTGCATAGGTTTGGCCGGGCTTTACTATTTCCTCCACAGCCCGTTCCTGGCCCTAATGGAAATCCTCATCTACGTCGGCGCGGTCTGTGTCACCATCGTCTTCGCGGTGATGCTGGCCGAACCGGACGAAGCCCTTCGCGAGGAGAAACGCGGGGCAACCCTTCTCTGGGGAGGCTTTGCGCTGGTGATCAGCGCCGCCATCTTCTGGGGCCTTTGGCATCTGGGCGCCCAGCACGACTGGACCGAACCCGTCACCCGCGTTGGCGATGGTTCTGTTAGCGCCATTGGCAAATCACTTTTGACCACCTATAGCATGGCCTTTGAGCTGATCTCTCTAGCGCTCCTCATCGCCATCATCGGCGCCCTCGCCGTCGCCCGCACCGGAAGAACCAAACCATGACTCCCCTGCCACTATCCGACCGCCCGGACATTTACTACATCGTCGCCGCCTTTCTGCTGGCCACCGGCATTTTTGGTCTGCTGCGACGCCGCACGCTCATTGGCATGCTCATTTCGGGCGAGCTGATTTTCTCAGCGGCCTCGCTCAACCTGATGGCTTTCAACCGCTTTAGGGCGCCCGACCCCGCCGTCGGGCAGATCTTTGTCCTGTTCATCATGGGACTGGCGGCGGCTGAAATCGCCATTGCCCTCAGCATCATCATCGCAGTCTATCGCAATTACCGCTCCGTCAAGACCCGGGAGCTGACCGAACTGAACGGCTAGGCGAATGGAACCGACTCACGACATCAGGCTCCTGCTGGCGATCCTTGCCCCGCTCCTGGGCGCTGGCCTGGTTATGCTGACAGGCAAGCGGGCCAACGTGCGCGAAGCGTGCTCATTCTTCGCCGCCGCGACGCTCTTCGTCCTCGTCGCATCAATGATCCCGGATATCCACGCCGGCAAGAAGCTGACTTTCTGCGTGTTCCCTCTGCTGGAGGGATTGAGCATCACGCTGCGGGCTGATGCATTGTCGATGGTCTTCGCATTGGCCGCCTCGTTCCTGTGGGTCATCACAGTGTTCTATTCGGCGGGCTACATGCGCGGCCTCAACGAGCACGAGCAGACGCGCTTTAACACCTGCTTCGCGCTGGCTTTGTTCGGCGCCATCGGCTGCGCGTTCTCGAACAACCTCCTCACCCTGTATCTCTTTTACGAGATCGTCAGCATCTGCACCTATCCGCTGGTCGCCCATCATCAGGACGAGGAAAGTTACGAGAGCGGCAAGAAATACCTCACCTACCTGACCGCCACCGCCAAGGGGTTGGTGCTGCCGGCCATGGTCTTGATTTACGTCCTGACGGGGAACTTGGACTTCGCCAACAACATCAACTCCGGTATCCTGCCCCCGGACGTGAATCGCTGGGTGGTCACCGGTCTCTATGCCTGCTGCATCATCGGCTTCGCCAAGAACGGCGTGATGCCCTTCCACAATTGGCTCCCGAGCGCCATGGTGGCGCCCACGCCGGTCAGCGCGCTGCTCCATGCCGTCGCGGTCGTCAAGGTGGGCGTGTTCTCCACTGTGCGCGTCATGCTCTACGTCTTCGGCGTGGATACGATGCGCGCCCTGAACCTCGGCCTCCCCACTGCTTACTTCGTCTCCATCACCATCGTCGTCGCGTCCATCATCGCGTTGAGCAAGGACAACTTGAAGGCGCGGCTAGCCTATTCCACAGTCAGCCAACTCTCCTACATCATATTGGGCGTGGCCTTGATGACCCGGCCGGGCATTGAAGGCGGGCTGGTGCATATCGCGAACCACGCCTTCTCCAAGATCACGCTGTTCTTCTGTGCCGGCGCGATCTACGTCGCCACGCACAAGAAGAACATCTCGGAAATGAACGGCTTGGGACGCGTGATGCCGTGGACCTTCGGCGCCTTCGCCATCGCCTCGCTGAGCATGATCGGCGCGCCGCCGGTCGCCGGCTTTGTGAGCAAGTGGTATCTGCTCAACGGCGCCTTCGATGCCGGGTCGGTCGGCATCATCATCGTGCTCCTGGTCAGCACCGTGCTCAACGCCGCCTACTTCGCCCCGGTGGTTTATGCCGGCTTCTTCGGCAAACCTTCCGTGGAAGACACCAAACACAAATACACCGAGGCCCATCCGGCGCTGGTGATTCCCCTGACCATTACGGCGGCGATCTCGCTCGTCATCGGCCTATACCCCGGCTTCTTCATGAGCTTCGTCCACGCTGTCCTGCCATGATCCTAGTCAAGCTCATCCAGTTCCTGCGCGACCGGTTGAAGACCGTTACGCTGGTCGGCATCGCGGTGCTCGTGCTGCTTGCCTTGGCCGATATCTTCCTCGTGAGCAATGACGAGGCCCACACGGCGGCCGAGCACTTCCCCGCGTTCTGGTCCATATTCGGTTTCGCCGCCTGCGTCGTGATCGTCCTTCTTTCCAAATGGTTTGGCCACCTCGGTATCATGACCCGCGAGGACTACTACGAAGACAGGGCGCCCCGTACAAGGGAGGAGGCAAAGCATGACTAGCTTCTGGCCTCATGCTTCATTGGTTCGTGGGCTGTCTCAGTCGCCTGAAAGGCGGAAACCATACAGCCCAGGGCAACGCCCTGGGAATACCGTCGCCACGTCAGCCAAAGCCCTAAAAGGGCGGAATAGCAGCCGCCCCCAGACGCAATGTGCCAGTCCATCGCCTGGACCACCGTCTGGCGCGGCAATGCTGATGCCGCCCCTTCAGGGCTTGAGCGGGTCCGCCATGTATTCCCAGGGCGTTGCCCTGGGCTGTATTATGCATGCCTTTCAGGCGAGCTCCGCGGCTCCTTTCCAGATGTGTGTAAGAACTAGCGAGGACGAGCGCACTCAGAAGGAGCACTATGAATAGCTTCTGGCTCCATCCCTCACTCATCCTGATCCTGGGTGCCCTCGTGCTGCCGCTGGTGCCTGCGCGTCTGAAGAAGGGATATCTGCTGCTCATCCCGATCCTGCTCTTCGCGCGCATACTGACCATGGCCCATGGGGAATTTGGCCAGGTCCATGTGCTCAACAAGTGGCCGATGGTCTTTGGCCGGGTCGATGCACTCAGCTCGGTCTTCGGTTACATCATGAGTCTGATGTGCATCCTCGGGACGCTATACGGCTTGCATGTAAAGGAGGACGCGCAGCACATCGCCTCATGGTTCTATGTCGCCGGGTCCGTCGGGTGCATTTATGCAGGCGACTTCATCACCCTGTTCCTCTTCTGGGAGCTGATGGCCTTTTCCTCCGTGTTCCTCATCTGGTTCCGGGGCCGGCGGGAATCGCTGTTCGCGGGATACCGCTACCTGCTTGTGCATGTCGCTGGGGGTGTGGCGCTGCTTGGCGGCATGGTCTGGCATTGCCAAACACAGGGCAGTTGGGCTTTTGACGATTCCTTCTGTAAACTGGCGGTGCACCACGCGACCCCAGCGACCTGTCTCATCATGATCGGCTTCCTTCTGAATGCCGCCGTGCCGCCGCTGCACGCGTGGCTGCCGGATGCCTACGGCGAGGCTACCTTTAACGGCTCGGTGTTCATGTGCGCCTTCACCACCAAGACGGCCGTCTATGCTCTCTGCCGCGGGTTCGCGGGCATGGAGATCCTCGTTCCCCTCGGCGTCATTATGGCCCTCTACGGCGTGGTGTATGCGGTGCTGGAGAACGACTGCCGCCGGCTGCTCGCCTACCACATCATCAGCCAGGTCGGCTACATGGTAGCGGGGGTCGGGTTAGGCACGCAAATGGCCATCAACGGCGCTTGCGCCCACGCCTTCGCGCACATCCTCTACAAGGGCCTCCTGTTCATGGGCTGCGGCTCGGTGCTGTACATGACCGGGGAGAGCAAGTTCACCGAACTGGGCGGGCTGTGGAAGAAGATGCCGTGGACGTTTGTCTTCACGCTCATCGGCGGCTTGTCGATCTCCGCCTTCCCGCTCTTCAGCGGGTTTGTCAGCAAGTCCATGATCGTCAGCGCCGGGTTCGAGGAGCACAAGTATTGGGTCGGGTTCCTGCTGCTGCTCGCCTCCGCAGGCACGTTCCTGCACACCGGCTTGAAAGTGCCCTACTTTATCTGGTTCGGGAAGAACAAGGCCAAGCAAGCAACCTGGGACCGTGCCGCCGAACCGCCGTGGAATATGAATGCGGCCATGATCATTGCTTCCGCGCTCTGCATCTTCATCGGCTGTTACACGCCGTACCTCTACAAGATGCTGCCATATCCCGACCTGGCTGCTGAATACCATCCCTACACGGCCTACCACATCTTCGAGACGCTGCAGATTCTGCTCTTCACCGGGCTGGGCTTTTTCCTGCTGCTCAAGAAGCTGGTGCCTGAGCCGACCATCAGCCTGGACATGGACTGGTTCTACCGCAAGGGCTGGCGCGTGTTCCTTTGGTTCGCCCGCAAGCCGGTTCAACTCGTGGATACCTGGATCGGCGAACTTTACCGCGTTGCCGGACTCGTCCCGCTCATGCTCACCGCCCGCGTATCGGCCATGTTTGATAACGAGGTAATTGACGGCGCTGTAGATGGTCTCGCGGGGACTATCCGGGGAATCGGACAGCGGCTCCACTTCGCCCAACGCGGACAGATGCAGCAGAGCCTGGCTTTCGCCTTCGCCGTGGCTGCCGCCCTCATTATTGCCTTCCTCTTATATACCTACGTCCTCGCACGATGACCGCTACCGGCCCTAACGAAAGCTCTCACCTGCTGAGCGTGCTGATCTTCAGCCCGCTGGCCGCGGCAGCGGTCGCCGCTTTGATCCGCAACGAGCGACTGCTGCGCTTATGGACGCTGGCGTTCACTAGTGCCGTCGCGCTCTTCTCCTTGCAGCTCTATTGGCGATTTGATCCGGAGACTTCGCGCTTCCAGTTCGCTGAACTTGCGCATTGGATTCCGTGGCTGCGCATTGACTACGCCGTCGGCATCGATGGCATCAGCCTGTTGCTGGTGCTGCTGACGACTTTGATCATGCCACTCTGCGTAATGGCGTCGTGGCGCTACATCCAAACGCGCGTCAGGGAGTTCATGATCTGCCTGCTGGTCATGGAGACGGCCATGGTCGGCGTGTTCTGCGCCTTGGATTTCGTCCTCTTCTTCATCTTCTGGGAAGCCATGCTGATCCCGATGGCCCTGCTCATCGGCGTCTGGGGCGGCCCGCGCAAGATCTACGCGGCCCTCAAGTTCTTTGTCTATACCATGTCTGGCTCCGTGTTCTTGCTGGTGGCCCTCATCGCGCTGCGGCTCAAGGTCGGCAGCTTCAGCATCCCCGACATGATGGGGCAGAACTATTCGCCCAGTTTCCAATGCTGGGTCTTCCTGGCCTTCTTCATCTCGTTCGCCATCAAAGTGCCGATGTTTCCCTTCCACACCTGGCTGCCGGCCGCGCACGTGGAAGCCCCCACCGCCGGCAGCGTCCTTCTCGCCAGCGTCCTGCTGAAAATGGGCACCTACGGGTTCCTGCGGTTCTCCCTGCCGATAACCCCCTATGCGACCGCTTACTTCACACCCTATGTCCTCTGGCTTTCCGTCGCCGCCATCCTCTACGGCGGGCTGACCGCCCTGGCGCAGACCGACCTCAAGAAGCTCGTCGCCTATTCCAGCGTCGCGCACATGGGCTTTGCCACGCTGGGCATTTTTGCCCTGAACAAGCTGGGCATCGAAGGCGCCGTGCTGGTAATGATCAATCACGGGGTCACCACTGGGGCGCTGTTCATCGTGGTCGGCATCATCTACGAGCGGCTGCACACTCGCGACCTGGCCGAGGCAGCCGGCATCGGCAAGACCATGCCGATCTTCGCCCTGTTCGCTGGCGTGTTCGCGCTTTCCTCCCTGGCCTTTCCGGGCACGAACAGCTTCATCGGCGAGTTTCTGGTTATGAGCGGCGGGTTCAAGCTCGCCCTCACCAACCCCACCTTCATGGTCATGATGATCTGCGTTGTGCCGGGAGTGGTGCTTGCTGCCGCCTATATGCTCCGCATGCTACAAAAGGTCGCCTACGGCGGCACGAGTAATCCCGACCATTCCAACCTCAAAGACCTGGGGCTGCGCGAGATTCTCACCCTCACACCATTGCTAGTGTTCGTCTTCTGGATCGGCCTCCATCCCGAACCCTTTACCCGCGTGCTCGATGCCAGCGTGAAACATTTGCTCGAACAAACCCAGTCGGCGGCAGCCCACACCGCCGCTGTCTATGCGGTCGTGCCCTAACGATACATGACCTCCTCGCCCTTCATCTCTTTCCTCCCTGAGCTGGTCTTGCTATCCGGTGCGCTGGTTGCGTTTCTGGCCACGCTGGGTGAATCGCGCGCGCGACAGGCCCGAGAGGTCGCGCTGATGACTTCGGTTGCGGCCATTATCGCCTGCGTGTTCTGCCTGGGGCAGAATGCGACCCTCTTCAGCGGCGCATACCGCGTGGATCAGTTCTCCCAGATCCTCAAGCTCGTCTTTGCTTGCGGGTTCACACTCATCCTCCTTCTCAGTGGCAACCTGGAGGACATCCGCGAAGAGGTCAAACCCGAGTACTACCTCTTTGTGACACTGAGCGTGACCGGGCTGCTCATGCTCGTGAGCTGCGTCGATATCATCACCCTGGTTGTCGCGCTCGAAGTCTCGGCTTTTCCGCTGTACTTCCTGGTGGCTATGCGCCGGGAGCGCGAAGGGCAGAAGACCCAGATGGAGTCGGCGATTAAATACATCATGTTCGGCGTCGCCGCCAACGGCCTGATGTTCTTCGGCATGAGCTATCTCTTTGGCCTGACGGGCACGACCTCGCTGACCGATATCCTGCCCCGGCTCCAGCCGATGATCCATTCGCCTCTCGCTATTACCGGCCTCGCTCTGACCTTCTGCGGGATTTACTACAAACTGGCGATCTTTCCTTTCCATTTTTGGACCCCCGACGTCTATCAGGGCGCGTCGAACGAAACCGCCGGTCTGGTCGCCTCGTTGCCGAAGATCGGCGCGGTCGCCGTGCTGGTCCGGTTCGTTTCTCTGGCTACGCCGGACAATCACACGGTCGCAATCATGCTGGCGATCCTGGCGGCTGCCTCCATGTTCTACGGCAACCTCATCGCGCTGATCCAGAAGGACTTCAAGCGCCTGCTCGGGTTCTCCGGCATCGCCCACGCCGGCTATGCGCTGATCGGGTTCGTTGCCCTCGACCAGTTTGGCTACACCGCCTCCCTCTACTACATCATCGGCTACGTGCTGATGGTCCTGGCTTGTTTCGTGGTGATCTGCAAGGTCTCGCGCGACGGCACCAATGTCTCCATTGACGAACTCGCGGGGCTTCACAAGCGTTCCCCGTTGCTCGCCCTGACATTGATCGTCGGCGTGTTTGCGCTGGCGGGCATTCCACCGTTCGTCGGCTTTATGGGCAAGCTAACGCTGCTCACCGCCGCCCTCCATAAAGGCTACGTCTTCCTCGTCATCATCGCCATGCTCAATGCCGCGATCGCCGTCTATTACTACCTCTGCGTCGTCCGCGAAGCCGTCTTCCGCGATCCGGGTGACCGCCCTCCGATCCACTTGGACTGGCCGACCCGTGCGCTGTGCCTCTTGCTGATCGGCGGTATCCTCGCCCTTGGCATCGCGCCGGGCCGCATCCTCGATACCCTCTCCACTTCGGTGGCGGCTGTCATTGGCACCCGGCCGGCCACAACCTCCGCCGTCGCCGACGCTACGCGCTGATCCTTAATCTCCGGGCACTCCACCGGCAGCCTCTGCGACAGGTCCCGCGCGGCAAAGCCGCCACCGAAGCCGAACAAGCTTTAACGCAGAGACGCGGAGGGCGCGGAGGAACGCAGAGGAGAAGAGCTTTTCCTTTCTCCTTTCTCTGCGTCCCTCTGCTCTGCGAGTCTCTGCGTCTCTGCGTTAATTCTTCGCAGCTTGGGAGCAAATCGGGATACAGCAGTTGCAAAGGTGCAGAGAGGCAAGGTTCTCCGCTGCGGACACCAACCGGGAGGGTTGGCAGAGGATAGCCGGTGGTCGTCTGGGGCAAACGGGGAACGACCACCGGGAAACGGCGTCGGATGGCCGAGCACCCCGGGCAGGGGTGCCAGAACCTCCGAGACCCGACCGCAGCAACCGCCTGACGATGGTACGGCCCTTCACTCCGGGTCACCTGGCCTACCGGGTCTGGCACCCCAGCCGGGGTGCAGGACTTCTCCTGCGCCGTTGCCCGGAGGTCGCCGCCCCAAAAAACCCTCAGCGACCTCCGGCTACCCTCTGGCAACCCACCGGGTTGACCGATCCAGAATGTCCAAACTTCAGTCCCTTAGCCTGCCCGCGATTCCGCAACCGGGCCGAGAGAATCGCCGATTGCACTGACTGGCCAATGCGCCCTGGGAACATGACAATCTCATTGACCCCTGCTGGTCGCTTCCTTGTCAACTTGATGGTCGCTGTTTGCGCCAACCGGCAATCCAATTCCAAAGCAGGTACAACACGACGACGAAGATTAGAGACCATCCGAGGCTCAAGAAAAACACCACGACGCCTATCCAAGTAGGCGCTTCTAGCGCGTGGGGCGCTTCTAGCCCCGATATGATCGCGTCCAGCAATGCCCAGCCCAACAACAATCCAAACACGATTCGACGCACGGTTCCACATGAATGTATGGTTCGGCGGTCGGCAACCCAATTCCAGATAAGGTAAAGCACACTTACGAGGAGTAAAGAGTCGCCGAAACCGAAAAAGAATGCCTTGAAGAGGGTGTTGCGAGTTTCGGTGTAAGTAATGTGTAATAAGCATGTTGTGCGTGAAATATGTTGTTCGCCGCTTTTCGCAGACAGGTAGAGTTTCAATGAGTAGTTTGCTGGGCCATGAACT
>Ga0182014_10003784_pt1 | contig 17919 bp, 18 predicted proteins | sample 612S2DmetaG_FD_120489 | JGI IMG/M metagenome (GOLD analysis project Ga0182014, IMG submission 120489) | Permafrost microbial communities from Stordalen Mire, Sweden - 612S2D metaG | ecosystem: Environmental > Terrestrial > Soil > Wetlands > Permafrost | place: Sweden: Stordalen | collected... | reverse complement strand
GCATGCCATGCGGCCCCGGTGGGTTCAGTGACGTTCACGGAAGTTCAAGAAGTCCTATTCTGTAAGGCTTTTGATGCATGCGCGTTCATCGCAGATCGTGTCAGTTCAAAATATTTGCTGACGGAAACGCTGACATTTCGCAACGGTCAGTTGATTACTTCGACCGCTGATTCGCATTCAGATGAGCACCTCTATTGCCGCTGCGGCGTGAGGGTCCCTACTCGACTTCGAAGCTGCGCAGTGCGGTAAGACACGTTGGCGCCATCCGGCCAGGTTCGCTAGGTGCGAGTTTGGGGCAAAAGATCTGCGTGCGCATTGCGGGGTTATTGTTCTCAAATGGAGAGTTCAGGAGAAATATCTAGCCTTTCTGATTTTGTGGAGAAGTTGGAGGCAGGAGCAATTGCCAACGGAGAACCGCCAATCTGGTTTCGAGGTTGCAGCAAATCAACATATGAGTTGGTGCCGAGCATCTTCAGGCCTCCGTTAGAGGGAGCCAACGAGACACTCATGTTGCGAAGGTTCATGCAGGACGCCTACGCGCTACTTTCTGTTCCTCCTAGAGATCGCTGGGAGTGGCTTTTTCTAGCTCAGCACCATGGAGTTCCTACGCGCCTTCTTGATTGGACCGAGAATCCTCTCGTGGGTCTTTACTTCGCTTCTGAGTTGGTTGCGGAAGATGCAGATGATGTGGAATCTGATGGGGCAGTCTGGCTTCTAAATCCGACCGCACTGAATGGCCACTCATTGCGAGATAATCGATTGGACATTCCCATGTTTGAAGTTGATGATGTACTAGAGCAATACCATCCGCTTCACGCTACTTCCATGACGGTACATATTCCGCCGGCGGCCGGCTTGGCGGTTAGATCCTTTCTCCGGCTTTCCGCCCAGTGGGGCACATTCACGATTCATACGAGAAATGAGGCGCTTGGAGAGGCTCCGCAGGAGCCTCCGATTCTCAAGAAATATATTGTTCCTGGCAATGCAAAGGATTCAATTCTGCGCCAATTGGATTCAGTTGGAATTCAGGCGCGCACCGTTTATCCCGATTTGAGCCACCTCGGTGCCTCAGTGAAAGAGAGATATTCGTGAGTACAATTCGATTCAAGAGTAACTTTTGGAGCTGTAGAGATCTCTTGTCGAGATATCAGCAACTGAACCTTGACCCTGATTACCAGCGCGAAGGCAGCATTTGGACCATCAACAGGCAGCAGTTGTTTATTGACAGCATCCTTAACGGTATCGATTCTCCGAAGATCTATCTCCATTCAATTGTCCCTCCTGAGTTCAATGACGACTCTCTCATCCGGTTTGCAGTTATTGATGGAAGGCAAAGGCTTGAGGCCATTGTCGGTTTTGAGGCCGACGAATTCCCGCTGTCCGAGAATTTCCAACTACTTTCAGAGTTGTCTGACGACACGGATGAGATTGGATCACTTGGAGAGTCTTCTAGCAGTCGGTTTCAAGGAATGAGATACTCAGAACTTGTCCGGGTGGCCCCATACCTGGTTCGCAGATTCCTTGCCTATGAGATTGCAATGGTTACTGTTGAGACCGATGATTTGGGCATTATTGAGGAACTATTTTTCAGACTAAATGAAGGAACGCCGCTTAATGCTGCAGAAAAGAGGAATCGCGGCACCCTATTGAGAGGAGTGTTGCAAAAGCTCACTGAGCACGATGCTTTTCAGTCATTCAAAATTCTGGACCGGCGAGGCAGGTTTTCCGACTTGGCGCTGAGGTTCTTATACTTCGAAAGTTCTGAGGTGAGACTCGGGAAAGTTCCGCCCATGCGAATTGTTGATCTTGATCGATTTGCTCAGTCATTCAGACCAGATGTTGGTCAAAATTTCAGTAGGGAGGAAGAATCTTCTGTTCGCGAGAGTTTGAGTGACTTGGCATCTTTAGTCAATCATCGGCTAGATGTGATAGCAGAGGCATTTCAACCAAAGGACCATTTGCTAGCGAGGGCGTGGGACATCCTCACGATTTATGTGATGATTGACATGGATGAGGGCCTTGCAACAATTTCCGATTTGCGAGAGCGAGTCGAAGACTTCTTTGGCCGGATCCGCTTACTTCGGTCAGTCGATGAAAGGGACCTTTCTGAAGACGAGTGGAGCGTACTGGATAACTTCGGCGACATTCAAGGGACCACCACTGGTTCCTATCTTGCCGGAAGAGCGAACGTATTGCTTCGTTTCGTACGGGGAGAACTAGGCCTTCGCAGCGCGTCGGAGGTCGACTAAGTCGTTTTGGCTCTTCGACCAGTCTTGGCTGGACAACATTACATTGAAGTTGTGTGTGAATCGACACTTGACTTGACGATGAATTTTTGAGGAGTCTTGTTGGCGAAGGGCCCCGAAGGTGAGTGATTGTCGTTGTGGTCGGGAGCTGATTCTTGGACACGACCTTGACAATCTTACGCGTTCAGAATTCCTGAATCGGCGTCCCTTGGTCGGTCCGCCCTTTAAAGCCCGGTAGGTCCTCGTCACCAGCGGACTCGGCCCGCTCCTCGTGCATGCGCACAATCTCTTTGGCCTCGGTGGCGAGAATTCGCCATATGTCGTTCCATTGCTGATCGTCATCGCATAGGCGCAATGGATTCTCAGACATCCAACGTTTTCGCAGTTCTGCGGCATACTCCGCTTCCGTTGATCCTGGTTCAACGGGCACAAATCGTGACTGAGCGTCCAAAACATTGCAACGGCGACAGAAAGCTTTGAGGTTTGATGGGTCGTTCGAGTTGCCATTGACGTGCTGAATCGTGGCGACTGCATCGGGGTCGCCACTCGATCGATCAAAGTCCAAGGCACGGCCACACTCTTCACATAATCCACCGGCTCGATCGAAAACAATTGTGCGTTTATCCACCGACACGCGACGTTGCTGTTCTGGGTAGCCGCCTCCGAGCACCATGGCCATCCGGGTCCGGATGACATCTACAATGTCTGGATCTTGATCTGTGCCGTCGCGACGATGTTTCCGTACGTAGCGGACCAGTTCTGCAGATTGACGACATCCCGGTGAGCAATAGAGTGGTGCCGATACCGTGACGTCGGAGCCGTCGCAGTTCGCACATTGTCCAGGTTGGAAATGTAGCTGCGCCATCGGTCTACACGGTCGCCAGAATTGAATCCACGGCGAGTTCTGCCAGAAAGTCGAGCGTGCCGTTGTCGAGGGTGAAGTTCAGCGATGCTGCTGCTTCCCGCAAGGCGCTCTTGACCGCCCACGCAGCGAGTCTCCTTTCGACATATCGACCGACGAACTCGACGAGAGCGCTAACGGGAACGTTCTGTTGCGAGTACTGAGCTGCCGATCGAAGACTCAGACCGTACTGCTGTTGATACTGCAAGACCGAACTGAGCCAGTTTCGGACATCACGGCGCCACTGGAACGGCTGTGACCTTTGGGTAGACACTGTTAATCCCTTCTTCTACGCTGGATTTCGGATACTTCTTAGAGGCGGTGACTCCGTCGTCGTGCCGGAGCGGCACCGTGCCAACCGACCCAAGCGGCCTCAAGCGCCAACAGAACACCGACGCCGACGATGAGTTTCCAATCGTGCATCCATACGGTGTGCCAAGCTCGACCCAATAGCACGTTGACTTGTTGACTGCTACTTGCGCTCTTCATTTCAGTTACTCTTCCTTACTCTCTCTCAATGATCCATCCGAGAAACCGACCCGCGCTATTGCATCAAGTGCTCCAGGCGTTCGGACATTGGAAGCACGCCAGATGTCCCCGTCGAAATGGAAACTGAAGCAGACACGCCGCCCCGACATCAATGATGTCCAAGTCCATAGGCGACGTACATGAAGCCGCAGAAGGAAAACACGGCAAGAAAGCGAACAGACTTCACCTTGAAGTCACGCCTGAAATCATCTCCAAAGGTGTAACCAAAGAGCGCAACGTCCTCCTCGCGCCGAGCGGAGAGTTCAGTCTTGTCGCTGCGCTCCACCCAATCAACAAGTACTCGCCGAAGTCGATTGAGAAACCTCCACCATTGATATAAAGCGGAAAAGACTACGAATCCGGCTGCTAGCCCAAGCCAAACAGCAAGGTGCTCAGAAGAGTTCGTACTGAGAGACGACGAAGCATATTCAGAGCCAACGATGCCAGCGATTGCAACACTCGCCATCCAAAACACCGTCTTAGACACGCCTCCCACGGCACTGGAAACAAGGCTAGACCCGTTCGTGGGAATATCGGGTTCCAGAGGACGTTTCCACCACGATCTGAGAACTAGGAAGGCGATATGCAACATTGCCCCGGAACGACGGAGTAGTCCGTACAACAGAACGGTCAGCCGGCGCTCGCGATCGGGACGATCATCCAGATACCACGGATAATCCTTGTCGCGGCTTGCCTCGTCGGTCCAACGTTTGAGAAAAGAGATTTGTGTCGTAATCATAAGGAGGCGCCTCGTCCTGCTTGCAGCAATTCTGGAAACTGAAGATGACATTTCCTACGGTGACGACAAAAGCTGATGCTCATGTGGGGCTCCTTGCTCTCATGAGATTCGGGAAGCCAGAACAGTCCAGCAACAGAAGAATGCGAAAGCTGCGCCGAGCGACCATAGTGAAATTCTCATTCCGGAAAACTTGCGTTTGGCGATTCGAGCGAGCGTCTGTGACTCAGCCCACGCTTCGTTGGCGGCCGTACTTCGATTGGCGGGAATGAATCGCCAATGCTGTCTTGCCACTGTCGGAAATGAAAATCGGCCACCTTCCACGACGTCGGGCGTTCGCGGTATCAGCGTGAGTCCGATTCCTACCACGGTGAAGAGAATTGCGATTCCCAAGAGAATCAGTACCACCCGTGCCCACTGCTCAATTGTCGTTTCAGCGCCCAATGCGACGCCAAGAGTCGATGACTGCTGGGATATGGCGATGACGATAGCCGCGGCAGCGGCAGCGCTGAAACCTGCCTTGGCATCGGCGTTGTTGATGTAGGCGGTTGTGACGGAGATCGCCTGAAATGCGTCGCTTACGTCATCACCAGTTGCCGAGGTCAACTCCTCGACTTGGTCCTCTTCGTTAGGCCGCTTCAACTGCAGCCCCTTCCGATGGCCATTTCGACGTGAATCGCCACTCTGAATACGCTGCTAGCCAATGGGCAGCCCACGCCACCACGGTCACAGCATCGTGTTCATCGGCATTCCAGTCATCGGCGTAAGCCACGCAGAGTTTTCCGCTCGTAAAGAGGTGTGGGGATCGTACGAATCTCCTTCCAGCCCGTCGCTCCAGTCGTCGTGCACTGAGAACCTCGACTGATGGGAGACCGTGGTCGCGGCGATGGACCAGCTCAATCCAGTGTTTTCCCCTGCCGGTGTCAATCTCGCCAGTCCAACCAGGTCGTCCATCGGTGGTGACTTCCGTGAACCCTGGAAACGCCAGGGCCATGTTGTTGCGCTCGGTCTCCAATGCGGAGGGATCGTTAATCCACCAGGCGTTCACGACTTCTGTGGGGATCGGATCGTCACCATCATGGAAGGCGTGCTTGGCCACTGATGTGACCCGACCGTGGTTTGGGTGACGGAATTCACCATCGGCCTTGACGACGTCGGCGGCGCCAATTACTTGGCCGGCGACCGTCACGAAGAGGGGGGTCCGTCTTCCAAGTTTGCTCAACAGGGATGCGATGGTCATTCGAAACTCCTTCTTTAGTACGTAGGCACGATGGCCGAAGTAGGTCGACCACCTATTTGGTTGATGGCCGAAGCCGCGTCGTCGACGATCCGCTTCCACGCGAATTGATTAAAGGAGTAACTTCGGCGCTCGCCTTTGTACTGATAGTCCTTTGGCGAGTCGGCGTGCGAGGTGAGGTACGTCTCGTCGAGGTGAAGGCTGGCGCCCTCACCGACGACGATTTCCCAGGCATTGGCATACTTTTCGCACTTGGCGGCGAAGTTGGCTGCGAAACCCACGATATTCATGTCGCTCTGCTTGTTGGTGCCAGTGCGAATGAAATTGACTTCGCCCCAGTCGACACCCGCTCGAATCTGAACCGGTTCGATCGCGTCGCGGGCCAACAAATCGTTAAGCACACCCTTGCCGGAGTCGAGGGCGATGGCGCAAGCTGCCATGCACATGACAACGTCAACCTCGGGCTCGCTTCCCTGACCACCCCAACCAGCCATCAAACCATCTCCGCGCAGTCCGAGCACGAACCCCCCGCTCTCTTCAACAATCAATGCGAACTGCGTGAGAACTGCTTGCGCCAGCCGTGTAACCGTCTCAAGTGGTTCCCAGAATGATCGTGCCGTGAAGTGACTCATGTCGAAAAATGTGACTGCCAGATTGCACGCAGCACGCTCACCAATATCGAGTCCATCGAATTCGGGGTGCCCCGCCGACGTCAAAGAAGAACCATGGAGCGAAGACTCGCGCACTGATTTCGTCGACCAGATCTTGTCGGAGCGATACTGCTCCAACACCCCTTTAGCGAACCTTGCTTGTATGCTTTCAATCACAAGTCCCCCCAGACTTTGGTTTCGATGATTCTCTTCCATGTGAAGTGGTATTTGGAGCGGTTCTACTAATTTCGGCAGTACCTGACCTCGTGTACTTCAGATAGTATCACTTAATTCAAGGATTTCGTCTGTTTCTCGCATTATCCGGGCAACCATCCGTGACAATCCACTGTTTTCCCGCCTAGACTTCAGGTCACGATGGGTGTTGGGGATCTGAGCGAGGCCAGGGAAGTCAGGCGTTTGTTCGACGGTCGCAAACTTCGAGTTGTGCGAGAACTCCGGGGGCTTTCACAAAAGGCGCTCGCGGATGCGGCCACGGTTAGTCCTGCGGCGGTCGGCCAGTTCGAGAAGGGTCGTTCGACGCCCAATGCACGGACTCTCCTGGCACTCGCTGAAGTCCTGCGTTTTCCGATCGCATATTTTCGCGGTGACGTCGCAGATAGTCAACGAGAGGTCCCAGCTTTCTTTCGGAGTCTTCGCTCGGCAAACACGCGGGAATTGAGAGAGGCACGGGCGTTTGCCGAGATCGTCCGAGACTTCACGCTTGAACTAGAAGCCCGTATCGAGATGCCGGCCCTGGACATTCCTCGCATGCCTGCGGGTGATGGTCAAGTTTCGAGGGACGATATTGAAACCATCGCAGCAAAGGTTCGTGAGTTATGGTCGTTGAGCCCTGTCGAGCCCATTGACGACGTTGTGAATGAACTCGAACGGCATGGAGCAGTTGTGACTCGGGCGCAATTTGAGACCGAAAAGATCGACGCATTTTCCGTTGCGTTCAGTGACCGTCCGGTTGTGGTGCTTTGTTCCGACAAGGGATTACGCGATCGCTCCAGGTTCGACGCTGCGCACGAATTGGGTCATCTTGTGATGCATGAGCCCGTCGTTGTCGGCACCAGAACCGCCGAGAAGCAGGCTGATCAATTCGCCGCTGCCTTCTTGATGCCTGAAGTCGGTATTATCCGCTTTCTTCCGGACAAGCTTGAGTTGAGCGCGTTGATGGCGTTGAAGAAACGTTGGGGTGTCTCGATGGCCTCACTGCTTTATCGAGCGAGTACACTCGGCGTCATGTCGGAAGAAGCGTACATACAAGCCGTCAAGGCGATGTCGGCACGTGGATGGAGGACTCGAGAACCGGAGCCGCTCGGACCACCAGAGTCGCCGCAGCTTCTCTTCAAGGCAGTTGCAATTTTGCGCGACAATGGCGTGTCGGAAGACGATTTGGTCACTTTGACCTGTCTTCCAGTAGATCAAGTTCAACGAATCTGCACTTCGACGGCACCAACGCGACCAAAGGTTGTGCTTTGAAATACCTTCTGCGGAACCTCGGGAGTTCCTCTGGAAGATCTTTGGCACTTCCGACACTCTGTCCGAGAACTTCCAGCGCAAGATAGACAGTAGGGAATGTCCAAGATCGAGGCCGACGTCAAGAACTGGCCAGCTGGCGTTGCGCGTCTCCTGAATGAAGCCCGTACTGACGTCAACGAATTGCTCGCCGTTGGCCGAATCGATCGCGCGTCCGGATTAGCGCAACGCACCGGAGTGCCGTTCGACTCTGCCTACTTTCCCATGTATTTCACCGGGGCATTCGAATCCAAGTTCGTGCTCGTTCACCTCAACCCGAAGCTGAGCGATCGATTGGGGGGACCTCGTTACGGGGACTTTGACGCCTACTACGACGCACACCGTCGTTTCGGCTATCACCACTGGGAGATGGACCCTTCTTACCGATCTGCGTTCGACCACAAGCAGGTACGTTTTCTACGTCCATTCGGATCCATTGAATTTTATCCCGAGACAGAGTCCGGGCACGAACGTGCGAACGCCGCTCTCGCGATTGATAGGAAGCTCCAGCTCGAACTCATCCCCTACGCGTCGACGGGGTTTGCGGCCAGAGACTTCTCGGCAGATCTGCTTCAGCCTCATTTCGAACGCGTGCTTGGCGTAATCGCGGCCTTTCCGCGGGACTACATCATCTTTTGTGGTGCGGTGTTCGACGAACTCCTCAAACTCAGCGGACGCGAAACCTTCCGGTCGGATCACCATTTTCCGCTGGCGACTAAAAAAGGGACGAGCAAGGGCGAATACCAGTTCTCAAATATTGCCTTCAGCTACGAAGGCGCCACTCTCCGAGCGGGGGTTGCGCGATCGTTCGCGATTCAGGGTATCCCGATGTCTGCGTACGGTGCCAAGTGCCACGAGTTCTACGGTCGCTAGATCGCAGCCGCTGGGGTTGCCGAAGGTGTTGGTGTCAACTTGGACAAGACAGCCAGCGTTATTCTTTCTCAAGTCCGCAAAGTTAGAGAACTTAGCTTCTTGCAACGTGAGATGATGCTCAGCGCACGAAGCGAACTTGACAATGATTCATGTCCACAGTGTCGACTCGCCATCCGGCTTCAAGCCAGGAACTTGCTTGCACGTGGGTTCCGGATGAGTCGTTCGACCACCATTCTTGATGTTCTCTTGAAGATCGAGGAAGCTTTTCGCCAATGATCGATTCAATATCCCCGAAGGTCAATTCGACGGTAGAAGCGTTGCGCGATTGCAGATAGGACTTAATGGGATCGTACTTACTCAGTTCGGTCTCCTCTTCTCGATTCATAACTGGAGCCATTCAGCGATCCTATTCCACTCGCCAAGAATTGGTCAGATTTGATGCCCGTTTGGTAGCCAGCGGAGGGGGCACTCAGACCGGTCCAGCTTGGAATTGGAATCCTCTCTAAGCTCACCACGTGAACTATCCGAGGTGGCAATACTTTCCGTCCTACGTACAGGCCCCGTTATGGGTGAACGACTTTGTCAACGTAATCGCACTTCACAGTAAGGACATTGATTCTCGAATAGTTGAGAATCTCACGAGTGATCGAGTCCTGGCTTTCATCGCGGATGATCTTGCTTCTCTCGGATACCAAGTGGAGACTGGGAAGAAGGCCCTCCAAAAGATTCGGCGCCCCGTGCTTTTTGGCGAAGAGGGCGTCGAAAAGGTCTCATACGAGATTGATGCTTTCCACGATTCACTGGGAATTGCCGTTGAGGTCGAAGCGGGCAGAGGAGCTAGAGGTAATGCGGTCTACCGTGATCTAATAAGGACCTCGCTGATCGTGGGAGCGAAGTATCTGGTGCTTGGCGTGATGATCGACTATAGGCATCAGTCTTCCGGCAAGGAAGTCGTTGTGAAGAGCTTTGATGAAGCACGAAGCCTCATCGAAGCAATTTTCAGCAGTGGAAGACTTGGGCTCCCTTTTGAAGGCGTTCTTCTCGTTGGTTACTAGAAGTTCCGTAATTGACCGTTGTCTTGTGACCATACAATGTCCCTGGTGCGTTCCAAGTCAGCGGCGCCCAGGTTCCGACTAGACGAACTTGGTTGTCTCCCATAAAACTCAGAGATCAACAGTTACAGAGTAGAGGGTTTCCGAAGCTCGGCCGATCTTGGCCACCAGTCCCGCGTCAGTCAACTCACGAATAATGACGCTCCACTCCTTGTTGCCAAGACTCAACTCTCTCATGATGCTTGACCGATCCATCGGATGACCTTGGTTCGCCAGAAGAGCAAGAATTGCCTCGCCAATGTCCTGATGCTTATCCGACCGACTTGGGGCCTTGCGCTGCGAAAATTGAGGCACGGGGATCGAGATCTCTGATACTGCTTTCCAACATTCACGCTTCTTGCACCACTCCGTAACGTTCCCATTCCCGGGAGCTGCAACAAGAACCTCTCGGACGAATATGCTGAGTTCACCTAGGAACTGAGCAAGATCTGAATCAATCGTTTGATCGATCCAGATCTTCTCGAAATCGAGCTTCGATTCCAATAGTTTCGATAACAACGAGATCGTGTACGCAACGGTATTCGCACGGTACCCCCCGTAAGCTTTCTGTGTAATTATCTTTTCAGTCTGCCGGTAGAGAATTGCCATGGCGACAACCTCTTGGAAATCCTTCTGCGTGGCTTGCGCTTGACGGTCCTTGGCCATCTCCATGGTGAAGTATCTGAAGTTCTTCTCCGCTCCTTGTGATGCGATATGGGGAAGTTGGTTCCAACAGTTCACGAAACGCGCAAGGTCCGTCTTCGTGAATTTCTGTGCGAGGGGATTGGTCAGTTTAAAGTCGCGCTTTTTACCTGGCGTGAGTTCCCTGCTCAATGAATCGGCATACTGTCCCCGAGCTCGTTCGTAGAACCAATGCGTCATTCTTGGTTCGCCCGCTCTTGCCGGTGCCCAGACACGACGTGAGTAGTTCTCGATTGCGACGTGGAAAGGCGAGTTCGCCTCGAAATCGGCTTCGTTAACCTTGTTCTGGCTGTTGGCGTATCTGGAGATGAGCGGAACGATCTCGTCAAGTTTTGAAGCCGGTACTATTGTCAACTTCGCTTGAACGTAGAGCTTGGAGAGATCAACCCGAGCTCGTTCACGGTCTCGTTTGGCAACGTGATGGATGGAAGCGGTTGTTTGGCCACCATTGACGATCTGGAGATCTCGAACCACCGATATTCCAGTCCCCCCGTTTGGCAGATCGACAAAATCAATTCCGGATGCTGTGGCGCTTATCCCGTTGTTGTAAGCGAGGAATCGTTCTGGCTCATCAAGAATTGTCTTGCGAATTCCTGAGTTGACCTTCCCACGGGCTTGAAGAAAGGCGCGGACATTGCGTTCGAGTAGGCGACCGCCGTACTTCTCATAGATCTCTGCAAGTACCGCCCCCGGCAGAATCGCCAGATGCGCCTGATAGTCGGGGTCGAAGACCGGCGAAGCCAGACATGGGATCGCTTGACCGAACTCCTTGAGAAAGTCGATGTCGATGGATTCCTGGGGCTTACCGGAGGTCGAGAGTTGGAAGAGGCGCCGAACATCCCAGACCTCAGTCAGAACCTCCCTCTTGTACCAGGAAAGCTTTGCCCGTTCCTTGATGACAGCCAAGCCGTCGGTGATGACGATTATTCTGGTTTTCCGAATGTCCGGGAATGCCTCGCTTATTGCCAGGATCATGTCAAACGCGGGTGTGCTCTCCTCCACCGTCTTGAGCAGGTCGATTCGGACTTTGGAGAGGAATCCCATCGCTCGGTTTATCGCCGTGTCGATCTCTGCGCTGGTAGTGGTCTCGAGGCCCGGGCTTTGTTTGAAGACAGACACCAGTATTGCGAGATCCTCCAGGTCATCGGAGAGCGAGTAGCCACTTACCTCCACCCCTCGCGTGCGATAGGGCGCAACCGTTGCTTCGTCAAAGACACTGGCGGCGCAAAGCTCGTCGATCATCACGCCGGTGAATGCCTCCGTCGTCGGTATTTCGGCGCCCTCGCGCGTGGCCTCTAACGCGACTTCTTGCCGGAAATCGAGATAGAACTGCTCAATATCAACCTTTTCCAAGATGGATCCTTGCAAGAAGGGAGCTCTCACTGATCTCAAATTGGGTGATTGCCCCAATTTGAATTGAGTACTTCAAATCTCCTAATCCCGGAGGACAGTCTTCCTCAACCAGGCGGGGAAAGACATCCCTGACCTCGAAGATCTGAAGATCTCGAATCTCGAAGCCGAACTCATACCTTGACGCGTGGATATTCAGATAGCCAACCTCTAGGAGTCGATTCTCAAAGAGTTCCTGATTGGCTGAACTGGAAACCAGTGATCGGAGGGTTGAAACAAGAAGCGGCAGGGTTTCACCGTGATCCAGGCGTTCATCAACCGACCAATGCCACAGAGCAAGAAGTTCAAGGCCCTTGGAATCAAGCTGCCGTTCGCTCGAAATTAGAATGCTCTGCGGATTCTTTGCGGCAGATGTCTTCACCTCAATTGCGACGTTTCGAAGATGGAAGTCCTGTGAGAAACCGTCGGGTCCGACCCAACACGCAATTGCGTCGTTGTAGTTGAACTGCTTACCGATCCAGTCCAAGACCTTCAACTCACCGTAAAGCCCGCGCAATGATTCGGGAGAGAGGCCATCGATTGTCTTTCGCAGAAATGCCTGCCAGTGATGGATTCTCCGTGCAACCGCCGCAGCAATCTCCGTACGCTCCCTTACAGAAGTCGCGGCGTTGGCCAGATCGGAAATGAAGACGTCAAAGACGTCCGAGTAGCTCGAATTGACCAACGATACTTCGAGGTACGAGACTCCTTGGCCAACTTCAATCAGATCAACATTGATTCCAGAGCCGTTCGGCAGATCCTGCAGCCCCTCGGTCTCGGTAACCCCAATGCGCAACGTTCGAAGCTTCTGGCTCCCTTTGAGAACCAGCCAAAGGTCTGCCACAGAATCTGGCGCAATTCTTCTCCGAGATTCCGGGGCATCGGCCGCAGTACGATCTAACGCTTCCCACGTTTCGGAGAAACTCATTCGTCGCCCATCTCTGACTCCCGGTAGACGGCATTTGCAGAGTAGTCAACTGCAGACGCTTCACCGAGGGCGCTTCTTGGGAAGCTAATGGCAAAACCGGCAAACGGCTTTGTGTCGGTGCTTCCAACTTCCGCCGTTGCTTGAATCAGGTAGAGGAGAAGCACACCCTTGCTTGGGGATCGAACAGCCCTGACTGCCCTCCCAGAGACTTCGGTTGGGGGGTTTCCGTCCTTGGTCTTGAGCAATTGTCGATCGAACATGAGCATCGTCTGTCTCAGGGCCTCTGCGGTTTGAATCTCGTCGAGGTCGATCCGTTCGTCCGTTGGGCTCACCAATCGCTTGATCGTGAAATCGGTCGAGCCTGGCGTCAGGTCTTTGCGAACAATATGACCAAGCTCATGATTACCGATCTTGAAGGGATTGTTCGGTCCGTTGATCACGGCAACCGTCCAGTCGGTGAGCTCCGGAGGTTGGTCACGATTCCGGGCCTTGATGTAATCAGCAATCAACCTCTTGTTGACTTTATAGTTGTCGGGATGTGTTTGGTAGTTGCTCAGGAAGTTGAGAATGGCATCGTTTGATATTCCCGACCACACGAGTTTGTGATTCTTTACGATTGGCCGTACATGTGAATCAAGGTCGCTGATCAGTTCTTCGATGGAGCCTAGGTTCGAAGCGACCTTTTCTTGATTCTTCCGAAACTTGATCGTCTCCGTAATGTCTCCCGAAAAGGTGAGTTTCATTCTCGTCTTTTCTCTCATCGCTCCGGCGCGCGTAATCAGCAGGCCGGATGACGAATTCCTGACGCGCAGACCAAAGTCACTCGGTGTGCCGCCGGTCAGGGTCATTTCATCGAACTGCATCAGCAGGTCTTCACTTGCAAGGGCCGTCTCGCGGTACCACTCGATAAGTTCATCAGTGGTGTAAAGGCGACAAAGATCGAGATAACCGGGGCGATATCCGAACCAGCGGCCCATCTGCATCAACGTGTCATACATCTTCGAAGTGCGGAGGTAGTAGCTGACGCTCAAGCCTTCCAGCGTCAGGCCTCGCGAGAGTTTTGAACCGCCGACCGCGATGACACTGATTCCCTCCTGGTCAAAGTATTCGAGGGCCTCCTGTGAAAGTCCATTCACCATTCGCACATTGACCTTCGACACCGCCGTCTGAATGTGCGGAAGAATCTCGTCCCAGGGTACGTACTTGTCTTCGTAGCCTTCGATGCCGTTGGTCGTTGTTTTGAAGTCTCTTTCCCACAATGCACGCAGTTCATCCATAGCCGTGAACTCGCGATCACCCTCGCCATACCTGATCCTCTGCCTCAAGAGACTCACTTCGTCCAATATCTGCTGCGTGATGTCCCTCTGGACACTTACGAAACGCGTCACATGAACCAACATCGAGTTGTGTTCCCGTTCTTGACCTCGTTGAGCCCGAGCGGCACAGACCAATACAAAGCTCCAGATCGCCTCGCGCATCGATTTTGGGAGGACCGGCCCAATCCGGAATCCATTCTTGTGGCCTGACTCGAGCCAATCCTCCTGGTCATCGACTGCGCGAAGGATTGGCAGCGCTTCGAGTTCATCAATACCCGTTGTCGGATCCTCGTCAATTCCAAAGACGCGAGTTGCGCCGACGTAGTCACTGGATCGCTTCAGACTAACTATGAAATCCCTGGGGAACAAGTTTTCGCCAAACTCCTCATCCCCGGGGGAATCCGGTGCAATGAAGATGTTCGCGAATGGAGTCGCCGTGTAGCCGACATAAGCGCTTTGATCAAACGAGCGAAGGAGCTTGCGAACGCAGAGGTTGATGGCCGTCGGATCAACGTCGGGATCGTTGGGATTGGTATTGATTGATGCAAAGTCACACTCGTCATCAATGACGAGGAGAGGCGTGTTGTAAAGGACTCTGGTATTGCTTTCGTCCTTCCGAGCATCAAATGAGGTGATCCAAGAGATCAAGTTGTTGAGGATCGACTTGTTCTTCTTGACGACTAGAAGGATCGGATCCTTGCCTCCGGGGTTAACACCGAGCGACTGCGCAATCGTCTTCTTAAAGTCTCCCTTTTGCTCACTGCTAGTAAGCGAATTGACATTGACAACTGAAGCCCCGCCGATAAGGCCGACTCCGATCCTGGAGTTTGACTGATCTGCGGCCATTCGTTTGCGAGTGTCGTAGCCAACTACGCCTTCGTCCAGTCTCACTTGTGTCTGGCTCCTCAGGGCATCGTCCATGCCCGTCAGTACGACAACTATCTTGTAGCCGGCATCGACCGCCTTATTGATCAGTCCTGTGTAATTTGCAGTCTTTCCACTCTGCACATGGCCGACAACCATTCCTCTTCGGTCCCATGATCCTGATCGACGAGGGCTCTCAAATCTCATAAGAATCTGGTCGGTTACTTCGTCGAGGCGGTTGACGACCGGCAGCGGAAACCCCTTCACGTCCTGCAGATAGCGCCTGTAGCGTTCCCACGCCTTCCATTCGATCTGTTCCCTATTGTCTGCCAACCACTCGATGTGGTTCCGGTCGTCATCAAGTGTCCCGGCGATCCCGACGCTTACTGTGTAAGAAGCCTGAAGATTACGGATCAAGCTCTCCAATTCTTGGTCAGTCAAATTAACGAGAGTTGACGCGCGTGTGACAGCATCACGGATTTGACGCTCATCAACAGCTTCGTTATTGGGTAGAAGCGTTGCTGCGATCGTCTGAGCCTTGCGTACATCCTCAATGGTCATCAGTAGAAGACGCTTCCCTTAGAACCTCAATTAGTTCAGGATACATATTGAAGGGCTCCGTTGTTAAGACTCGTTCAATTGCGCTCTTCACCGGGGTTCCCTTGGAGATGAGAGCCTGGAAGACCTCGAGCGCAATGTCCGCCACTTGTTTTGGTGTGGCCATTTCAAGAGGAGCCGAATGGGCCTCTGGGTTCTCGGACGCCGAAATGGTAATGAGAGGCACTGGGACAGTCTCCTCGATAATCCGAATCAATGTCCGGATGTTTTTCGAAGTGGGGTCAGTCAAGGCATTTGCAACTGCGACGTGGCCTTCGTTGATCCTGTAGAAGATTCGCCCATGTTTGACCTTCTGGTTCCAGACGTTGACAACCCCTTGGTGTGCAAGCGTTGTGATCACCTTGCCGCGGTGTCGGTAGACCTCAGATGCTCGTTGGCGGGTGTACAACGCAATTCTCTTGAGCTCGCTTCGAATTGGGACCGGCGGAATCGCGACCGACTTGCGGACATCAATTTGCCACAGGTCGTCCATGTTGTTGGTGATGTCAACCCGAATGCGTGCAAGTTTGTAATGCTCCTCCTTTGTAAATCGGAGACCAAGCCAGTCACCCGCAACCAACAGCCGATTATTCCGGTAAACGTAAAATCCTTGAAGGTCGTTCCAACCCCTGCTACCTCCAGCCAGTTCAAAGTCCTCTTGGGTCAGCTTTGACCGATGAGGGAGGACAAAGGGGTCAACCGTGATGATCGAAGCATTCAGTTCGATCTTCTCAGTGCCGAGCACCTGCCTGGCCGGGTTTCCCTCGAGAAACGGATCCCACTTCTTGACTTCTTGACCACTCAGATAGATCTTCAGCCCGCGCCCGATGAGTCGATGGAACGTCATGGATAGGTGAGCTGAAATTGCATCAGCGGTGTTGTAGAAATGTCGTTCAGAGGTTTCATCTTCTGAACTGGCGTTATTCACTATTCGATCTAAGTTCTCCCACGTAATTGCGGTCCCACTTGTAGTGGTGTCCAATCTGCGGATTACCTCGTGCGAATCGGGAGAACACTTCTTTAGCAGCCGCCACTGTTTGGTGGCCTCCACTTCGTCAAGGTCCCACTTACGAATCGAAACTTCACCATCGACATTCTTGCTGGCGACCGTGAGCGCCCTGCACTGCGAGAATGAGGCTGTCTTTAGGCCTAGACCAAATCTTCCGAGGTCATTCGCTTCCCGGGTGTCGCGGGGACTACGGCTACCTGCTCGCATCGCATTGACGAGGGTGTCCTCATCCATGCCTTCCCCGTTGTCAATGATTGAAATGAGACTGTTTGGACCGTTCCATTTGAAGTCGATCCTGATCTCAGACGAGCCGGCCGTTATTGAATTGTCAATCAAGTCGGCAACGGCGGTCTCCGGCGTGTATCCAAATGCCCGAAGGGCTTCGATCAATGCTGCAGCATTCGGCTCAACAATCTCGTAGTTATCTGGCACCAAGGGATTATGCCCCATATATACGACATCAGGATTCGGGCCACCATCTTCGCTGCCCATGAGACTGAAGGCCGCCGCTTCTAGATTTATGGCGTGGTTAACGTGGGGAACTAGTGGCGACTAGGCACCGGCTTCTTCAATGTCACCTCAGTTGACAGTCGCAGTGGGACGTCGGATTCGGCGGGAGGGGCTTCTTCCCCAAGACTTCGACCCAGGTGTGAGGTTCCCCAGCCAAAGTAGACACCCAACTATCCGACTCAAGCGGTCGGATGAAAGGATGTCACCATGGCAATCACCAGAAGGAAATTCACCCTGGAATTCAGAACCGAGGCAGCGCATCGCGTCATCGACACTGGTCGAAGCGTTCGTGCGGTCGCCTCGGAGATCTCCGTCGAGGAGAATACGTTGGCCAAGTGGGTGCGCGATGAGCGTCGACGCATGGAGGCGCTGGAGGGCACCAGCGACGAGCCGTTGAGTGCGGCCGAGCGGTCCGAGCTGGTGCGGCTGCGCCGCGAGGTGAGCGAGCTGCAGAAGGACCACGACTTCTTGAAAAAAGCTGCCGCGTACTTCGCTTCGAATCCACCAAAGCAGAGAGATTTGCGCTGATGGACGCGGAGTACGCGAACTTCGAGGTCACCCGAATGGCTCGGTTGTTGGACGTGTCGAGGGCCGGTTTCTATTCCTGGCGAGCGGCACAGCGTCGTGAGGTTCCACTGGCGAGCGAGCAACGCCACGACGAACTGGACGTCAAGATCCTGAGCTTCCACCGGGCCTCTCACGGCGCCTACGGCGAGCCGCGCATCACCGGAGACCTGCACGAGATCGGCGACATGGTCAGTCACAACACGGTGGCCGCCCACATGAAGTCCCTGGGGATCACCGGCGTGAGTCCCCGGCTG
>Ga0182014_10003782_pt1 | contig 17923 bp, 14 predicted proteins | sample 612S2DmetaG_FD_120489 | JGI IMG/M metagenome (GOLD analysis project Ga0182014, IMG submission 120489) | Permafrost microbial communities from Stordalen Mire, Sweden - 612S2D metaG | ecosystem: Environmental > Terrestrial > Soil > Wetlands > Permafrost | place: Sweden: Stordalen | collected... | reverse complement strand
CGAGCCAGCGCACGTCCGCCATGATGGAATCGACGTACTCCTGCTCTTCTTTTTCAGGGTTGGTGTCGTCGAAGCGCAGGTTGGTCTTGCCACCGAACTCGTCGGCGAGGCCGAAGTCGATGCAGATGGCCTTGGCATGGCCGATGTGGAGGTAGCCGTTGGGCTCGGGAGGAAAGCGGGTCTGGATGACGGCATCGCCGTACTTTTTGGTGCGCACATCCTCGGCGATGATGTCACGGAGGAAGTTGGGGGGCGTTGCGGCGGCTTGGCTTTCCGGATTTGAGTTGGTCATGGCTAAGATTATTATTTCACGGGAGGGCTGTGCTCAATAAGAGCGGCGCTAATCTATCTGAACAGAAAGACAACCTTTCTAACTGTCGGTTTCTTTTTGTAGTTCTTGCCCATTTTTGCCCTCATCGCCTCAATTTTGAGGATGCGTCGTTCAGCACTTTGGTTGACAGTTCGAAGGTGGCGTTTGATACGCCGCATTGCCGTGAATAGTTCAAGTGGTTTCAGGTTAGCACCGGCTATAGCGGCCTTCTTTTCTGCAATCACACGTTCCTTCCCCCCCATTTTCGAAGCGGCAAAAGTCAGACAATAATAGGCATCCGCAAAGCTCTTCCGCACGCCTTTTCCTTCGGCATAGGACTCTCCGAGTTTGACCAGAGCGCGGGTGTCGCCAAAGGATGCTGCCTTACGATACCAAGTCGCAGCTTGTTTATAGTTCCGACGAACGCCAAGGCCATCGGCGTAAAGGTCGGCGAGGTCAACCATAGATTCGAGGTCGCCATCTGCTGCGGATTTACGCAACCAAACCGCCGCCTTTGTGAAGTCTTTTAGTCCGCTCGTGTACAGAATGCAGAGTTCACGTTTCGCATCTGCTGACCAATCATAATCTGGATGTTCTGCTGCCTTGCGGTACCAATACGCTGCATTTGTGCGGTTCTTCCGCACGCCTCGACCGTTCGCATACGCGTGTGCGAGACTGTGCTGCGCAAAAGGCTCGTCTTGTTCTGCGGCCTGAAGATACCAAAATGCCGCCTGAGCGAAATCCACCGGCAGACCAAAGCCCTCCTCGTACATGTCAGCGAGTCTGAACTGCGCCCGAGCATCGCCTAATTCTGCCGCCTTCCGGTGCCAGACCGCAGCCTGTTCATAATCGGGTTCAGGCGTTAGATAGTCGTAATGCAGACCGAGGAGAAACAGTGCTTCGTAATCGCCTTGCTCGGCCGCCTTGTGATACCAAAATGCAGCCTTTTGGGTATTCAGGCGGTTCTTTCTTCCTCTTTCATAAATATCGCCGAGGCAGCGCTGAGCAAACGCGTCACCCGCTCTTGCCTCAGCCAGCAGTGTTCTGTCAATCATCGAACCTCCACTTGTATTTAGTCGAATCAACTGCGGCTGTTCTGGTGGTATCCTCGGGACGGACTTAATTTCGTACGGAGTGAACCAATGGCAAAGAAGAAGGCATTGACCACCGTTATCGTCAACCAAGTGTCAACTGTGGAGTTGACAAAGAGAACCACCAAGAACTCTCTATCACTTGAAGTGCGCTCGGGTAAAGAGCTGCTCGGTACGCTCTTGCTAGGCCGAGGCAGTGTCCAGTGGTGGCCGAAAGGAAACACTACCAATGGCTTCAGCAAGAATTGGAAGAGCTTTGTGAGACTCCTTGAGTCCGCCATTGAGAAATAGACCGGGAGCTCCACTTTGAAAACGGATTCCCCGGAATTCTACGCCGGCTGACGCCGGGTTCTCCGGGTCTCGATTTTGAGGACCGGAAAGCAGTAGTATATCAGTTTGATTCTTAAGGTCTTTTAATCCGTTTGTCAATCATGCCATAATGGCCTCATGACGTACACCATAGGACACTCACCAAGATCAAAAGGCAAGATCGACGAAGCCCCGATGCCGGACGCCGTGACGGCATTGAAAGAGGTTCTGGGCTTACAAGCAAGCGATGAAAAAATTAGATTTATTAGGGCTCCTTGGGGCGGCGAGATTGGAGTTGGGGAACTTCGGATGCACGCCGAACAAGAGATAAAAGACGCCCAATGTCCATAAGGGAAAAGAACACCGGGTGCCAAGTACCCCAGGTCGTTGTTGGGACCTAGGGTGAAGCCGTCCGTGCCTCAAGCCGAAGGCGGTTGGCCCCACTGCAGTACGAATGGTTCTGTGCTTAAACGAGCGATTGAAGGCTGGCTTCGGCCTGTTTGATGCGGGCGAGGCAAACGTCGCGGCCGAGGACCGCCAGGGTTCCAAAAAGCGGCGGCGCGTTTAACCTTCCGCAGACGGCAACCCGGACGGGCTGGAAGGCCTGCCCGGCCTTCAAGCCAAGATGCTCAGCGGCAGCACGCAGAGCCTGGTCGAGCGAATCGTGATCGAAGGGGGTTGTGGCCAGAACCTCCTGCATATATTGCAGGACACGGAGAGCCATGGCGGCGTCACCCTTTTTGGGGATCAGGCCGGCTGGGTCGTAGGGAGCGAGCTGGGGGAGAAAGAAGAAGTCCGCTGTGGAGACAGCATCGCGCAGAAGCTTGATGCGCTCGCGAATGAGCGGCGTGACGGCGAGAAGCTTTTCTGGCGTGGCCGCAAGACCGGCAGCCGCGAAGAAGGGCGCAAGCGAAGAACTGAGTTCGTCGACGGGCAAGGCGCGGATATGCTCGGCGTTGAGCCAGACGGCCTTGGGGTCGAAGGGGTCTTCTTCAGTGAAATTAATCACAGCGTTGGAGCGGTTGACGGCTTCGAATGTGAAAGCGGCGGTGAGCTCATCGTACGAGAGAAACTCGCGGTCGTCTTTGGGTGACCAGCCGAGGAGGCAGAGAAAGTTGACGAAGGCCTGGGGCAGGAAACCGGCGTCGCGGTAGGTAGTCACGCTGACGACGGGGCCGTGCTTGCGCTTGGAGAGCTTGGCTCCATCCGGGGCGACGAGTAACGGAAGATGCGCGAATTGTGGCGGCGGGACGCCGAGGGCCTCGAAGATGAGCAGATGCTTGAAGGTGTTGGTGAGGTGATCCTGGCCGCGGATGACGTGGGTGATGCGCATATCGGCGTCGTCAACGCAGGAGGCCAGGTGGTAGGTGGGAAATCCGTCCGAACGCAGCAGGGCGAAGTCTTCGACCTCGTCGGCTGACTTGGACTGCTCGCCGTAGACGCTGTCAGTGAAGCTCAGAGTGCGGTTTTGGCCGCGCGGGACACGATAGCGGAGGGCGAAGGGTTCGCCGGCGGCGGCGCGGCGGTCGGACTCTTCCCTGGACAGCTCGGGCATGCCGGCGTTGAAGAGCCAGGCACCTTGGGCGGAGGAGTGCTCGTCGTCGGCTGCGTGGGCGGGGGTGAAGTCGCGATAGGCGAGGCCCTTGGCGAAGATGGCCTCGGCCTGCTGGCGATGGAGCGCGAGGCGTTCAGACTGCTTGTACTCTTCGTCCCAATCGAGGCCCAGCCAGCGCAATCCCTCGAAGATGGATTGGACGCTGGCGTCGGTGTTGCGCTCAACATCAGTGTCGTCCAAACGCAAGACCATGGTTCCGTGATTGTGGCGCGCATAGAGCCAATTGAAGATAAAGGTGCGGGCGCTGCCAACGTGCAGGAAACCGGTGGGCGAAGGCGCAAAACGAACACGGGGAGTTTTCTGAGAAGAGGGCGTTGAATCAGACATCGTAACTTTATGTTATCAATCGCGAGTCAGCCGCGCTCACTCCGGAGCGGGACTCGGACCAAGCCATCCGTTCCGGAGCGGCTTTTCTGTTCCCTACGTAAGAGCATTTTTAATGTTTCTGTCATGCCAGAGTCGTGGTATCCCACCCTTACCGCAAGAACAAAAACGCGGCAAGGATGGGGCACCCAGCGGCTTTTCGGTTCCCTGCCTTAGGTGATGTCTTCAGTGTCGTAGACCAGGCCGCCACGCTTTTTGGGAACGCCATGGACGGAACTAAGAAGGTCTTCGACAACGTCTTCCAGTTGGCGCTGGCTTTCGATGACGGCGCTCATGCTTTTCAGGTCATCGGGCTCGATGACGCGCTCAACCAGGACGACGGCGTGGCACTGGGCGACGTGATCGAGGTTCAGCCCCTCCGGGGTCTTGGCTTTGATGCTGACCTGATCCGTGCCCAGGCCGAGCAGATCGGCGACGCGGGCGCGCATCGGACCGGAGATGGGGCCGATTTTGGGCGCGGCCAGAATCAGCGTGGTATCAATGTTCACAATGCGGTAGCCAGCGTGTTGCAGGGTTTCCTTGGCCAGGTTGAGGAAGATGGCCGAATCAGCGTCTTTCCAGCGCGGGTCGCCCGGCGGGAAAAAGCTTCCGATATCGCCTGCGGCAACGGCACCCAGGAGAGCGTCCGTGATGGCGTGCAGGAGCACATCACCGTCGGAGTGGCCGGCCAAGCCCTCCGGATGGTCAAGCGAGAGTCCACCAATGTGCAGCGGAACGCCTGGCTGGAAGACGTGCGAGTCATAGCCAAATCCGATGCGTGTTTCCATGGTTACCGTGCCTGTTCTTTCGAGCTAATTATCGGCGCTTTGGGCCTGGTGCAGCCGGAATCAGCGTTTGCTCTGATGGAGATAGAACTCGGCCAACTCAAGGTCGCCCGGCTGGGTAATTTTCAGATTCACCTGAGAACCATGGACGACGGCCACGGGATGACCTGCGCGCTCGACGACCGAAGCCTCATCAGTGCCCACGAATCCGTCCGCCATGGCCTCAGCGAAAGCGCTCTGCAGCAACCCAAAGCGGAAGCCCTGCGGCGTCTGCGCCAACACCACGAACTCACGCGGAATGGTGGAGGTAATCAGCGCGCCATGCGCGGTCCGCTCCACCTGCTTGATGGTATCCACAGCCGGAAGTCCCACAATGGCAGCACCGTGCTCGATGACCGCGTCGATGGTCCGGTCGATGGTGGCCGCATCAATGAGGGGGCGCACCGCATCGTGCACCAGAACAATGTCGTCAGGCTCGGCGGGCAGAGCGGCCAGCGCGTGGGAGACAGACTCCTGGCGGTTGTCACCGCCTTCAACGACGCGGACCCGTCCGGCAAGGTCGTAGCCGGCGGAGTACTCGGCGATTTGAGCCTGGACACGCTCAATCTCGCTCTTGCGCACAGCCACGTAGATCGCGGTCACGCGCGCCACAGAAGCAAAGGCGCGCAAAGAATGAATCAGGATGGGAACCCCATCGAGCGCTAGAAACTGCTTGGGCTGTGGTCCAGCCATCCGGGTTCCAAGCCCCGCCGCGGGGAGAATCGCAAATACTTGCATACCCGGAGGAGTATACAACGGCGGGGCACCCCGTGAAGCAGGCATTGTAAACAGCCCCCTTTGGCGGAATCTTCTCAGGCAAGAAACCGCATCGCCGCCTTATGATTCTGGAATGCGAACTACACAGCTTCCGACACTGCCGATTGACACCACGCTGCTGAAGCCCGGCTTGCGCCTGGCGGTGGGCCTCTCTGGCGGCGCCGACTCCGTGGCCCTGGTGCGCGCGCTGGCGGAACGGAGCAAGGAACTGGGGCTGGTGTTGCACGCCGCCCATCTGCACCACGGCCTGCGCGGCGAGGAGGCTGACGACGACCTGGCCTTTGCGCGCGGGCTGGCAACCGAACTCGGTCTTCCCTTCCACGAAGCGCGGGTGGATGCCGGAGCGGAGTCCATCGAAAACAAAGAAACCGTTGAGGAGGCCGCGCGCCGCCTGCGCTACCGATGGTTCAGGCAACTGATGGCCTCAGGCGATGTGGAAGCCGTGGCCACGGCCCACACCCGCGACGACCAGGCCGAGACTGTTCTGGCGAAGTTTCTGCGCGGAGCCTGGACCGAGGGCCTGAGCGGGATTCACCCGGTGGTGGAGTTTCCTGAGGGCCGCATCCTGCGTCCGATGCTGGGGAGTACGCGAGCTGAGGTGGAGGCTTACCTGGGCGGACTGGGCCAGGGCTGGCGCGAGGACTCATCGAACCGTCACCTCACCTTCACCCGCAATCGCATTCGACATGAGTTGCTGCCGCTGCTGGAGGGCTGGAACCCGCAACTGCGCGAGCACCTGACGCAGATGGCGGCGCTGGCGCGCGACGAGGAGGCCTGGTGGCAGAGCGAACTGGCCCGCATGGGGCCTCAAATTGTGATGCCGGGACGCCCTGTACGAGGTGGGGGCCGTACCGCTGGGGATGGCCTGGCACCATCTCTGGCGATTGATGTCACACGGCTGGCCGCGCTGGCTGTGGCGCTCCAGCGGCGGCTTTTGCGCTACGCAGCGGATGAGTTGGGCGCAGCAATCGATTTTCCCTCGACCGAGGCGCTGCGCACGCTGGCGCTGAGAGGCCGCGCCGGGCAAAAACTCGAGTTGGCTCAGGGGCTGCTGGCCGAGCGAACCCACCGCGAAGTGCGCCTGACGATTCTGCCGGCGACGCCAGCCGGTTCGGCGACCGCGGAGGCTGCTCCGGAGTACACGGTCGGCATTCCCGGCGAGGTGACGGCCCTGGCCTTCGGACTGAAGCTTTGGATTGAAGTCCCCGAGCCAGCCAGCAGGGCTGCTGGGCAGTTCGCTACGCTGCGCAACTGGCGGCCAGGCGACCGCGTGCGGCTGCGCTACTCCTCCGGCCCGCGCAAGGTGAAGGAAGTTCTGGAGCGCCTGCGGGTTACCGGCTCCGGCCGCGCCCGGTGGCCGGTTCTTGAACTCGATGGCCGGGTCGTCTGGATGCGCGGAGTCGAAGTGGAACCGGAATCGGGAATCCACATTGAGTCAGCCAGCCTGACCGACGACGGACCTCTGCCGACGGAGCGTTCCGGGGAAGGTTGACCAGCCGATACGGCCCTCGGATCGCTATAAGCATCCATGACTTGGGAGTACAATCAAAGTTACTGCTCTCTCCGAGCGGCGGGATTAGTGTGTCTGCCGGCGAGGTGCTCTGTATTTTCTGTGACTTTGTGGAAGGTACCGGCGTCTAAAAGGGGAATGCAGGACGTTCTGGAGACCCGCCCGGCGGTTTCTCCAACGCCTGAAGAGAGGAATCCTGGTGAATTCGACCGTCAAATCGATCATGGTCTGGGCTTGCATCATCGCCTTCGGCATGGTTCTTATTAGCTGGGTGTCGAAGGGCACCGTGGGCAAAGACACGGAGATTTCCTACTCCGACCTGTACAACCAGGTGAAGGCGCAGCAGGTGCTCGATGCGGAGATCCAAGGCACCGAGCTGCGCGGTCATTTGAAGGCCAAGCCCAAGGAGCAGTTCCATACCCACGTGGGAGAACACTGCGAAGCGATTGAGGCGGCTCTGCTGGCCTCTGACGCCCACTTCTCCAAGAAGGAACCGCAGAGCAACTTCCCGTTGCAACTGCTGATCAACCTGGGCCCATTCGTCCTGCTGATCGGCATCTGGTTCTTCTTCATGCGCCAGATGCAATCGGGCGGCAACAAGGCGATGTCGTTCGGCAAGAGCAAGGCGCGCCTGCTTTCGATGCAGCAGAAAAAGATCACCTTCAAAGATGTGGCCGGCGTAGATGAGGCCAAAGAAGAGCTGAAGGAGATCATCGAGTACCTGCGCGAGCCGGCGAAGTTTCAGAAGCTGGGCGGACGCATCCCCAAAGGCGTGCTGCTCGTCGGACCTCCGGGAACCGGCAAGACGCTGCTGGCCAGGGCTGTGGCAGGCGAAGCGAATGTGCCGTTTTTCTCGATTTCAGGTTCGGATTTCGTGGAGATGTTCGTCGGCGTGGGCGCAAGCCGCGTCCGCGACCTCTTCGAGCAAGGCAAGAAGAACGCGCCCTGCATCATCTTTATCGACGAAATCGACGCCGTGGGCCGCCATCGTGGCGCAGGCCTGGGCGGCGGACACGACGAACGCGAACAAACTCTCAACCAGTTGCTGGTGGAGATGGACGGCTTTGAATCGAACGACGGCGTGATCCTGGTGGCAGCCACCAATCGCCCCGACGTGCTGGACCCCGCGCTACTGCGCCCCGGTCGCTTCGACCGCCGCGTGGTGGTGGGCCTGCCCGATGTGCGCGGTCGCGAGGAAATTCTGCGCGTGCACGTCAAGAAGGTTCCGGTCTCCGACGACACCGATCTCAACGTCCTGGCTCGCGGAACCCCCGGTTTCAGCGGCGCTGATCTGGCGAACATGGTCAACGAAGCCGCGTTGAGCGCCGCACGCATGAACCGCAAGCAGGTCGTCATGTACGACTTCGAACTGGCCAAGGACAAGGTGCTCATGGGCGCCGAGCGCAAGTCCATGCTGCTGACCGAAGAGGAGAAGCGGGTAACCGCCTATCACGAAGCGGGTCACGCGCTAGTCTCGTTCAAGCACGTGCACTCCGACCCGATTCACAAGGTCACCATCATTCCCCGCGGCATGGCACTGGGCGTTACGATCTTCCTTCCGGGCGATCGGCACAATTACACACGGGAATACCTGGAAGCCAATCTGGCTATCGCTTACGGCGGACGCGTGGCGGAAGAGATATTTCTCAGCCAGATGTCCACCGGGGCGGGCAGCGACATTGAAAGCGCCACGGATCTGGCCCGGCGGATGGTCTGCGAATACGGCATGAGCCGCCTCGGTCCACTCACCTTCGGCAAGAAGGAGGAGCAGATTTTTCTGGGCCGCGAGATCTCGCAGCATCGCGACTTCAGCGAGGAGACGGCGCGGCAGATCGACCTCGAAGTGCGCCGCCTAATCGACGAAGCCTACCAGTCTGCTCATGGAATCGTGGAGTCAAACGCCGACGCCATGCACCGCATCGCCGCAGCTCTGCTGGAGCGCGAGACGATCGATGCCGATGAGGTGAAGATGCTCATCGAGGGCAAGGAATTGCCTCCGCTGCGCTCGAATCTGGCCACGCCGAGCGACGCAGGCAGCGGTGACTCGCTGCAGGTGCTCAAGCCGGAAGGCGGCGGCGGACCAAGCATCCCCGAGGGATCACCTTCCCCGGCATAAACACCAACGCAATTCATGTAAATAACGAGGGCCACTCCTATGGAGTGGCCCTCGTTTATTTCTATGAGCAGGCTCTCAGAAGAACTTGTAGCCGATGCCTACGCTGGCCCCGTAGGGCGACAGCGAGGAGTTATTCCACCAAGGCCAATAATGGTACTCAAAGTCCGCCGCGCGGAGGCTGAGCCGCTTGGTCAGCTTCATGTCCATGCCGCCGCCGAAGGCGAGGTCAGTGTATTGGCCGTGATCGCCGTACGAATCGTATTGCATCCTAGAAAACCCGGCGAGCGCCTTGCCATAGACGGTCGTTTTCCGGAAGTGGTAGACCGGAATTTTGGGGCCGATCAGATAGTTGTCCTGGTGGATGCCCGCGTACTGATTGAAGCGCAGCCAACGGCCTTCGGCCTCAATCTGGAACCAGCGGCGCAGCCTCACATCTACATAGGCGCCCGCACCGATGAGAGGCTTGCTGCTGGCAGCCGCCGCGGGAGAATAGTAGCCAGTGCTACTCGTGGAGAGAGGCGAACACAAGGATGTGCACGTGAAGGTCCAGTCGCCCTCAAAATCTGGCTGAAAAATGGAAGCCATCCCGCCGGCGGTGATTGAAACCAGCCGTCCGGTGGCCGAGGGGACTACTTGCGCGCGGACGCAAACAGCTCCGGCGGCAAGCAGGATCGAGAAAAGAATTGCGCCAAATCGTCTCATATGCAGAATGCGCTTTCTGTCCGGGCAAATCATCGCTGCCGGGTGCGAGATTCCAGTCGAACGAGTTCAGGAAGCCCTGGACCGGAATGCAACACAGGTCAGATTCCGGTCAAGGGATTCCCGATAGAGGCTACTGCTCAGCCGGATGCGATGTGCCCGTGAGTTGTTGGGGCGCGTCGCCCGCGGCGGGCGGAACGGCAGCCGGCACGGCGGCTGGAGGAACGGGCGGCAGCAACTTCGAGGCATCAAAGCGCTGCAACTTGTAGAAGATCGGCGTCAGCTCCAGCGGCATCTTGTCGCGGGGGTTGATGTAGGCGTAGATCTTCGCGTTGAGCTGATGCACACGGTCGTCCCAAGGGTCAGTCTTGAGCCAACTGCCGAGGGGCAAGGCCGGACGCTGGGTGAGGTCGTCCCAGTTGAGCTTGGGCGCCATGCGCTGCAAATCGGCCAGCCACGGGGTTCCGTCGGCCTGAAGCAGCGAGTCGCCGAGTCTGGCTGAATTCAGGGCCTTCAGCACCTTTTCCCGATCAACCAACTGCGCATAGTAAAGGCCGGCTGAGGGCAGCTTGTCCTTGTACATGGAGTTCTGGAGGTACTCCATGGCACGCTTGGCAGCCTCCGCGTTGTCGTGGTCCGAGTGGTACATATCAATGCGCCTGAAGGTCGCCTCATCGGGAAACATCATCCGGTCATTGAAGGCGAACCGCGTATCGATGTGGTGCCCCATCACGATGTGGGCCACTTCCATGGCCACCACGGAGGCGATTGCTTCCTCGTTGGGCAGCGTATCGATGAGTCCCTTGCTGATGAGGATGGTATTTCCGACGGTGGTGGCTTCCACTGTGGTCGAAAGCAGAATGCGGGTATGCACCTGGTCAGTGAAGGCTATATTGTTGGGCACTTGCAGGTTGACGACGATCTGGTCCAGCACCGTGTTCTCATAGCCGCCAGGAGTCAGCGGCGCCACCAGACCGGCTTCCACCAGACGGTCGATCACGTTGTTTTCAGCCTGCGTGACCCAGGCGCGCGAGGCCTGGAGCGGACCCACATCCTGCGAGTCATCGCTCTTGTCCACCGCGTCGTCCACCCTGATGCTCACGTTCTCGCTATCCCGCGTGGGCAACTTGAGCGAGTAGCCCCAGAAGTGCGTCTGGGCCCTCAGTCCGACCTTATCGCGATCCGTGCGTTCGGTCTCCTCAACGTAAACGGCCACCGGCAGCCAGATTCCAGGCTGCACGTTCATCCGCCAACTGTCGAAGTGGAAGTACAAGCGCGAGTCTTCCTCGGACGTGGGCGAGGTAAACGTGCCGTTGAAGCGGACAATGTTGCCGTCCTGGTCCTCAATCCAGATGCGCCCATAAAAGCGGCCCATGCCGGAAACCTTGGGTTGCACGTCGTAAACCCACGTGCGCACCGACCCCAGAAACTCCCGCCGCACGAAGTTGAAGGCATAGTGCTGGTCATCAAAGCTGTTGGGATCCAGGAACATCATCTCCGTGAAGCCCAGGGGGTTGTTGGTAATGTGCGTCTCAAGCCTCAACGCTTTGCTGAGCCCCGCGATGGAGGACAATGACGCCTTGAAGAACTTGTGCTTTGTAGCGGCTGACCTGGTCTCATAGGATTTGTCGAAGAATCCCTTCCCAAAGTCAACGCGGCTCAACATATACTCATCCGAGACCGGCACCTGGTAGAGCTTGGGGTCGGGCTTGGTGTTCTGAATGTACGTCTCCACCAGGGGCGTGCGCTGCTGAATGCTCTTGATCAGCACCTTCTCCTGGCCGATCGCTCTTTCCACCAGCGCCGCTTGCTCCGGTGTGAGCTGATGGAACTGCGAGAACTTTGGGCCCTTCTTTGCGTACGCACAGGTGACACTCAGGGCGATGAGCAGGAAGGCGAGGGAGATCTTCCGAAACGTCATGTGAAACTCCTAAGCTGGTTATTTCAAGTCTTTCTCAGAGCAAAACCAGAGTGAATATGCCCTTCTTGAGAGTTTGCGAGGTGGCTTTTTCTTGCCACTTGAGAACATTGCCTCAGGCTACAGCAACTCTGGTTTTGCTGTAGCCGCTTGCACCGTTCACGCTCAACGGCTGAGCACAACTATTCGTCTTGCAAACAAATTCGATGCTACGCCAACTGAAACGTAATGGTGATGTTGGTTGTCATGTCGATGGGCTGTCCGTTGCGCGTGGCGGGGCGGAAACGAATCTGCTGCGCCACACGCCGCGCCTCTTCATCCAGGCCATGGCCCAGGCCATGCACGATGCCCTGCACCAGCACCTGACCCTTGGCCGTGAAGGTAACGCGCAAGATGACGTCGCCCTGCACCTTGAGCTGCCGGGCTTCGCTGGTGTACTCGGGGCGCGGCTTGGAGACAACCTCCAGGTTGGTGGAGACGGGTTCCGCGACCGGCCGGGAAACAGCCGCCACGGCTGTGGGGGCGTTTGGAATGCCGACCGAGGCCACCTTGCCCACATTGCTCGATGGGGCCGCCTTCATGGCTCCCGGAACCGCTGCAGAGGCTACCTTACCCACGACTCCGGCGTTCGATCCGAACTTGGTCCCATTGCCAAAACCAGTAGAGCCCACAATGCCATGAGGCGCCACGGCCGGCCCTCTCATTCCGCCATAGGGATTGCCGATGGCCGACACAGTAGCCGGTCCCCGGGCGTTCGGATTGGGCGTGACACCAAAGGTCTGACCATAATGCACCGGCGCCGTCGAGGGCTTGCCATGGTTGTCTTGCGCCGGCATGGCCGCCGCCCCCAGGGCGGACTTGGGCTGCGGCGAGAGGATCACAGCCGGCCTGGCAGCCTTGATGATCGGAGCCGGCAACTTGGCTTCCAACTGAATCGGTTTCGGGTCCGGCTTGGGCTCCGGCCTGGGCAGGTTGATCTTCGGCGCCTCGAACTTCACCTCCGGAACCTTCGGAGTATCTATCGGGGGCGGAGGGGGCATCTTCACCTTCGGCGGCGGTGGCGGCTCTTTGGCCGGCAGAATCAACAGCGTCTCTTCGTACCTATGCTGATCGATTGCCTTCCTGGCAGTTGCTCCAATGTAAATAAATGCGGCCATCATCAGCACGTTGATCACAATACTGGTGATAAACGAGACGGGGCTGCGCTCGGGCTCAGGGAGCAGCCCGAAAGTCGCCTGTCGTTGAGAAGCCTTCACCGGCATGATCTCAATCCTCGCTCACGGCCATGGAGGCCGATGTATTGCGTCCGCTGCACCCGGCGGAATCGTGATGGAAACGATCAGCCATACCGTAACCAACTACCGAGTCGGATTCAAATTGCCCATGCACAGATCGGATGGGGGAAAAGGGGAAAACTTTGTTCATGCCAGCTGCGGATTGCCGGGAAAACCAGCCACGGCCAAACCCCCGCTTCCAAAGTTCCGCGCCATGCGAACTGCTGGCCGCGTGGACCATGGATCTGTGAACATTCCATTTTACGTCCGAGACAACCAACAAAAGATCAATTCCTCCTTTGGCGTCTTACCGGTGGCCCGCATATGGTCGGCATCAAGCTGCGCCATCACGGCCCTACGTAATAAACTTCAGGGTATACCAAAGTGTCAGAGAAGGGACAGGCTTAATTGTGAAGATACTGGTAACTGGTGGAGCGGGGTATATAGGTGGTACTGTAGCTGGACTGTTGACCGAAACTGGGCACCAGGCCGTTGTTTTTGACAACCTTAGCCACGGACGGCGCGACCTTTTGCCAGCCGGCGTGGCATTTGTGAAAGGTGAGCTGGCAGACCGGACAGCGCTGGAAAATATATTTATTGCAGCCAAAGACCAGGGAAAACCCTTCGATGGCGTGCTCCACTTTGCCGCTCTGATCGAAGCGGGCGAGTCCATGGTGCATCCTGAGCAGTTCTTCCGCAATAACACCGCCTCGACACTTTCCTTACTGGAAGCGATTCTGGCCCACGGACCCCGGCGGCTGGTCTTCAGTTCCACAGCCGCTGTTTATGGCGAGCCGGAAGTAGTGCCAATCCAGGAAGATGCGCGCCTACTGCCGACCAATGCCTATGGCGAGTCCAAGCTGCTGGTGGAGCATATGCTCGGCTGGATGAACCGCATTCACGGCCTGCGCATTGCCTCGCTGAGGTATTTCAACGTGGCCGGCGCACCGGAAGGGCCGAACGGCATCACACGCGGCGAGGCCCATGATCCCGAGTCTCACCTGATTCCGCTGGTTCTGGATGTGGCGCTGGGACGCCGCCAGTCGATAAAAATCTTCGGCGAAGACTACCCTACCCCCGACGGAACCTGCATTCGCGACTATATCCACGTCTCCGACTTGGCTGATGCCCACTTGCTAGCCCTCAGCGCACTGGAAAAAGCGCCTGCCGCGGAGAGCCGCCTGATCTTCAACCTGGGCAACGGCAAAGGCTTCAGCGTCCGCGAGGTCATCGAATCAGCGCGCCGCGTTACCGGCCATCCCATTCCTGCCGAAGTCCAACCCAGACGCCCCGGTGATCCCGCCGTGCTGGTTGCCAGCTCAGAGAAAGCCATCCGCGAACTCGGCTGGAAGCCCCGCTACACCCAGCTCGACGAGATCGTCCGCACCGCCTGGATCTGGCATCAAAAGCGGTACGCGCAGTAGTCGAGCAGATAGAGAGGTTTGTGGCTCCTGGGACCAGCGTGCGAGAATCACGCTGTAAGCTCTTTCAAGAGCATTTTGGGAATACATGTTGACTTTTTGAGGGACGTGCAGGGTGCCTTTTTCTTGAGGAAAAAGGCACTTAGCTGCGTGCTTTCGGTCTACAGCAATTCCCAAAATGCTATCGCCTGGAGGTTCATATGCGTCTCGCGTTTGCTCTGCTCCCTTGTTTGTTCCTTGGCGGACTGCTTCACGCGCAGAACACGCCGTGTTCAGCCTGCGCAAAATCAGAAACCGGACCTTTGCCGCAAGGACTCGGCGGTTGCCTTTCAGACCATAAAACTGCCTCCCGCATCGCTACCAGCAAACCTGTCGCCGCGCCCGGACTCAACGAGCCTCACATGAACGCCAACGGCACCGTGAGGGCCTGTCTTTGCTTCTCGCGGGAAGGCAAAGTTACGCAGGCGAGCATTCTCTCCGGCCCCGCGATGATGCAGCAGCCGGTGCTGGATTCGTTGAAGGGTTGGACTTTTCGCCCGGTCGAGCAGGGTGGACAGGCATACGGCGGCTGCGGAACCCTGCGGATTCACATAGCTATGAAAGACTCGCAGGTGCGAACGACAATCGAAAAATGAGGCTTGGCCGCTAGGAATGGCGCGCCACCCGATTACTTTGCGCGCCAAACCCAGGCGCCCCTTCCCACGCCGACTTGCCCTTTGTGTGCCCGTTCGATAAAGTGTCTTCCACGCGCAGTCTTCGCGGGAATGTGCCCCTTGGCCTGCCGTGAGAGGTCTTGATTCTTCTATCCCCAGAGGATCTGCGCATGTCTCCGTTGCCCGACTCCGCCCCTGCCAACCCGGCTGCCGCTGCTGCCAGCCAGGATATTGACTCGACACTGCGCGAAAACCGCGTCTTTCCGCCGCCGCCGGAGTTCAGCGCGAAGGCGGCTATCCAGAGCCTGGAGCAGTACGAGAGCCTCTACAAGCAGTCGATTGACGATCCCGAGGGCTTCTGGGCCGGGGTCGCCCAAGAGCTGCATTGGTTTAAACCATGGGAGAAGGTTATGGAGTGGCATCTTCCTTTGGTTCAATGGTTTGTGGGTGGAAAGTTAAACCTTTGCGATAACTGCGTGGATCGCCACGCGCTGGGAGCGCGCCGCGACAAAACCGCGCTGATCTGGGAGGGAGAACCCGGCGAGGTGCGACGGCTGACTTATGCCGAACTGCACGCCGAGGTACAGAAGTTCGCCAACGCACTCAAGGCGCTAGGCATCAGGAAAGGCGACCGCGTCGCCGTCTACATGGGCTTAACCCCGGAGCTGGCTATTGCCCTGCTAGCCTGCGCGCGTATCGGAGCCGTTCACTCCGTGATTTTTGGCGGGTTTGCCGCCAATGCCATTGCGGACCGCGTCAACGACTCGGGCTGCGTCGCCATTCTCACCCAGGACTCGAGTTACCGGCGTGGCAACGAAATCCAGCTCAAGCGCACCGTTGATGAGGCCATGAACGCCTGCCACACCGTCAAGCACGTGGTCGTTTTCCGCCGCACCGGCTCGGCGGTCAATATGATAGAGGGCCGCGACCACTGGTGGCACGAGCTCGTTGCCGAGGCCGATGCCGATTGCCCCGCCGAAGAGATGGACTCGGAGGACCCGCTGTTCATTTTGTATACCTCCGGCACCACAGGCAAGCCCAAGGGCCTGGTTCACACCACCGGCGGCTACGCCGTGCAGACCTACATCACAACGAAGTACGTTTTCGATTTGAAAGACGAGGACATCTACTGGTGTACGGCCGATATCGGCTGGGTCACCGGACATTCCTATGTTGTGTATGGCCCTTTGCAGAACGGCGCCACCGTGCTGATGTATGAAGGCGCGCCGAACTGGCCCGACTTCTCCAGATTTTGGAAGATCATCGACGACCACCGGGTTAGCATCTTCTACACGGCGCCTACCGCAATCCGCGCCTTCATGAAGTGGGGCGACCAGCACGTCGAAAAGTATCAGTTGGACACGCTGCGCCTGCTGGGAACCGTTGGAGAGCCTATTAACCCCGAGGCCTGGATGTGGTATCGGGAGAAGATCGGCCACAACCGCTGCCCTATCGTCGATACCTGGTGGCAGACCGAGACCGGAGCGATCCTGATTGCGCCCATCCCTGGCGCCGTGCCCACCAAGCCCGGCTCGGCCACGCGGCCCTTCTTCGGCATTCAGCCAGAGGTGGTCAACAAGGAGGGTGAACCGGTGCCCGCCGGCCACGGCGGCCTGCTGATTATCCGCAAGCCGTGGCCCTCGATGGCCCGCACTGTCTATGGCGACCCCGCACGCTACCGGAAGACCTACTGGAGCGACGTCGAGGGCTGTTACTTCACCGGCGATGGCGCTCGAAAGGACGCCGACGGCTATTTCTGGCTGATGGGCCGAGTGGACGACGTGATCAACGTGAGCGGCCATCGCCTAGGCACCATGGAGGTCGAGTCGGCCTTGGTCGCCCATCCCAAGGTGGCCGAGGCAGCCGTTGTGGGGCGCCCGGACGAGCTCAAGGGACAGGCGATCTCTGCCTTCGTTACCCTTGAAAGCGGCCACCAGCCCAGCAATGATCTGAAAGAGGAGTTGCGAAAGTGGGTCTCGAAGGAGATCGGCTCCCTGGCCCGGCCCGACGACATCCGCTTCACAGAGGCCCTGCCCAAGACCCGCTCCGGCAAAATCATGCGCCGCCTGCTCAGAGAACTCGCCACACATGGCGAGATCAAGGGAGACATCACCACGCTGGAAGACTTCACCGTGATTGCCAAGTTACGCGAGGCTGAGGAGGGTTGATGGAGGGCCGCCGGCGGTTGCACGCGGGCTTCTGTTACCCTGTTGGCACGATGTATCGCTACCACTTTCAACGATGAACGGCCTCTCATTGCCTGCAAATCTGTCCTGGTTGCGCCTTCCCAGCCTGCGACGCCTTCTGATTGGCCTCGCATTGATCGGGAGTTTTCTGTCCCAGTTCAGCGTGGTGTGGATGTTGCGGAACCAGATCGCGATAGGTTTCAGCGATTTTTCCGCTTTCTACATGGGCGGAAAGATCGTTGCTTCAGGGAACGGCGGCAATCTCTACGACCTTGCCACCCAGGCGCGGGTCGAAGGCGCCTACACCGTGCGCTCTGACTCCGCCAGCTTTCTGCCTTTCAATCATGCTCCATTCGAGGCTGTGCTTCTTGCGCCGCTGGCCATCTTTCCGTATTCCACCGCGTGCTGGATTTGGTGGGTATGCAATCTTCTTTTCGGCTATCTTGTGTTGCTTCTGCTTCACCCTCATCTTCCCCGCCTCAACACCTGGCTTCCTCTGGCAATTCTCGGAATGGGGTTTTTCCTGCCGCTTCTGACGGCCGAATGCCAAGGGCAGGATTCTGTTCTCTCGCTGCTGCTTTTTACCGTCTGCTTCGTCAACCTGGTCCGCGGCCGGGCATGGATTGCAGGATCCGTTCTCGCCTTCAGCACCTACAAACCGCAGCTTGCGCTGGCTATGATCGCAATCCTCGCAATCACCTCCGAGAAGCGTTGGCGCCTCCTCGCGGGCTTCATTGAAACCTGCCTGGGCCTCGCGGCTTTGTCAATTGCCACGCTGGGCTGGCGGGCTTGCGCGGCCTATCCCGCGTTTGTGGGAAGATTCGCTGCAGATTTTGACGATGTTAAATCGCGCACTG
>Ga0182014_10003781_pt1 | contig 17932 bp, 14 predicted proteins | sample 612S2DmetaG_FD_120489 | JGI IMG/M metagenome (GOLD analysis project Ga0182014, IMG submission 120489) | Permafrost microbial communities from Stordalen Mire, Sweden - 612S2D metaG | ecosystem: Environmental > Terrestrial > Soil > Wetlands > Permafrost | place: Sweden: Stordalen | collected... | reverse complement strand
TCTGCTTGATCATCACCCGTCCCACCGCCTGGCAACTGAAAAAGAGGGCCTTGAGGTTGATACCAAGTATCTTGTCCCAGGCCTCTTCGGTAACGTCGACGGCCATCTGCTGGATGTTGATTCCGGCGCAGGTCACCAGGATATCGAGGTGCCCGAAGTGCTCCAGCGCGCGGTCGGCCATCTTCTGGATCTCGGCGGTACGGGTGAGATCGACCTCGATGGCCAGGGCGCGCCGTCCCAACTTTTCGATGTTCTTGCGCGCCTCTTCCAGCTCGTCATGCAGGCGGTCGACCAGCACGATGTCAGCGCCGTGACAGGCCAGGGTCTCGGCAACCGCATAGCCGATCCCCCGCGCCCCTCCGGTTATCACCGCAACCTTGCCGGGGACATCAAAGCTAGGCATGTTGGCTGTCATTGCCCTCACCTCGCCGCCGACTTCTGGATTATTTTTCCGTACTTCTCTTTTCTAACCTTGCACGAGATGCCATGGGCAAGCATGTTCTCGTAGTTGCAGGCACGCTCGCAGACATCGGCGATCTTGTACGAGGCTTCCTTGGTGGCGTACTGGTAGGTGACGGTCTTGACGAACTTGCCGACCGACAGTCCGCCGGTGTAGCGGGCGGCCTTCATGGTGGGCAGCACGTGGTTGGTGCCGATCGTCTTGTCGCCGTAGGCAACCGTTGTCTCTTCGCCCAGGAAAACCGAACCGTAGTTGCGGCAGTGATCGAGGTAATATCTCCAGTCCTTGGTCTGCACTTCCAGGTGCTCTGGCGCCCACTCGTCGCTGATCTTGACGGCTTCTTCTGGTGAGCTGACGACGATGACGTCGCCGTTGTCGCGCCAGGCGACGCTGGCAATGTCGCGGGTGGGAAGATCGATTAACTGCCGGTCGACTTCCTTCATGACTTCCTGCGCCATCTTCTTGGAGAGCGAAATGAGGCACTGGCGCGCGTTGGGATCGTGCTCCGCCTGGCCGAGCAGGTCGGCGGCCACGATCAAGGGATCGGCGGTCTCATCGACGATCACCAGGATTTCCGTTGGTCCCGCCAGCAGGTCGATGCCGACTGTGCCGTATATCTGTTTCTTAGCTTCGGCTACGTACTTGTTGCCGGCGCCGGCTATGACATCGACCGGGGCCAGGCCTTCCATGCCGTAAGCCATCGCAGCCAAGGCGTATACGCCGCCCATGCACCAGACCTCGTCAGCGCCGCCGGCTACCATGGAATAAAGCGTAGCTGGCCACAGCCCTTGTCCCTTGCTCGGGGGTGAGCAGGCGACGACACGCCCCACACCGGCCACCTTGGGCGTGATCACCGTCATGTGGGCCGACCCCAGCATCGGGTAACGGCCGCCGGGAACGTAAGCACCGCTGGAGGATACGGGAATGATCTTCTGCCCCAGATGTACGCCGGGCAAGGTTTCGGCCTCAAAGTCCACCAACCGCTTCATCTGCTCCTTGGCGAAGTTCCTGATCTGCGCCTGGCAGAAGTCGATGTCCTCGACCTCGCTCACCGGCAGTTGCTTCTTGACGGCACGCATATCGTCCGGAGAAACCCTGAAGCTCTTCGGCTCCCATTTATCAAAGGTCTTGGCGTAGTCGCGGACCGCCGCCTCGCCTTCCTTCTTTATTCTGCTCAGCATCTCCCGAACCGTGTCTTGTACCGCCCGGATGTCCTCTTCCGGTTTTTCTTTTGCTTGCTTGAGATATTCAGCCATGGAAACTCCTCCTCAATCAAAGTAGTGTGCTATAAGGAACCAGTTAAAGTAATGTAATGTCCGTCATACATTATCTTGCAGAGACTCAAGATGACCTTCGCCTTCACCCCGATGCAAAGCAGTGTTTGGGAGTCTTTGCGAGCGAGATTACGGTTCAACGATCACCTTAACGGCAGTATTGTTTGGGTCGGCGAGCATTTCAAGCGCGCCGCTGATCCCGTCGAGACTCACGTGATGTGTAATCGCTTTTCGTAAGTCCTCTTTCCGTTTGACCAAGATCCTTATCGCGCTTTCGAAATCTTCCCTCGTATAGATATGGCTGCCCTTGAGGTTAATTTCATTTCCCTGAAGGGTATTCATGTCAATGGCGACTGGATCGGTAAATAGGGCGATTACAATAATCGTTCCACCGCGCTTCACGAGTTTTAGGGCTTGACCGAATGCCTGCGAAGAAGTAAATGCCACCAGGACGACGTCCGCTCCATCGGGCGTGAACGACTTAACCATCTCTTCTACCGAGACCTCGTCCGCCTTGATCGGATACAGGCCGAACCCCTCGGCAATTTGTAACCGGAAGCGATTGAGATCGGTGCAATAGACACGACCTGCACCGGCTTCCTGCGCTGCAACTCCAGCCAGCATGCCGACGGTTCCGCTCCCTAACACAACGCACGTCGATCCTTTTTTGATATTGGCTAATCGAACTGCGTGAGTGCCAACCGCCAGTGGCTCTGCCAGCACACCTAAGTCATAATCTAATTCTTGCGGCAACTTATACGCCCGCATATCCGGAACCACGAAGTATTCCGCAAAGGTTCCGAGCCAGCCCCGAACGCCTGCACCGACTCTTTCCGGACATAGGTTATAACTTCCACTGAGGCAATACGAGCATTTGCCGCAGGCCTTGATTGGCTCAACGGTTATCCTGTCCCCGACATTTAAGCCTTTAACTTTTGCCCCGACTTTGACTACGTCGCCAGTGGCTTCGTGACCCAGGATCATGGGCGGCTTGCGAAACGGATGCGACCCGCGAAATGCATGCAAGTCGGATCCGCAAATTCCAGCGGCCTTCACCTTAATCAGAACGCTATCTTCGTCCACGTTGGGCACTTCAAATACCTTGACTTCGACCTTGCTCACCTCCGACAAGTACCCCGTCCTCATCTTCATGAATGCCACCTCGCCTTACCGTTTTCACAATATTTCTGTTAGCAATCCTTGAAACCCATGCTTGTCCGCTCTGATGTTCCGGCCGCCAAAACCTAAATAAATTCCGAGTTCATCTCTAGTCCTTACACGCCCAACAACCGGAGTTGCAATGCCTCATCCTGCCGCAGAGCCTCGGCATCTCCGGCATAGGCAATCTGGCCGCTCACCATCACGTAAGCGCGGTCGGCCATTTGGAGCACAAGATCGTTTTGCTCGACAATCAAAATGCTGGTGCGCCCGCGAAGCAGACCGATAGCCCGCACAACTTCGTTCACGATGGTGGGCGCCAGCCCTTCCAACGGCTCGTCAAGCAGCATAAGTTTGGTTGGCGCCATCAGGGCGCGGGCAATTGCCAACATCTGCAATTCGCCACCACTCAAGTTCTCTCCTTTTGAGGTCTGCAGCTTCCGCAGCCCGGGGAAGAGTTCAAACGCTTCTTCCACGCTGCAACCCCCAGCGCGCTGCGCCAGTTGCAGGTTGTTTAGCACCGTTAGGTTCGGAAAAATGCGTCGTCCCTCGGGAACAATGGAGATGCCCTGGCGGTTGATTCGATACGCGGGGCGCCCGCCGATCTGCTGACCATTGAACTCAATGGTGCCGGCCATGGGCTTCAGGGCGCCGATGATGGTCCGCAAGGTAGTGGTCTTACCAACGCCGTTTCGGCCAAGCAAAGCGACGACTTCTCCTTCGCCGACTTCGAGATCAACGTCGCGGAGAACGGAGCTGCCTTCGTAACCAGAGACTACGCTGTTCAGCTTGAGAAGCGGCGCAGCGGTCAGGCTGCGCGCCTTCCGGACAGGGGTCTCCGCGACTGCAACTGCGGCTGGCTTCCGTCCCAGATAGGCAGTAACCACCTCCGGCTGATTCATCACTTCCTGCGGCACTCCTTGGGCGATCACTCGCCCTTGGTGCAAGATGGTGATCCGGTTAGAAATTGCCAGGACGCGATCGATGTCGTGTTCGATCAGCAGAATGCTATGACGGCCGGCAAGGCCCTGTATGAGAGCACTGATTCGTTCGCGGTCTTCGTGGCTGAGGCCGGCCAGCGGCTCGTCAAGCAGCAGAACCTCCGGCTCTGTGCCGATCGTGATGGCGATCTCCAGCAGACGCTGCTCGCCATGCGGCAGGTCAACCGCAGTCTGGTCCGCGTGTTCCGACAAACCCATAGAGTCCAGAATGCTCCACGTGCGCTCATTGACGTCCTGATAGCTGTAGGCATTTCGCCAAAATGCGAAGCGGTGATTGGAGCGCGCTTGCACCGCGACCCGCACGTTCTCAAAGACCGTTAAGTTTTTGAAGATGCTCAGAATCTGGAACGAGCGGCCGAGGCCGGCATCGACGCGCTGGTTCGGCGGTAGAGGACCGATTTCGCGGTTCTTGAACAGGATCTGCCCTCCATCGCACGGCACCAGACCTGTCACCATATTGAAAAATGTGGTTTTGCCTGCTCCGTTGGGACCGATAAGGCTATAGATTTCTCCTTGCCGCAGTTCCAGATTGATGCCATCGGCGACCACAAGGCTTCCAAACTGTTTCGACAGCGCTCGTACCGACAAGACAGGCTGGTCGTCTTTTACCGCCCGGCCGTTCTCCGTCGCATGCATCGTATGGGGGCGCGGCGGGAGGATTGTGCGGGTAAGGTTCCAGCGAGGGCCTCGGCGCAGGCGGGCAAAAATGCCCGAGAGACCTTCGGGCGAAAGCAGGATGAAGCCGATGAGCACAGCCCCGAAGACCAGCCACCAGTGCTCGGTGATCGAGCTAAGCTGGTCGCGGAGCAGGATGAAGGTGAAGGCACCCCACAACGGCCCCAGGAAATGATGCATGCCGCCGAGCACGGTCATTAGCACAGTGTCGCCGGCATTCTGCCAGTTCATCACGTCGGCATAGACGCCTTGGATGAGGAAAGTGAGTAGGCTTCCGGCGAGTCCCATGAACATGGCGGAAAGGACAAATGCCACCAGCTTGTAGCGATGCGTGTTGTATCCGAGGCAGCGAGCACGCTGCTCGTTTTCGCGGATCGCCTGCAACACGCGGCCGAAGGGCGAGTGGACAACCCTCCATACCAGATAAATGGCGACGATGACGACCGCCGAACAAAACAGGTGAAACGCCAGATCGCTTTCTAACCCCGGGCGTGTCATCCCCTGCAAACCGTTTTCGCCGCCGGTTACCCGATCCCACTGGAAGGCGATCTCGTAAAACAGTTGCGTGAAGGCAAGGGTGATAAGGGAAAAATACAGCCCACGCCGCCGCAGAATGAGCGATCCCAACACCACGGCAGTGACACCCGCGGCCAGCGTGCCCAGAACAATCGCAACATAAATATTGGAAGCTAGATGTAGCTGCGCCAACCCCGCCGCGTAAGCGGCAATGCCGAAATAGGCCGACGGACCGAACGACACCAGTCCCGTGTATCCCAGCAGCAGGTTGTAGCCGATGCCATAAAGGGTATAAAGAGCGATCTCCGTTCCCAGGCTGACGGTCGAGCCTATCCGCGGCAGCACGAAAGGCAAAAGGGCGAACACCACGGTGACAACGAAGATTGGATGGGTGACGATTGCCCGCAGCCGGCTCATTCGAAGCGCTCCCATTTTTCGCCAAACAGCCCGCGCGGCCGGATCAGCAGAACCAAGGCCATCAGGAGGTACATGACAGCAGTGGATGCCGCCGGGAAGAACTGTATGGTCAAAGCCACGCTAACCCCGACAAGCAGACCGGCGATCACTGTTCCCCGGAAGCTGCCAAGTCCGCCAATGGTGACCACCACGAACGCGGGCATGATGGCCAGATCGGCCATCGACGGAACCACACTCCACAGCGGCGCCGCCAACACACCGGCTATGCCAGCCAGTGCCGTGCCCAAGCCGAAGGTGATGGTGAAGATGGTTCGTAGATTAATGCCCAGCATGCTGACCATCTCCGCATCGCGGCTGCCGGCGCGAATGATGCGCCCCCAAGGAGTCTTTTCCAGAAAGAGCCAGACGGTGATCAGTATAAGAATAGTGAAGCCCAGAACTCCCAGGCGGTACTTCGTCACCAGGATCGGACCATATACGACAAAACCGGACAGGAACACCGGTACGTCGTAAGGATGTCCGCGCGCGCCCCAGACGGTCCTGATTAATTCCTGCAAAAAAAGTGCCAGTCCGAAGGTGAGCAGCAACCCCAGCAGCGGGTCCTTGTTGTAGAGGGGACGCAGGAGAGTGGCCTCAACAATCATGCCGGCCACTCCGACGATGATGGGCACGATTAAAAGAATCAGGAGGCTGCCCACTATAGGCTGCAGGGTGAAGGCAAAATACGCGCCCAAGGCGAAGAACGCGCCGTGCGCGAAGTTCACCACCCCGATTATGCCAAAGATGATGGATAGCCCCTCAGCTATGACGATATAGAGAAAGCCCAGCACAAGCCCATTTATTACCTGCGCGAGGACAGCTCCTAACATGTGCTGCTCCTTGGCCGCGAGTAGCCTGGGTCTCCGGCAATTCGCTCTTACACTCCTTGGCCGCGAGTAGCCTGGGTCTCCGGCAATTCGCTCTTACACTCCAGCGGAAGAAAAATCGTCATTCGCCGGAGTCCCCATCTGTGTTTGCTGGGGCGGGATACAGCGGACAGACAGGATCCACGCCAGTGGTCCCCGGCAACAGCTGCTTGTGCCGTTGCCGGGATAAAGCTGGGTTCGGCGCCTTGCCCGCAGCAAACGGGGACTAACCGTTTATAGCGGGCCCATCTTGCACCCTACCTCTTCCTTGGTCCCATAGAAGGCATCCAGATCCTTGGCGCTCTTCGGATACTGGGCAACTATGTCGAAGTAGTCGTATTTGTCGGTGATCTGCGGCTTTACGACTGCTGCATAGGTCGGCTGAATAAGCTGGTGGTCCCATGAACGGAAGTAGATGGGCATCGGCTTGATCCCTTCAAACTTGTAGTTCTCGAGGAAATCCACGAGCTTTTTCGAATCGGTCGAGCCCGTCTTCTGAATGGCTGTAAGTATGGCGGTTACGCCGAACCAATCCTGCCAACCTTCCGACTCGGGCGGGTAGCCGAATTGGGCCATGTATCTTTTGGCGAAATCATTGGCCTTGGGCGTGTTGTAGGGGCTGGTATAGTTCCAGATCTTCGGATAGACGCCGGTAGCGGACTGCGGGCCAGCAGCCCACAAATCGCTGTCGTTGACAATCGGCGAGGAGACAACGACCTTGCCGATCATGCCGATTCCCTGGAACTGCTTCAGGAAGCTGGTGAGATCACTGCCGCCAAAGGTAACCCACGCGACCTGCGGGTTGCCGGCCCGCATCTTCAACAGGAACGCGCTAAAGTCGTTGGTTCCGAGCGGCGCCTGGTCGTGCCCGACGATCACGTGCGCGGGATCGACTTTCTTCAGATAGGCGCGCATCTGATTATCGGCATCCACACCCCACGCATAGGAGGCCGAAAGCAGGTACCACCGCTTGACCTTGCCGCTCTGCCAGAGCGTCGGGAAGATGGTTTGGACGGTTACGTGATTGGGCAAATCAACACGGAAGGTGTAGCGACTGCAGTCTTTTCCCGTAATCTCTGTCGCGTTCGGTCCCGAGGCCATCAACAGAATCTTGTTCTGCAAGGCGACGGGCATCATGGCCAGAATGGTGCCGCTATTGATGCCGCCGTCGACGGCTACGACCTTGTCGACCTCGATCATCTTCCGCATGCGCTGAACCGATGCCTGCGGTGTCGATTCGTCCTCCCAAATCAGCTGGATCGGACGGCCCAGTACTGAGCCTCCGAAATCCTCCACCGCGAGCACGGCGCCGTTGTGGCCGTTCTCACCTTGCACCGTGTAGGTGCCGGACTTGGGCAGCAGGATGCCGATCTTGATCGGTTCTTTCGACTGAGCAACCGTAAATGAACTCAAAACAACGCACACCAAAGCGATCGCCACGACAAAGCAGGGATTAAATTTCCTGCTTGGCTGTTCTTGGTGGAAGCGGGCACTCTTCCGCCCCAGAAGGGTTGTAGTCTCTCGTTTCATCACATTTTCCCCCACGTTTGGAATTACCTACGCTCTACTATTGCGAAAACCGCAAGACCCCGTTTGCCGACAGTCCCGCCGACGTTGGCCCGGATATCCTCTTCCGGCTTCTCCTTCGCCTTCTTGAGATACCCGGCCATAAAATCCTCCATTCAAGCGGCAACGATGCGACCGATCTCATTTCGTTACCCGTTCCAGCGTTTGCAAACGTGCTCGGCGATTTGGACCTTGTCCAGGCCGTCTGGTCTTATACGGTTTATTTCGAAATCCGCATGAGGCCCGTATAACAAGTTCCGGCTGCAGCACAACCTGCTGCGGGGAATGCGTTTTCTGTTCAATTCGCTCGATCAGTATCTGGGCGGCCCGTCCGCCCATCTCGTACTTCTTCTGGCTTACCGTGGTCAGTTCAACCCCGGCAATGCCGCCAGCTTCGATGTCGTCAAAACCTACTAGGGCGATGTCTTCAGGAATTTCTAGCCCGACGTCGAGAATCGCCTGGCGGACACCTAAAGCCATATAGTCGTTCTCGGCGAAGAACGCAGTCGGGGGCTTTGCCATGGAAAGTTGCCTTCCCGCAGCCGCATAGGCCTCTTCCTTAGAAAAAGCACATTCCGCGATAAGGTGAGGATCGACAGCCAAGCCGAACTCGCTCAGGGCCTGCCTGGCGCCCCGTGTGCGCTGCAGAGCGGTGGATGTGTTCAGGGCCCCGGCGATGATGCCAATGCGGCGATGTCCAAGGCGATACAGGTGCTCGACCGCCATGAAGCCGCCCGCGACGTTATCCATGACGACGTAGTCGATCTTCGACTCCAGAGCGGCCGTCATCGTCTTACGGTTGACGAGAACAAACGGGAAATCGTCCTCGAGAAGTGCGGCGACATTGGCGTCCTCGGATTCAACGGATGAAAAGATAATCCCGTCCGCCCCTTTGCTGCGCAGCGTGTCAACGAGGTAGCCCTGATGCCGACTATCGTAGTTGGTGCTGCAAAGCATGATGCTGTAGCCGAGCTCGACAGCCTTGTCCTCGATGCCCTTGGCCAGTTCCGGATAGAAGGGGTTAAGAATGGTCGTAATTACCAGTCCCAGAGTGTTGCTTCTGCTGCCGACCAGGGTTCGCGCGACGTAGTTGGGGCGATAGTGCAGTTTGGCTGCGACCTTGGCGATACGCTCTCGGGTGACTTGGCTAATCCTGGGGCCGTCGTTGAGCGCCAGTGAGACGGCGGCGGGCGAGACCCCTACGGCTTTCGCTATGTCTTTGATCGTCGAATTCTTTTTCACTGCCTGCTAGTTACCGATCCGCGCCCGGGCAATTTGTTGCATCTGCAGAAGCGCTAATATTCGCCTTAGTCAAACGTTTAACCTTGCAAACAACCCATCCCGCCCGACGCGTCTCCTTCTTAAAAATCCAGTGAGTGGAAGCCCTCGCGAGCGATACGTTAAACGTTAAACCAAAAGAATGGGACACATTGTGATCCCGCCGTGGCGCCGTTGTCAAGGGGAAAAATAGTATCCAGTACGGATGAGCAATGAACATGATGCGGATGTCGCTGACACACGGTGAAGATTAGCCCTCTGGCGCCCTTTCAAAATCGAAGCGTTCCTCCGCTGCCGGCAAGAAGATACGAAGGCAGCCCCTGCTCCAAGGCGGCTGCGCTGGCTACTCGAAACACGGCTCACACGCCTCGCACCGCACGCGCAATTGTCTTCCATCGTCCCGGAGGTGGTTCGGACACCAGGCAGTCCTAATCCCGCATGGCGAATTCAAGGACGGGCGGAAAACAGTGCATTTCTAACCGTTCTGGCTGTTTTCTCTGTAGATATATGATATGGGTATCGCAATATACGCCCGTGTAAGCACGCGGGACCAAAGCTACGATATGCACCTTCGTGACCTCCGGGCTTACTGCGCTGCGCGGGGCTTCGCTGTTGTCCGCGAGTACGTCGATGCAGGCGAGTCTGGTGCGAAGGATTCGCGGCCAGAACATGGTGGATGGAGCCAGTCGGTACATTGAACCAGATTAGCCGCCATGGTGAACATCAACTTAGATAGGAGACGATTATGTCACAGCGCGTATTAATCACTGCCGGCGCGTCCGGCATCGGGAAAGAAATTGCGAGAACATTCGCCGCGAACGGCGCTACGGTTTGCGTCTGCGACATTGACGCGAAGGCGCTCGATACAGCGGCGAAGGACATTCCCGGTCTAAAGACCATCGTCTGCGACGTGTCGAAGCGACAAGACATCGAACGCATGGTCGCCGCTTCCGTCGAGGTGCTCGAAGGGCTCGATGTACTGGTCAACAACGCCGGCATCTCAGGACCGACGGCGCCTGTCGAGGTCACGGACCCCGACCAGTGGGAAGCGGTGATGACCGTTGATGTCATCGGGACGTTTCATGTCACGCGGCTTAGCATTCCTCATCTGAAAAAATCCGGAGCTGGAAGCATCGTTGTCATGTCGTCGGTCGGCGGAAGTTTCGGCTATCCGAACCGCAGCGCCTACTGCACCGCGAACATGGGATTGATCGGCTTCGCCAAAACGCTCTCGCGCGAACTGGGCCAATACAATATTCGCGTCAACGTCATTGCGCGGGGAGCCGTGGGTGGCGACCGCATCGAACGCGTTCTTCAGGGCCGCGCCAGTGCGGAACACAAAACGCTGGAAGAAGAGAGCAAAGCCGCGATGAGCGTGCGGTCGCTCAAACGTTTCGTCGATCCCAAGGACATTGCCGCGCTGATCCTGTTCCTAACGTCGGAAGCGGGAAAGTCAATCTCAGGCCAGGTCCTGCCGGTCGATAACGACGCGCAGACATCCGCATACTGATGCACCACGATGAAAAAATCTGAGAGGATCAATCATGGCACAGAGATTACGCTAGCGACTGATCGGCAAAGAAAACTGGTATCACACGTCGAAGAACCAGTTGCCGGGTCTCCAATGTCGGTGGCCACGGTATAGCGCGCTGGGATGGCACCACAGCCAACAACTGCTGAAATACCTGCTGCGCCAAAGCTCGATCACCCTCATTGACCGCGGCGCTTGCCTGCGTGGAGAGGCCCCATATGATTGACAACAAAGCCACCAGACAAATCCAACAGACCAGTTGCTTGCCTTTCTTGTCGGCAGGGAACACTTTGCTCTTCCACACGTTATCGCCCACCATTATTGAATACTGCTCAGATCAGGCTGCTTGGCACTACGAAGCTTCGAAGCATTCAGGCCGGGTGCGCTAAAGTCTCGGAACGATACCGGCTGGATCTTCGTAGGCGCCAATAAACTGGTTTTAGATAGACTGATCAGAGGATGCTCTTTCCCGGAGGGTGACGGAAGGTTCCCGTCTGCCAGAGCCGTCGCAATATCCGTAGGTGGCGCCATGCTAAGAGCGTGGCGGTTAATGGCCAGTGATGGCGACGGCGTGGACTGAAGCGGTGCGGGCTGAACGCCGGCCTGCGTCAATAGACTCGAGTTCTTCACTATCGAAGCGGCTGATTGGACGCTCGCAGAGGAGTCCTGGGCTGCGGCCAAGCAAGGACCACCAGCCACCGTGGCGAAAACCATCAGCACAACCAGCGGTACGACAAAACTCGTTTCACGCAACATCGAGTTTCCCTCCTCCCATTAGAGAACGGCTCCACAGCAATAACTTGCAAACAGAATCTGAAGAGATTGGCATGAAATGCCACGATAGTAAAGAGGATCGCCGAAAGCAGTCATGGTGCTTTCTCAGGGAAAACGGCCGACAAATGCGCCTAATATATTCAATACACAGGGGTTGCACGATTTTACCCAAACGAATCTCTCCAAGACCTGAATGCAGCAGTTCTGTTGATCAGTGAAGTTTGTGAATGCCATACCGGTTATTGATTTTCGGATTGGAGTAATGCCCGCCCTTATGATGGGCATTGGTTTCTCCAGGATAATGTCCGCCATGGGACGTTGTGTGCTGCCCGCCGCCATAGTAGGGACGGCTTGCGTAAGTATGCGAGTAACTGGAAACATTACGCTGGCTGATGGTAATGTGTCCATATTTTGGCGACGAAGAGTGGTTCGAAGAGTATCCGGTCGCCGGAATCGCCAACGCCAAAAATGCAACTAACGTTATCCAAAAGGACTTCCGCATGTTCTTTCTCTCCTCCCGGTCGAGCTATCGGTATAAAAGGCGACCCTGGTGACGCAAAGCGCTCGCTAGAGCGGGTCGCGATATTAGAACGGCCTAGGACGGGGTTCTTGCAGTCTTTCTTTGGCGTGGTATTCGTGCCCATCCCGGATAGCGTGGACATTAGCCGATAGAGACGAGATAGCTTGGCGGCTCGACACTGAGGATAGACAATATCCAGATGGTTGCGCCGATCCAAGGTCTGTCGTTTCCTGCGCCGCCTGCCTCTGGTGGGACGATCGAGGTTTCGCCAGGCGTGCATTGGCTCTTGACCTATCTGCCGTTTCGGCCACACGCCACGAGTCTGTGGCTGCTCCGCGACGTTGATGGCTGGACGATGGTGGATTGCGGCTTCCCCCTGCGGGTAGTTTGCCAGCAGACCGAAGCCGCCTGGGCCAATACCCTCGGCGGCAGACCCGTCACTCGCCTGATCGTGACCCACCACCATCCCGACCATGTTGGCAATTGCCGGTGGATATGTGACCGCTGGGGCATTACCCCGACGATGACGATGGGTGAGTACGCACGAGTAAGAATGCTTACGGGAAAGCGCGGAGCGGTACTTCTTCTGCGCGTCTATTGGTGGAGAGGGCGGTTATCGATATTTATACGCACTCTACTTTTTCCGGCCAAAGAGGCGAAGTAGTAAGAGGAAGAGGTTGATGAAGTCCAGATAGAGGGCGAGGGCACCCACCACCGATGCTTTCCTGTCTTCGTCGGTACCTTCCATTCCCGCAGCGTGCATCTGCTTGATCTTCTGTGCATCATAGGCGGTCAGGCCCACGAAGATCAGGATGCCAGCGTAGGTCACCACCCAGTAGAGCCCGGAGCTGTGCCAGAAGATGTTGACAACAGAGGCTAGGATAAGCCCGAAGAGCGCCATGAACAGCAAGTTGCCCATGGACGTCAGATCGCGCTTGGTGGTGGCGCCGTAAATGCACATGGCGCCGAAGGTCCCGGCGGTGACGAAGAAGGTCAGGCCGATGGACTCGGCCGTGTAGATCAAAAAGATCATCGAAAGAGTCAGGCCATTGAGTGCTGCGTAAAAAAGGAAGGCGCTAATGGCCATCGCCGGGCTCATGTGCTTGATCGCCCAGGAGAGCGCCATCACGATGCCCAGTTCCGCCACGATCAGGACCCAGAAGAGGCCGGAGCCAAAGATCGCCCGGATGAGGGCGGGATTTGCGGCGGTGTAGGCGGCCACCAAGCCGGTGGTGACGAGCCCGCCTGCCATCCAGCCATAGACACGTGTGATGAAAGTGCGTTCCTCGATGATCGACTGCGGGAGCGCATAATGCGGAGTGCCCATGGTGGACATCGTTTCCTCCTCATTTCCTACGAAGAGAACGGGAGGATTATACTCCCGTTTAGACCAACCAAGCTTTGCTGCCCCGGCGTCACAGAAACGCTGATTACTACGTCGTCTTCGCCTTTTTCACGGCTGCCCATCGTTTCCTCTGAGCTTCGGCGATCTTCTTCCGGGCGGCTGGACTCATGGTGCGATGACCACTCGTCGCTTTCGGGGCAGGCTTTGCTGCTGACTTACGCCGCGCCGCCCACCTTGCCTTCATCATCGCCGACAATCTTCTCCGGCCAGCGGGAGTTAGGCCGCGTTTCTTGGCCTGCGTCGGAACGGATTTGGCGGCGAAAGTGGTTGCTGTTGCGGTTCCATCCAGTGACTCAAGTGCGGCAATGGCTTGGTTGATCCGCTTTAGCTCCGCTTTCAGGTCCCGTCGCCCTCTCACTGGGCTAAGCGCGTCGCCGTACCAATTGCGTTGGTGTCGATTGAGGCGAACTCCGGCATCCGCGTGTGGGTCCATCTGTTGGGTCCGTTATGGGTCCAATAAGTGGGTCCAAAATGAGCGGGGAAAGGGGGATAAAGGTAGGAATTACATACAGTTAGCTTTGGGAGACTACAGCCCTGAAAAGGCTGGCGTCGGCGGTTCAACTCCGTCCCTGGCCACCATCTCTTCAAGCACTTATAAGCCCTCCAAATCACAAACGTGTTCCATTCTGTTCCAAAACTTAAACGGACACGCCGGAGTTTGCCTCAACTCCAAGACCGTCGCATTACACTCTTCCATCCTCGAATACCGCATTTTGGGACGGCGGTTTCGACCCCCCGCGCCCAAGCGCCTTTCTCTTCCAATTAGCACGACCGCCCACTTCCCTTTTCGTGATCCTGGTGATCAAGGCCCGCTGGTCGGAATTCCCGGCTTCGGTGATCTCGGCTGCCGCCCGACATTTGCGGACGGTCACGGCGCACGCCGTCTGGATCGCCGGTTAGCCAGGATGGTGTAAGGGGTACGATGTTTACTTTCTGGATTCCTCCCCGGCATAGCCGGGGAGTCTCCCTTTGTTAGGCTAGTCATGCCGCCCAGGGAAACCGAGCGCCTGCAACAGGTCGGAGGGTCCTACAAACACCACGTTTACTCCATCGACCGCGCAGATTGCCTCCAGGTTGTCCAGTGCTGGCAAGTCCTCCAGCTGAAAACAGACCAAGGTTTCGCGATTTGCCTGCACAACGAACTCCGCCTGGCTCAGACCGAGGCCATATTGAGCGGCACGCGTACCTACTGCCAACCCCCGCTGACCCAGCGGGTGAAATTTCACCGCAGCCTCAACCGCCGCAGGTTATTTGAGTCCCACGCTCTTTATCGCGCCTTCCACTTCGAAGACAACAATGTAAGTTTGTCGGCCAGTGTGGGTGGCGGCGGCAAAGACTCCTTCTGTTGCATCTTTGACTGCGGAGCCTGAAGAGCTTTCATGGATAGCGCGATACGCTTGGTTCTTGCATCTGCGCTCAGCACTTTCACCTTTACGATCTGGCCAGCCTTCACGGCATCCGAAGGATCCTTCACGTAGCGATTGGAAAGCTCGCTGATGTGAACTAGACCGTCGTGGTGAACTCCGATGTCGACAAACGCACCGAATTTCGTCACGTTAGTAACTACGCCTTCCAGCACCATGCCGGATTGCACATCGGAGATTTCGCGAACCTGCTCGTTGAAACTCGGTGCGACAAACTTATCGCGCGGGTCGCGGCCTGGCTTTCGGAGTTCCTCGATAATATCGTTCAGTGTGTAAGTTCCCGCTGAGAACTTGCCGCGATCTAGCTTTTCGAGAAGCTGCGGGTTTTTGGTCAGCTCTTCGATGGGAAGATTCAACGATTGAGCGATCTGTTCGACGACGTGGTAGGACTCAGGGTGGACGGCGGTCGCGTCAAGAGGGTTGTCAGCGTTGCGGATGCGCAAAAATCCGGCGGCTTGTTCGAACGTCTTGGGGCCGATGCCCGGCACCTCCTTAAGTTGGACGCGGGACTGGAAACGTCCTTTTTCATCACGGTATTTCACAATGTTGATGGCGGTGCGTTCGTGCACGCCGGCGACATAACGCAGCAGTGTCCACGATGATGTGTTGAGATCGACGCCGACGCGGTTCACGCAGCTTTCGATCGTGCTTTCCAACGATTGCTGAAGACGGCGCTGATCGACGTCGTGCTGATACTGTCCTACCCCGATCGACTTGGGATCAACCTTGACGAGTTCAGAGAGCGGATCTTGCAGTCGGCGGGCAATCGAGATCGCGCCACGCACCGTCAGATCGAGGTTCGGAAACTCCTGTCGTGCGACTTCCGATGCCGAGTATACGCTTGCGCCAGATTCGCTCACGGTTACCGGGAAAATGTCGGCTAGCTGTTTTTCCCGGAGGAAATTTCGCACGAAGGCGTCGGTTTCGCGTGAGGCGGTGCCGTTGCCGATTGCGATGGCGCGGACATTATGTTGACGCAGCAGCGACTCCAGCGTCTTTGCCGCCGCCTCGGCTTCGGCACTGGAACGATGCAGGTAAATCACATCATGCGCGAGGAATTTGCCCGTCTCATCCACCACCGCGAGTTTGCATCCTGTTCGCAGACCGGGGTCGATGCCCAGCACGGAAATCGGCCCGGCGGGCGGCGCCAGCAGCAGGTGGTGCAGGTTCTCGCGAAAAACGTTGATCGCTTCGGTGTCGGAGCGCTGCTTTAGTTCCAGACGAATTTCGCCCTGGATGGAAGTGTTCAGCAACCGCTGCCACGAGTCTTCTATGGCGAGTTCGAGTTGTGGTGTCCAATCTCCCGACTCTCGCAAGATTCGCGAACGCAGGAATGAAGTCGCCCGCAGTGGGTCCAATTCGATCAGGAAAAAGAGGACCTTTTCGCTTTCGCCACGACGGATCGCGAGCATCCGATGCGACGGAATCGTCTTCACCGGCTCGCGGTAGTCGTAATACATCTTGAACTTGTCCTGCTCGTCGATCGCGTCCGTTGCCCTGCGGCTGACGACTGCTCCTTCTTCGAACATCAGTTGGCGCAGGCCCTTGCGCAGGTCGGCATCCTCACTAATCATCTCCGCGACAATGTGCCGCGCGCCCTCCAGAGCCTCTTCGGCGCTGGCGACGCCCTTTTCCGAATTCACGTAGTGAGCGACGAACAATTCGAGCGGTTCGTCCGCGGGCTGCTGTGCCCAGAGATAAAGTGCAAGCGGCTCCAACCCCTTTTCGCGCGCGATGATCGCTTTTGTGCGGCGCTTGGGCCGATAGGGCAGGTAGAGGTCTTCCAGTTCGCTCTTGTCGAAGGTGGCTTCGATTCGGGCTTTCAACTCCTCGGTGAGCTTTCCCTGCTCGGTGATGGAGGCAATGATCGTCTCGCGCCGCGCGACCAGATCGCGGAAGTAGGCGAGTTTTTCCTCGATGTCGCGGATCTGGACTTCGTCGAGGTTTCCCGTCGCCTCCTTGCGATAGCGAGCGATGAATGGAACGGTTCCGCCCTCGTCGAGCAGTTCTATGACGGCAACGAGTCCGCGCATTGGGACGTTGAATGTCTGGGCAATTTGGAGCAGCAGCTCGGGAGAAAGAGATTGTCTGTCAGGCATAAATGATCTTGTCCCATAGTAGAACGAAGACCGGGATGATGTCTGTTTGCAGAATCAATCGGAATAGTGTAAGAGATCGCGAACGCCAGCATTTGATCGGCCTGAGCGCCAAAGAGCCGGCGGATTCCAGCAAGCACACTCCAATCACTGCGTGCAAGCCTTGCGAAATCATTTTGACGCTTTGGGCCGATTCCGAGGCCATCTGCCAATCCGGCCTCCAAAGTCCTTATCGGATTCCGATTTCCGGTAAATGGCAGCAAGCTAACCAAGGCGACGCGGCTCGTCATTCAGTGCCCTAATTCCCTTGGGACGCGGGAAGAGTTCCGGGTGGATAGGCCCGGCCAAAGCCTGAAGTCGTTGCACGAGGGTAGCCCGACGCAAGATGCAGGTATTCGAACCCTGGGACTCGTCTACGCACGCTCGCTACTATTCCCGTGATTCCCGTCCACGGTGGTGGAACTGCCGCCGCTGGGCTGCGGCATATCGGGCTTCTTCCCCCTTCCCCAGAAGCTCGCGGTCGAACTGCTTGCTCGACCTGTCTTTTGCATGCTTTATCGAATTGTACTGCTAGTGAGTGAGGCGGCATCAACGCCGGTTATCAAGCACGAGCCCGAGTCTCAACGACCACCGGCTGAAAGCCGGTGGTCGTTGAGCAGAATAGATACACATGGGCGAGACGACGATCCTATTCTTGGCCGTAATGCCACGAACGGTGATCGGAGCGAGCAGCCGTGGCTTAGTTTCCGCCATTGAATCACCTCGTGTCGGCAAAGATGTGCCGTTGAATAACATTGAAGCAGCTCTGTCGAACAGGTTCCAAATTTTCTTTTCGCCGACACGGAATGTCAAGCGGAATCCAAGATCATTTGTCATGTGCCGCTAAGCTAATTTCATGCTTCAAATGGCAAGTTGCCGCAATATCCGACTAG
>Ga0182014_10003778_pt1 | contig 17940 bp, 9 predicted proteins | sample 612S2DmetaG_FD_120489 | JGI IMG/M metagenome (GOLD analysis project Ga0182014, IMG submission 120489) | Permafrost microbial communities from Stordalen Mire, Sweden - 612S2D metaG | ecosystem: Environmental > Terrestrial > Soil > Wetlands > Permafrost | place: Sweden: Stordalen | collected... | reverse complement strand
TTGCAGGAGGAGGATGGCCTGTGCTGCCACTCCGGTCACGGCCAGCGTGGTCGCCACACTGACGCCTACCTGCGCAATGGGCGGCGCGACAGCCAACCCAATGCGTGCCCAGGTCGGCAGGGGCTTGGTGGCGCGAGCGAAGTTCGCCATTACCTGAGCAGTGTTCCGCGAGGCTTCGGTGCTGGCCTCCGTGGTGGCTTTCACGTTGCCGCCGATTTCACTCCAGGTAGCGAGCATCTGGGGCGTCGCCCGCTGGATGTCGCGCATGGTTTCCGCGGTCTGCCCGAGCGTAACCTTCGCCGCCCCGGTCAGGCCGAGCAATTGTGCCGGTAGCGCATCGCGCCGGAAGAGGATCGCGGATGCTTCATTTGCATGCGACGTGATGCTCGCCGCGTTCTCCAGGGTAGGTTTGAGGTCGCCGCGCAATTCTTCGACCTCGCCGAGCGCGGTATCCACGCGCGTCAGTGTGTCGCCGAGGCGGTGGTCGGCCGACTTGCGGATCTGCGCCAGTTCGCCCATCACGTCGGTCCGCAGCGACGCCACCTGCCCCTCCGCTCGGCTGAGCAGGTCTTTTCGCGCCGACTCCACCTGGCCGGTGAGATCGCCGCGGACAGCCTGGACCTGAGCAACGAATGCGGTACGCGTGGTCTGGAGCTCGGCAGAAACCGCCCCCGGCAACGCACGGGCGGCCACGGTCGCAGCTTGCAGGAGGAGGATGGCCTGTGCTGCCACTCCGGTCACGGCCGCCAACAGGGCGCACCACAATGCCAACCTAAGCCTTTGCAGCATTAGCGACCTCCTGGTGGGCGGCGGCGACGGCCTGCGCCACGTTCGTCTGGCCGGCGATAGCAGCAGCCAGGTGCGCGTAGTTCGGATCGGTCGCGTAGGTGCCGGCGACCGCAGCTATCAGGGCGTGCAGATCGCGATCGTTCTGATACCGCTCCCAGGCGACGCGGTATGGCGCTCCGTGCGTGATGAGCCACGCGTAATCCCGGCAGGAGTCCCCGAGCGAGTCGTAATCGGCGAACTCCAGGTTCTGCACCACGGACTGGCCGTTTATGACCTCGCGGGTCGTCACCGTGCAGCATTTCGCGTGACGGCTGGCGGCCTTTATTCCGAAATAGTTGGCCTGGCCGGCCGGCTTGGCGCCCCACTGGGATTCCAGTGCCCACTGCGCAATAAGCATTTGCGCTGGGCAGCCGGTCCGGGCCTCCAAATCGACGGCAATGCGCGCGACTTCCCTCAGTCGCTGTTCGCGATCTTCCATAAGACACCTCGATTGTTGTGGTTTGGGTTAGATAAACGAAGGACTGCTTGGTTGCTTCGGCAAGGGCAACGGCCATCCGTACAGGCACAGGTGGTCGTAAGCCCAAAACTTGATCAGTGGAACTCCCGTCCGCTGCGCAGCCTGAAACTCGCGCGCCCACGGCCAGGCCGGGTTGTACCATCCCTCCAGATACCGGCAATGTGCGCGATCCCAGGAGAGGACCGTAAACGGGTATCCGGCGCACGCCTGCGCCTCGTCGAGATTGAAGTCGATCCCGGCGTACTGGAATCCTTCGCAGAGGAACGTGTCGAAGCCGGAGCCAGCCCGCGCCTGCCACGCCGGAGGCAGGTTCACGTAACGGAGCAACCGGCACGCGGTCGGATCGTTCACGTCAAGCGGCCAGAGCAGTTCGAACACCGCCGCAGGCACCTGCGACAGCACCGCCGCCTGCACCCCTGCTACGTAATTGCCGAGTCGCCCCCGCAGGAAGTTCGCGTCCGCGTACCCGTTGATGCTTGGGTCGTCATTAGCCGTGCGGAACGTGGCCAGCGGGCGGCCAAGGCCGGCGAGCGCTGCCGCTGCCGTGTCGACATCATAGAACGCCATCCCGCTGCCGCCCGCCTCGACGATGTACCACCACAGCACCTCGCCGAACTGGAGCCGGGGCTGGAGTCCAGCCGTCGCCATCAGCCCAGCCATCTCCGCGTACACCGATGCCATGTAGTTCTCGACCGGCGTGCCGAACGCCGACATGGAGCTATTCAGCCCGCCGAAGCCGGTCGCGGTCGTGGCGGGCGTCCCGTCCTGGTATCGCTGAATCCACACCGCGCCGCCCGAGGGATCGTCGGGCGGGTTGACCAACTCCTGCGAGAAGGACACCACCACGCCGATTCCGGCCGCCTTGAGCGCCGCGAAGTAATCGGCGTGCCAGTCGCGGATCGCACGGTTGAGGGGCTGGCTGGCTGCTGGGTCGATGACCCACGTCGGCGCGACGCTGTTGGTCTGGAGGTCGGGCGACGTGGTAAACGTCTGGCCGCTTACCACGTAGGTGGTGCCGTTCGAGACGGTGATCGTGCCCGCCGCGGAATTGGTCTGCGTCACGAGACTGTACGTCCAGTTGCTCCCCGTGGATCGACACGTGATCGTGAGCGTCGCGCCGTTCGCTGCGGCCCATACGCCGACTAGCGTCGCGTTGATGAAGAACGCCATGTGCTGCGCGATGGTCTCCGGCGTATCGGCGGCAAAGACGGTCTTGCCGATGGCGGTGCCCCCGGTAATCTGGCCGTTCGAATAGGTGCCGCCGATGTTGACCCAGACCACCTCCTGCGAGGCCCAGGAGCTGCCGAACGTGATCGTGGCACTCGGATAATTGCCGCCCGAAGCCTTGCGCTGGTTCCACCAGAACACGCCGCAGTAATGGTCGATCTCGCCGACGAGGCCGAGCTTCTGGAGGTTCCAGATCAACCGTTGTGGAGAGAGCTTGTAGGTGTTGTCCGTGTCATAGTCGGTGGCTAGGCCCACGTCCGTCCGGGTCTCCGGAGCGTCGGGCACGTCCGTGAGGACCGCGCACTCCACGAAGTCGAAGTAGAAGTACCACCCCTGGCTGCTGGCGTTCTTGTTGCCGGTCATCGAGAAAACCACCGTGTGGTTGCCCGCCGCGACGTTCTGGAACATGCGCCGCCGCACCAGCGTGCCCGAGCCGTAGCAGTCGAGTTGCACCGGGTTGCCACCGTCGAGCGTGGCCTGCACGATGCCGCAGTTCGCGTCCAGCCACGTCCCGAGGTAGATATCGTGCGTGGATTGGCAATGCGTCTCGATGGTGAGGGTGCGCGTCTCGTACTGGCTGTACGCCGACCGGATCGCCCGGCCCATGCTCCAGTACGCCGACACCTTTGGATCGGCGAGCGACGGGTCCTCCCAATAACCCGCCCGCGTCACCCACGGGTCGTCCTCTTCCAGCCGCAGGGAGCCAGGCCCGGCGACCTTGAGCGGGCGCACGCCGTTGGGGTCGGTGACCGTCCAGTTCGTGACGTTGACGCTCCATTCGGTCGGCGTATAGGCGGCGCTATTCGAGAGCGCGGGCGCGAACGTAAGCCACGCCTTCGTGACGTCCGTCCAGCCCAGCTTCCCGAAGTCGATGGTGATGTGCCACTTCACGTTGTCCGACGATCCGCCGCCAAGTTGGAGCGTGCTGGGCGAGAAGTACAGATTCGAGTCGGTGTGCAGCTCGTACATCGACACCGCGTTGCCGTCCGCGCCGGGTGCTGCGGTGATCGTGAGTTGGTTGCCGTTGGCGACCGCCGAAAGCGACACTGGCCCGTGCTGCGTCCAGTCCGTCTGGTTGATCTGTGTGGCGAGATTCGTGGTCACGTCCGACGCGGAGAAGCCCACGAGCGTCGCGGGCGCGGAACCGTCCGAGCTGGATACGGTGACCGGACCCTGTATGCCACTCCGGAGCGTGATCGTAATGTCGTTGGTGCTGCCATCCGCGCTCGCGGTGGCGGCGCAGTTGGGGTCGTTGGCCGCGATCTGTGCCGCGATGTTGCTGGCGATCTGCGCCGCTGTGAGGCTGTCCTGGTTGCAGGAATAGACCGCGCTCCCGATAGTGACAGAGTGGGCGTAATCGCTCAAAGTCGCCGGGCCGGAACCGTCCGAACTCGATACCTGGACGGGGCCGGAGACGCCACTTCGCAGGGACACGATCACGCCGTTGGCCTGCGTGCCGCCCACCGTGGCGGTGCAGTTCGGGTCGTTGGCCGCGATCTGGCTCACGATGTTCGTCGCGATCTGCACGCTGTTGAGGCTGCCCTGATCGCAGGAGTACTTCGTCGTTCCGACCTGCACCCAATGCACATAGTCGCTGAGGGTCACCGGGCCAGAGCCGTCCGAACTCGACACCTGGATCGGCCCGGAGACGCCACTCTTGAGCGTCATCGTAATGTCGTTCGTATTGCCGTCCGCACCCGCCGTGGCCGTGCAGTTCGGGTCTGCGGCGTTGATCTGCCCGGCCAGCGCCTGCGCGATTTGTGCGCTGTTCAGCCCGTCCTCGGCGATCTGATACTTGTTCGAGCCGATCTGCACCCAATGGACGTACATGCTCAGGGTCGCGGAAGCGGAGCCATCGGAACTGGAGACGACCAGATCATTGATCGGGATAAGCGTTTTGAGGACAACGGTGATCTCGTTTCCGTACGCACCACCCACCGTGGCGGCGCAGTACGGATCGCTCGCGTTGATCTGCGCCGCGATGTTCTGCGCGATCTGCCCGCTGTTGAGGCCGTCCTCCTGAACGCCATAGATGTGGTTCCAGCCGTGCGCCTGCGTCTGGATCTGGACATAGTGCGTATAGTTCGCGTTGCCTTGCCACCACATCGCCTGGACGCAGGACTCGTGGTCACCCTGCCACCACATCGACTGCACGCCTGAGGTGGCGGTGCTCTGCCACCACATATCCTGCTCGCAGGAGTTGCTCGCGGATTCCCAGAAGATCGACTGGACGCAGGAGCCGCCACTCCCGGAGGAGACGACGTAATCGAACGCGAGGTTCTGATACCAGAGTGTCACCTCATCGCCCGCCACCGGCGTCCCCACGTTGAGCGTGAACATACCTGACGCGCCAGTGCGGCCAGAGGGCGGCGTGGCGAGATCGAGGAGCGAGTGCTGGAGCAGGTTGCCGCTCTCGTCATAGGAGTTGATGTACGCCCAATCAAGCCACGGCCAGCGCAGGGACTCGAACGCCTGGATGCCCTGAAACTCGATGTCGAAATCGAGCTTCAGGCCGGTGATGTTGCCATCCGGCAGGTACGAGAATCTCGGGTGGGCGAAGGGATCGTCTTTCTGGAACAGCAGCAGGACCGCGAAATCGCCCTGGTCGCGGAAGACACCGGAGACGTTGAACCCGGTATCCGAGCCGCCCCACAGTGCAGCCGCCGCGCCAAAGGAGTCGAAGCCCTGGAGGCTCATGGTCCGGTAAGGCTGGAATTTGTAGATCGGGTCCATCGCTGCGGAAGAGGTGGATTTCTGAGGCGGCGTTAGCCACGAGCGGTCAGTTGCACGCGTCGGCGACTTTGCGTCCACGTGGCGTACCAGGGCCTCTGCTGGGCACCTACCGGGCTGATTCTACAACGCTTAATGTGCTAGTGTAAGATTCTTGACGTAGAACATCATGTTTTGACTAGGCATGGCCGACCTCTACGCACTGACGAGTGAACCGCTGCCGAAGACGCTGCATGGTGCCGATGGGAACTTCTCCATTCGCACGCTCTCGGACCATGAGAGAATTGCCATCGAGGATCATTTTTTCAAAGCGAATTTCAAGATCGAGCTGCCTTCCACAACGACTGCCGTTGTTGTTGCACAAAACGAAACTGACAGGGCGAGCATGGAGGAGTTCGCCGTCCTCGTGGAGTTCGCTTTGGCAGTTTTGACCGTCTCGGGCTTCCAGCCCGTAACGACCGTCGCTACGTTCAATGCAACGACCTGCACCGACGGCTTGGAGCGCCCAGATCCACAGCCGAATGACCCGCCCACTTTTGCGAAAAAGGTTGTCAAGGGGGCCGCGAGTACTTGGCTGCGCCATTTTTTTGCTGCACGTCGCAAGGCCAAGGATAAGCTGCACGTCACTGCTGATCGATTCGTCCGCTATTCAAGAACAAGAAACTCGCTCGATTCGCTCCTTGATCTGTGCATTTGCCTCGAGTCCCTGATCGATAGCCAGACCGAGATCTCGTTCCGCTTCGGCACCTGTCTTGCCAAAGTGATCGGCGGTAGGGAAGCTGAGGAGACCAGCGATCTATTATCCGATCTTTACGATTTTCGATCCAGGGTCGTTCATGGAGCGGATGCGACCAAGGAGCACAGAAAGGTCGATCCACATCGTGTAAAGTTGCGGTTCCTGGCGCGCTCAATTCTTACGGGCTACGTTTTGTATCTGACGGAACACACCAAGGACGAGTGGAAGAGGCATCTGCGAAGCGCACTGTTTGCATAAAGGAAACTCATGGCCACAAAGACTAAAATGAACGCGAAACTGCCGCGATTTCCGGTCTTGTTAGGGAAATGTCTTGGTCACGAAGCTTATCGTGGGTTCGGCCCGCTGTCCGAGCTCGCGACCATTTCTCGGGCCGATATCTTCGATCAAGATAAGAACCGCTCCGGCACGCAGCGAAATCTCAGCGTCCAGCATGCACGCAGGGCATACCAATATGTCACCGAAAAAACTGAGGCGTTCTACCCAGAGATGATCCTAAATGTGCGCGATAAATCGTTCATTAGGTTTACCGCAAAGGATGAGGAGAACGGCGTCAAGTTTGGGATATTAGAGTTTGTCAAGGATCCGCGAGTGGCCACAGATCTAGTCGTATCACGTCTGGATGGAAATCATCGGCTGTGGTTTGCTGATGGCCACGAGAAAGACATGGAAGCCGTCGACAGGCCGGTCTCGTTCTGTTTCGTAACGCTAGAAAATCTCAATACCGAGCTAGCCCTGTTCCGTGACATTAATGACAACCAGATGGGAATGAACACCAGCCACTTGCAGAACATCACGGCGAGACTGCTTGGCGAAAAGGCACTCAAGGTTCAGAACCCGGCACTGTACATAGTACAGAGACTGGTCAAGGACAAGAAGAGTCCGCTCTGTGGCATGGTTCACGAAGGTGGTAAGGTCCGCAAGGGCGCTACTCTTGCGGGTCTAACGATCGCCAATCTTACGAGCGCGGTGCGGGATATGCTGGCCCGGTCAGCAAAGCTTACGCAGTTCCCCGATGCGGAGGCTCAGTACGCGGTGATCAAGAACTATTGGATCGCGTTGAAGGTGTGGCTCCCCGACGCTTGGAAAAACCCACGCAGCTGGATGATTTTCAAGGGCGTCGGCCTCTATGCAATATCTTATGTGGGAATCGAGATTATTGATCGGTCGCTCCTGAAAGGGAAATACTCAAGTCAAGATATGCTTGAGTATCTTCAGCAGATTCCTCCTGAAGCGCTGGCCACCAAGGAAACGCTTCCATACGCAGGCCGAGGAGGAGGCCGGAAGCTCGCCAACGATCTGATCGCCAATTTAGAAGAGGAGGGCGAGGTCAGCCTGTCGAAGCTGCAGAAGCTGATCCTGGGTGAGAGCTAGGTCCTCGGGCGCCACGCGCCATTCCTGCCCGGCGCAGTCGCCGACTCAGTCTAACCCACGAGGGTAAATAACGCGGAAACCGTGCTCTTCCGGCCGTCGCCACGATATCAAATTACGAGTACACGAAGACCGTCAGATCGCTGCCCGGATACGTGGTGCCAACGGACGTGATCGCGAGGCGCACGTTCGTGTTGGCCGAGATCGGCGCCAACGCGTCGATCTGGTCGGAGGTTGCCACGACCGATGTGGTGCCCGCCGCGATGCTGAGCGTGATCCACGGGGTGTTGCTGCTGCCCACGTAAATCGAGAAGGTGAGATCCGCGCCCACCGGAGCGGACTTCACGTATGCCTTGACCGCGCCAGCGGTGAAGTCGTTGTTCAGGTAAAACGCCGGCGCTGCATCGGACTGAATCCCGAGCACGCCGCTCACGGGAAGGCTGAATCCGGCAACCTTCTCCCCTTCGGCGCCAAAGATCCAGTCCTCTCGAATGGGAACGTCGCCGTCATGCGACTCGTTGCCGTTCACGTCAACGGTGAACCCTGCGATCACGAGCGCCTGGTCGATGAAATTGTCGGTCGCGATGTTCAGTGTCATTGGGTGCGAGGGATCGGCATTGTCAATCGACGCTGAATCGGCGCTGTAATCCCAGGCCGCCGCTTCCACGATCCAGACGGATGTTTCGTCGAGCAACAGGGGCAGGTCCCAGGACAACTGCGTGGCGGTGTTGCCGGTAATCTTCCGGAGTTCGCCGCGACCCGTGCCCGCGATCACGCGCAGGACGTTCCCCACCTCGGCGCCGGCGGTCATGCCCGAATAGTCGTACGTCGGGTTTTGGTATCCGGAATCGGTAACCCGGGTTGGGTTGCTGGTGTTCGCTGCATCGGCCTTGTTGCGGATGACGACCACATCGCCTGCCTGGATCGAGAGTTCCGGATGCCCGGTCACCACCGCCTGTGGCGATACGGTCAGCGTTCCGGTCGTGTGGTCATAAGCCGTGATCGTTACGCTGAGAAACGGCGTGCTGCTCTCCGGGCGGCCGACAACAGAGAGGATTCTGCCCACTGGATTGAAGGCATTGGCTGGCGGGTTTGTATCAATCAGCCATCCGCAAACGACCTGGTTCGGCGCGGTTACGCTGTCCACGTCGAGACCTGCCACACCCAGGTGAATCGCCCGCTTCGCTTTCACGCGAATCTTCGAAACGTAGGGCGAGGGCAGGGCCCAGGTTGAGCGCGCGAGCGGCCCAGTGAAGGTGAGCGACCCGGGTGTGTAGGTGTTGTTCGCACCCACCGTCAGCGTGCCGGTTGCCTGCGCGCAAATCAGGTCATCCTGGGTCGCGACGAATAGGACGTACGACACCAAACCCGCGACGGCCGGCCACGTGATGCCTTCCAATGTGAACGAGTCCGTGCCCGATCCCGACGTGCCGATAATGGCGATGTTCGACGGGGCCGAAGCAAGGCCGTTCGAATCGACCGCGCAGATGGCCACACGTAGCGTGGTGTTGGCTGATAGCGATCCGCCCGTCGTGGATTGCGAAATCGATCCGATCCCTGGCGCTCCGGCACCCGTCGCGCTGAACTCGTTCACCGGCAATTTCCCAGTTACAAGCAGGCTGGCGAGCGCGCTGCCGTCAGCCATCGTCGTATAGGTCTGGTTGGAATCGAAAGTCCACTCGTTGGGAAACAGCGCGTCCCAGGATGCCGCCTGAACCTGATACGGCGCCCACGCCGGCCCAAGCGGAATCGGGTAATAAAGCGCTGGCAAAGGGGCGGGCACCACGTCCATCGGCTTAGGCCCGACGTCCAGGTCGTACATCGATGGCGTGACCGTCTGCCCCTCGATCTGCACGGACCAATCCTTCTTCAGGCTCCAGCGCTGAATCCGAAAGTTCCCGGTCCCGCCCGGAACGTCCGGATGCGTGATCGAGACTACCTGACCGACCTCGTTCCCCAGGCCCAGCAGCGTTGTGCCCCAAGTGGTGGTTCTCGCATTGCGCCACTCCGTCGGATTCACGCCGCCGATCTCTTCGCGCACGAGGGTCGCCGCAATCCGGAGCGCCTGGCTCAGCGTGGAGATCCCGGCCGAGTGCCTCTGCGTGGTGAGTGGAGAGCCGGCGCGGCCGTAATACGCGGCGTGGCTTTTGTCGCAATACTCGGCCGTATTCGCCTGGAATTGATAGGCCACATCCGCGAAGGACATCACCATGTGCTCGAAGGCCGCCTGGACCGGCGTTAGCCGGAGGCTCTGGAACAGCATGTTCGCGGTGGTGTAGGCGTCCCCGGCACTGGCATTGATGCGGCAACCCAGCTTCAACTTGCCGAATTCCCAGGTGTAGAAGCCCAGGCAGCAATCGAGCACCTGGGACAGCCAGTCGCGAAAGGGCTTCTGGCTGCTGATGACCCCCTGAAACTGGAACTGCGTTTCGTTGCCGCTGCCCAGGATGGCGGCCACTTGTGCGGCCGCGATCTCGGCCGCGCCGCTGCCATCGCCCACCACCAGCGACGGCAGCACGAACGTAGCGAGCTGATCGGCCGATGCTGGACCGGAGCCGCCGGCGGGGTTCGAGCCAGTGGACGGGTCGCCGTAGAGACCCATGGCACGCAGCAGCATGTTCACGGCGATCCAGAATGGGTTGACCAGCCCTTTGAGCGCCGAACGATTCCCGTTCTGGTCCCAGGTCCAGCCCCACATCCCGTAATCGATCGGCACCGTCATCTGGTGTTGGTCGGGTGTGCTCGGCTGGATCGTGGTGGACTTGACGATGCGGATCTCGCACGCCGCCGTGCCCGCCGCATAAACGTTCGGCTCCCAAACCTGCGGCGTTCCTTGGCCGAGCGAGAAATAGTCCGTGGCGGGATTCCCAGGGTCGTTGCCGGCGACGTAGCGCAGCCCCATGCCCGGCTGGTACTTCGTCACGTTCAGGTTGCCGTCGACCTTGAGGCCCTGCCAGGGGTAGCCGTCCACCATGGGAGCCACCAGATACCGGTAGCCGTCAGCATTCTGCACGACCATCGACGGCGTGAAACCGCCCAGCGGCCCGGCGCCGAGGATGCCGAGCGAATCGGCATATCCCGATTCATCCCGGTAGTCCACCATCAAGGCGGTGGCGAGGAAGGCAAACAGCGGATTGCCACCGCTGTTGCACCAGATCTCGGGCAGCGCGAGGCCCCAAACGGTGTCGGAGATGATCGAGGTGGCGGTAACGGTGTTGCGGCCGAAGCCGAGGAATCCCGTGGAATCGTCCTTGATGACTACGCCCTGCGGGTCCGCCTGCTGCGCACCGAAGTAGGCGGCCATCCCGTGCACTTGGCAGCCGTTCGCGGATTCCAGGTAATAGTCGCAGCTCATGGGATCGCCGTCGGCAGCCGTGACCGCTCCAGCGCTGGCGCCCTTCGTGGCCCAAGGGCAGTTGACGCCGTCGTTGTAGGTCTTCCAGCACTGGCGGCTGATTTGCCGCTCCGGATACTGGTTCATGATCTGGAAGAAACCATCGGAACAGGTGACGGGGAAATTGCCTGTGCCGTCGCTTACGTAATTCTGGATGACGCCCTTCCAGAGTTGCAGGAGGATGCCGGAGTTGACGTGGAACAGGCAGAGATCGATTTCGGCGTACTTAAGATCGGTATCGTTGGCAAGCTGCGTCATCACGCGGTCGGCGTTGCCGAAGGTGAAGCGCACGTTATCGGAGGAGCCTTTGATGTCCTGCGAGATCAGGACATCGGAGCCGGTTTCGCCAATGCCGATCAGCCGCGGCAGGTACAACTGGCCGCCCACGGTGACGCGTCGGTCCGAGAGGTAGATGTCCGGAACCGCGGATTCGCGCGCGCGAATGTGTACGAGCGGTACTATCTGTTGGACTTCCGAGAGCAAGGCCGCCGAGAGCGCGCTCGAGGGAAACCGCACGCATGTGGAGTTGATCGTGTAGATGGGCGCCTGCGCCGCATCGACGACTTCGATGAAGTTCAATCCGACCTGGCAGGCATTGCGCAGATAGTCGAACGAAATCGGCGCCTGCTCGAAGGTGACCAGCACGGCGCTGGTGGTGCCATCTGGGTTCGGGACGCTGTAAGTGAACGCCGTCCAGGACCCCTGCATGGACTCCCAGAATGCCTTAAGCTGGCGCGATTCCACCCAGCCCAGATTCGGCCGCTTGAACTGGAATTTGCGCGGGCCGATGCCGGCATAATACCGCTGCTCCTGCTTGGCATCGAGGGTGCCAAAGCGGTGGACAATGACTTGGCGCTCGACGGAGAAGCCGAACGGATATTGCGTGGTGAGCGGAAATGTCTGGCCGGAACTGATCACCGTAGGGACGGTGATTCGGCCGATGGTGTCGGACATTGCTATTGGACCGCCACGTACGAAAGCGACAGTAGCAGCGTTGTCGATTCGGACTAGCAGGGAAAGATGATGGATGAGGCTCTACGATCCAATGTGATCGGTTTTGGGATTGCAGCGGATGACAGACTTAAGAACCCGGTTTCGCTTTGTTTGGTTCTTGGACGCGCCGCCTACTAAAGAGGCCGATGATCGTAGCCCACAGTCCTTGTTGTTCTTGGAGCAAGACGTCTGATGGCATGTTATGGAGAAAGACGCCATCCGAAGCATTGTAAGTATAGCAATGAGTTTCCGAGTCCACGATATCGCTGCAATCCACATAGAGCGTGCAAGCGTTGAGTTCATCAATCGGGTATTCCTTTTGTTGATCCCACCACCGGGCAATGAACGTGTCACGAATCCGTTGCCCACTCCGAAGCAGGTGATGGCGATAGCGATCAACCCGGAGGGTTCGTCGACCTGAATCGCCCAGAATGCGAATCGTTAGAATCTTGATATCATCCGGACCCGTGTTTTCGACTTCCCACCAGATCTCACGCCGAGACCCTGTAGCCCACGAAAGGCTCAACGAAAGCCGAGGCAGCATACTCAGGGAGAGTTGTCGACGACTGATGTCAAACATCCGCCTCGTGACACGCGCATACCAGAGGGTGATTACAACCAGGGCCACGGTAAGGAGGACCGTACAAGCCGCGGAAAATGCCTGCACGGCACCCGCATTCGCATTCAACCATTCAATCACTTGCTATTTCCCCACTCCCCTCCGTTCGGCGGCAAAAGGGATTGCTCTGCACAGACCCACAAGCATATCCAACGGCGATCCCACTTGCTAGATATCCCCGCCGCGTATCGTTTGCGGCGCGCCACTCTTGCGCTGACTGCTCTTTCAAACCTCAGTGCAGTTCGTGCTGGTCGGTAACTCACCCAACCTCCACCAACTCCAGTCCTTGCACGTTGGAGCGCGCAACGTCCGTCGTTTGGGCCCAGTTGCCACGGAACACCAATGTCACCCGCCCTTGCGTGTTGTTGCCGGCCGGATCGTAATTGCTGCCGATCTGTTGTCCGGCGGACACGTCGAAAGGATTATAAAACGCAAACGCCGTCAACCCGCCGTTCTGCGAGACCCAAAAGTTGTATAGCGCGGAGAGCAGCGATGCGCTCAATCGCTTGCTGAGCCGGAAGGTCCGGCGCGAGGTCTGCGCGAGCTGCGACCGCTGGATCGTGCCGTCGTGATACTGATTCTGGAGTTGGGCGTACTCGCGCAACTCCGTGAACGCGGTGCACAGCGAGGCCGGCATGACCCCGTTTGGGGCAGATTGAACGAGATTCCCTGGCATTGGATCACGCCACCGTCAATCCGGGCAACTGCATGTTGGCCGATTGCTGCGTGCGCCCATAACTCGAATACTGCGCCGCCAGGGCCTGGTCCGTCACGAACTGCGGCGTCACGTACTGGCCGGTCATGAAGTTCGCGGCGTCCGACCCGCTGATGTTCAGCGAAAGGTAAGTCGCGCCAGCACCAGCCGCCGTGTTCGGGCCGCCAGGCGTGGGATAGGTGCTGCCCCCGATCCCGCCCAGCGTGGGCAGGTTCGAGCTGTACATGTGCCAGGCGTTGTTCTGGAAGCTGGCCTGCTGATAGAGATTGCCGCCCTGTTCCACGAGGCTCCCAGCGTACGGCGTCGTGGCCGATAGGGGCATCTTCTGGCCGGTCGCTTCCGAATACAGCATGACGAGTTGCCGCACGCTGGGCGACCGGACCGCCACAGAGATGCTCCCGCCAAACTGCTGCTTCGCGATGTCGACGACCTGTTTGATGGTCCCGCTGTTGGTGGGAATATCGATGCCGTAGACGGACTTGATATCGTCGTGCGCCGTCTGGTTGAGCGATTTCACGCCGAAGAGCTTCTCCAGCGCGCCAATCTCGAATCCGAACGAGGCACCCGCCGCAGCGCCCAGCGGACCGCCGATTTGGTTGCCGATCAAAGCACCACCTGCGGCACCCTGGATCGCGCCGGTCCACGTGCCGGCGTTTGAGATCAGGCCATGAGTGGCAAGGCTCAGGCCGGCTGCGCCGGCGGCGGGAGAGCTGGCCACGCCCTCGATGCCGCCAGCGATATATCCGCCCGTGGTGCTCGGATATGCATTCCACGCGTCCTGATTCCATACGGCGCTCTTCAGGTTCGACAGCGTCTGCGAGAAGCCGCCCTTCGAGAACAGGCTGTTCGCGCCGGCGGTTCCTCCCTGGGTGCTGGAGCCGCCCCGCAGAATCATCGCCAGGGGGTTCATGCCGCCAGAGGCCCAGGGAGCCGCGGAGTAACCTCCCGGCGAAGCCCACGGAGCCGGGGAATATCCGCCCGTGGGAACGGAACTGCTCGTGGCTGACGGGTATCCACTGACGCCCCCCAGCGTCAGGCTGAACGGCGAAAAAGCACCGCTCGCATGCACAGGCATGGAAATCGAAGGAACCGACAGGCCGCTGATGCCCGGAATACCGGACGCAGCGATCGCGGGCGCACCCATGCCCATGAAGCCGGCCAGCACCGTGGTCAATGTCGCGATGACCGCGGAATTCTGCATGGTCGCTGCGGTATTGAGGTCGGTCGACACTTTCACCGGGTCCTGCTTTCCTCCGCCGAATGCGCCATGGAATATTCCCGCGAGGCCGCCTTGCCCGTCGCTACCGTAAATCAGCGGGTGAATGGCGCTCGCGATCATCCCACCCAGACCTTCCGTAACCGGCTTCAACATGGCCTCGCGGATCGTACTTCCCAGTTGCTTGGGGAACTCGCCGGGCTTCGTGAATAGTGTGTGCAAGAGGCCGGAGGAAACCTTCTGGAGCTCATCCACCTGGCGCTGCAGGTCCTGCTGGCGCTTCTGCTGGATCTGCTCCGTCTTTTCATCAAACTGGTCCTGGGCCTGGACCAGTGCCGTGAACAGGTCCTTCTGCGCCTGTGCCGCCAGGACCGCCTTCTCGTTGGCATCCGTCTCGCGGGCGATCCGCACCGCCTCGATGCCCGCCAGATCCAGCGCCAGCTTCACGCGGACTTGATAAGCCTGCTGCGCGGCATCCTCTTCGCTCCCCGCGGTCAGTTCCGCGACGTGTCCGGCACGAGTGGCTTCTCGTTGGATCATTTCGCGCTGCGCCTGAACGTTGATGGACTCGATGCGTTGCCGCGTCCGCTCCACCTGCTCGTCGTGCCGCCGCTGTTCGGCCAGGTCGCGATTGAGCTCCTCCACGTGCTGGTGGATCAGCTTGTTCTGCTCGTCGATCTCTTTGTTCAACTCCTTCACGTGTTCCTTCACGCTCTCTTCGAGGATCTGGTCGTCGAAAGCCTTCCGCGCGGCGGCCAACTCCTCTTCCGATTTGTGGAGCTTTTCTCCCTGCGCTAGGAACTGGTCGCGCTCGCGAGTAAGCTTGCCGATAGCATCCAGCCCGGCCTCCGCGCCACGTTTTTGCTGCTCTTCGAGCTGGCGGTCCCAGGCGCCGGCTTCCTGTTTGCTCGTAGCTTCCGCATCGAGCGCCGCCTTCCAACGCGCCTCCGTGCCTTGCGACGTCCGGAGCTTGCCGGAGAGATCGAGAACCTCGGTTCTGGTGAGGGGCTTTTCCGGCTCGAAGAGTTCCTTCTGGTATTTCTCAACGTCTTTCTTCGCGTCGGAGTAGGCCTTCTCCATGCCCTCGTGGGTGCCGAAGAAGCGGGCGCGGAGACGATCTGTCTCTTCCTTGCCGGCGCGCAAATCCGTCCGGCGCGTAGCCTGTTCGGCTGCATCAAGCATGTGCTGGAGACCATCGATTTCTTTCTCGATGTCGGCCGCTTTCCGCATGCGGCCCAGTTCCTCTTCGGTCGGCGCCAGGAACTGGACCCACCCGAAATTCCCGACCAGGTTCTGCTGTTGCGTGCGCAGATCCTCCATGCGCTTCAGCGTCGCCTCGCGGTCCCGCATAATATCAGGCGCACGGCGCTCCAGGTCGGCCATCTCCCGGCTATGCGCGGTGCGGGACATGCTCGCGCCGTAGCCGCCTGCCGCCCGAACAGCAGCGGCGTCCTGGCGGGCCTGCTCCTCCTCACGCCGCTCCCGTTCGTCGTCCCCGGCAGTACCGACGTTGTTGAGAAACCAGTCCACGCCCTTCCCCACCCAGGACACGGTGATGACGAGGCCCTCCTTAAATTTGCGCACCAGCGCATCCCACTTGGTTTCAAGCTGGGCAACCTCACGCTGGTATTCCTGGAAGCGGCGCACGTCGGCCTCGGTCGGCCCGAAGCCCTGCTCGTGGGCGATGCGGAGGTTCTCGTTCAATTCGGTCATAAACGGAATGGCTTCCACGCCCACCCGCTTGAAGAGGTCCATGGCGGCCGCATCGCGCTGGAGGCCCTCCGGCAGTTTGTTCAGGCCCTCGGAAATCTCCACGAGGATCTCCGAGGTGGGCTTCATTTCGCCAGCCGCGGTGTGCAGATCGATCCCCATCCGCTGCAAGGTGGCCCGCGCCTTGTCACCCTCCTTGGAATTCTCATCCGCTGCCTGGGACAGGCCGCGCATCAACCGCTCGACGATGGAGATGTCCTGGCCCACGGCACGGGCCGCGAAACCAAACTGCCCGACCTCCTTTGCAGTCATCCCAGTCCGCAGTTCCGCATCCTTTACCCGCGTGCCGTATTCTCCGAGACTCTTGGCCGCCTCAAGTGCCGCGATGCCGAAGCCAGCCAGGGCGGTCGCGCCCGCCATGACCCCGACGCCGAACGTCCCCAGCGTGGAAAGCACGGAGCCCAGGGCGCCCTTCGCTCCCTCGACGGGATTTTGGATGAACTGGCCAATGCGCTCTCCAAACGACTTGATGGACTCGGTCTGCTTCTTCAGCGCGTCCTCCGCTTCTTTGGCGGCCTTGGCAGCACCCGATTCGCGCGCGGCCTTTTCCTCCACCGCGATCATCTTCTCGTAGGAACGGGTGACCGCGTCGATGGCGGCCGGCTCCTTGGCATACCGCTGGAGGAGTTGTTCCCGCTGGGAAATCAGGCGCTCGACGCCGGTCTTGCCGTAAGTCTCAGCCTGCTTTTCGAGCGAGGCGATGAGCCGCTGCACGCTGCTCCTGGTCTGATCGGTGATGCGGATAACCTTGCCGTGCGCTGATTCCGCCTTCTTTTCGAAGCTGTCGAGGCCGGCGTTGGCCTGGTCGACTACCGGACTGACCTGATCCTCGGCTTCGAGGACTACACGTTCTGCCTGGTCGCCCATGTTTTACGCTGCCGCCCTCAATCCCGAGAAATACACAGCCGCTCCATACTGCCGGTAGCCCGCCAATTCGGTGCCGCTCGCCGCCACTACGAGCGGGCGGTAGGCCACCATGACCGCGACGACTGCGGCGCGATCGCGTGGCGACACACCCCACTGGTGTTCACGCTGGTTGTTGTAGAAGGCGATCTGCGAGGCCGTTTGTCGGCGGCCAGGCATGGCCTCATCGAGAAACCCGATCACCGCACGATTCTCGTTGGCGGTGAGCACCTTGAGGCACCGCAAGGTGTGACCGCTCCAGGTCCAATCGCGGATGGGTTGAAGGCCGCGCGCAGATTTGTAGTCGGGGTACCCAAGGTGGCCCGGCTTGCCAGGCTTCAGTGGCGCCGCCGCCTGGTCGTAGATGTTCTGCCCGCTCTGGATGCGCGCCCGGATCGCGTCCGACAACACCTGTGCAAAGCCCTGCATCTCATACGCGGTGTAGGGGGAGTAAACGAAGCGGGCGCGGCGAACGACGGTTTGGAATCGGGGCATGGCTTACCTTTGGGCACCAGGAATCGGCAACTTTCACGACTGGGCTGAACACGCTCTCGATACTGCAAATGATGTCTAATAGCTTGATATAATAGGATTTCCCTCGTGAGCGGGGGTAGCCTACTGCAACTTGGTTCCGTCCCATTGCCTCTTTGGCCACTGTTCGCTGTTTTGGCCGTAATACGCCAAGTACTTAACCTGAACAAACTGAAGAGAAATGGAAGGTCAACTATGAATAAGCTGATAAATATCGTATCGTTTGCGCTCACCGGTCTTGCCGAGATGGTATGGGATATCGGAACCAAAGTTGCTGCGGCCCCTTACTGCTAGCAGCCCGTGGCAGAAGTCAGTCTTTCTCAGATGGCGAGACGACGCGTTACCTGAATTGTGCCGAACGGCACGAGATCGTCGGCGTCGGGTAGTTCACTTTGCAATGCAAAGTGGCCG